>WNEY01002827.1_pt1 | contig 12870 bp, 12 predicted proteins | sample 5400531 | NCBI WGS metagenome assembly WNEY01 (sample SAMN13153338, study PRJNA577476) | soil metagenome | isolation source: 200 cm saprolite under Douglas fir tree site 1 | place: USA:California | collected 2015-04-18
GCCGGCAAGACCACCACCATCGCGATGATCATGGGCCTGGTGATGCCCACATCCGGCCGCGTGAAAGTGCTCGGCGCCGAGATGCCGCGCCAGCGCTACCAGGTGCTGCACACGATGAATTTCGAGAGCCCCTATGTCGACATGCCGCACCGGCTGACGGTGCGGCAGAACCTCAAGGTGTTCGGGCGGCTCTACGCGGTGGAGGATCTGGCGGGCCGCATCGCCACGCTGGCGCAGGAGCTCGATCTCGTGGAGTTTCTCGACCGGCCGGTGGGCAAGCTTTCGGCCGGCCAGAAGACCCGGGTCGCGCTCGCCAAGGCACTGATCAATTCGCCGCGGGTGCTGCTGCTCGACGAGCCCACCGCCTCGCTCGATCCCGACACCGCCGACTGGGTGCGTAGCCGCCTGGAGGACTTCCGCAAGGAGCGCGGCGCCACCGTGCTGCTCGCCTCCCACAACATGGCCGAGGTCGAGCGCCTGTGCGAGCGCGTCATCATCATGAAGCGCGGGCGCATCGAGGACGACGACACGCCGGCGCGCCTGCTCACCCGCTATGGCCGCGAGACGCTGGAAGAGGTGTTCCTCGACGTCGCCCGCGGCCGCGGTGAAGCGCGCGAGGCCGCGCAATGACCGCCCATGACACCAGCGCGCTGACGCTAGCGCCGCACCGCATCGGCGCCATGGTGCTGCGCTATCTCTATTTGCTGCGCTCGTCGTGGACGCGGCTGCTCGAGCTGATCTATTGGCCGGCGGTGCAGCTGTTCGTCTGGGGATTCCTGCAGTTCTACCTCGCCCAGCATTCGGGCTTCTTCGCCCGCGCCAGCGGCGTGTTCATCGCCGCCGTGCTGATGTGGGACATCCTGTTCCGCGGCCAGCTCGGCTTCTCGGTGTCGTTCCTCGAGGAGATGTGGTCGCGCAATCTGAGCAACCTGATGATCAGCCCGTTGCGGCCGATCGAGTTCGTGTGCGCGTTGATGATCATGAGCATCATCCGGCTGGCCATCGGCATGGTGCCGGTGACGGTGCTGGCGATCGCGTTCTTCGATTTCAACATCTACAGCCTTGGCTTCGCGCTGGCGGCGTTTTTCATGAACCTGATCCTGACCAGCTGGGCGGTCGGCATCGTCGTGTCCGGCGTGCTGTTGCGCAACGGGATGGGCGCGGAAAGCCTGGCTTGGACGCTGATGTTCGTGCTCATGCCGCTCACCTGCATCTACTACCCGGTCAGCGTGCTGCCGGACTGGCTGCAGCTGGTCGCCTGGGCGTTGCCGCCGACCTACGTGTTCGAGGGCATGCGCGCGCTGGTGATGGAGCGCCTGTTCCGCGCCGACCTGATGGTCGCGGCCTTCGCGCTCAATGCGCTCTATTTCGGCGCCGCCGTGCTCGCGTTCCTGGAGCTGCTCAAGAGCGCCCGCCGCGTCGGCTCGCTGCTGCAGACCGGCGAATAAAGGGCAGGCGAGGGCATTTTGGGGCCGGATGAACCGCTTCGGCCTCCGAATACACTCCCTGAGAGCATGGCAGCATTGCTGCGGCGCAAAAGCTACAGTGCCCCGACAATCGTTATCTATCCCACGTAACCGGATGACAAACAGTCTTTGCTATTGTTGACTACATGACAGAAAAACGACAAAATGCTGCAGCGCAGCAAGAGGGTAAGGCCGGGGCAATGGCAATTGGTGAATTCGGCGGCGCGCCGGCCGCAACGAGCCATGCTGGCCCGATGCTGGCGACGCCGTATTACTGGCTCTACGAGATGAGCCATGCGGCGCTCGAGCCGGCGCGCGCGCTGTCCGATGCGACCCGCCTGTTCTTCCGAAACCCCGCCAACCCGCTGTCGCACACGCCGTACGGCAAGGCGATGGCGGCGGCGAGCGAGTTGTTCGAGCGCTCGACCCGCCGCTACGGCAAGCCCGACTGGAACATCGATTCCACCAAGGTTAACGGCGAGCGCGTTCCGGTGCGTATCGCCACGGTCTGGGAGCGGCCGTTCTGCCGGCTCCTGCATTTCGAGCGCGCGTTCGAGCACTTGCCGCGCCGCCCACAGCCGCGCCTCCTCATCGTCGCGCCGATGTCGGGCCACTACCCGAGCCTGCTGCGCGGCACCGTCCAGGCCTTCCTGCCCAACCACGACGTCTACATCACCGAGTGGATCGACGCGCGGATGGTGCCAGTGTCGGAGGGCCGCTTCGATCTCGACGACTACATCGACTACGTGATCTCGATGCTGCACGTGCTGGGCGGCGACACCCACATCATCGCGGTGTGCCAGCCCTCGGTGCCGGTGCTCGCCGCCGTCGCCCGCATGGAGGCTGAGAACGACCCCTACGTTCCCCATTCCATGGTCCTGATGGGCGGGCCGATCGACACGCGGGAGAACCCGACCGGCGTGAACAAGCTCGCCGAGACCCGCGGCATCGACTGGTTCCGTCGCAACGTCATCACCAAGGTGCCGTTCCCGAATCCGGGATTCATGCGCGACGTCTACCCGGGCTTCCTGCAGCTCAACGGCTTCGTGAGCATGAATCTCGACCGCCATATCGAGGCGCACCGCAACTTGTTCCTCAATCTGGTCAAGGGCGACGGCGATTCCGCCCAGAAGCATCGCGAATTCTACGACGAGTATCTCGCCGTGATGGATCTCAGCGCCGAGTTCTATCTGCAGACCGTCGAGACCGTGTTCGTGCGCCACGCGCTGCCGAAGGGCGAGATGTATCATCGCGACGTGCGCGTCGATCCTGCGCAGATCCGCCGCGTCGCCCTGTTCACGATCGAAGGCGAGCATGACGACATTTCCGGCGTCGGCCAGACCGAAGCGGCGCACCGCCTCTGCGTCAATATTCCGGCCGAGCGCAAGGCGCATTGGCTGCAGCCCGCCGTCGGGCATTACGGCGTGTTCAATGGCTCGCGCTTCCGTGCCGAGATCGCGCCGCGCATCGCCGACTTCGTGCTCTCGAACAACGGGAACATCCGCCGCAGCGCCGGCAAGCGTGCGCCTAATGCCGTGGCGGCGCTGAAAATCAACGGCGCCGCGCACACGCCGGCCACGCCGGTCGGCGCGGTGACTGAAGAGGGGTTCGGGCAGCTTCGCGGCCGCTCGTCCAGCTCGGCCGCATAATCCGTTTTTCGCCTGTAAAATGCGCTCGAGCCGCGTTCTGGCGGCGTTTTTGCGCGATTCGTCACGCGGTATCCGCGCATTCCTTCATAACAGTTTGATATTTCTGTTGATTCTGCCATTCAGCCGGCGTCGTTGCGAGTGACTTCCTGGAGCGGTCGGATCGGCGCTGCTGGACAAAATTATGAGACGGGATTCAAATCTTGTGAGGCCCAAGCTATTGTGGCCCTCCACGGGCCGAACACCGGCCCTTGGGGAAGAGCTTTATTTCTTGTCCGGCATGCTGCGCCCCCTTGTCATTATGGCACTATTTCGCCCGGGGTTTCTTCTGGGTGGACCTGCGGCCATGTCGCTGCGCGCGTTGCTCTATCGCCGTCCGAGCGAGCCATCGACGATTCAGGTCGTCTTCGACCGGTCGATCTATCTCGTGCGCATCCGGCGGCATCGGCAGGCGCGTCGCTACACGCTGCGCATCGACGCAGCCTCGCGCGAGGTGGTGCTCACCATGCCGCCTCGCGGCGTCGTCAAGGAAGCCAAGGAATTCGCCCAGAAGCACGGCGGCTGGATCGCGGCGCGGCTCAAGCGGCTGCCGGAAGCCGTCCCGTTTGCGCATGGTATCGAGATTCCATTGCGCGGCGTGACGCACCGCATCGTGCATCGCCGCGGCGCGCGCGGCACGGTGTGGATCGAGACCGATGAGAGCGGCAACCGGCTGCTCTGCGTCGCCGGCGAGCCGCCGCACGTCGATCGCCGCGTCGGCGACTACCTCAAGCGCGAGGCGACGCGCGCGCTCGATGCCGCCGGCCGCCGTTACGCCGCGCAGCTCGGCGTCCCGATCAAGCGCATTTCGGTGCGCGACCAATCGAGCCGCTGGGGCTCCTGCTCCAATACCGGCGTGCTGTCGTTTTCCTGGCGGCTGATCCTGGCGCCGCCCTACGTGCTCGACTATCTCGCCGCGCACGAGGTCGCGCATCTGCTCGAGCTCAATCACTCGCGGCGGTTCTGGCGGCTGGTCGGGCGGCTCTACCCGAACGTCGAGCGCGCCAAGGTCTGGCTCGACGTCAACGGCACCGACCTGCACCGCTACGGGCTGGCCGACCGACGCCGCGACGCCGGCGGGGTCTAGAGAGTAGTTTCCGCCGACATAGATACATCCAGCTGTCATTCCGGGGCCCGAGCGCCAGCGAGGGAGCCCGGAATCCATAACCCCGGGCAGTGGTTATGTTGGGGTGGACGGCCCCCGACGGCATCGCTGTGCCAGAATGAGGTCGTAGTGATTCCTCATACAAGGGAGCCGTCCGTGAACAAGATTATCCGCATTGGCATCGACACGTCCAAGAGTGTTTTCGTGCTGCATGGGGTGGATGCGGCCGAGCAACCGGTGCTGCGCCGGAAGCTGCGGCGCAGCCAAGTGCTGGAGTTCTTTGGCAAGTTGGAGCCGACGAAGATCGGGATGGAGGCCTGTGGAGGGGCTCATTATTGGGCCCGCGAGCTGCAGGCACTAGGGCACGAGGTCGTTCTGCTGCCGCCGCAATACGTCAAGCCGTACGTGAAGCGCAATAAGAACGATGCCGCCGATGCGGAGGCGATCTGCGAGGCAATGAGCCGGCCGACGATGCGGTTCGTGCCGGTCAAGACGACCGAGCAGCAAGCCGCGTTGATGCTGGCGGGCACGCGTGACGGGCTGATTGGGCGCCGCACGCAGTTGAGCAACACAATCCGCGGTTATGCCGCCGAGTTCGGGCTGACCACTGCCAAGGGGCTCGACAAGATCGAGCTGCTGCTGGCTGGCATTGCGGCGAGCGCGGAACTGCCCACGCTGGCGAAAGAACTGTTCGCCGCCTACGGCCGCGAATACGCTCAGCTTCAGCGGCAGATCATCAAGATCGAAGCCAGACTGATGGCCTGGCACAAGGACAACGAGCTGAGCCGCCGCCTGGTGGAGGTGCCGAGCATCGGCCCGATCGGCGCCACGCTGCTGGTGATGAAGGTGACCAATCCGCACGCTTTCCGCTGCGGCCGGGACTTCTCCGCTTGGATCGGGCTGACGCCGAAGGATCACTCGACTGCCGGCAAGACGCGGCTCGGCGTCATCACCCGTGCCGGCGACGAGGCGCTGCGCAGCGTGCTGGTGGCCGGCGCCACAGCGGTGATCCAGCAGGCGCAGAAGGGACGAGGATATGCCCCGCCCTGGCTGGTCGAGCTTCTCAAGCGCAAGCCGCGCAAGCTCGCCGCGGTGGCGCTGGCCAACAAGATGGCGCGTGTCGCCTGGAAGCTGATGGTGAGCGGCGAACGTTACAACCCCGCGCGCACCGCGGCGCAGTCCGCAGCCCGCGAGGGGCGCGGCGCTGCGCCGCGTGGGGGCTCCGCGCCGCGCCCCTCGCTTGCATCGCGTATCACGCCTCTGGGAGGTGGTTGCCATGACCGAGGCGTAACGAGTTCGGCGTGAGAGCGGCGCACCGCCTCGCGCCGAGGCCGGAGCTTGCTCGAGAAGGAGCAGATGGTGTGATCGGTCGATCCGAGACGCGAGACACTCCGCGGAATCCTGTGGCGACACTCGAAGCCGCCGTTATGTTTGGAACTCGCGTCGCGAAACCCATCTTGGCAGCGGTCATGTGCGCCGTACGACCGTTAGACCGGACATATGATCGCAAGCGATCCGATCCGCACGCTGCGCCACCTCTTGCAGGCGGGGGGCCGTCCACATATGGATTCCGGGCTCCCTCGCTACGCTCGGGCCCCGGAATGACGGCGGATGGTTCAACGTCAGCGGAATGCGCTCTAGCAGCGGCTGCGCGTGAGGAGCGACAAGAGCGAAATGGGTCCCGAAGCCGAATTCAGGCAGCTCGTCTCGGTCATCGAGCGCGGCGGCGTGCGCGCGCGCCTGGCCTTCGTCGAGCGCTATCTCTTTTTGCATCGCACCAGCCCCGAGCTCGCCAAGAAGTTCTTCGACGTGGTGTCGCAGCGGCTGCCGGAGCGCGACCGCGAGAGCGTGTTCGACGCCTTGGAGCGGCTGTTGCAGGAGTGACACGCGACGCGGGAACGCGCTCGCGGCGCGATCCGAGACCGTGGCGATCCGGAACCATTGCGTATAAGCTTGTTGCATCGCCTGACGGCGAAAGGGCGCATCATGGGCGACACCGTCACCGCGCTGTTCAAGGACGCCGCCTTCGATCCGGAAGCGATCGAGGCGCTGGCCGCGGCCTACGACAAGGCCTGCCGCTCGCTGCACGACATCGGCCAGCCCGCCATCGTGCAGGAGGTGATCGCGCGGCGGATCATCCAGGTGGCGCAGACCGGCGAGCGCGATCCCGACCGGCTGTGCGCGCAGGCGCTGCTGGCCTTGGGCTTTCTGCCCGCATCGATCAAGCCGCCGGACTGAGCACGTCGACCACTTCGATTTCAACAGCCGGTACGATTCCGTACCGAAGATTTTCGCACGCCTGTTCTCGATTGTGGTGAGATGACGGTAGGAGATGCGGCCGATCTGGGCGATGGCGTCATGCCGATAGTCCCGCTGTTTGCCAAAGATGCCTTCGACAGCGCGAAGACCCGCCTGATCTGCGACGCGTTCGACGGCGCGTGGGGGCTGCTGCAGGGGGTCGGCAGCGAATTCGTCGCTCCCGCGAAGGCGCCCGCCGCGCGCGAGCTCCTCGCCAAGCGCATCATCGACATGGCACAGCGCGGCGTGGCCGACATGATCGAGCTGCGCGACGACGCGTTGCGGCACCTGCGCGACCATCCGCCGGCGAGGTGACGGCGACGGTGCCAAGCTGTGCCAATTTCTCCGTTGTCATTCCGGGGCCCGAGCGCAGCGAGGGAGCCCGGAATCCATAACCACCGCCTGTGAGTATGGATTCCGGGCTCGCGCCTTACGGCGCGCCCCGGAATGACGGCGGAGAGATTGGCGCTAATCGCGCTAATTGCCGGAGCAATTTGTGCAAACGGGAGATCGAGCGGATGCGGCGAAGAACGTTCCTGCAGATGGCGGCGAGCGCGCCATTTCTGCCCCCGGCGTCGCGGCTTGCAGCGCAAACGGCCTGGCCCAGCGGACCGATCGAGCTGGTCGTCCCGTTTCCGCCGGGAGGCCCGACCGACACGGCGCCGCGCGTCGCGCTCGAGCACCTGCAGCCGTTGCTGGACAACGCCACCCTGGTGATCATCAACAAGCCCGGCGCCGGCGGCGGCGTCGCCTGCGAGCATGTCGCGCGCAGCAAGCCGGACGGCTACACGGTCCTCGCCACCAGCAATCCCCCGCTCAGCGTGCGGACCGCGATCGAGAAGAAAGCCACATACAGAATCGAGGATTTCACCCCGCTCGGCAGGTATGCGGTCGACGTCGGAATTCTGGTGGCGCGGCCGCAATTGGGCATCAAGACCATCGAGGAGCTGATCGAGCGGGCGAAGCAGAAGCCGGACGAGCTCAGTTACGCCTCGGCAGGGCCGGGCACCGTGACGCATGTGTCGACCGAATTGCTCAAGCACGCGGCCGGCATCAAGATCGTGCACGTGCCGTTTCGCGGATCCGGGCCGGCCGCCCAGGCGATTCTCGGCGGCCATGTCCCGCTCATGTCCTCGGCCTATTCGGCGGCCAAGCCGCTGGTGGAGCGAGGCGACGTCGTTCCGCTCGTCACCACGGCCGCGCGCCGGCTGCCCGATCTGCCGAACGTCCCGACGCTCGCCGAGAAGGGCTTCGGCGGCAGCGAGGTCAACATCTGGATGGGCTTCTTCATGCCGGCCGAAACCCCGCAGCCGATCGTGCAGAAGTTCGCCAATGCGGTCGCCGAAGCGAGCCGCAAGCCGGCGCTGAAGGCGGCGATCGAGAGGACCGGAATGATCCTGGACTACGGCGACCCGGCGCGCATCCGTGGGTTGCTGCAGCAGGAGCACACGAACGTCAGCAAGCTTGCTCAGGTGGTCGATCTGGGAACGTGAAGGAGCCCGGCGCTAGGGACATCAATGCGGGAACCGCGCGTCGTGCGGCCCGCCATCGGTCGGTTCGATCGCGACCGCGCCGTTGTCAGCTGCCGAGCAATCTCGGCAGCAACAGGCTCATGATCGGGAACGCCACGATCAGGGTGACGCGGACCGCATCCGAGGCCAGGTACGGAATAACCCCGCGGAACGTGTCGATCATCGGCACGTCTTTGGCGAGCGAGTTGATCAGGAACACGTTCAATCCGACCGGCGGGGTGATCAGGCCGATTTCCACCACACACAGCACGATGATTCCGAACCAGATCTTCACGTCGTCCGGCGAGAGACCGAAATCGAGCGCGGCGACGATCGGCCAGAAGATCGGAATAGTGATCAGGATCATGGCGAGCGAATCCATGATGCAACCGAGCACCAGATAGAGGAAGACCATTCCGATCACGACGGCGTAGGGCGTCAGGCCGGAGCTCTGGAACGCCGCGGCGGCCCAGTTCGGCAATTGCGAGAAGCCGAGAAACGCATTGAACACGCCGGCGCCGAGCAGGATCAGAAAGAGCATCGCCGACGTGGTCGCGGTCTCGATCATGGTGTCGAGGAAGCCCCGCAGCCGCATCCCGCCGTAGAACACGGCGACCAGGAACGTGCCCATGGCGCCGATGCCGGCGCCTTCGGTCGGGGTGAAGATGCCGGAATAGATCCCGCCCATGACGACCGCGAAGATGACGACGACCGTCCAGATGTCGCGCAAGGCGGTCCATCGTTCCGATGCGTCGGCGCGGTCGCCCGCCGGCCCGGCGGCAGGATCGATGCGCACGACGATGGCGATGACGGTGAGGTAGCCGATGGTGGCCAGGATGCCCGGCAGGAAGGCGGCCTGGAACAGCTGGACGATGTTTCCTTCCACCATGATCGCGTAGATGATCAGCGGGATCGACGGCGGAATCAGAATGCCGAGCGTGCCGCCGGCGGCGAGCGTGCCGGTGGCAAAGGAGCCGGAATACTTGTAGCGGCGCAGCTCGGGCAGCGAGACCTGGCCCATCATGGCGGCGGTGGCGAGCGAGGAGCCGCTGATCGTCCCGAATGCGGCGCACCCGCCGATCGCCGCCATCGCCAGGCCGCCGCGGAAATGCCCGATGAAGGCGCTGGCGGCGCGAAACAACGCCTTGGTGATTCCGGCGCGCGCCGCAAAGTGACCCATCATCAGAAACAGCGGGATGACGGAGAGGTCGAACGACGAGAAGCGCCAGTACATCTCGGTCTTGAGGAAGCTCAGCAGTGCAACCGTGCCGGCGATCGAGACATAGCCCACCATGCCGACCGACAGCATGGCCACGCCGATCGGCACCCGCAGCGCGATCAGGACGAAGAGCACGCCAAACCCGGTGGCGCCGATGGCCAAGTCACTCATGAGTCACTCATAGGAGCGCGTCCCCTCGATGACCGGCTCGGGGAGCGATCCGCTTCTGATGCCGGCTATGTCGCGGGTGAGCGAATAGATGATCGTGAGGATCAGGACGCCCATGCAAAAGAGATCGAACGGCAGCGTCCACCAGCGAAAGAAATCGAAGGCGGCCAGCACCTCGGACGACTGGCGCAGCTCCAGCATCCCGTAATAGAGCCGCCAGGTGAACAGGATTGCGGCGGCGAGATACAGCGCTGTTCCGCCCGCGTCGAGGCATGCCTTGGCCGCCGGCGAGGCGCCCACCGTGAAAAAATCGACGAGCACGTTGCCGCGCGCCAGCTGGCAATAGGGCAGAAACGCGAAGATGGCGCAGCCGCACAGGATGCCGACGATGTCGTAGTCGCCTGGAATCGGCCACCGGAAGAGATAACGCCCGCTCACGCTGACCGTGACGATGACCGCCATGGCGCAGGTCAACAGCCCGCCGAGTATCGCCAGGACGTATGCGATACCGAAGAGGGCCCGACCGACGGGATCGGTCGGCCGGGCGGTCTCGCCAGCGTGCTCCGCCATCGTAGGTTCTCGGAGTCGAAGGTCGATGAAATAGAGCCGTGCCTACTTCGAGTACTTGGCCTCCAAGGCCTCCACCTCGGCGAGGATCGTGGCGCCGTCGGCACCGGAATCGTCCAGGAGCTTCTTGAAGCGATCGAACACCGGCTGGACCTTCTGCTTGAACTTCGCGGTTTCCTCGGCGCTGAGCTCCACGAATTTGTTCTTCGGCTTGGAGCGCATCACCTTCTCGCCGTCGAGCTCGATCTGGTCCCAGATCTTGATGGCGAGCGGGGCGAGGTTGCGACCCGAATTGTCGTCGATCACCTTCTTCAGATCGGGCGGAAGGCTCTCGTATTTGTTCTTGTTCATCAGGAACGTGAAGATCGCCGTGCTCAGCCGCGGCTGCGGCGGCGCCAGCGTCGTGAAGTAGTCGGTGAGATCCTGCATCTTGACCGCCGGGGCAATTTCATAAGGCAGGATGGAGCCGGTCACCGTGCCTTTGCTCAGCATCGGCGCGAGCTCGGGCAGCGCCACTTGCAGCGGGGTCGCGCCCAGCGCCTCGAGGATCCAGGCATTGGTGCGCGAGTACGACCGCAGCTTCATGCCCTGGAAGTCCTCGACCTTGTTGATCGGGTCCCTGGTCATGAACAGCGCGCCGGCGTGGCAGTGCACCAGAATGACGTGATAGGGCTCGAACTCCTTCTGCATGTGCTTTGCGACGTAATCCTGCAGCGACATCACGGTGGCGTGGGTGCTGCGGTGCAGGAACGGCAGCTCGAAAACCTCCAGTTTCGGCATGACCCCGGGCGTGAAACCCGGCAGCGCCCACGCCACATCCACCACGCCGTCGCGCACCTGGGTCAGCAATTGCTCGGCTTTGCCGCCGAGCTGCATGGACGGATAGACCTGAACCTTGATGCGCCCGTTGGAGTCCTTCTCGATCTTCTCGGCCCACGGGGTCACGTAGTGCTTCATCGGATTGGCCACCGGCGGCAGGAACGAGTGCACGCGCAGCGTGACCTCCTGCGCCGTCGCCGATGTCGGCCCGAACGCCAAGCCGGACAGGAGCAAGCCCGCGAGCGCAGCCAAGTCGAATTTTCTCATCGTCTCCTCCCTTGGAAAGGTCGGAATTAACCTCACGCTATATTTGCAATAACTTCGTCGGAAGGCAACGAACCGCATAGCGACAAATCGCACATTGCAACGCCCCGACGACAGCGCTCCGTCCCTCAGAACGAGGAAGGGCAATGTGCCGTTTCCCGACATCGCGTCATGCCTCTTGCACATCCGTGGCCGCGTGAAATAGCTTTGCCCGAGAGCTGCGGCGGGACGCGCCGAAGTCCCACCACTGAACAACAGCGCTACGCGGTCGGCGGGGACGTCATCGCAAATCCGTTGGCATTGATCTTCGCAAGGCGCCGACCATTCGTTGGCGAGGTAAGGAGCCGTGACATGAGAACGCCGTTGAACACGCTTATCAGTGCAATCCTGACTTTGATCGCCATGTCGAGTCCTGCGCCGGCGCAAAGCACGGCCGGCGCCGAAGCGCGCCTGAAGGAATTGAATATTACCTTGCCACCCGACTCGGTCCCGAGCGCCAACTTCGTCAATGCCGTGCAAACCGGGAAACTGCTGTTTCTTGCCGGCAACACACCGGGCGCGCAATGGCCGCACAAGGGCAAGGTCGGCAAGGACCTCACCGTGGAGCAGGGCTACCAGTCGGCGCGGCAGACCGGGATCATCATGCTGGGGAAAGTGCGAGCCGCGCTCGGCAGCCTCGATCGCGTCAAGCGCATCGTCAAGGTGCTCGGCATGGTCAACTCGGCCGAAGGCTTCAGCGATCAGCCGAAGGTGGTGAACGGGTTTTCCGACTTGATGGTCGAGGTCTTCGGCGAAGCGATCGGGAAGCATGCCCGCTCCGCCGTCGGCATGGCAGGGCTTCCCGGCAACGCCGCCGTGGAAGTGGAGATGATCGTGGAGGTCGAATAGCTGGCATTGAACCATCGGCCGTCATTCCGGGGCGCGCCGTAAGGCGCGAGCCCGGAATCCATAACCACCGAACGTGCCGTATCGAAGGATGGTGCATCACGGAAGGGCCTGTGGTTATGGATTCCGGGCTCGCGGGCTAAAGCCCGCGACCCGGAATGACGGCGGAGAGATTGGGGAGGCGAGGATGAGCGGCACGCGTCGAGACTTCCTGCGGCAGGTCGCGGGCGTCGGAGGATACCGGGCGACCTACCTCACGATGCAGGCCATGGGCCTCATCGGCACGGCGGCGGTCGCCGAGCCGCTGGCGCTCGAAGCGGGCGCCAGCCACGGCACCAAGGTGGTCATTCTCGGCGCCGGCATGGCCGGACTGTCGGCGGCCTATGAGCTCGGCAAGGCCGGCTACGATTGCACGGTGCTCGAAGCGCGCGATCGCGCCGGCGGTCGCAACTTCACGATCCGCAAGGGCACCAAGCTCGAGCTGACCGACGGCTCGCGCCAGGTGTGCGAGTTCGATCAAGACCTCTACTGGAACGCCGGCGCCGCGCGCGTGCCCAGCCATCATCAGGCTTTTCTCGGCTATTGCCGGGACTTGGGCGTCGCGCTCGAGGTCGAGGTCAATACCAGCCGCGGCGCGCTGCTGCTCAATCCGGCCGCGAACGGCGGCAAGCCGATCGAGCTGCGCCAGGCCATCAACGATGCGCGCGGCGAGATCTCGGAGCTGCTCGGCAAGGCCGTCAACCGCGGCGCGCTCGATCAGGAGCTGACCGGGCGCGACAAGGAGCGCATGCTCGCGTTTCTGCGGCAATATGGCGATCTGTCGCCCGACCTCCTCTACAAGGGGTCGACGCGGTCGGGCTACAAGACCCTGCCGGGTCCAGCC
>WNEY01003709.1_pt1 | contig 12868 bp, 7 predicted proteins | sample 5400531 | NCBI WGS metagenome assembly WNEY01 (sample SAMN13153338, study PRJNA577476) | soil metagenome | isolation source: 200 cm saprolite under Douglas fir tree site 1 | place: USA:California | collected 2015-04-18
GTTTTCACCTCGCCGCCGGCAATCTTGACCACGAGTTCCACAATCGCTTCGCCCATTTCTTGCACCGTCTTTTGGCCGGCGATGACGGAACCGGTATCGATATCAATAATGTCTGGCATGCGTTGCGCCAGCCGGGAATTGGTCGAAATTTTTACCACCGGCGCGATGGGATTTCCCGTCGGTGTGCCCAACCCGGTGGTGAATAGCACCACGCTTGCGCCGGAGCCGACCTGCCCGGTCACTGCCTCAAGGTCATTGCCTGGGGTGCAGAGCAGATTCAATCCGGGCTCGGTTGCATACTCGGGAAAATCGAGGACAGCAGTTACCGGTGAGGTGCCGCCCTTCTTGGCGGCGCCGGCGGACTTCATGGCGTCAGTAATCAGGCCATCGCGAATGTTTCCGGGAGAAGGATTCATGTCGAATCCGGAACCTACAGCCTTGGCCCTGGCTTCGTAGGCGCGCATCAAGCGGAGAAAACGTTCGCCCACCTCATCACGGGTGCTGCGGTTCACCAGTTCCTGCTCGACGCCACAGAGCTCGGGAAATTCCGCCAGGATTCCTTTACCACCCAGAGCAGCCATAACGTCGGCGACGTGGCCGATCGCGGGGTTAGCGGATATGCCCGAAAACCCATCCGAGCCACCGCACTTCAGGCCGACGGAGAGTGCCGAAAGTGGAGCGGGAGTACGCTCAGATTTGTTGGCTTCAACCAAAGCCAAAAAAGTCTGGCGGATGGCCTGGGAGAGCATCTCAAACTCGGTCCCGCTTTGCTGCTGCTCGAAAATCAGCAAAGGCTTGTTGAAATTGGGATTACGTTTCTTCAGCTCTCTTTGCAGAATCGGCACTTGGGCGTGCTGGCATCCAAGGCTCAGAATGGTGGCGCCGGCGACGTTGGGATGATGGATGTACCCGGCGAGCAAGCCGCAGAGAATGTCGGAATCTTCCCGAGTACCGCCGCATCCACCCTCATGGGTGAGGAACTTAATGCCATCAACGTTGGGGAACACTCTGAGGCCATGGGCAGCCTCGCGCATCGGCTCGCTGCGAAATTCTTTGAGCTCTTTGATTTTGCCCTCTTGATAGAGCTTGACCATATCCGCGACCTGGTTGCGGTAAGGATGGACAGGAGCAAAACCTAGTTCCTTTGCAAATGCCTCTTGGATGTAGGTAACGTTGCGGTTCTCGCAGAAGACCAAGGGGATGACCAGCCAATGGTTGCGGGTGCCCACCTGCCCATCAGAACGGCGATAGCCCATAAAGGTTTGCTGCTTCCAGCGAGATACGTCGGGCGCATGCCACTGATAAGAGGCCGTTCTTCCTTCGACCGTGGCAGCGTCATGGCGCGTATTCCCGGTGGAGACTACCTCTCCCTGGCGGATGGGCTCAACCGCCCGGCCCACACGAATGCCATACATCATTACAGCATCCCCAGCTTTAAGGTCCTGGATGGCGAACTTGGAATGTTATCCTGGGGATGGATTTTCAACACCTTGGCCTGCGCACCATTGACTGCCGGTATCACATCGCGAACGAGTTGGACAGGCTTGGCTATGAGAGTTTCTCCCTAGGCATCAGCATTGTGGCAAGCGTTCATCCTTACTTGATGATAATGCAGCCATTGCGCCGTCGGCGGCGCAGTTTGCAGTTGACCAGCCTTTCTTTTTTATGGCATCCACAACCATTTAAGGTTGGGCAACCTCATATTTTACGTATTGAAATCTTACTTTTATTATATGCGATGAGAGATTGTCACGGATACGACATACGTGTCAATATGTACGGCGGTCATACCCACATTGGGGACATTTGGCGTGGCTGCTGATGTGTATAACTGTACGAAATCTGCCTGTCCAGAGGAGAAAAACGCATGAGATTGTTTCGTCGTATCGGGGTGGTTCTTGTGACGCTGGTTTTGCTGGTGTCGATCAACGTATCTGCCCAGGGTCCTAATGGCATAGTTTTGGCCCAAACCCAGACGCAGCCGGTGGCGCAAGCTGCAGCGGCGACAGCGGATTCCGTGGATATGGCGAAGCTGCAATCCGATTTGAAGACTGCCCAGGACAAGTTGAAAGACTGGCCGAATCTGGGCCGCTATCACGACGCAGATGCGCAGGTTGAGCCGCCCGCGGCTGGAGAAAAGCGCGTGGTGTTCATGGGCGATTCCATCACGGACGGCTGGGGACGAAAATACGGCAAATTCTTTCCCGGCAAGCCCTATATCAACCGCGGCATCAGTGGGCAGACAACACCGCAGATGCTGATCCGCTTCCGGCCTGATGTAATCGCGCTGAAGCCCAAAGTGGTTGTGATTCTGGCCGGCACCAACGATCTGGCAGGCAATACAGGACCGAGCCGGATAGAAGCCATTGAAGACAACCTTACCTCAATGTCAGAACTGGCCAAGGCGAATGGTATTCACGTGGTGCTGGCTTCGTTGCTGCCGGTGTGCGATTACATCAAGCCACAGACAAACCGGCGCTCTCCGGAACAAATCGTGGCGCTGAATGACTGGATGAAAGACTATGCCGCAAAGAATGGGCTGGGTTATCTCGATTACTACTCGGCCATGCTGGATGACAAGAAGGTCTTGAACCAGAACATGACCTATGATGGATTGCATCCGAACGACGCCGGATACGAGATCATGGGACCGCTGGCAGAAAAGGCAATTGCAACGGTGCTGCGGGGAGCCTCGCCTGCTCATAAAGGGCCTTTCAAGGCAACGCATAGCACCAAAAGCAGCAAGAAACGTGGAGGAATCTAGCCCGGTGCTCAGCAGGGATTGAAGAGGCTACGGAAAAAGTTTTCTATGGCGCTCCGCTTTGCTACGCGCATGCCTGCGGCAGCAAGGAATTGTTATTTTCCAGAGATTTACGGCACGAGTAAACTCGTGCCCTGATACACGTCTTCACACACGAGAATTTTTCCGCAGGCTCTTGAGCTTCGTCCCTTTCAAGACACGCAGTTTAGGCCCCTTTGGTAACGGCTTCTACGCGCATACTCTCGCGGATGGGAAGCTCAAAGCCAAAGTACTGGGTGGCGTTGAAGTAGCAGATGTTTTCAACCATCCTGCCTACCAGGTCTTCCTGGTCAGGAATGATGCCGGCGGTCATGTCGCGTCCCAGCAGGTTGCACAGGATGCGCCGAAAATATTCATGACGCGGAAATGACATGAAGGAACGCGAGTCGGTCACCATGCCCACGAAGTGCGAAAGCAGGCCGATATTGGAAACTGTGTTCATCTGCCACTCCATGCCTTCTTTTTGATCGAGGAACCACCAGGCGGTGCCGAACTGGACCTTGCCGGCGATGTTGCCATCCTGAAAATTTCCCGCCATGCTTGCAAACAGATAGTTGTCTGACGGATTCACATTGTAAAGAATCATCTTGGGAAGCACGTTTTCGCGGTCGAGTTGGTTCAGATAGGCACCGAGCAACTCTCCCTGGGGCCAATCGCCGATGGAATCCAGGCCGACATCTGGGCCCTTTATGCGTGTGCTGGCGCTGCGGTGAGCACCCAAATGAAGCTGCTTAGTCCAGCCTTTTGCTGAATCAAGGTGACCGAAGAACAGCATCATGAACGATGCGAACTGGGAATGCTCCTGCGGACTGGCCGCCTGACCGGAGCGCACCTTGGCAAAAACTGCAGCGGCGGTCTGCTCGGAGCAGAAGTCGGCATGACAGTGGCTCAAGCCGTGGTCTGAAAGCCGGCAACCCAGGCTGTGGAAGTAGTCATGGCGCTTGCGTAGCGCGTCCAGAAAGTCTTTGAAGCTGCCAATCGAAACATTGGCCGCGGACTGCAGACGTTCCACCCAGGGATTAAACCTTTCAGGGTGGCGCACCTGCAACGCCTTATCAGGGCGGTATGCCGGGTATACGCGCGGCACCAGCTTTTGAGCGGCGATCTTCCTGTGCGCCTCGAGAGCATCGGTGGGATCGTCGGTTGTGCACAAGACCTCGACGCGGAAGCGCTTCAGTATCCCCTGTGTGGTGAACTCTTCGCTGGACAGGAGTTCGTTGGCCCGCTTCCAGATGGCAGGAGCGGTGGTGGCATCGAGCAGTTCATCAATCCCGAAGTAGCGTTTCAGCTCGAGATGGGTCCAGTGATAGAGGGGATTTCTAAGCGTGTGGGGTACGGTGCTGGCCCAGGCCATGAATTTCTCATAAGGATCGGCATCGCCGGTGCAGTAGCGTTCCGCAACACCGTTGGCCCGCATGGCGCGCCACTTGTAGTGGTCGCCTTCCAACCAGATTTCAAACAGGTTTTTGAAACGGCGGCCTTCGGCGATATCCTCCGGAGAGAGATGGCAATGGTAATCGATGATCGGTTGCGTCTCTGCATATTGCCGGTACAGATGACGCGCGGCTTCGGTTTCGAGCAGAAAGTTGTTGTTAATGAAGGTCATTCACTCGTCAATGGGCTACGATGTAATTGTTCCACTAACATTACACCAGAAGCTTCGCTTTCTAATAAAGACGAAATTGCTCAATGAATCCTTGAGATTTCTTAAACGAATTCTATGATTTCCGAAATCGCAATGTTAAGTTTTGCAATCCTAGAATCCATTCCGCCAATGAATATAGGGGAAAGCCATCGGCCACGAATCCCAACTTGCCGTCATTATGCACTGCTTCCCGCGCTCTGGCAATATGCAAGACAAATAACCGCCAGGTGAGACAATAAATAACCGTAGAACAATAACTACAGTTATTAAAGATTGAGCGGTAAACCTATGCAAATTCGCGCAGGACTTATTGGAGCAGGCAATATCAGCGAGACCCACGCACGCGCGCTAAGAGCCATTCCGGGCGCCGAAGTAGTGGCGGTGTACGGTGCCAACACGCAGAAAGTGGACCGCTTGTGCCGTGAGCATGGGGGCGCAGCCTACCAGGATTTCCAGGCGTTTCTGGCCCATCGCCCGATGGAGATGGTGGTTATCGGTAGCCCGTCGGGGGTGCACGCCGAGCAGGGAATTGCCGCGGCCCGTCGGGGGCTGCATGTGCTTACGGAAAAGCCTATTGATACAAGCGTGGAGCGGGCGGACGCGCTGATTTCAGCCTGCGAACAGGCGGGAGTGAAGCTGGGGGTGATTTTTCAGGACCGCTTTAAACCAGACCTGCGCCGGCTCAAGCAACTCATCGCCGAAGGGCTGATCGGCAAGCCGCTTCTTGTGGACGCACGAGTGAAATGGTACCGTCCACCCGAGTATTACAGCCAATCACGTTGGCGTGGAACGCGCGCGCTCGACGGCGGCGGAGCGTTGATCAATCAAGGGGTTCACACCGTGTACCTGCTGCTCTGGTTGCTGGGTGATGTTGTTAAAGTACAGGCGCGCACGGCAGCCATGCTGCACCAGATTGAAACCGAAGACACTGCTCTGGCGCTGCTGGAATTTTCCAGCGGGGCTTTGGGGCAGTTGCAGGCGACCACCGCGGCTTATCCTGGCTATCCCCGGCGGGTGGAGATCACAGGCTCAGAGGGAACCATCATTCTCGAGCAGGACCGCATTGTTGCCATCAATCTCCGCACGCCCTACCAGGGGCCGATCAGCAGCGAGGTGGCTGATCAGAACCCCAGCACTTCTTCGCCGGTGGTGAGCGACATTCGTGGACATCAATCCGCAATCGAAGACTTCATCCTGGCCATAGAAAAAGATACGGCGCCGGTGTGCGATGGGCGCGAAGGACGAAAAAGCCTGGCCCTGGTGGAGGCTATCTACAGGGCTTCCGGGCGCTAGCCAGTTTCAGGTTTCGGGTACTGCCGGATGAGCAGCAACGACGAGGTAGGTTTCACAGGATCGTGAATTCAGAAAGAGGAGGTCATGGCCTCCTCTTTTCTTGGTGTGTGGGCAAGATACACGGGAAACCGGCGGATCCCGGCGCTACGAGCCGGAAACGCTTCAGGCGTTGACCAACTGTGGCCGGATCTTGAAACGTTTTTCGTCTTCTTCCTCTTCATCAGAAGAGGGGTTATAGCCAAGTTCTTGCGACAGTGCGTTGGCAGCGGCGATCACTGCTTTGGAGACCACGGGAATTTTGTAGCTGGGTAGACGGAACGATGGGCCAGAGACGCTGATCGCCGCAGCGGGCTCGCCGGAGATTCCCCGAACGACGGCTCCTACACAGCATACGCCTTCCTCGTTTTCCTCATCGTCAACCGCATAGCCGAGCTTGCGTACCTTGGCCAGTTCCGCCTTGAGTTCTCCCATGGAACCGATCGTCTTTCGGGTGAGAGGACGCAACCCATGTTTCTGCACGGCGGCTTCGACTTGCTCCTCAGGCATAATGGCCATCATCGCTTTGCCAACGGCGGTGCAGAAAGCCGGGTGCCTGCGTCCCACGGTAGAAGCCAGCCGAACGCTGCGCGCGGGCTCGACTTTATCCACGTAAACCACTTCGCCATTGTCATACACGCAAAGGTGAACCGTCTCATCGGTCTCGCGCACCAATCGCTCGAGAATAGGCCGTGCGCGCTCGCGAAGATCGAGCTGCGAGACCGCCCTGGTGCCCAGTTCAAAAAGCTTCATTCCCAGGCGATAGGTGCCGGTTTTGGAATTCCTCTCAATCAGCTTGTGGCCTTCCAATACCATGATCAGCCGGTGGGCCGTGCTCTTATGCAGATTCAACAATGAGGAAACCTGCGCCAAGGTAAGATCTGGTCCTTCTGTAGAAAGCACCTTGAGGACTGCGAGCGCACGGTCCAATACCTGGATCTGATAAGGCGACTTATTCTGACGTTTCGTTTTACGATGCGGTACGGTCATAGGAGGAAGAGTTTCACCCTTTAAAATCTTGAGGATACCTCTGGAGATTCATTTTAGTCCTACAGACGCAAGATTCATAAATGATTCTTGTTAAAAGAATTGTTTAGGTGGCCTCGTTTCATTGCTCAAAATGAGACAGAAAGGCTTGGAAGAAGGCTTCGGATATTTAGAAAGACCACCACCGTTAATTAACGTTAAATGCGGGTTAAATCAGTGAGTTGCAGCCTGTAATTCCGGCCGGTAGCCTTGGTTGCCGAGGCTGGGGTTATCGGGGTCACCGGTCAGATAAAAGGCGGCCCAATAATAAGGATGTGAACTTCTGGGGTCTTTGCGCACTGACTCCATGGCGCGGCGCAGCGCCTCGTCTTTTGTGTCGCCATTGCGCAGATTACGGTGAAAAGCAACCATGAGGGTGAGAGTGCTCTGGTCGTCGGCGGTCCACAAGCTCGAGACAACCGAGCGCGCTCCAGCATACTGCAGCGCCCGGGTGAGGCCGATCAAGCCCTCGCCTGCGATTGCCTGTCCGCGTCCGGTGTCGCAGGCCGAAAGCACAACTAACTCGGCCTTGAGTTTGAGCTGGCTGTAGATTTCCCATGCCTGCAAGACGCTATCGTTATCGGTCCCGCCATTCTCGTCATGCTTCTCGGAAGCAGCCAGCAGCAAACCGGATGACATCGCGCGCCTGGGGTCGGTGCAACCATGAGTGGCAAGGTGAATCACGTCAGCGGTTTCAATACGCTCCCGCAGCGCGGCTTCGGTGGCCTGCTTCCCCAGCAGCGGAGTGCTGCCGTACAGGGCTGCGACCTTGACCGCTTCGATACCCGTTCCCGGCAAAGGTAGAAGCGGCTGGCGCTCTCCAAAGCACATATAACTTCGCGTGCGGCGAAGCTTGCTCTCTGTGACCGGGTCGGCTACGAAGAACGGATTGCCCACCACGAGCGCCAAGGTCTTATGACCCTGGACCAACTGCGGAGCATCATGCCGGGATTGCGCAAAAAGGGTCAGCGATTGCGCATAAGTAATGGCCTTCTCCGCGCCAAGGTAGGCGGGAGCGCCCTCGGCATTTGTCACCAGAGCGGCAAACGGGACTTCCCAAAGTGGACCATCAGGGGAAACGATCAGCCGCGCCGCCGAATGCAGAACCGGCCGTGCCTCCGCGGGAAAAAGTGTCGCAAACAGCGTGCGGCCGGCCAAAGTGGCATCTTCAATGTTATTGGGTTGAGCGATGTGGCGCCGAAGTTCATTCACCAGGTTGCGCAGTTGGCCCCGCGAGACCGTCAACTTGTACGCTGAAAACGGGGATGGGCAATCGCAACCTGGGTGCAGAAGAAAGAGAACGGTCTGCTTGTCACCGCTGTGAAAGGCCGCGAACACGGCTCCCACAGGGACTTCTTTTTGGGCTTGCTCAAAGGTAAGCGGCGGGGTGAAGGTGCGAGGAGCACTCTTCTTGATTTCAGCCCAGAGCTCATCTGCTTTCATCCGGGCCTGCGTGTAGACGGATTCGGCTTCATCCAGGTTCTTGACCGCTGTCCGCAAGCTGTCGTGGGCACGGTTGATAGCGCCGGCCCCGGCTTTTTCCTTGCGCCTGGCTGCCAGTTCGTCCTTGGCATGCAGCTCATCGGCGCTGGCTTGGGAAAGCAGTTTCTCGCTTTGGTCGCGGGCGGCAACCGCAGACTCGTATTCGCTCCAGCGGGCGCTGTTCGCAATATTGATGAGAACGCGCCGTTCCATGAGGAGTTCCTGCAGAGCTTGCGCGCGGCTTTGTTCCATGGTGGCGAAGGCAAGCTCTGGTTTTCCAACGGCGAGCTGGTGCAAGATGAGATTATCGGCGTAGCGCGCCGTGGTTTTGTCGAAAGCCTGTCGCGCCTCGTCCCCGGTAATCACGGCTGCCTGATTGCGCACCAGCTCCCATGCCTGGCGCGCCAGTTGCTCAGCTTTTTCCTGGTCTCCTTCTTTCGCAGTCGTTACTGACAAGTTATAGAGACTGACGGCAGCCGAGAGGGAATTCGGCGCCAGTTTTTCCTTCAGCACAAATCCGTGCTGATAATATTGCGAGGCCTTGCTCAAGTCTCCCTGCTTGATCGCCGTATCCCCCAGAAGACCCAGGTTGTGGGCCACGGTGACAGAGTTCGGCGATATCTTTTGGTTGATCGCCAATGCCTGCTGGTGATACTCCTCGGCTTTTGCCAGGTCGCCTCGTTTGGAGGCCAGACTTCCTAAACTGTTCAGACTGGCGGCAACCGAAAGTGAATCCGGCGAGAGTTTTTGCCGGATGACAAGTGCCTGCTGGTGATATTGCTCGGCTTGCGCCAGACCGCCCTGCTGCGCGGCGACGTTGCCGAGATCGCTCAAACTCTGTGCCACAAGAAGGGAATCGGGAACAAGTTTTTCTCTCAATGCCAGCGCCTGTCGATAGTAGTCGAGAGCGCTGTCAAGGCGGTTCCGCTTTCTCGCGATGTTTCCCAGTGCGATGAGGCTTGTGGCAACGTCGAAAGAATCAGGAGCGAGCTTCTGACTTAAGGCCAGTGCCTGGCGATGATATTGCTCCGCTGCCGCGAAGTCGCCCTGCTGGCTGACTACGTCGGCCAGTTTGTGAAGACTTTCAGACACGGCCAGAGAATCCGGCGCAAGTTTTTGCCGCAACGTAAGGCTCTGCCTGTAATATTGTGCCGCCGCACCCAGGTCGCCCTGATCGAGCGCCAGATTTCCCATACTGTTGAGACTGGAGGCGGCCTCGAGAGAATCAGGAGCCAGTTTTTGTCGCAGTGCAAGCGCCTGCTGATAGTACTGTCCTGCTCTTACCAGGTCGCCCTGTTTTCTGGCTACATTTCCCACAGCGTTGAGACTCGTCGCCATCTCCAGTGAGTTGGGGGCCAGCTTCTGCCGCAGAGCGAGCGCCCGCTGGTAATACTGCCCCGCCTTCTCTATGTCACCCCGCTGGTATGCAACACTCCCCACCCCGTTAATTGCCTCGGCAAGCTGCAGGGAGTTAGGTGCCGCTTTTTCGTCAATGCTCACCGCTGCGGCCCAGAACCTTGCTGCCAGGTCGAAATATCGGCGGTTGTAACTGGAACGGGCCGCGGCGTGGAGTTTCTCCGCCGCCGCCAACGGCCGCCTGGATTCCCTGGGAGCAATCGCAAGCATGCGCGTGAACAAGTTTTCAGCTTCGGCTGATTTCTCTGGCATAAGAAGCAGACCGGCGCTTGACAGTGCTTCAATGAGTCCGGGGCCGTCGCCTGCGCTTTCCCATGCCGCCGCCGTATCGCGCCACGCGCCGATGGCTGCGTCGTCATGGCCAAGGGCCTGAAGCACCAGGGCCCGGGACCGATTGGCGTATGCCTTCCCCGCAATATCTTTTGCAGTCTGGGCCATGCTCGCCGCTTGTTCTGTTGCCTGCAGCGCTTTTTCCAGTTGATTGGCCAGGCTTAAGCGGTCAGATTCTTCGAGAAGCTGCTGCACCGCCGCGGAAGGCTTGGGCTCTGCTGGTTCCGCAGGCAATTCGCTGTCGGCCCAGCCGGAGCCGAGCGCGAGGAAAAGCCAGCCTGCGAGAAAGCATGTCTTGTAGCGCCCCATGGCAACTTCACCCTTCATCCATACCTCGGCACAAAACTACCAGCGTGCATTAACTTGCCAAGTACTTGCTTCAGGAGGGGGGACTCCTATCGAGTGGCGACGATGCGAAAAGGGAACTGCACGAGATAGTGCTCTTGAGCACCATCAAGGCCGGAAATTTGCAACGTATACGATCCGGGCTTCAAGAGTTCCTTCCGGATCAGATAACTCAACGTTCCGTCTAATTGAGCCACCTGGTCCGACTGCACAGTTTTTCCCGAGCTGTCTTGCAAGACCAGTTTGTATCCTTTATATTGCCCCAGTTCGGGCGACAAGTTGGCCTGCAAAATCACGAACAGCTTCGAATCCGGAAGCTTGGTCGCAGGTATGCTGTCGCCGCGTCCGGTCGAAAGCAGCAGCACATATGCGGCATCAGCCGGGGGCTTCACGTATGTCTCCAGTTTCCGGCGAAGCTCGGCGATGGTTTTTTCCTGGTACTGCTTCTGAGAAAAGTCCTGGGCGAGTGCGGCTGCCTGAGGTACAGAGGTCTGAGCAGGCTGGTCCGCCCGCACCGCTTCTGACGGCGAACTTGCCTCCGCGACATTCGTGTTGGCAACGCGAGTGTTATATTCCGCTTCTCGCTGCTGTATCTGGTGTTTCAAGCTTACGATTTGGCTTATTTCTATGCCCTGCAAGACGGCAAATGCCAAGAGCAGGGCAAACGCGGGTTTTTTCCATACCAGGAAAAACACCTGCCAGAAGCTTGCCGCTGTTCTTTCTTCGGGCTCGGATCCATTCTCTTTCTCGTCTTTGAGTACGGACCAGTGGATTCTTTCGCAGTCGGCGCATTTGTCGTCTTCGAAATGCCGCCGGATTTTCGCTCGCTCTTCCGCCGCCAGCAGCTTAGGATCGACTGCCAACTGGATGATCTGTTCTTCCCTGGGGTGAATCAATCCCATTCTGCGTTCCGCACCGGATTTGTGCAGCCGGTGCACGAAGCGATCGAGCGCCCAGAAGGTTTGCGCACACTCGTCGCATTCCGCTACGTGGGAATCCACCGGTACGCGGTCTTCGGCGCTAAGTTCCTGGTAGGAGAGGACCCGCGCGGCAATTTCTTTATCGTGGCAGGTCATACCCGCTGCCTCTCCTTGTGCAGCAGGATTTGCTGTCTCTGCTGGTGGCTGTCGAGAAGATAGGTGCGCAGGTGTTTCTTGGCCCGGAGCAATGACGTGTTTACGGTATTGATCGACTTCTGAAGTTTTTGGGCGATCTCGGTCGGAGTGTAGTCGTAAACGTAACGCAGCTCGATGACGGTCCTTTCAAATCTATTCTTGAGCGCCCGGTCCAGGGTCTTCTTGAGTTCCTGATCGGCAAGGTTGGAGTCGGAGGTGTTGACGTGCGACTGATCTTCCGCTTCTGAACAGTATTGCAGCAGCACCGGCGCCCGCTTCTCTGAGCGCAGCACGTTTCTGCAATGGTGGTAGGTGATGGAGCGAACCCAGTTCTTCAAACAATCTTCGGAATCGGCAAGGCAGGTATCGATCTTCTTCCACACTTGTGTGCGAATCTCCTGCCAAAGATCTTCTTCCTGGTATGTGAGGCGGTGGTTACGGATGATCCTTAATACAGAGGGTTTGACCTTTGCTTCCAGGAACGCATCGGCTTCACCATCATGTTCCTTAATCTGTTGTATCAGTTTTTTGAATTCGAAAGTGCAGTTCACGGAGGGAATCCTAGCAGTTTTATGGTGCTCATGGTAGCGCTGAATTACTAAACGATTTGATTTAAATAACTTAACTATTACGAAATTACTATTTGATTAACCAATCGCCCTTCTCACCACCTTATTAACCACCCAATGTGAGGCATTGTTTCGGCTGAATAAAAATTCATTATCCAAAAATCTTATCGGTCCGATAGATGATTCTGAACAGTCGCTGGCCTGTTTGGGTGTCTATATAGACAAGCGCCGAAATCTGGGGCCGTGAGCGGACTCCGAATTAAGTCTCACACTTTGATCTCAGAGGAGATATTGATGCACCGTCTATCGTCGTGGATCCTGCTAGTTTTATTACTTTTCATGTTGGTAGCCGGAATGGCTTCCGCGCAGAGTGTTCATAATGTCTCATCGATCGCGGCATTGCAAACCGCGATTAACAACGCCGTTCCGGGAGACCAGATCATCCTGGCGAACGGTTCTTATACGACCAGCGGGGCCATCACGGTCGCACGCGCGGGCACTTCGACGCAACCTATCCTGATTGCTGCGCAAACCGTCGGCGGCGCCATCATCTCCGGCACGAGCGCGTTCACGGTCAATAGTCCGGCGGCGTTCGTCATCATTCGAGGTTTCTTTTTCAATCACGTTGGCGTTTTCTCGGTAAACCCCGGTACGAACCATATTCAGGTCACTCGTAATACGTTCGATAACGGGGCAGGTAGCCAGGACCTCAACGTTGCTGCCAGCAACGACAACCAGCTCGATCACAACCTGTTCGAGAACCGGCCCAACGGAGGTCAGTTCATACGGCTCACCAATGTGGGCGGCACCT
>WNEY01002829.1_pt1 | contig 12866 bp, 13 predicted proteins | sample 5400531 | NCBI WGS metagenome assembly WNEY01 (sample SAMN13153338, study PRJNA577476) | soil metagenome | isolation source: 200 cm saprolite under Douglas fir tree site 1 | place: USA:California | collected 2015-04-18
TATGGTTTCCCATGCCTATGAATAATTCTCTGGGGATGTTTAACCCCACTACGAAGGTTTACCAACAGTGGGCGGTTCCCACGCCTGACTCGGGCCCCTGGGATGTTGCGGTTGACCATAGTGGAAATATCTGGTTCACTGAACACTACGGAAACAAGATTGGTCGCTTCAATCCAGTCAGTCATACCTTTACTGAGATAGCTACCCCCGCCTCAGATAGTCAACCCTATGGTATCACCGTCGATGCTTCCAATAATGTGTGGTTTACCGAGAACAACTCATCAGTCTCGTTGATCGGCGAATATACCGCGGGTGGCACGCTATTAGAGTATAAAATACGCAATGGTTCGACGAGCAATCTCACTCCTCATTTGATCACAGTTGATCCGAATGGAAATATCTGGTGGACTGAAGGTTGGGCGGGTATGATTGGTGAGTTGCAGGTTACTCTTGCTCAGCCTGGCACAAATAATGGCGTAACAGAATACGCGTATCCACAGGGGTGTAATAGTTGTGGCACTCACGCCTCCGGTATTAGTGTGGATAGAAATGGTCTCATCTGGTTCGATGATTCGTTGCAAAGCACCTTTGGCTCTTTCCCTGATACTGGCAGCGGGGCATTCACTATCTACAGAACACCGACTGCGTCCAGCCATCCCCACGATGGCTTGCAAGTTGATGGGCAAAATCGCATCTGGTTCGATGAAGAGTTTGCCAACAGGCTGGCCCGCGCCATTCAGTCAGGAGTTTCCACTCCTACACCAACCTCGACACCCTCTCCTACAGCAGGGACCGTGCTGGGGCAGGATACCTTTCAGCGCTCAGATCAGGCATTTTGGGGTACAGCCTTGGATGAACAAACCTGGGGCGGTGATGCCAATAGTGCAAACGTCTTTTCCCTAGCTGGCAATACAGGCCAGGTCGCCAGCGGTATCAATAGTGGCTATAATGCGGTGCTCGGGCCTGTGGCTACCGATGCCGAGGTAGTGTTGAGCGGCTCAATAAGTATCTTCAACTATACCAATTTTGGCGCTGTGCTGCGCTGGACTGACACCAATAACTGGTACAGGGCCTATATAAGTGGCTCCTATTTGCTCATCCAAAAGAAGGTAAATGGCATCGTCACGACTCTTGGTACCGCCGCGTTTGCTGCGACGGCTGGAACATCATATACACTGCGTTTCAGTGTTGTTGGCTCGACGCTCTCTGCCAAAGTCTGGCAAACGAGTGGTACTGAGCTAAGCAACTGGATGGTCACTGCGACGGATAATGCGTTCCAGTCGGGATATTGCGGCCTGCGTATACTGGTGCAAAATGGCGCGACCCTAACGATCACCTCGTTCGAGGCAACGGCACAATAATCGGTGTCGGTTCGGCTTTTTCAGGTTTACGCAATGAGAATGAATCTCAACCATTTTGCGTCGACTGCTGCCAAAATGAGAACGAAGTCCCTCCCGGACTGCCACCACCAGGCGTCTTTCGTCTAGAAATAACTCTTGAGCTTATCTCAGTCTCGTTGCGTCGTTGGCAAAAAGGCTCACTTCCTGCTGAGGAATGCAAGCGTGTATAGTGGACTCGTGTGGTATACTTAAAATTGCTGTAGAGTGTATTGTTGCTCAGAGTAGATTGTCTATTGGAAGCTGCGCGATACGGAGCGTTTATCAGGAGTAGACCCCAGAATTGAGAAGAACAGATGTGAACCACGTCAAATGTATAGCGTCACCTGTGCGAGCTGCGGGAATGAGGCGCAAGTGCCTTTAGACAGCTTCGGCTCAAGTGTCCTCGAAAGAGAAAAATGGATCACGGCTGCTCTTCCCACGAAGCCACGTTCGTTCTCTCCTTCTCTGCAAACATGGCTGTTAGGAAGGATTTCTCATGAAGATGAACGGCCAATCCCGGTCCTTTGTGAAACAAGTCCAGGTGGACTTATTAGCGCTCTGCGATGCTGACCTTTTCCGCACCGTTCATCAGTGGGTAGATGGGAGCGATTCATCTGAGGTATCTCTTGACGTAGCAGAAGATACTCGCGTTGCCTTAGGATATACGCGTGTCCTTACAGAGGCCAAACAGCTCTCTCACCACCACTCTGACGTACCAGGTGCAGAAAGTGAAGGATCGGCGCAATGGCAAGCACCTTCCCCGCATCATCTGCGTACCCTCCTTACCGCAATGGACGTGAATGTGTTTGCTCAGCATGTCATCACCTTCGCCTTCAAATCGCTTCATACAACCTATCCTGAATGGTATGACGGGGTGACCTTCAATGCGCATCTTGCCAACTACCTGCGTCGGATGAGGGATGAAACGGCAAACCATGACCAAAGGTCAAAGCAGAAGTACAGAAGCAAACTCCTTTAAAACCGACTTCCGAATCCGTTCCTTGCGACGATCTGCAACCACATGCGCGGCACCTCGGTCATACCGAGTTCTTGGCCTGCCTGGTATACGGCGGTGCCAAGTGCGGCGGCTCCCAGTGCCAGTGGTGCTCCCGGCAAAGCCCCCTCGATGAAGAGCCAATAGTGCCCCAAGTCTCTTAAACCATCCAGTGACATCATCACTCGTTCCTGCATGGTCTCTACACAGCTAAACCCGCTCTCCTTGAGCAGGTTGCTATACTCCTCGGGAGTGAGCCATTGCATAGCTAGTGCTTTTGCCTCGCGTGATAACTGCACCTCTGGATGCGCTTTCCGCAGCCACCCGACGGCTCGGCGTATCCAGAGACGGCCAAAGCGTATGGTCTCTTCGACGCTGGTGCCCTCGTAGAAGGCGCTATTACAGGCGAAGATGCCTCCCGGAGCAAGAATAGCGGCCATCTGCCGAAACGTTGAGCGTTTATCGGCGATGAGGTGGATTGCGTTACAGAAGAAAGCCGCATCGGCATCGTGGACGAGCGTGGGGAGATCGACGGCTTCTCCCTGGAAGAAATCGACTGTTGCCCCCATCTCTTCGATGCTCTTCTGCGCACGATGTAGCGCCTCTGCTGACGGGTCAATGGCGAGAATGCGGGCCTGGCGTCCCTGAGAGGTCATTGCTTCTGCAATCAGTCGCGTGATCGCTCCCGTTCCACAGGCCATGTCTACAATCGTCAGTGTCGTATCAGTGGGGCATGTCGCAAGGGGTGCGAGGGCTTGCTGAACCAGCGAACGGTTGATTGCCGTATAAAATGGATGGGCTGCAAAGGCTTCAAACGTAAATTGGTTGGTTTCCTCCGTTTCAAAGAAGCTCATGAGTGCTACCTCTTCTCTCTTCACCGCTGCTATTGAAGCATCTGGCGATAGGGTCTCGTTCCTGCTGGTTCATCGTTCCTGCTCCCGTTCTTGCTTCGTAGCTGCATGTCTACGCTCCTTCTCTCCTCGTCCCCTCCCTCTGTCGCATGGTTTCCTCGACCTCTGGAGTGACGAGCTCGATGGAGGCATCCTCATCAACATAGGCTGAAAAGAGTTTGCTCTCGTTGGTGTCATCCATGAGCACATACACAACTCCCCCGGCGGTGGCATTGACTCTCCCGGTCTCTCCTGTACTCTTGATACGTACATGATCCCCTTCCTGAAAGTAGGTTCCGTCTGCAGTTGTCTCCATAGCTCTGTCTGCCTTTCTTACGATAGCGTGCTGCGCCCAGTGGCCGTGGTCTTCGTCGAGCTTCCTTTGCCTCTCGTTCATACTGTCGGCATACAGGTAGGCATCATGGCGGACGTCGAACGAGCGGACAAGGCGGTCATTCGGTCCCGGCTTTCCGTCCGCGGATATGCGTTCCCGGATCACAAAAACTTGCTCGGTGAGGCGTTGGACATAGTAGCGGTCTTCCATCATCGTGATACTTTCAAATTGAGGTCTACTCTGGACAAGGTAGCCTCATCGAATATCGTTTTGCCGAGGATTGCTCCATCCAAGATTGCTCCATCCAGATCTGCTCCACGCAGATCGGCCCCCTTCAGGTTCGCACGGGAGAGGTTGGCACCGCGTAAGTCTGTCCAGTTCAGGCGCGCCTTCAGGAGATTGGCATCACTCAGATTGGCGTTACGTAGATTAGCATTGCGTAGGTCCGCTTCTCGCAGGTCCGCTTCTCGCAGGTCTGCTCCCTGCAGATTGGCCTCAGTAAGATCCGCTCCGTGGAGATCTGCTCCGTGTAAATCCGCTCCATGGAGATCCGCTTCGTGGAGGTCTGGCTCTGCAGCCTGTACATCAGGATATTCTCGTCGCCACTTATCCCAAAGCGTTTTCCCAGATGAAAGAAGATCAAGAGGATTCTGACTTGTCATAAGGTTCACTTCCTTTGTTCGTTGTTACTATTCCAGAGACACCTCTTACTCAAAATGGGTATGCTATGGTAAGAGGAAAAAGACTATACGCTCGCCACTCCACCATCCATCAGAGACATTCTGGCAGGTGACAAACGTGCCTTCTAGATCGACGTTGCCCACCTCTCAAGCGAACAAAACCATCTCAGCAATCACGCTCCCATGTAGAGGGATGTGAATGCGAAAACGTGTGAGCCATGGTGCTCCCGTGATGGGGATGGGCTTTAAGTGCTGTTTCATAGGAGGGTCATGGCTTATGAGAAGAAGTAGAAGTCTCTCTAAGTATATACTATTTTTTACAAAAATGCAATATTTGTCAAAAGAATCAGACCCTGAACCCCAATCTTAAACGTACAGACAAAATGCTAAAAATGTGGTAGTCTGTATTGGATAGCTGAATACTTGATCCCCTTATTTCATCCCCTTAATTTGATCCTTACGATGTCGTTGGAGGTGTTCCATGCTTCATGCCATCAAAAACAGCCCTCGTTGTCGTGATCGCTGCTGTGGCGCGTCGGTGGGCATACCCCTGCTAGCGAACCATCAACCACCACCCATACCCTATGAGACGTGAACTTCGTCCGAAGAGAGGGAGACACCACTATGAGCAACAACTGGATGACAACAGCAGAAGCGGTAACGATGATCAGCAAGAACAGCCATCACTCGGTGAGCCTTCATCATGTCCAAACACTTGTCAACAGAGGCAAGATTGGTACGCGATTCTTTCATGGAGAAACGACATTACTCAAGCGTAGCGATGTCGAATCCACCCGTGTTGCAGGAGGTACAGGCAATGGCCACCGGGGTCGTCATCTGGAGTCTCAAACGATATACCAGAGATAAAAACTTGTGGGATCGCGTCTGCTTCAAATGTAAGCAGACGACCCCTGTCTTTGAGTATGAATATCGGAGTGAACAGGAACGGCCTGTCTTTAGCTATCTTTGCGAGGGATGTGCGCAGAAGAAGCTTGGGGAGTGGTTGCAATGCGAGGCGAGTCCCGACTATGTGCATCTTGGCTACCAGACGGACTTTGATATCGCAACCGTCTTCTATGAACAAAAAAATGATGGCGAGACCTTGATGCTGACACGCTGGAGCCCAGAACAACGACGCCGGAGGCTCCAAGGCGACGAGGAGTAAGGATATGCACACCGTCCGCCATGCCTATGAAAAAGGCTCACTCCATAAATATTTTCTGCGCCCCACCAGCGGGGCAGGCTACTTGCTGTACTCATTACAGCAGATTCTCCTCCAGGGCAAGCATGCCTGGGAGGACGCACCGTCAAGTGAAGGTTGGTATATTGCAGGAATGGACGTTGCAGGCGAAGATCATGTGATCCCCTTCACTTTCACGCGCCCCAGCAAATCGCGCCTGGCTTATCAATTACTCGCCTCTTTTCTCTCGACTCGTAACAGCCAAAGTGGTACAATGCTTTGCACTGGGCTTCCATACAGACGCCTACACACTCCTATTTTTCGGAAGGAGAAAACTTATGCCACGAGGACGCAAAAGACCTCCACAGGAGAGTATTGATAGCATCCTGCTCGCCATCAGTCGCCGCGATGATATCGACCCCGATACCCTTTCGCATTATTTTGATCGGTTAGATGAAGAATGGACCGAAGGCGCACGGGACAAGGTCCTCCATTTACTTCGCACGAATGATATGGCAGCACATGCTGCGGCAGTACTTATCCTCTCCGAACTGGCAACGGACATTGACCTGGAAGAACTCGAGGATTTTGTCGCTGATCCTACGGTGAGTGACCTGGCAAAGCTCACGCTCGCTCCCGTCCTCAAAGAACTGGATTCGGAGATGGCTGATGATGGCATTATCGAATATCTGAATGATCCTGAAGCTGCTATGCACCAGATGCAGATACGCCTGCTTGAACTGGTAGGGCAAAGCGAAATGGGAGAGGAATAAATACTGGAGGACGTCATCACTATGCCGGTCGATAGGCGACTTGGCTTTGTAAACTGGCTGGGGAGTAGTCACGACCCCCGTGCTGCCAATCTGCTCGTCCCCTTGTTAGAGAATCAGCCGAGCAAAGTGGCGATGGCCGTGATTGACGCCCTTGAACAATTGGGCCCCGTAGCCGTACAGCAAGCTATCCCAGCCTTAAACTACTTGATCGCACACAACTCGAATCGCTCTCTCAAAGAGCATGCCCGAACGGTACTCGGCCGGTTGACCATGCAATCAGCACCTGGGATGGAAGATACCGCAATGACAAAGGCCCGTGAGCAACATCTGCCTTTCCATGAGGCCCGCGCTAGCTTCATCGATGGTTCGGGCACACAAATGATCATGCTATCCTGGCGGCGTCCTGATGGGCTGCTCAAAGGGGTAAATGTTCTCTACCAGGACCAATGGGGGATCAAAGACTGTTACGGCACTGATGAGATGAGCGAGCTACGTTGGGATGAGCTAGTAGGTGATATGGATGCACAGAATTTTGATAGTTTTGTGGTTCCTTTCGAGTATGCTCGTGCCCTAATTGCTGAAGCTCGGGCGCTGAACAAACGAACGCGCCGCAAATTACCTATCGCCTATTCTATTTGGCGACCTTTCATTGAAGGGGACGAGTCGCTAAAGAAGAATACAGCGCTTCCCTCAACAATGTTGGAGCCAGCCACTCTCAGTCCTGAAATGCTCCAACTAGCCCAACGTGGTGCTGAACTGTATGAGCGGCAAGAATTTCTGTCGTGGATGTTTGAGCCACTGACGAGTGTACAACCATACATCGACCGTTACTGGTCAGTGCACGGCCTGTTTGAAGTATCCAATACGGGACCGCGCAGTCGTGGGCGCAGGGGAAAGCAGAATGAGCAGAATCAGAAGATTTTACTGGAGGAACTTTTGACTGAAGCTCTTGGCGAGTTACTAAATAACAAATGGCGTGCGCTGTATGAGGCTCGCTTGCGTCGGCAAGGCGCGCTCTTTCAGATTGCGGGCCGTACTCGAGATGTTTTGCTGATCAGGGCCGTGGCTGCTGTCCTGCATCCCGATTCTCCTGTTCCTGTGCAAGAGCAATCCTTCCTGCGAGCCATGATGCGCTACTCTCTCGAACAAGGCCCACTTCGTATGATGGCCGAAGCTCTAGAGGCTGGCAGCTTCTCTATACCGCTAGACATTTTCTCTGAGGAGTAGGATTGGTTGAGTGGGCAGACCTGGCACCCACAAGGGATGCCAGGTCTGCCCACTCAACCAAAACGTACTCTATCCTACTCACCAGAGGGGGTTCATCACCAAGCCAGTAATCAACTTTGGGTAAAAGTAGGTAGACTTCTGCGGCATACGCTCATCAGCCTTCGCCACCTCGCAGACCTGCCTTGCTCGTGTCGCGTTTAACAAAAGCGCCGCCTGTACCTCTCCCGTCTGGAGCGCTTGTAGCGCCTCCTGTGCATCGTGAGTATAGCGAATGTGCCGAGCTGCCGTCATATCCTCCGCACCTAGCCCCAGCAGTTCCTCCAATATCAGAGTATGCGCAATAGCTACGTCCAGTTCATTCCAGGCGGCAGAATGTCCACTCTCCGCCATACGCCTCTTGCCCTGCTCATTCAGGCTCAGCAGCCACATATGCTCAGTAGTGTTGATAACGAGCGATAGATGCTGGTCTCCCTCCCGTGCGAACAGTCGTGCTAATAGTCCCAGGAGTGACCCTGGTGCATATTCTGCACCTTGTGGGTAGTCTGAACTCGCTCCCAGTTCCCGCACTGTGAAATACCGGGAAAGCTGTTCACTCGATAGCACACTGAGGGCGTCATCGTCCAGACCAAACAGCAGGCGATGGGTAGGTAGTATCAGTAGACCAGGATCGTCGAGGTCGATCAGCGCCATCAGCACAAAGTTTACGGCATCGTCTGGATGTACACCATGACGCTGCTCTCGCACCTCATTCCGATAATTCAGTGCTGTTTCATAGCGATGATGACCATCGGCGATATACAATTGCCGCTCGGAGAAGAAATCCTGGATAAGCGCGAGTTGTTTGGCATCGGTGAGCGGGTGGAGACGGTGTTCTTCGTTAACCTCGTCGGTAATTTGCACCTCAGCCTTGGCGGCATGGGGCGCGAGCAATGTACGCATCCGACCCTGTGGATCATCATACATGCTCATGATGGGGCTAATATTGGTTGCACATGCCCGTAGCAGCTTGAGGCGATCATCCTTATCCTTGCTGCGGGTGAGTTCATGGGGTAGCACCACATGGGCATTCCATTCCTCTAATCGCACTCGTGCCAGCAGACTGGTGCGTGTGTAAGTCTTGCCATCGTGTGTAAATATCTGCTGATACAGGTAGTAGCAAGGAGTAGCCTCCTGCAATAGAATGCCGTTCATACGCCACTCGGCAAGCGTCGAGGCTGAGCGAGTATAACGGTTATTCAGGGTAGTGTCTCCAGGCTGCTCCTGTCCCAATTCGAGTCGGATCACGTTGTACGGGTTACGTGCGTAGTATCTCGCCTGCGCTTCTTCGGAGATGACGTCAAACGGTGGCGTTACTATCTGTGTCAGGTCACCAATGGCCTCGTAGCGTATTCCTCGTAATGGTTCAACATCTGCCATGCTATTTCCGCTTTCTACATTTTATCGTTGCGAGGACTCTGCATCATCTTTCTTTGCGTCAGTTCGGTGAAACATCCTTGCTGCACATTGTACCACTTGCCTCTGCCTATTGACATTCTCTTGAGGACATGGTAATATTCTTTTAGAACAAACGTACTAAAACTTAATAGCTCTCTCAGCCCCTGGTTCTCCCCTACTTTTCCTCTTTATCAGCGGTCGGGTAACTTCCCTCTCTCCCCCTCCCGACCGCTGTGTGGCGGGATGATACTGCCATTCTACAAGTTCATAGCACTTATCCACAAGTCCTACGGTTTGCCTACGGGGTTGACTCCTTTTGCCATGCAGAGTAGACTTAGGGCGGTTAAGCTAAGTAGTGTGGAATCAAGAGACCTCGTAGGAAATGGGGGTGCAGGGGGCGAAGCCTCCCTGCCGGGGTGCGGGGTGTCCCCGCCATCTTCCCTTTTCCCCAAAAGGTAGGCTGAAATAAAATGGACCCCACAATAGTGCAATATCTTGGGTTTATTGTAGCCGCCCTCATTCTTATCTGGGCCATGGTGGAGTTAGGTAGGTGGCGCTATCGTCGCAAGAAACTTGGTACAAGGGCGCTCACTAACTGGACAAAGCTGGATTCTACGCGCCCGGAGGCCTTATTAGAAGAGCCATTACCGCTGCCCGATGCGGACGATGAGGACCAGGAAGAAAAGCCTGAGCACGATATCCACACGCGTGCTCAGCAAAATGGTCACTATTCACAGAGCAAAAAACTGCTGTAAGAGCCTCTTGCCTAATCTTTATGCTCCTCAAGCATGCGCGTAATCTCTGCTAGGACATCACTTACATTCAGTTCGGGCTGACTCTCAGGACTTTCAGGCTCGACCTGTGCATCAATCACTAGTGGCTCGGTGGGCGCATCATCTTGTTCAACCGCATCAATATCTTGAAGAAACTCCTCTTCGCAGGCCTGCAAAGCGTCCTGAACAGAGAGGTTCCCATAGATGATGCGTGGGATCAAACTGTGGTACATAGCTACCGTCTGCATCATTGCCCCGAAGGCTAGTTGAAATTGCTCCAATGTTATGCTGCCGTTGGCAAGCGGTATCGCCTCCTCAAGCCGTACCTCGCCATCGTCGAGATCAAGACCGAATTTACCCATAGCGATGCGGTAGTTGACTGCCATCAATGCTTCGAGGCACTCAAGCCGCTTCTTCGCCGTCACTGCACCGATATGTGGAGCGATCAGCATCAACTTCCGCACCTCCGCACTCTGCTGGATACCCACAATCATCCGCCACTGTCCATGATTTCCATGAAAAGCGAGTTCGACGATCTCCTGCTCCTTATCTACATTGGCAAGGCGCAAGCCCATCTGAGTCAGGTACTCTACAATTTGGGGGATGCCAAAGCTGTCAGCCATGCGCGGCTCCTTCTCTATGTACTATAGACAACAAGGAGTTGGAGGTATATGCGTATCCTCTGATCGAAGTATACCACATTGTGCAGATGTCCTCATGCAGGGTTCAAAGGGGCGGCAGCCCCTTTGCAGGGTGTGGGGTGTCCCCACTTTTGCCTTTCTCTTTGACGCGTCGCCTGCGGCGGCAAGGGGAAAAAGAGGATTGTGGGGACACCCCACACCCCAGCAGGGAGGCTTCGCCCCCTGCACCCCTCTATATTCGGAACCGCGTACTGGCTCGTTTGTATGCCTCGTGATCGCTGCGGAAACTATCGGCATTCGTGCCTCGGGCCGCCGCCAGAAAGTCCGCCAGTAGTTGGACGGGCAACACAGCCAACAGCGGCGTCAATTCTTCGGGCAGGTCAGCATCATCAGCAAGAGCGAAACGCGCCCATCCATCGCGGCTGAACAATTCAGCAGTCTGTGCATCAGGTGCTTCGCCGATGAGCCAGACGCGAGGACCAATCTCGCTCATCGCCAACAAGAAATCGGCCATGCGAGACTGTGCAGGCCCTTTGACACTAATGGGGATGAGCAGATCCTCGCTCTCAAAAGCCACCTGTGGCCCGTGAATAGCCTGTTCCAACTCAAAGCCCTCCGCTGTTACGTATGCTGCTTCTTTTGCCTTGAGCGCGCCTTCTGGCGCTGTTACGCTGTTTGGGCCAGCACCAACAAAGTAGAGTCGGCGTTGGTGTGCGACAGCTTCCTGCGCTATCTGCCGTACCTCATCTTCTCGCGCCAGGATCTGCTCCATCAGCGCGGGCAACGCTGCTAGCCCTTGTTCCAGGCGTCGTGCCTGCTGAGCATGTCCATGGAGTGCGGCCAGTCGTGCGGCGATCTGACCCAGGCGCGTCAATGCTCCCACATAGCTGATGGAATGTGTCGAAGATGGGTCTTGCTCTACCGTCTCTATCACCACATCAGGTCCCTGCATTTTCGAATTCTTCCCCGTAATCCCCACCGTTACTCCCTGCGCCTCTATAGCGCGTTGGACGGCCATTGTGCCGTGAAGCTTGCTCCCGCGATGGCTGATAACGATCACTCCATCGTCGGCACGTAGGGGTCGCGGGTAATTCACAAACTCGAACGACCGTAACCCCCAGGCATCTGTCCCTGCCGAGCGCATGAGATATTCACCGACGATCGCGGCGTGAAAGCTGGTGCCGATGCCCGTTAGCAGGAGCCGACGTGTACCTGCCAATTTCTCCGCGGCTTGCGTTGGGCCGTCCCAGTCGTTCAGTAGCTCCCGTACCGCCTGCGGTTGTGCATGGATTGAGCGGTACAATGCTGTAGTACCATTTGTCATGAATCTAAACTCCTTTGTTACCATCCTTTTTCCAGGTACGTATATGTAAATGTTGATTGTGCGGGACGTTTCATACTAAATACAGCATATATTTTCTTTGGATGAGATGGCAAGGGACTTTATGCCTTATCTATTCAGACGACCGAAACGGTCCGCAACAAAGCTCTCATAAATATTCTAACCAGGAGAAAGTCAATGTCAAGCCAAACAGGTAGTTTAATCACCAGCCGTCAAGAGTTGGATATCGAGAAACTCACATTTGAAGAACGTGTGCAGTTCGGAGCTGAGAATGCTGTGCACTGCATGGGTGTCAACTCCCAGGACCGTGTCTTTATCATTACTGACTATGAGCGTGAAAGCATCGCACATCGCGTTGCTGTGGCTGCTATGGCGCAGCATGCCGATGTCAGCGTGCATTTCCTCGAACACTATGGGCAGCGTCCTCTCACCGCATTCTCTGAGGACCTGCGCAATGACCTCATTGCGGCGCGACCAACGGTAACCTATTATATTGCTACCGCCAAACCAGGGGAGATCGCCTTCCGTATTCCGCTCCTGCCCTTCCTTGCCCAGGAATTGAAAGTTCGCCACGGCCACATGATCGGCATCGATGAGGCAGTCATGGCTGAGGGCATGTGCGCTGACTATGATGAGGTGTTCAGCTTGACCAACCAGATCTACGACCTTGTGCGCAATGCCCGAACTATTCATGTCACCTCTAGCAAAGGCAGCGACGTCACAGCCACATTCCATAAAGATTGGAAGTGGGTTCCGTGTCATGGGCGCTACCATGAGCAGGGCACATGGGGCAACTTGCCCGAAGGCGAAGTGTTCACCGCTCCCGACACTGTGGATGGTGTTCTCGTCTGTGACGTGCTGGGAGACCACTTCTCGGAGAAGTATGGTGTCCTGAAGCACCCTATCGTCATTACCGTGAAGCGTGGCTACGTTACAGAAGTCAGCAGCGAGGATGCTGCGCTGGCAAAGGAACTGCGCGACTACCTGTTCTCGGTACCCAACGGCAACCGCGCTGGGGAATTTGCTATCGGGACGCTCACCAGCCTGAAGAGGCTCATTGGTAATCTATTGCAGGACGAAAAGATGCCAGGCCTCCATGTGGCCTTTGGCAACCCTTACCCGCAGTTCACAGGAGCCGATTGGGATGCGAAAATCCATGTCGATGTCATTCCAAGCCGCTGCACCATCGAGGTAGATGACCGAGTTATCATGCGAGATG
>WNEY01002830.1_pt1 | contig 12865 bp, 12 predicted proteins | sample 5400531 | NCBI WGS metagenome assembly WNEY01 (sample SAMN13153338, study PRJNA577476) | soil metagenome | isolation source: 200 cm saprolite under Douglas fir tree site 1 | place: USA:California | collected 2015-04-18
CTTCGGCTTCGGGACCGGCTTGGCGGCGGGGGCGGGAGCTGTCGCCGTTCCGACGAAGATGGAGCCGCGCATGACGGTGGGGTGCGCGTCGCACTGGAAGCCGTACTTGCCGTCGGCGAGCGTGACCGTGAAGGTGCTGTCGCCGCTGCCGGCGATCGGGGTGGAGACGTCGACGCCGGGGCCGACCAGGTGGAAGTTGTGCTCGTCGGACAGGTCGTGGACGACCAGTGTGTACGTGCCCGCGTCGAGGTGGCCGACCTTCGAGCCGCCGGGGCCGGACAGCGAGATCCCGGAGCCCGGGCCCACTGAGCCGACGAGCTGCCCGGCGTCGCCCAACCCGGCGGCAGGCACGGCGGCGACGAGCAGGGCGGCAAGGGCGAACGGGGCGAGGCGGCGCATTCGGACGAGGATACGCCGCGCCGCGGCGAACGGATTTGCGCGCACGCCGAAGGGGCGGCCCGGAGGCCGCCCCTTTCGTGATCCAGCTCACACTGGGCTCTAGGCCCGGAGGCTGCCGGCGCGGCGCCGGAGCCCGAAGCCCGCCGCGAGGAGCCCGAGCGCAGCGAGCGCGGGGATCCAGAGCGGCAGCCCGGTGAAGGGCAGCTTGCCGGTGCGGGCCGTCGCGCCGAGGACGCCGGCGCGCGGGTGGGACTTCACCGTCGCGCGGGCGCCGAGGACGCCGGACCTGGGCGCGCTCGCCGCCGTTTGAGTCGCGCCGGCGACCGCGCCGCTCGAGGTCGAGGGCGTGGCCGAAGGCGTGCTCGCCTGCGCGGACTGCTGGGTCGGCGCACTCGACGACGAGGAGCACGCACCCGTCGACGAATAGCTCTTGACGGCGTGGACGTCGACGTAGTGCGTCTTGCCGTTCTTGCAGACCGCGACCTTGTGCGGCTGGCTGTTGCCCGGCCCGTACAGCATCGTGTCCTTGCTCGCACCGCGGCTCGTGGCGATCTGACCCGCGGTCTTGCCGTTGCCGTACAGCTTGGTCTTGCTCGAGCCGGCCTGCTCATGCGTGTTCTTGGCGGTCGTCGGGCCCGGCTTGACGCCCGTCGAGTTGTCGGCCGGCTGCGAGCTCTGCTGCGCAGGCGCGGCAGGCTGGCTCGACTGATCCTGCTTCTTCTCCTGCCCGGGCGGGTTACCGGCGAGCGCCGCTCCCGTGAACAGGGCGAGCATCAGGATGAGCGCGGAGGTCGCCACCCCGTATGCACGTCGCTTCATCTGCCGTCTCCTTGGTTGAAAGTGGTACTTGCACCACTAACGAAAGAGAAGCCTGCGCGGATACGGCCTCGAGCTAGGCGCGGAGCCGCGCGCCGAAGCGCTCGGCGAGCGCGGCGACGATCCGCTCGCGCAGCGCGGCCGCGTCCTCGTCGGACAGCGTCCGCTCGGGTGACTGGAATGCGGCGCGGAAGGCGAGCGACTTCCGCCCCGGCCCGACCTGGTCGCCGCGATACTCGTCGAAGGCCCGGAACTCCCGCAGCTCCGGCCCTGCGGCCTCGCGTGCGGCGGCGACGACCGCGCCGGTGGGAACGTCCTCGTCCACGACAAAGGCGAGATCCTGCAGGACCGGCGGGAACGCGATCAGATCCTCGAACCAGCGCACGGGCGCCGAGCGCGCGAGCAGACCGTCGAGATCGAGCTCGAAGAAGCCCCAACGGCCTTCGATCCGCCACGGGTGCAGCTCGCCGACGACGCCGAGGCCCTCGAGGCGTGCGCCGCGGCCTGGCAGGAACGAGGGCTGGTCATACGGCTCGAACGCGGGCTCGATGCCCAGCTCGGCGCAGAGCAGCTCGACGGTTCCCTTCGCGGCCCTGAAGCCCGCCTCGGTGATGCCGCCGACGACAAGGTGCTCGTCCGGGAGCTGCCCGGCCGAGCGCTTGTAGACGCACGCGATCTCGAACAGGTGGACGTCGGCGTTGCCGATCTCCGCGTTTCGCGCCGCGGAGGCGACGAGCCCGTGCTCGAGCGTGAGCCGCAGCCCCGCCTGCTCGACCGACAGCGGCTCCGGCAGCACGTAGCCCGCCTCCTCGGCCCGCACGAGCGACGGCGTGTAGACCTCCTCCCAGCCGGCGCCGACGAGGATGTCCTCGAGCCGGCGCCGCAGCCGCTGGAGCGGCGTCAGCAGGCCGAACATCTCCTGCCGCCGCGGCAGCGTGAACGGGACGTCGTCGAGCTTGAAGCGCGCGATCTCCTCGACGAGATCGACCTCGCGCGTCACGTCGCGCGCGCGCCAGGTCGGTACCGTGACCGTGCCGTCGCCGGCGACCTCGAAGCCGAGCCGCTCGAGAATGCCGTGCTGCTCGTCCACGGGCACGTGCAGGCCGACGAGCGCATCGCTCCGCTCCGGGCGCAGGCGCACGACCGGGCGCCCGGGCAGGTCGCCCTTCACGTCGCTGTGCCCGACCCAGCGCGCGCCCGCGGTCTCGACGATCAGCTGGGTCGCGAGCCTCGCCGCCTGCTCGGCGAGGTACGGGTCGACGCCCTTCTCCCACCGGTTCGAGCCCTCAGTGCGCAGGCCGAGGCGCTCGGAGCTCTCGTGGATGCCGGTCGGCTCGAAGTTCGCCGCCTCGAGCAGGACGTCAGCCGTCGCCTCCTCGTCCTCGCTGTCCTCGGAGCCCATGATTCCGGCGATCGCGACCGGGCGCTCGCCGTCGGTGATCAGCAGGTCGGCGGGGTCGAGCCTCCGCGGCTGGCCGTCGAGGGTGACGATTTCCTCGCCCGCGCGGGCGCGGCGCACGAGGATGCGCGCGCCGCCGCCGAGCTTGGCCAGGTCGTAGGCATGCAGCGGGTTCCCGAGCCCGAGCATGACGTAGTTCGTCGCGTCGACGACGTTGGAGATCGGCCGCATCCCGGCCGCGGTCAGGCGGGCCTTCAGCCAGGTGGGCGACGGGCCGATTCGCACGTCCCGGAAGAGCCGCCCGACGAAGCGAGGGCAGCCCACGAGATCGTCGACCTTCACGTCCACCGGCTCGTCGCCGGCCTGCTCGGGATCGCGCCCGGGGGGCGGGGAGAGCTCGAGGTGGTAGAGCGCCGCGATCTCGCGCGCGAGCCCGTACATCGAGAGCAGGTCGGACCGGTTGCCGGTGACCTCGATCTCGAGCACGTCGTCCGCGAGCGGCAGTACGTCGACGAGCGGCGTGCCCGGCTCGAGACCTGCCTCCAGCACCATGATCCCGGTGTGATCCTGGCCGATCTCGAGCTCGCGCTCGGACAGGATCATCCCCTGCGAGACCTCGCCCCGGAGCTTGCGCTCCTCGATCTGGAAGTCGCCCGGTAGCACGGCCCCGGGCAGGACGACCGCGACCGTTGCGCCGGCGCCGAAGTTCCACGCGCCGCAGACGATCTGGCGCGGCTCGCCCTCCCCCACGTCGACGCGGCAGAGCTGGAGCTTGTCCGCGTTCGGGTGCTTGCTCGCCTCGAGCACCCGCCCGACGCGGAAGTAGCCGAGGTTGCCGTCGACATCGGGGACGCCGCGCCGCGAGATCTGGTCCACCTCGCAGGTCGAGACCGCGAGCCGCCCGGCCAGCTCCGGGAGCGGCATCTCGATCGCGACGTAGTCGCGCAGCCAGGAGACGGGGGCTTTCATCAGTGGTGGCTCCGGCGGCGCTGGTGGATGCCCGACGGAGTCACCACTAAAACTGCCTGCTGACGCGGAGGTCGCCTTCCCAGAGGTAGCGCACGTCCGGAACGCCGTGCCGCAGCTGGGCCGTCCGCTCGAGCCCGCAGCCGAAGGCGAAGCCGGAGTATTCCTCCGGGTCGATCCCGCAGTACTCGAGCACGGCCGGGTCGACGACGCCGGAGCCGCCCATCTCGATCCAGCCGGACCACTTGCACGTGTGGCAGCCTTCGCCGCCGCAGTTCATGCACGAGACGTCCGGCTCGATCGACGGCTCCGTGAAGGGGAAGAAGTGCGTGCGGAAGCGGACACGGCGCTCGGGCCCGTAGAGGGCCCGCATCACGTAGAGCAGCGTCCCCTTCAGGTCGGCGAGCGAGATGCCCTTGTCGACTGCGAGCCCCTCGAACTGGTGGAAGGTCGGATAGTGGGTCGCGTCGATCGTGTCGCGCCGGTAGACGCGGCCGATCGAGACCATGTAGATCGGCGGCTTGCGGGCGTGCATCACGTGGATCTGCGACGGCGAGGTCTCGGTTCTCAGCAGCGTGTCCTCGCTCAGGTAGAAGGAGTCGCGCCGCGAGCGCGCCGGGTGCCACGCGGGGAAGTTGAGCGCCGTGAAGTTGTCCTCGACCGTCTCGACCTCGCGGTCGTCCCAGACCTCGTAGCCGAGCCCGAGGAAGATGTCCTCGATCTCGCGCCGGATCTGCGTGATCAGGTGCAGGTGGCCGCGGCGCGGCTGCTCGCCGGGGAACGTGACGTCGAGGCGCTCCTCGCGCAGTGTCCGGTCGAGCTCGGCGCGCTCGAGCGCCTGCTCGCGCTCCGCGACCGCGGCCTCGATCCGCTCTCGCGCGGCGTTGAGCGCCATGCCGCTCTCGCGGTCGCGCACGTCGCGCAGCGCGAGCTTCAGCTCGCTCTTGCGGCCGAGGTAGCGGACGCGCGCGTGGTCGAGCTCCGCAGAAGTCGCTGCACCCGCGATCGCGCTCTGCGCCTCGCGCTCGAGGGCCTCGAGATCCATGCGCCGAATCTAGCGTTTAGCGTTCGACCACGTCGCCGAGCGCCTCGTCGATCGCGCGCAGCGTGGCGTCGCCGAGCTTGACCCTGGACGCCGAGGCGTTCGTCTCCACCTGCTCCGGCCGACTGGCGCCGACGATCGCCGAGGCGACGTCCGGAGCCCTGAGGCTGATCTCCGAGGCGCGCAGGTCGCTGTCGCCCAGGCGGCGGTACTCCATCCGGGCATTCTTCCTCGTGCATGAGCGCCTACGACGCGATCGCCCGCCTGTACGACCCGTGGAGCAGCAGCGTGGTCGAGGACGTCGCCTTCTACGTGGAAGAGGCGGTCGCCTCCGGCGGCCCGGTCGTGGAGCTCGGCGTCGGCACGGGGCGGATCGCCGTCCCGATCGCGAGCGCGGGCGTCCGCGTGATCGGTGTCGACTCCTCGCGCGGGATGCTGGAGGTGTGCGCCGAGCGGGCGGCCCTCGCCGGCGTCGCGCGGCTGCTCGACCTGCGCGCCGGCGACCTAACGAAGCCGCCGGTGGACGAGCACGTGCCGCTCGTGATCTGCCCGTTCCGGGCGTACCTCCATCTCGCGGACGGCGAGGAGCGGAAGCGTGCGCTGGAGGCCGCGCGGGAGCTGCTCGCGCCCCGCGGCCGCCTGATCTTCGACGTCTTCGCGCCGGGCGCAGAGGACGTCGAGGAGACGCACGGGCGCTGGCTCGAGCGCGAGTCGGGCATCTTCGAGCGCGCCGACTGGGACACCGAGGCGCGCCGGCTGACCTTGTCGGTCCGCGGCGAGTCGGGGGAGACGACGATGACGCTCTCGTGGCTGTCGCCCGGCGAGTGGCGGACGCTGCTCGGGGAGAGCGGCTTCGAGGTCGAGGCCTGCTACGGCTGGTTCGACCGCCGCCCCTACACGACCGGCGAGGACACGGTCTGGGTGGCCAGGCGGCCGGAATAGCCACTTGTGCAGGGGGAATGACAGCCCGATTCTTCTTGCGTGGGGCCGGAGCCGACCGACCTGACCACTATCATGGAGGCGCTGTTCGACATTCGACGCGGCGTCTATCGGATCCTTGATTAGATCGAGGAGGACGATGAAGAGGAAGAAGAGGACTCCTGAGGAGCGCGCGGAGGACGAGGAGCGGGGCCGCCGCGTGGAGGCGATGCTTCAGGAGCGGATCGCCTACCACCGTGCCAAGGCGGAGGAAGAGCGTCAGGCGGCCGAGCGCCCCACGAGCTCGTAGAGCGCGACCGTCCCAGCCATCGCGACGTTGAGCGACTCCGCGCCGCCCGCGAGCGCGATCGTCGCACGCGCGTCGCAGCGGGCCACGACCTCCGCCGGCAGGCCCTCGCGCTCGGCGCCGAGCACGAACGTCGTCCCAGGCCCGAGCTCAAGCCCGTGCAGAGGCTCACCGCCGTGAGCGAGGAGAGCGATGCGCCGCCCGGGCGCGTCGTCGAAGTCGCAGGTCGGGACGCGGAACACGGCGCCGACCGACGCGCGCAGCGCCTTCGGTCCGGTCGGATCGGCACAGCCCGGCGAGAGCGCGACGAACGCGCCGAAGGCATCTGCCGCCCGCAGCAGCGTCCCGACGTTGCCGGGATCGCCTACCCGCCAGAGCGCGAGCCCGTAGGGCCTGTCGGCGCCGCGGGGAAGACCGTCCTGCCGGAAGACGGCGATCACCCGTGGCGGATGGCCGAGCGTCGAGAGCTCGGCGAGCAGCGCCGGCTCGACGAGCTCGGCGCCGGGCACGTCCAGCGGGCGCTCGGCGTCGACGAGCGCCGCTTCCGGCCGGAGCCCCGCCGTGAGCGCAGCCGCAACGAGATCTTCGCCCTCGCAGACGAACAGCCCGGTCCGCTCGCGCTGATGGCGCGAGACGAGCCGGCGGACGAGCCTTACCCCCGCCACGCCACCCACTCGCCGTGGTAGTCGAGATGGCCGACGTACCTCCGCCTGACCTCGCCTGAGCCTCGGCCTGGCCATACCTGAAGCTCGAGCCCGTAGCCGTCGCCCTGCCAGCCCGCGTCCGGCTTCGTCGCATTGAGGAACGCGAGGGGCCCTCGGCCGCCCGCCTCCCCGAGCGCCGCGTAGAGTCGCCGCCGCCCCTCCTCCGTCAAGTACTGCGTCGACGCGATCTGAAAGACGACCGCCAGCGTCCCCGGATCACGCTCGCCGAGCAGCGTCGGCAACAGCTCGACGTAGTCTCCCTGGATCAGCTCCGGCGGATCCCGGCGCAGCGCCTCGATCGCCTGCCGCAGCCGCTCGAGGCGCTCCCTCTGGTCGGCCCAGACGAAGCACTCGAGCAGGCGGGCGCCCTGCTCGGTCGAGACGTCGAGCGGGTTGAGGTCGATGCCGCGCCGCCGGCGAACCACCGGCCGCCGCTCGAGCAGCGACCGCGGCGGGCCCGGCCGCTCCTCGCCCGTGAGCTCGAGCGCCGAGTCAGCCGGCCCCCACGAGCCGGCCTCGTAGCGATAGCGGTAGCGGTCCCAGCAGAGGTTGAGCCCCGCACTCGGCCCGAGCTCGATCACGTCGAGCGGCCGCTCGTCGCCGAGGGTCAGGAAGCCGGGCAGCAACCCGAAGCAGCGCTGCACCTCGTTCGTCTGCACCCCCTGCTCTGCGACGAAGCCGGCCAGCCACTCGCGCCGCCGGTACAGGAGCTCACGGAAAGGCGGCCAGGGATCGCCCTCGCCCGCGTACGCGCGCGCGAGCTCGGGCGCCTCGCCCGCGAGCACGAGGTAGTGGACCGCGCCGAACAGGCGGAGGGGGAGGTCCCACGCCGGCTCGGCCTCGAGAGCGTCGACCGCCGGCTCGCCCGCAAGCTCGCGGCAGAGCCGGCCGTAGAGCGGCGAGCGCTTGTCGCAGTACTCGGCCTGCTGGGAGAAGACCTGTACGCGCTGAGCGCTCAGGCCTGCAGCGCGGCCTTGGCCCGCTCGGCGATCTTGCCGAACGCGACCGGGTCGCTGACGGCGAGATCGGCGAGCACCTTGCGGTCGAGCTCGATGTTCGCCTTCTTCAGGCCCGCCACGAACTGGTTGTACGACAGGTCGTGCTGCCGAGCGGCGGCGTTGATGCGGATGATCCAAAGCCGCCGGAACGTGCGCTTCTTCGCCTTCCGGTCTCGGTAGGCGTAGACGAGCGAGTGCTCGACCTGCTCCTTGGCGTAGCGGTAGGAGCGGCTCTTGAGCCCCCAGTAGCCCTTCGCCTGCTCGAGGACCTTGCGCCGCTTCTTGCGGGCGTGGACGGATCGCTTGACGCGCGGGCTCACTAACTAGCGCCTTCCCAGCAGACGATTGATGATCTTCGAGTCGCCCCTGGCGACCGGATGATCCTTACCGAACGCGCGCTTTCGCTTCGGGCTCTTGTGCTCCAGGTTGTGGCTCTTCATCGCGTGCCGGCGGAGCAGCTTGCCGCTCGCCGTCGTCTTGAAGCGCTTCTTCGCCGAGCTGTGGGCTTTCTGCTTGGGCATCTTTCTGGACTCCTGCGTTCTTCGTCGGGCCGAGCAGCATCACCATGTTGCGACCATCGAGGACGGGCGGCGACTCGACCTGCCCGATCGCCTTCACGTCCTCCGCTAGCCGCATCAGCAGGTCGCGCCCGCGCTCGGGGTGCAGGTTCTCGCGCCCCCGGAACATGATCGTGACCTTGACCTTCGCGCGCTGGTTGAGGAACCGCTCGACGTGGCCCTTCTTTGTGTTGTAGTCGTGAATGCCGATCTTCGGACGGAGCTTGATCTCCTTGACGTTGATCGAGATCTGGTGCTTGCGGGCGAGCTTCGCCTTCTGCTCCTGCTCGTAGCGATACTTGCCGTAGTCCATCACCCGTGCGACCGGCGGATCCGCCTGCGCGGCGACCTCGACGAGGTCGAGATTCTTGGCGAACGCGTACTCGAGAGCCTCGGCGGTGGGCTTGATCCCGATCTGGGCTCCGTCCGAGTCGATCAGGCGGACACGCTGCGCGCGAATCGCCTCGTTGATCCGCTCCTGCGGCTGGGTCCGCTCGGGCATCCGGTCGCCCGGCCTGCGTCTCGGTCTCAAATTGGCTTCACCAAGCTGTGCTGGATCCTCCTCGTCGAACGACAAAGCCGCTGCAAGCAGCGGCCGTGATCCTCGTCCGGCGACTCGGTTGAACCTCCGAGGGCTTCTGCGCCCGGGAGGTGAGGAGAACGGTCCGCTCCTGCTTAGGCAGGGTCACAGCCTAGCAAGGTGGGCGAGGAAATCGGCGAGGCTCCGCGTGGACTGCTCGCCGCCGCGCTCGCGGATCGCCAGCGACCCGTCCGACTCCTTGTCCCCGTACACGATCGTGTAGGGGACCTTCTCGAGCTCCGCGTCGCGGATCCGCCTACCGACGGTCTCCTCGCGCTCGTCCAGCTCGACGCGATAGCCGGCCTCGCGGAGGCGCTGCACGATCTCGCCCGCCGCGTCCCGATGGCCCTCGCTGACCGGCAGCACGCGCACCTGCACGGGCGCGAGCCAGAACGGGAAGGCGCCGCCGTAGTGCTCGACGAGGATGCCGATGAAGCGCTCCAGCGAGCCGAGCAGCGCGCGGTGGATCACGACCGGGTGATGCTCCTGGTTGTCGGGGCCCATGTACGTGAGCTCGAACCGCATCGGCATCTGGTAGTCGAGCTGGATCGTCCCCATCTGCCAGCTGCGACCGAGCACGTCGGTCATGTGCAGGTCGATCTTCGGGCCGTAGAACGTCCCCTCGCCCTCGGCGATCACGTACGGGATCTCGTGGCGCTTGAGCGCCTCCTCGAGCGCACCCTCGGCGCGGTCCCACTGCTCGTCGGTGCCGAGGCGCTTCTCCGGCCGCGTCGCGAGCTCCGCGCGCGGCGTCACGCCGAAGATCGCGTACAGGTCGCGGACGAACTCGATCATCTTGTCGATCTCGTCCTGGATCTGATCCTCGGAGCAAAAGATGTGCGCGTCGTCCTGCGTGATGTGCCGCACGCGCAGCAGGCCGTGCAGCGTCCCGGCGAGCTCGTCGCGGTGCAGCGTCGACGACTCGGCGAAGCGGACCGGTAGCTCTTTGTAGCTGCGCAGCCGGCTCCCGAACAGGAGCATGTGGCCCGGGCAGTTCATCGGCTTGAGCGCGAACGTCCGGTCCTCTTGCGGGATGAAGAACATGTTCTCCGCGTAGTTGTCGTAGTGGCCGGAGGTCTTGTAGACCTCGACGTCGTAGATCAGCGGCGTCTTGACCTCGAGGTAGCCGCGCCTGAGGTTCTCGCGCCGGCGCAGGTCCTCGAGCGCGTTCCAGATCACCATCCCCTTCGGGTGCCAGAACGGCGAGCCCGGCGACTCCTCGGAGAGGTGGAAGAGGTCGAGCTGCGGCCCGAGGCGGCGGTGGTCGCGCTTGCGCGCCTCCTCCAGCCGCTGCAGGTAGCGGTCGAGATCCTCCTGCGAGTAGAAGGCCGTCCCGTAGATCCGCGTCAGCTGCGTGTTCTTCTCGTCGCCGCGCCAGTACGCGCCCGCGAGCGAGAGCAGCTTGATCGCCTTGATCGGCCGCGAGTCCTGCAGGTGCGGGCCGCGGCAGAGGTCGGTGAAGTCGCCCTGGGTGTAGAGGGAGATCTCGCCCTCCGCGGTGTCGACGAGCTCGACCTTGTACGGCTCGCCCTCCGCCTCGAAGCGCGAGCGGGCCTCGTCGCGGGAGATCTCCTCGCGCGTCCAGCTGCGGCCTTCCTGGAGCTCGCGGCCGATCTCCGCCTCGATCCGCTCCAGGTCCTCTTCGCGGACCGGCTCGGGGAACTCGAAGTCATAGTAGAAGCCGTTCTCGATCGGCGGCCCGATCGCGACCTTCACGCCCGGGTAGAGCCGACGGACGGCCTCGGCCAGCAGGTGGGCGCTGGAGTGGCGCAGGACGTAGAGCGCGTCCGGGTCCTGCGCGTCGCGCGTGGTCAGGATCTGGATCGGCTGCCCGTCCTGCAGCGGTAGGCGCAGGTCCTGGACGACTCCGTTCAAGCGTACGAGCACGGCCTGCTCGGCCAGCTTCGGCCCGATCGCGCGCGCCGCGTCGAGGCCCGTCGCGCCCTCGGGAAGCTCCAGCTCTGACTTGTCGGGAAGGACGACCTTCATCGAGGCACCACCAAGAATACGGTGGCGCAGGCGGCGCGGCTGAGGCGCGACTCGGACGTCGGCATCATCCCGATCTGCGAGGGTGCGCGGCTCCCGGTCGTCGAGGAGAGCCGGCCGCAAGGGGCGGCAAGCGACCGGGCGCAAGTCCTGACCGGAACCGCACGGGACTGGACACGGCTCCTTCGACCTAGACAGCGATCAGCGTGAGCTGGCGACGGATGTAGTCGCCGTGCGCGTTCGCCGTGATGATCACCGTGTAGGTGTGCCCCTTCTCGGGGACGATCTGGATCGGCAGGGAGAACCAGCCGTCCCGGTTCATCGGCACCTCAGGCTGGCGGAGGCCCAGCGCCTTGGTGCCGTCGTAGAGGCTGTACGACGCGCCGAGCAGCTCGCCCGGCGCGGTGTGCACCGCCAGCTCGCGCGCCGGCACCTCCACGACGGGTTGGCGACCGGCCTGCACGGTCAGGATCAGGTTGCGGGCGTCGAACGGCAGGGCTGCGGCCGAGAAGGTCGCGTACGCCGGCTTCTTCGAGCCGTCGGTCGAGACGAGACCGCTCTTCCACGGGTTCCCTGCGTCGTCGTGGAACGTGAACCAGATGAACATCTGTACCCGCGGGTCCTTGCCCGCGATCCCGATCGCCGCGGCCGCGTTCGAGGCCTGCTGCGAGAGCGAGACGCCCCTCGGCTGCGCCGGCTTCGTCTGGTAGCCGTACTCGGTGATCCAGATCGGGATGTTCCTGCGGTGGAACCACGTGTCGAGGCTCGTCTCGAACTTCGGCAGCAAGATGAGCGAGACGTTCGGCCACCTCACCCGCTCCAGGACTGGTCCGGTGAAGCCCGTCGGATACGGGTGGTGCGACCAGGCGTCGAACTTCAGCGCCGGACGGAATGCGGCGAGCAGCTGCGCGAACTTACCCGGCGAGTGTGAGTCCTGCGTCGTCGCCGAGCCGAGCGGCTTGTCGCGGCCGCGGGGAGAGGTCTCGCCGACCGCGACCTGCGCGGTCGAGTTCACCGCCTTGATCACGCCGTAGGCAGCACGGTAGAGCTTGGCGTAGATCGCCGGGGCGGCGTCCTTGTTGCCGACGAACTGCGGCGCCAGGAACTGGTTCAGGTTCGGCTCGTTCCAGATCGACCAGAAGCGGACGGCGGGATATTGGGGGTAACGGCCCGAATAGCGTGTCGCCAGCGCGCGCATGAAGCTCGTCCAGTCGCCCAGGTTCGTCGGCGCGTAGTTCGGCCTCTTGCCGCCGTTCGCCCAGGAGGGCGTCCCCCACGGCGTCAGCAGCACCTCCAGGCCCCGGCTCTGCGCGTTCCGGACGAGCTCGTCGATGTCGTCGAACCGGTACGCCGGGTCGAATGGATCGGAGGCGTTCGCCGGGCGCTTCGGGGCGACCTCGGGCCAGAAGACCCAGGCGCGGACGATCGTCGTGTTCGCCTGCTGTGCGTCGGAGAGGGTCTGGACGCGGTCAGCGCGCCAGCGGAAGCTCGGATCGTCCTGGAACCCGATCCACATGCGCGGCGCAGCCGACGCCGACGCCGCCGTCGCTGCAACGAGTGCCAGACCGGTAGCGAGCAGGGCGAGCTGGAGGATGCGTTTCACGGTGTCGGAACTCCTTTCCGAACTGGGCGACGGTCCAGCCTACCCGGCCTTCCCGACACGGCCGAACACTTGCCGGCAGGTTTTACGATCCGCTTACAGACCGCTGACGCCGCGCGATCGTTGGTCGATTACACAGGGTCAATGGCGGCTCTACCGGTCTACGCGAAGACCTTCGGCGCGCCGCAGGCGGAGCGTCTCCTGTGGCGCGCTGGCCTCGGCCCCAGGCCCGGCGAGGCGCGCGGGCTGGCCCGGCGCGGCCTCGAGGAAGCCGTCGACTCGCTCCTCGATCCCCCCGCGTACACGGCGACGGGCCCGGAGCCGACCGACCGCGGCGGGACCCGATCCGGCCCTGAAGCAGGCCGGCCTCGCGGCGCAGCAGGCGCAGCACCTGCGCAACCAGGTGTCGGCGTTCTCCGACTTCGGCACCAGCGTGCCGTACCCGAGCTCGCAGGACCCCTTCCCGCACCGCCTGGCCGGGCTCGCCGCGATCGTCCAGGCGGGACTCCCGCTCGCTGCGTCTCGATCACGGCGCCGGGACACTACGACACGCACGCCGACCAGCCGCGCGCGCTCTCCGACGGGCTGAAGCT
>WNEY01005747.1_pt1 | contig 12864 bp, 14 predicted proteins | sample 5400531 | NCBI WGS metagenome assembly WNEY01 (sample SAMN13153338, study PRJNA577476) | soil metagenome | isolation source: 200 cm saprolite under Douglas fir tree site 1 | place: USA:California | collected 2015-04-18
GCCCCCGCAACGGCTTCCACAGGTCCTGGCCCCTCACATCCGCGCTGAGGACGAAGGCCAGGATGGACGGGGTCACGCCCGGCTCGGCAAAATCGCCAAAAGACTGGAGGTAGCGATCCCGCTCTTCCGGTGTCGTGGCTGTCCGATAGTGCGTCACGTAGCGATCGAACCGGTCCTTGCCTCCTGCGGCGCGCGCACAGAGGCGGAGGACGGCCGTGACCAGCGTCGGATCGAGGGACGAGGGGTCGGCCCAGTAGCGTTCAAGCCGCTCTGCCATTTCACGCACGAGCCGGGCGGGCCTCGCGATGCTCCCGAGTGTCCAGAGGGCCGCCGCTCGCGCCAGCTTGGGCTCGTCGCCCTCTTCAGGCCGTGCATCCCACCCCAACGAGTCCACGAGCGGCTGGTACAGCTCAAGGACGAAGCGCCCCAACAGCGGCCGGGCCACCTCAGACGCCACCCGATCGTTCAGGGTCTCCAGGAAACCGGCCAGCCCTTCCACCACGATGCGCGTGTCGTCTCCGCGGGCGCGCACGACCAGATTGAGGAAGTCGCCGATCGGGAGCGCGCCCTTGTGCGCCAGCGCCCAGGAATTGTCGAGCAAGCCGAACCGTTCTTCCGCGGGGAGCCGCGTCCAGGAGTTCGCCAAGGCAGAGCGGAGTGTCTGGTCATAGTGCGTGCGGTAGTAGCCGATTTCGCCGGCGTTGGCGGAGACCCACCGGACTTTCCCGTGCGCCGGCAACAAAACCTGGGTGCGCGCGTCCGTCATGAGGAGGCGATGTTGCCGGACGCCCTCGTCATCCTCGAAGGCCAGGGTCAACGGGATCGCCCACGGTGGTTCTGGCTCCTCCCGCGCCTCCCGGTCGGCTCGAAAACGCCGCTGTTCCAGCAGGAGTTTTTGCAGATCCGATCCGGCTGCGGAGACGGTCACCAGGGGGAACCCTGGACGCATGAACCAGTCACTCGCGATCACCGGCACCGGTTGTCCGGACGCCGCCTCCAGCGCCGCCCAGAGGTCGGCGGCGGACGCGTTCCCGTACTGATGGGGCGCGATGTAGCGCTGGATGCCACGTCGGAACGCTTCCTCGCCCAGGAACTGCTCGAGCATGCGCAGCACCGACGCGCCCTTCTCGTACGTCAGGGCATCGAACATCTCTTCCGCTTCGGCCGCCGTGCGGACCTTCGAGCTGATCGGACGCGTCGAGGAGAGCGCATCCACGCCGAGCGGCACTTGCTTGTCCCTGACGAACTCTGTCCAGGAACGCCAGTCCGGGCGCCAGTCGTCCACGATCTTGCAGGCGAGCCACGTGGCGAACGACTCGTTCAGCCACAGATCGTCCCACCACTCCATCGTGACGAGATTGCCGAACCACTGGTGGACGACCTCATGGGTGATCACATTGGCCACGGCGCGCAGCGTGCTGGCGGACGCCTGGGCGGCTTCCACGAGCAGGCGATTCTCCCGGAAGAAAATCGCGCCCCAATTCTCCATGGCGCCCATCGCGAAGTCGGGCACGCCGACCAGGTCCAGCTTCGGCAGAGGGTAGCGGACGGCGAAGTACGCGTTCAGTTTCGGCAAGCAGGCCTCCATCACCTCGCGGGCGAACCCCGTCAGCGCGGCATGCTGGGCCGTCGTGTAAATAGTCACGCGCGTGCCGTCGACGAGAGATGTTTGGGACGTGAGTTTCGCCACGGCGAGGGCCGCCAGGTAGGTGGACATGGGCGGGGTTTCCGCGAACGTGACCGTCTTGCGCCCGGCGGCCGGGTCCACCGTCTCCGAGGCCACTTTCATGTTGGAGAGGACCAGGTACCGCTCCGGCACCACCACCGTGATCTGAAACACCGCCTTGCGTGCCGGCTCGTCAAAACACGGAAACGCGCGGCGCGCGTCGGTAGGCTCGAACTGGGTGAACGCGTAGCGCTCCGCCCCGGCCGTCGCCTCGTAGAGGCCCCTCATCTGGCGATTCAGGCGACCCGCAAAGTCCAGCGTGAGTACCGCCGGACCCGCCGGCACTTCGCGATCCGGCGCGAGGGTGATCGTTTCGGAGTCAGGATCGACCGAGACGTGGGCCGGAAATCGCGCCCCGCCGGCCTCCACCACAGCGTGAGGGATGGTCAGCTCCAGGGCATGCAGGGTGATGGCTCGCACCGGCTCCCGAACCTGCACGTGAACGGCGACCGAGCCGGAAAACTCCCTGCGGTCCGGCTCGACAGTCAACAGCAGCTCATAACGCTGCGGCACGACCGCCATGGGCAGGCGCCCGTCAATGAGCGGCGACATGGTGGCTCACCCGGTCTGCTTCTCGATGTACTCGATCAGCGCGCGGTAGGTGCGCTCGCGCGTGAGAGCTTTGGATGGTGTCGCGTCGCTCAGGTTGGACTGCAGCCAGAGGGCCTCCTCGACCTGTGGCCGGGCCTCCTCGCACAGCTTCCACATCTGGTGCAGGAAGCCGTCGGGCAATCCGACCTGGAGGCCTTCCGATTCGATCCGGTCGTCCAGGATCGCCAGCAGGTCCGAGATCGCGTGGTCGAGCCGGTAGGGGGCTGCCGTGAAGCCGAAGGACCGCTGGGCCTCCGTTTCTTGGCGCGCCTGCTCGACGAGGTCCTGCATGTACTCCTTCAACAGGCCGATCACGTGTCCAGTCAAGCGCAAGGACGTCCTCCCCAATGGTTCGCCTACAGCGGCGGCGCCGAGTATACCACGCCTGTCATTGACTCCAACGCGCCAACTCCGTAGAGTGGATTGAGTCATGACACACTATGGAGCCGAATGGTAGAGCGGCGCGTGAACGTCCGCGAGATCAGCGCGGCGGTGCTGTTTCTGCTCGCGCCAGTTCTCTACTTCATCTTCTCAGAGACGCCGAAAGCGGCCCCCTACCAGACAACGGCCGAACACGGCCTGCTCCTGATCACCGTCCCCGTCGGTCTCGTGCTGGTATGGCTCACCGAGCGACTCCCGCTAGCGCGGAGCCAACAGCCCACGCCAGTCTGGGCTCGCCTTCTGCTCGGAGGAGCGACGGGACTCCTTCTCACCGTCGCGGTCCTTTTCCTCAACGCCACCGCCTTGGGCGACATTCAAGAACTCCCAGGCACCAGTCTGGGCACCAGTCAGGAACCGGTCGTCATGGGCAGCCATGCGTTCGTCCAGCTCGATGCTGGACGGACGGTGCACCTGCGGAACGCTTTCTGCGGAGTCAACGGAGCGCGCGTAACGGTCCTTATCGGCCCTGGGTTGCTGGGGCTCGATCGCGTGCTGGCCTGCGCTCTAGCAAGCGAGCGCCCGAAGAGCAACGAATCTTCTAAAGGGACCACGCCTTAACTGATCCCCTGTTCATCCTGCCGAGTGTGTTCGCGCTTGCCCTGTCTGGTTGCGCGACCGGTCCGGGGTTCGGAAAGGCCGAAGAGCCGGACCGACCACAAAAAGAGATAAAGCAACCAGCGGCCACCGAGACAAAGCCCGACAGGAAGCCACAACCCTCTGAGGAGCCATCAGCCCCGCCTCCGCCGATAAAGCCGCCAGCGATCGGAGGATCAGGAGGATGAAGAGTATACGCTTCGTCCCCGGCGAGTGGAAATGGTCCTATATCGCGACCATCTTCGCCTGCAGCATCATCGCCATCACGCTGCCGCTGCTCCTGAACTTTATGCAGCCCGTGCTCCTGGAACCCGTCGAGCACTGGACGGTGGATCTCCGGTTCCAGCACCGGCCTCCGCTCCCTGTGTCGGACGACCCCACGCAAAACCAGTCTGATACTGAGGTGGCCTTCGACTACGACGACCGTGCGGCGATTGCCTACGGGCTCGGCCGGTGGCCCTGGGACCGGCGCATCCACGCCCAGGTGCTCGACTTGCTCAGTAAATCCGGCGCACGGGCAGTGCTAGTCGATCTCCTGTTCGACCATGCGGCCGCGAACCCCGCCGAGGACAAGGCGCTGGTGGAGGCGACCCAGAAGGCCGGCATGGTCTTCTATCCCATCGCCCTGAGACCTGCAGCAGAGGGCGAGAGTGGGAAGCTGGTCCCCTTCCCGTCGCCCCGGCACCTCTTGCAGGCCGAGGTCAAGGGTTTCGGAGAGATCCCGGCGGTTGCTGAAATAACCCTGCCGCTGCCCGACTTGGTCAAGTCAGCCAGAGGGCTGGGCCACACTCAGCGCACCACCGACCGGGACGGTGTCCTGCGGCGAGTGCCTCTGCTCTACGCCTTCAAGGGGGGATTTTTGCCGTCTCTGGCTCTGGCCGCCGCCCTCCGGCAACTGGATGTAGATCCCGCATCCGTGCGGATCGACCGAGGACAAACGATCCGCTTCAAGCCCCGCAAAGGGGAAGAGGTGGTCATCCCCATCGACGAGCAAGGACGCACCTGGATCAACTATGCCGGTCACTGGGGAGTGCGCTTTCACCACTATCCTTACAGCTGGATCCTCGATCAACTTAAATCGGCACAGGGCCAAGCCAGTTTCCCCGACCGGTTCAAAGGCAAGATCGTCGTCCTCTCCAACTTGACGACCGGGTCTGGCAGCCGCGTGGCGATGCCGCTCGAGGGGGATTTTCCCTCTGGCGAGATCCAATTGCACCTGCTTAACATGCTCCTGCGGCAGCAGTTCCTGCGTGAGGCAACGGGGACCGAATCTGCGTTGTGCCTGGGCTTGCCCGTGCTGCTGCTGACCGGGGCCGCCCTCACTGGCGGTCCGTGGGTGGTCCCCGTGGGCTTCGTCGCGATCCTGGGCAGCTATCTCTTCGCCCTGCAGCAGGTGTTCAACAAGGCGGGCGTCATCCTGCCAGTCGTGAATCCCATCTTGGCGCTAAGCATTGCGCCCATCCTCCTCCTGGTCGCGCGCTACCGTTTCGTGGACCGGGAGCGCGAGCAGTTCCAGTCCGTGCTCGGTGGCTTTCTCCCGCCCCAGACGATCAAGGCGATCCGGGAGAATCCCCAAACCATTCCCCGCCTGCTGGCGGGCCGGACCCGCGAGCTGACCATCTTCTTCGCGGACGTCAAGGGCTTCACCTCCTACTGCAAACGGGCGGATCCCCTTCAGATCCAGCGGATTCTGCGGGACTACCTGACCGCCATGACGATTATCTTGCGCGGGTACGGCGGTACCCTGGACAAATATATGGGCGATGGCATCATGGCCTTCTTCGGCGATGCGGAGCCCGAAGGGGGCGGGGAAGAGGCAGAGGAACGGCGGGTGGAGCGTAACGCCGCCAACGCGGTGCGCGCCGGACTGGCCATGCAGAAGAAGATGACGGAACTCAACCTGCGCTGGCTCAGCCAGGGCCAGGAACCACACCTGATCCGCGTCGGCATCAACACCGGCTTCGTAACGGTCGGCAACCTGGGGACCGAATACCTCTGGGACTACACGGTGATCGGGCCGGAGGTCAACAAGGCCCAGCGCCTGGAGAGCGCCGCCGAGGCCGGCGCTCTCCTGCTCGCCCGGCGCACCTACGCTCTGTCCCGCAACCAGGGCGTGCTGCCGGACGATCTGCCGCCGTGCACGTTCGCGCTCAAGGGCATCGGGGAAGAGACCGACTTGTATGCCGTGCCAGCGGAACTGGTCGCTCAACTGGCGGTGAGCCCGCCGTATCAGGAAGAGGGCGAAAAGTTCGCACAGCAGATCAATTGAAGGAAGGATCGGGCGGCATGGTGGCGTAGAGCGTGTACGCGCCGCCGAGCGAGCGGAGGATCCTCGGCCAGACCTGGAGCGGGTCCCGCGCGAACACCAACTTCAGTTCGGCCGGCAGCACCATCCAGGAACCCGTAGCCATCTCGAACTGCAACTGCCCCGGCGCCCACCCCGCATAGCCCATGTAGACGCGGATCAGATCTCCTTCCTGTCCTTCCGCTGAGGCCTCCTCGAGCACGGCCAGATCGCCGCCCAGGCACACCTCGTCAAAGATCTGACGCGCATCCGGGACCGCCCGCCCCATCCGATGGAGAACCAGGAGATTGTCCTTTTGCACCGGCCCGCCGACGTACACGAAGCCTGCCTTATCGTGGAGCCCGGTCGCCTGCGGCAGCACCTCCATGATGTGCTGGTCTGTGCGCCGGTTGATCACCAAGCCCAGCGAGCCCCCGGACCCGTGTTCGCAGATCAGCACGACGGTCTGCCGGAAGTTGGGGTCGCGCAGGTGGGGGGTGGCAACAAGGAAGGTCCCCCTGGTGACTTTCGGAATCGCTCGTTCCATGGCTACAGTTTTTACTATACCGCAGCCCTCCTCCGATTTCAGCCCCCGTTGACGACGCCCCTCGGGTAGACTATTCTCGAACGAAGAAGCGAGAGAGAGCAGGAGGTGGTGCTATGGAACGCTTACATCCGGCGATGACAGTAGTAGCGTGCCTGGTCCTGAGCTTGGCGTGCGGGCCTGCGGTCTGGGCCGCCGAAGACGGGGTCGAAGTACAGGAGGTGCAGGTCCGCATGGTGGACCACAGTCCTGTGGTCTTGCTGATCGTCAAGGACCGCTTCGTCCCCATCTTCGTGGATCCGACTGTCGCCGTGTCCATCGCCAGCGCGCTCTCTGGCGGCGCGTCTCCCCGGCCGCTCTCCCACGACCTCATGCGTCTCATGCTCCTAGAGTTCGGCGCCAAGGTGACCCGAGCGGTCATCACTCTGAAAGAGAAAACCTATTATGCCGACCTCACGGTGACCCTGGGCAGCCGCACCTATATCTTCGATAGCCGCTCCTCCGACGCGATCGCCCTGGCGGTGCTGTTCAAGGCCCCGATCATCGTCAACAAGCAGACCTGGGAGTCCGCCGGCCAGCCCCTGAGCGAACCGAAGCAGGAGACTTCATGATCTTCCGCTCCTTCCCGGTGCCGCCCCTGGGGTGCAACTGCTCGATCATCGGCGATCCGACGTCCAAGCAGGCCATCGTGGTGGATCCGGGCGGCGACTCCGAGCGCATCCTGAAGGAGTTGCAGGAGCTGGGCCTGACGGTCACCTACATCGTGCACACGCACGCCCACTTCGACCACTTCCTCGCCTCGGGCGCGATGAAACGCGCGACGGGGGCGCCCCTGTGGCTGCACAAGGCGGACCAGGAGCTGTGGGACAACCTGGAACTGCAGTGCCGGACCTTCGGTGTGCCCTACACACCGGCCCCGCCGCCGGACCGGTGGCTCAAGAACGACGAGGAGCTGTCGCTCGGCGAGGTCGCAGGCCTCGCGTTGCACACGCCGGGGCACACCCCCGGCTCCGTGTGCTTCCACTTTGAGGCAGCCAAGCTGTTGCTGGCCGGCGATACGCTTTTTCGCGGGAGCATCGGGCGGACCGACCTCTGGGGGGGTGACGCCCAGGCCATCGAGCGGTCCATCAAAACCCGGCTCTATACCCTGGACGAGGACACCCGCGTGATCACGGGCCACGGGCCGGAGACCCGTATCGGCTTCGAAATCCGGTTCAACCCTTTTGTCAGAGTCTGACTACTTCACTTCGACGGTGATGGTCTGCGACGCCGCCAGCACATCGTGCTTCTCGGTGGCCGCTGCAACCTTAATGTCATGCTTGCCCTTGGGTACGTCCCTGAACGTGCCATCGAAACCCTTCTGGTACTTGCCGTCAATGTAGACATGGGCGTGCGCCGCTTTCGACCCCATGACCAGCTCGTACTTGAGCTCGAAAGTGTCCCCCACCATGTCCCCGTCCTTGGGCGACGTGATGGTGATCTTGGAGCCATCATCCTCGGCAGCGAGAGCCGGGCTGATCCCTCCCTGCACGCCCAGCAGTGAGATCATCGCGATTAATCCAACCATAAACAGATTGCGCATAGCAGCCTCCTTGAGAGTAACAACCGATTGGGGGCTTCATTATAGCACCATGCCCCAGTTATCCAATTCTTGACCCCTCTCCTCCGCCCCGCTATTCTACACATCCCATGCCGCCTATCGACGCCAAGACCCGCCTCTGCGCGCTCATCGGCAATCCGGTCGAGCACTCCCTGTCACCCGCCATTCATAACGCCGCGTTCCAGCACCTGGGGCTCAACTTCGCATACGTGGCGTTCAAGGTGGAGGACGTGGAAAGCGCCATGCGCGGCATCCGCGCGCTCACCGGCATCCGCGGGGTCAGTGTCACGATCCCCCACAAGGTCGCAGTCCTCCGGTATCTCGACAAGATCGAGGCCACCGCACGGAACATCGGCGCTGTGAACACGATCGTGGCGGACCGCGGCACGCTCACGGGCTACAACACCGACGCATCGGGGGCCTTGGCGGCCCTTCGCAAAGGCGGCGCGCCGGTGGACGGAGGCCGCGTCCTGATCCTGGGCTCGGGCGGCGCCGCCCGCGCCATTGCCTTCGCCCTCTGCATGGAGGCCAAGGTGGCCGCGCTGACGATCCTGGCCATCATCGATCAGGAGCGCGAAGCCCTGATCCGGGACCTCCGCGAAAAGACCGGCGTCGCGGTCATGGGCGACCAACTCACGCCGCAGACGCTGGGCCGCGCCATCCCCAACGCGCAAGCGCTGATCCACTGCACGCCCGTCGGCATGAGCCCGAACGTGGGGGAGACCTGCGTCCCCGATTCGCTGCTGGCACCCCACCTGACCGTCATGGACATTGTGTACAACCCCCTGGAGACGCGCCTGCTGAAGGCGGCGCGCCAGGCCGGATGCCGCACCATACGCGGCCTGGAGATGTTTCTGCAGCAGGCTGTCGGGCAGTTCGAGCTCTGGACCCAGCAGCCGGCTCCGGTTGAGGTCATGCGCGCCGTGCTGGAAAGGCAGCTTACATGAACATCGTCCTTGTGGGGTATCGCGGCACGGGCAAGACCAGCGTCGCCAAGATCCTGGCCGAGCGCCTGAAATGGTCGCTCATCTCCACGGATGCCGAGATCGTCAAGAAGGCCGGCCTGTCCGTCCCGGAGATCATCCAAAAGCGAGGCTGGGACTACTTCCGGGACGTGGAGACCCAGATCTGCCAGCGGGTGGGGAAAAAGGACCGGACCATCATCGACACCGGCGGCGGGGTGGTCCTCCGCAAGGAGAACGTCGCCGCGCTGCGCGAGCGGGGACGCGTGTTCTGGCTGAGCGCCGAAGTGCCCACGATCATGGAGCGGATCAAGCACAGCAAGGACCGCCCATCGCTGACCCAGAAGAAAAGCTACGTGGACGAGGTGGAAGAAGTCCTGAACGAGCGGCTCCCGATGTACAAGGCCGCCTGCGACCATATCATCCCTACCGACAATCGCACGCTCGAAGAGATCGCGGAGGAGATCCAGAACAAGATGTAGTCAGGGGACGATCTTGAAGCGCAGAGTCCCGATCTGGCTGGCGTCGGTGACCTTCTCCCCGAGATGGATCTTCACCTTGTATTCGCCGGGAGTCCAGCCACCCTTGGGCCGGGGAAAGACGAGAAAGCCGCTCTCCTGGGCCGTCGTGAGGTAGGCGGCTTCTTCCTGCAGGAATTTCTCATCGGACCCGCCCTCGCCCTTTGCCTGGAACAGTTGCCCGATCACATGCGCCGGATTCTCCCTAGGGAGAAGATCAAACACCATATATACGGCCTCGACGTCCGATTTAAACGTGGTGCCGGGGTTGACAGGCTTGAATCGCTCCGTTTGGTATGAGTCCAGGGACTCCTTGTAGCCTTGCGCCAGGGTCAGGTTGACGAAGAACCCTTTCGGCGGTTCATCCTGCACCTTCGTGTCAGAAGTCTCGGCCCACGCCGAACCCGCTAGACCCCATAGCAAGCAGCCCAGCCCAATGGCTGAGCTCTTCACCACGATCCCGAACACCGTCCGTGCCCCTCTCATAACCTTGTTGCCTTTCTTATAAACCAACATCGAACGACTCTGCAATGAGCCTATCGCGACCGGCGCAGGCGGGCGGCCTCGGTGTCATCCAGTTCGTGCCACTGCCCCGGCTCGAGATCGCCCAAAGTGACAGGACCGACGGCAATGCGAACAAGGCGCAGCGTCGAATGGCCCACGGCCGCGGTCATGCGGCGGACCTCCCGGTTCTGCCCTTCGCGCAAGGTGACCTTGAGCCAGGCCGTCGGGACGGACTTGCGGAACCGGATGGGGACCGGCCGCGGCGGGAGATCAGGAGACGCCGGAAGCAGCTCGACCTCCGCCGGCCGCGTGCGCCGACCGCCGAGGAGGATCCCGTGACGAAGGCGGGCCAGGGTCTTCTCGTCGGGAACGCGTTCGACCTGGGCCAGGTAGACTTTCGGAAGCTTGTGCCGGGGGTCCGTGATGTGGTGCGCCAGAGCACCGTCCGAGGTGAGGAGCAGTAGTCCTTCCGTGTCGTAGTCCAGCCGCCCCGCTGGATAGACGTCCGGGACCGGGATGTAGCCCGCCAGCGTGGGACGCCCCGCCGGATCCGTGAAGCACGAGAGCACGCCATACGGTTTGTAGAACGCCAGCGTCCGACTCGCGGTCACGGTTTCGGGGGGGCCGTCAGGCGCATCACAAGCACGTAGAGGGCGCACAGCAGGATGGCAAAGCCGCCAAACAGCCACGAGCGCTCGCGCAGCACCTGCACCAGTACGGCAGGATCTTTCAGCAGGTCCGGGCGGTCGCCCAGCAGGTGGCCACCGAACCAAGCCAGCACCCAGCACCACAGCCCCGCCCCGAGGAGCGTCACCAGGCTGTACAAACCGAACGGCATGCGCACCAGACCGGCCGGAATGCCGATCAGGTGGCGGACGACCGGCACAAGTCGCGCAAAAAACACGCCTCCCGCCTCGTACCGGGCCAGCCAGCGCTCGGCGCGCAGCAGCTTGGCCTCAGGGCAGAACAGATACCGCCCATATCGTACCAGCAAGGGCCGCCCCAGCCACCGCGCCGCCCAGTAGGTCGCAGCGGCGCCCAGGTAGCTCCCGGCCGTGCCCGCCAGCACGACCCCGCCGAAACTGTACCGGCCCTGCGCGGCCCAGTACGCCGCAGGCGGGATGACAATCTCGCTCGGAATCGGGATCACGGAACTTTCCATCGCCATCAACATGACGATGCCGGGATAGCCCCAATCGTTCACCCATTGGAACCAGACGCCAACCCACTGCTGCATAGATATCCGACTCCTCAGCGCGCGGCGATCTTACCTGGAACCTTACGCGAACACCAGCGCCATTTGACCGGTATCACCCGCACTGCTACTATTTGTACTTATGCGTACCCTAGTTGTTGATCATGCCCCGGACATCCGAGAGCTCATCCAGGCCATCTTAGCCACGGATGGCCAGACTGAGGTGCTCACGTCGGAATCGCTACACGATGCCTTCAGACACCTCGCAATTGTGGATCACGAAAGCGGCAACGCGGCCATTGATCTGATCCTGATGGACATCATGATGCCCGATATGGACGGCATCAGCGCATGCCGGCGGATCAAGGCTGTCGAACGCCTTCGTGATATCCCCATCATCATGGTGACGGGGAGGACCGATTCGGAGGATCTGCAGACGGCCTTTGCCGCCGGCGCGATAGACTACATCACCAAACCGCTGAACACGGTGGAGCTCCTGGCCCGGGTGTCGTCGGCCCTGGCCATGAAGCGCGAAATCGACATTCGAAAGGCACGAGAACGAGAATTACTGGAGAAAAACCGGCAACTAGCGCCGGCCCTCAAAGAAGTCAAGGTGCTGCGGGGCTTCTTTCCCATCTGTGTGCACTGCAAGAAAATTCGCGATGACCAGGGTACTGGCACACCATTGAGGTATATATCAAGACCCATTCAGAAGCCGATTTCAGCCATGGGCTTTGCCCGGGGTGCTTGAACAAGCACTTTCCGGTCTAATTCTGTCGAGCCATTCGCCCACTGAGCTTGCGCCGGAGGCGCCAGGAGAAGAAATGCAGATCCTCATCGTTGACGACTCATCGGACAACCGGCTCCTGCTCGAAGCCCTCCTCAAGCACGAAGGATATTCGGACCTGCGGACTGCGGGGTCGGCGCGGGAGGCGCTGGACTACTTGTCCAAGGACCGCGCGTCAGTGGACCTGATCCTGATGGACGTCATGATGCCTCAGATGAGCGGGATCGAGGCTTGCCGCAAAATCAAGATGCTGGAACGCCACCGGGACGTGCCCGTCATCATGGTCACGGCCGTGAGCGAAACCGAATACCTGGCCGCTGCCTTTGCCGCCGGCGCCATGGACTACATCGCCAAGCCGGTGAAGAAGCTCGAGCTCGTGGCCCGGGTGACGTCGGCCCTGACCCTGAAGCGCGAAATGGATGCGCGGAAGACCCGCGAGCGGGAATTGGCGCAGAAAAACCGGGACCTGGAGCAAGCCCTCAGCGAAGTCAAGGTCCTGCGGGGGTTCATCCCGATCTGCGCGTCCTGCAAGAAGATCCGGGACGACAAGGGATACTGGCAGCAAATCGAGACGTACATCCAGGAACGGTCAGAAGCCCTGTTCAGTCACGGCATCTGCAAAGACTGCATGAAGAAGCTCTACCCCGACTATGCCGACGAATGAAGGCCCCGGACTTTCAGGCCCTGTTCGAATCGGCGCCAGGGTTGTATCTCGTCCTAACGCCCGCCTTGACGATCGTGGCGGTAAGCGATGCGTACTTGAAGGCTACGATGACCAAGCGCGAGGAAATACTCGGCCGTGGACTCTTTGAGGTCTTTCCCGATAATCCGGATGATCCGACCGCAACGGGAGTTCGAAACCTGAGAGCCTCCCTGGACAGGGTGCTGACAAATCGCGTGCCGGATACGATGGCCGTGCAGAAGTACGACATTCGCCGGCCCGATTCGGAGGGAGGCGGATTTGAAGAGCGGTATTGGAGCCCGGTCAATTCACCGGTCCTGGGAGCGGACGGCGAGGTCGCCCACATCATCCACCGCGTCGAGGACGTCACGGAGTTCGTCCGCCTTAAGCAGGTAGGAAGCGAGCAACATGGGATCATCGAGCGACTGCGAACGCG
>WNEY01002831.1_pt1 | contig 12863 bp, 10 predicted proteins | sample 5400531 | NCBI WGS metagenome assembly WNEY01 (sample SAMN13153338, study PRJNA577476) | soil metagenome | isolation source: 200 cm saprolite under Douglas fir tree site 1 | place: USA:California | collected 2015-04-18
GCAGTAAAGCAAGAGATGTGCCAATTATATGAGTAGTAAGAAAGACGCCATATTCGGAGACCGCAGGCGGGTTGGCAGAGGGGGACTGTCCAGAGATCTGGACGCAATCAGAGTCGCGGCTGTCCTCTGTCGAGGACACAGGCGGAGAGCTGCCGCCCCTGGCCACAGAGGGTCGTACGAACAGCGCGAGAGCGCCCGCCTTGAGGATGATCTCTCGTACGGTGCAGACCCACCGCGCCCATCTGAGGCCGAAGCTGAGCCTGCGTACCCCCAGGCCGACGTGATCCGCAAATTCCGTGGATGTACGGATAGCCGTGTGCAACGGCGGCGGCAGTGTTGACCAATATGTACACGGTCAGAGCGAGGGCTGTCCTCCGCAGAGGACACGCCGCGTCTAAGGGAAAGAACGGAGGCAACGCGTTATGTGGAGCTGGTACCCTTCCTAAACGCTTCCGGGTCGAGGGCGTACTTCTGCAGCAGCTTGTAAAACGCGCTGCGGTACATGCCGGTGAGCACCGCGGCGCGTGACACTGTCCCCTGCGTCGCCGTCAGCACCTGGACCAGATAGTCGCGCTCACACGCGGCTCTGGCTTGCTCGAGCGTTTGCAGAACCGGACGGGGAGCCACGCCTCCCTCACTCTGATGCTCGGGACTAGGAAGGTTTGCAGGGGGGAGGAGTACAGGGCTCTCTGGTCTTTCCTCCAGCAGGAACAGACCCGGGGTGATCAGGGGGCGGGTGGTCAGCACCACGGCCCGCTCCACCACGTTCGCTAACTCGCGCACGTTGCCCGGCCAGGCGTACGCCAGCAAGCGTTGCAGAGCCGGTGCGGTAAACCCTTGTACCTCTTTGTCCAGTGCCTGGCTGTAGCGCTCGAGAAAATACTGGGCTAGCAGCAGGATATCGTCACGGCGCTCGCGCAATGGCGGCAGGACGACAGGAATGACATGCAAGCGATAGTACAGATCAGCACGAAATGTCCCGGCTGCAACGGCCTGGCCCAGATCACGGTTCGTGGCCGCGATCAGGCGCAGGTCCACTTTGATGGGCTGCTCCGCGCCGACGGCGTAGAATTCCCGTTCTTGCAGCACCCGTAGCAATTTCACCTGCAGGAGGGCCGGGAGTTCTCCCACTTCGTCCAGGAATAGCGTGCCGCTGTGCGCCTGCTGCAGCAGGCCCCGCTTGGCCCGCTCCGCACCCGTAAATGCCCCTTTCTCATGACCAAACAGCTCATTCTCCAACAATCCCTCGGGAATCGCCCCGCAGTTAATGGCCACAAATGGGGCTGAGGCCCGGTGGCTGGCCATGTGCAGCGCCTTGGCGATAAGCTCTTTGCCGGTGCCACTTTCGCCATACAGGCAGACGGTAGTATCGGTGCTGGCGATTTGCTCGACCTGGCGCAGCACCTGCTGCATCTTGGCACTGCGCGTGATGATGTGCGCGAAATGGGCATGGTCTTGCACCAATATCTGCAAGCGCGCCACCTCCCGCTTCAGCCGCTGCACCTCCAACGCCTTTGCGATCCGGGTGAGGAGATCCGTGCTATCAAACGGCTTCGTGACAAAGTCATAGGCCCCTTTTTGCATGGCTTCCACAGCATGGGCCACCGTGCCATGCGCTGTGAGCATCAGCACGGGCAGCTCCGGGTGCAGGCGTAGCAGGTGCTCCAACAGTGTCAGGCCATCCATCCCTGGCATGCGGAGGTCCACGATGGCCAGATCGGGCTCTGCCGCGGCGGCGTGCGCCAGGGCCGCCTCCCCTCCGGACGCCAGTATCACCCCATACCCTGCGGATTCTAGCAGGGCTTCTATAAGGGTACGAAGGTTCTGCTCATCATCGACAACGAGGATCTGGGTGGTGGTCATCGCACGTTTTGCTCCTTTTGCGCACATGGTCGTCCACGGTGGTGGACGTGTCACCGCCCGTGGGCCCGCAGGGGTGGAGCCGCGGTGGCGGCAACTGGCACGGTGAAAAAGAAGGTGCTGCCCTGGCCCACAATACTCTCGACCCACACCGACCCGTTGTGGGCCTCAACAATCTCCTTGACGAGCGCCAATCCCAGCCCGGTTCCTCCAATATGGCGCGTCTCGTGGTGCTCCACTCGGAAGAACTTGCTGAAGAGTTTTGGCAGTGCCTCTGGCGGAATGCCGAGTCCATGGTCTGCCACCCACACCAGCACCTGTGCACCATCCAGGCGCGCTCCCACGGTTACTGCGCCGCTATGCGGTGAGAATTTGATGGCATTGGAGAGTAAGTTGGCGAGCACCTGACGCAGGCGTTCGCTATCCGCATGCACAGGTGGGAGGTTATCTGCTGTCTCTATATGGATGACGTGTGGCCCTGCCTCTGGCGTAAACACGGCGACAGTGTCGCGGAGCAACGCTCCGAGATCCGTGCACGCCAAATGGTATGTCTGGCGCCCGGCCTGCATCCGTTGGAGATCGAGAAAGTCGTTGATGAGATTGGACAGGCGCACGGTTTCGTTGCGGATGATGGTCAGAAACTGACGCTGCTTGTCCGGGGGGAGGTCGCGGTCGAGTAGCAGCTCGGCAAAGCCGAGCAGGCTCGTTAAGGGAGTGCGCAGCTCGTGGCTGACGACCGAGACCATGTCGTCCTTGATCCGCGCCGCCTCCTTGCGCTCGCTGATATCACGGGCATTAATCACGATCCCGGCCATGGCGGGATCGTGCAGGAGATTGTTCCCGATGACTTCCAGCGTCCGGAACGAGCCGTCCTTGTGGCGGGCGCGATATTCCACCATGATAGTAGCGCCGGGCGTATGGAGGAAGCGGGTGCGCGTGTCCCACAGGCCGGCGAGGTCGTCAGGGTGGATGAACGCCTCTTCGGGCCTGCCCAGGAGTTCTGCCGGCTGATAGCCGAGTCCCTGAGTGATCGCCGGACTGAGGTACCGGAAGGTGCCGTCCTCATTCAGAATAGCGACGATATCTAAGGCATGTTCAATGAGCGCCCGGAAATGTTCCTCCCGGCGCCGCAGCGCCTGTGCCGCCCGCCGGCACTCAGCCTGCAGCCGGCGTACAATCATGGCGCGCGACAGGACAGGGAGCAGCGCCGACAGCGTCACCGGCTTCAGCACATAGTCAAACGCGCCAACCTGCATGGCCGCTACCGCGGTGGGGATGCTCCCCTGCCCGGTCAGGATGATACCAACCAGGTCAGGGGCTATTTCCAGGACGGTGCGCAGCAGCGTTATCCCATCCATCTCGGGCATCATGAGATCGCAGAGCAGCACGTCAACGTCTGCCCAGCGTAGCGCTGCGAGGGCTTCGGCGCCGGTGGGAAAGCCCTGCGTGTGGTAGCCGCGCTCTGCCAGCGTCTGGCACAAAGCCGTGCGCATGCGGGGGTCATCGTCGACGATCACGATGCGTCCCGGCGCGACGGTGTCAGTCTCTGCAGGGGGAAGGGCTGTCTCGTCAGTCGGTACCATGATCTGTCCTCCTGCCCCTGGACTCAGTCACCGCCACGAGCGCTGCCTGGAGTTCTCTGAGCCTGGGGGGTTTGCTCAGCAAGCAATCGACATGCGGCGGGATAGACCCGTCCTGCTGGAGCGTCTGCCCCCAGCCGGTCAGCAGCACCACAGGGGTCCCCGGGGCAGTGTGTTTCACCGCCCGCGCTACCTCACGGCCATCCATGCCTGGCATGCCTAAATCCGTCATCACCACCGCAAAGGGTTCCTGCCGCGCCTGTGCAGCGCGCACCGCCTCCAGGCCGGCCTCCCCACCATCCGCCATAGTCACGGCGTGGCCTTCGCTTTGCAACACGTCTTGCAGCACCTGGCGCACCAGCGGGTCGTCGTCTATGACCAGAATGCGCAGGTGGGGTGGACTGGCCTCGACCTCAGCCCGTTGGGTGGCCGTCGTACTGTTGCTCGGCGCCCTGGGAAAGAGCAAGCGCATCGTCGTGCCGTGCCCGACGGTACTCTCAATGGTCAGTTGGGCCGCATGCCGCTCGAGCACGCCATGCACGACGGCGAGCCCCAGACCTGTGCCCCGTTCGCCCTTGGTCGTGTAGAATGGCTCTAGACACCGCCGGCACGTTATGTCGTCCATACCGCTCCCCGTATCACGTACCTCCAGGATCACCGCGGTCGGCGTTGCCTGTGTCTGGAGGGTAAGGAGGCCTCCCTCGGGCATCGCATCGACCGCATTGAGGACCAGATTGATCAACGCTTCGCGCAGCTCGCTCTCCACCCCCAGGAGCAGTGGCAGCCCGTGCTCTTGGAGCACGGTGTGCACCGCGATGGTGAGACCACGTTGCTGCGGCTCGTCGCGCCACTTCGCCCGGGTCAGTTCCACCACTTCCTGCACGATCTGGTTCAGAGCAATCGGCTGCGCCTCCTGTGGGCCAGCCGGCTGGCGATAGAATTCCCGCAGCCGCGCCACCGTGTGCGCGATGTCATAGACCACCTGCTGCACGGTAGTAAGATACCCCTGGGCCCGGGCGCTCAGCTGGGGTTCACTGAACAGCACAGATTCGATATAGAGGGCCACGGGCGACAGGGCATTGTTAATGTCGTGGGCGATGCCGCTGGCCATCTGGCCCAGGGCCCGCAGCCGTTCCTGCTGCATGACGATCTCCCGACCCTGCTGCAGGTCGTCATAGGCCTGTTGTAACCTGGTATAGAGCTGGGCCTGATATGCTGCCAGGGCGACATGCTCACTCAACTGGTAGAGAAACTCGCCATCACCACTGCTGAAGCCCTGGACGTCACGCCGTGCCGCCAGGAGGAGGCCAAAGATGCTGCCCTCGATGAGGAGCGGCGTCGCCACGAGCGATCGTAGCCCGGCACGCGCGAAGTGTTGGAGCAGGGGGGGGGGCTCCTGAGCGGTATCCAGTATCGCTACTGTCTGCCCTTTTACACACGCCTGCAAACCGTTCTGGCTCAGGGAAAGCACCGCCTGTTCCTCAAGGCCCACTGTGGCGGCGAACGCCTGGCTGGCTGGAGCCACGGCCATGACCGTCAGGGTGTCGCTCTCGAGGGAACCAAGGCAGAGACAGCCAAACGCCAGCGGGAGCTCCTGTTCTAGACGACGCAATACAACCAGAAAGATGCTGTACAGATCCTGACGCTCGCCGATGGCGCGGGTGATCTGGTGCAACAGGGCGAGGCGGGCGAGTTGTTGCAGCACCCGCGCCTCAATGAGCTTACGCTGGGCCACTTCTTGCTCAAGTGCCGCAGCACGGCGCTCGAGTTCCGTATAGAGCCTGGCATTCTCGTAGGCGACAGCCAACTGCGCCGCCAGGGTCGCCGCCAGGTGCTCGTCCTCCTCGTCGAAGGCGTCTGCCCCAAGCTTATTGGCCAGCGTCAGACAGCCATACACGCGTATCGGCGAGGCAATGGCAATGCCAAGAAAGGAGTATATGGAAGGGTAGCCCGGTGGAAACCCCAGAGCCTGTGGATCGCCAGTCAAACCGTGCAAGCGGCGCGCACTACGCTCGTGCAACACGGCGCTGAAGACGCCCTGATTGAACTGGGGCGTGCCAAGGTTTGTGGCCATCTCCGGGGCGAGGCCAGAGGTGGAGAAGTGGTGCAGCGTGTGCTCGTCTGTATCCAACACGCCACCAGCCACCCACTGGACACCAATAATATCGCGCGCCGCACGGCAGTAGTCGTCGAGCAGCCGCAGCGGGTCGCGTTCCAGTGCCAGGCGCCTGCCGGTCTCGGCCAGAGCGCCCAGTTTGAGATTGACCGTGCTGAGTTCTGCGACCTTCTCCGCGAGTTTGTCGGAGACCACACGTAAGTGCTCGCGGTCGAAATCCTTCGGCGGCGCCGTAGTGAGAGCGGGTGCGTAGCTCAGGGCGGCGTCTACCGTGCGCAGCACCTCTTCCGCCTCGCAAGGCTTGATGAGGATGTGCGACACGTTACAGGACTGCGCCAGGGTGCGCGCCTCGCGTTCCAGGTAGTGGGCACTCCAGAACACGACGGGAATGCGGGTGAATGCCGGATCAGCGTGCAGACGGCGGACGAACTCATAGCCGTCCATCGTCGGCATGAGGACGTCGGTGATCACCAGGTCGGGGCGCTCGGCCCTGGCCACCGCCAGCCCTTCAGCGCCGTCTGCGGCCTCCACGAGCCGATGGCCCTTATAGCCCAGCAGCGTCCTCAGGAAGGCACGATTGACGGAGTGATCATCAACAAGCAATATGGTTGCCATGTGAGCCCCTCAAACTCTTGTCGCCTCCGGCGATATAGCAAAGCTTTTGCTGACGTCCATAGATGAGGAATCCGTCAACACCAGGGTGAACGTGCTGCCCGTGCCGTATGCACTCTGAAGCGTGATGTGCCCGCCGAGCAGTTCGGCCAGTTTCTGACTCAGGTGCAGGCCCAGTCCAGTGCCCTCGTAACGACGATGCGAGGATAGTGGTGCTGAAGTCCATCGCCTCCTGCGTATTGCCGATCATGAGGCTGGCGAACAGTCCCTGTGTCATGCTCATGGGAATGACTCCTGCCGATGATGCCTAGGGCTGCAGAACGCTGGCTCTTGGCGCTGCGGCGTGCGGTTTAGTCACTGTACCTGGCATAGGTTGTGGCAAACTCCGCATGCAGCCCACGAAACGCCTCCAGTATCTGTGGATCAAAATGTTCCGGCCGTGTGCGCCCATCCCCTTGCAAGATGACAGTACAGGCCCGGGCATGATCCCAGGCAGGCTTGTAAGGTCGCCGACTACGTAACGCATCGTACACGTCTACGAGCATCACCACGCGCCCTATGAGCGGAATTTCTTCACCCCGTAGTCCTCGAGGGTAGCCGCTACCGTCCCAGCGCTCGTGATGCGTCAAGGCAATCTGCCGAGCCATCTCCAGAAGTGGCGAGGTTGACCCCTGCAACAGGCTGGCGCCAAGGGCGGCATGCTTTTGCATCGTCTTCCACTCCCTTTGATGCAGCGGCCCGGGTTTGCGCAGCACCTGCTCGGGGATGCCGATTTTGCCGACATCGTGCATGGGCGCTGCCGCAAAAAGCAGGTCTGCTGCCTTCGCACTCATGCCGATATGGAGGGCCAGGATGCGTGCATAGTGACTCATGCGCCGCACATGTGCGCCGGTCTCCTCGTCTTTGAACTGAGCAGCACGGGTCAAGCGCCGTATGGTATCGGCGTAGGCGTGTTCAAGTTCCCGATTTTTGCGTTGCTCTGCGGCATGGGCCGTTTTCAGATCCGCAGTCAGGACCTGGAGTTCCTGGTATGCCGCGGAGAGGGCCCGCGCCTTGTGACGCTCTCTATCGAGCAGGCGTTTGAGGTCACGCGCGTAGAGGAGTAACTGCGTAGTGGCCATCGTCTCCATAGATGGAGCGACACAGGGTGAGGCAGAGGTCGTGTTAGCATCCATACACCGTTACTCTCACGCAATCCCGTACATAGAGCCTAGGATATCCCTAGAATAGCCTGTACCTTCTCCAGCAATTCCAGTGGGCTAAACGGTTTAATCAGGTAGGCCTGCAGATCGAGAGCGTGCCCATACGCTTGATCTTCTGCTTGACCCTTGGCCGTCAGCATGATGATGGGGATATGAGCGGTGGCGGGATCCTGGCGCAAAGCCTGAGCGACGGCAATGCCGCTGAGGCCAGGCATCATCCAGTCGAGCACCAGCAGATCAGGATGTTCCACCCGTGCCATGGCCAGGGCCTGATGGCCGTCGGTCGCTTCCAGGATACGATAGGCGGGATCATCAAGCGTTGTATGGACTAACAGCCGTAGATACGCCTCATCGTCGGCCAGGAGAATGGTCTTCATGCGTCTCTTCCCCTTGGAGCACAGCCACTATGGCTTGCAGTGTACGACTCGTTGTGATGCAGCACCTCACGCACGGCCGCGAGCAGTTCTCGTGTCTCAAACGGCTTGCGCAGTGTGTGCTGCGCCCCGAGCAGCCGGGCAACCGAGAGAAATTCCTGTAGCCCCATCTGGCCACCGCCGGAGATGGCAATGATGTTGATGGCGGGGAACTCGCGTCGCAGTATCCGGATAGTCTCCAGGCCCTCTTGCCCTGGCATAATGGCGATGAAATCCACCGCCCCAATGATGGAGTATTCGGTGGACGCCTCCAGGACATTCGCCATAAACTCCATGCCCTCCTGGGCTTCACGGATGACCGTACTGTCGGAGAGCGTTGTTTTCCGGAACTGGTCGCCATCAAAGAGCGCTCTGGACAGAGCTTTCCCCTTTGCGTGCAGCGGCAGAAAGATATCCTACGCGGGCAGGCGGCCTCTCTCGACAGCAAGAGGTCGGCACAGGTAGCATATCGTGCTGCAGATTGAACGAGGAAGGAAGATTTGCCTGGAGCGCCTCTTGAGTGCAACGCATCATGGACACTACATGAACTGTCGGAGCGGCATCGTGACCGTAAGAGACTCTCTTCCTCTCTCAGACCTCAGTTCCTGTTTGTAATATAGAAAGGATACAAAAAATATTCGTCTCAGGCCAGACATTTGAGCACAGCTTGGTTACAAGGCGTACCAATAGGTTCAGGCCCTAGAGCCGCGTGCACGATGAGCAATAGATGTACGATCACTGTATTGTAACCAGATACCTACAGGATGGGCAGGACGGACATTGTCGTAAAACTGAGGTGATTGTCGTAAAATGTGCACTTTATAGAGTGAGGACAGCAAGCGTCCGCGGCGGAGAGGCTAGCTTGCATACGGCATGGAATAGTTGAAAAACTACTGCTGAGAGTTTCCCCATTTTCGTATCATTGCCAACAGCGTGCTGGACTGCACGGGTTTGCTCACGTAGTCGTCCATACCGGCGTCCAAGCAGGACTCACGGTCGCCCTGCATCGCATTGGCCGTCATCGCCACGATCGGGATATGGCGCCCGGTCTGCTGCTCACGTACCCGAATCGCTGCGGTGGCGGCATAGCCGTCCATCTCCGGCATCTGGCAATCCATCAAGATAAGATCGTAAGGACATTGGGCCAGGGCCTCAAGCGCCTCCAGCCCGTTCGCGACTACGTCGACCCGGCATCCCAGTTTCTCTAGCATCCGCACGGCCACTTTTTGATTCACCACATTGTCTTCGGCTACGAGAACCCTGGTACGCGTCTGCGTCTGGACTTCCGTAATATTATGACAGGTGATCAGCGTTGGAGGCGTCGGGGCAGTTGGCATATCCATCACGGTGACAAGGCAGTCATAGAGCTGTGATTGCCGGATGGGCTTGACCAGATACCCTGCAAACCCGGCTTGCAGGGCGGCTTGGGCATGCCCGCGTTGGCCAAAGGAGGTCAGCAGGATCAGGCGCATGTCCGCCAGGGTGCGATCGTTTTTGATGAGGTGCCCCAGGGTCATGCCATCCATGCCGGACGTCTGGTCGGCGAGGAGCCCGAGGGCATAGGGCTGACCATGGCTGCAGGCCAAACGTAAGCGCTCCAGGGCCTGGGGGCCATCTGCGACACAGTCAACCTGCATGCCCCAGGCCCGCAGCTGCGTCTCCAGGACGGCGCGATTCGTAGCGTTATGGTCGACGCACAGCACGTGCAGCCCACACAGGCTGGTCTGCTGCACCACCCGTGTATCGTATGGGGCAGCGCCTTTCCCCAGCCGTATCGTGAACCAGAAGGTACTGCCTTGGCCAACGGGACTCTGCACGCCAATCGTCCCCCCCATCAGGGTGACGAGTTGCTTGGAGATCGCCAGGCCGAGCCCGGTGCCGCCATACTTCCGGGTCGTGGAGCCATCGACCTGTGTGAAGGCTTGGAATAACCTGGTCTGCATCTCAGGCGACACGCCGATGCCCGTATCCCGCACCTCGAAGCGGATAAGCGCGTCCTCGGCGGTCTCTTCGGCCAGCTGCACCTGGATCGTGACTTCCCCTGTGGCGGTGAACTTGATGGCGTTGCCCACCAGATTGGTGAGAATTTGCCGCAAGCGTCCCGGATCGCCTGCCACCCAGGACGGGACCCCGGCATGGACCAGACCAGCCAGTTCGAGCCCCTTGGTGGCGGCGGGTTCGGCAAACACCTCCAGCAGGTCTTCCACTTCGAGTTGCAGCTCGGTATTGGTCTGGGCCAGTTGTTGCTCCGCCTGTTTGCGCGCTGTGATGTCACGCTGCACCACCAGCGAGGCCGGACGTCCCTCGTATGCGATGCCGCTCGACTTGACCTCGACCATCACTCGATGCCCCTTGAGGGAGACGATAGTCAGTTCATATTGCTCCGGCACGGGCTCGCCCCGCAGACGCCTCTGATAATACTCCTGGATTCGCGCCCGGTCCTCTGGAGCCACAAAGTCGAGAAAACTCCGGCCGGCAGCGGCCCGCGTGTCTTCGGGTGTGTGCCCGAGCATTTTTTCAAGCGCTGGATTGCGGTAGACGACCTTCCCGTCTTGCAAGACCACGATAGCATCATTGACCCGTTCGATCATGGTGCGGTATTTGGTCTCGATTGCTCGCAACGCTGCCTCCACCTGCTCGCGTTCGGCAATCTCGCGCTGGAGCTGGGCATTCGCTGCTTGCAGTTCAGCCGTACGGGCCTCTACACGCCGCTCGAGCTCTTCGTTGGCCTGTTGCAGCGCTGCCTCTGCCTGTTTACGTGCTGTGATGTCACGCGCCACTATGAGCGTGGCAGGATGACCGGCATAGTCGATCACACTCGGCTTGACCTCCACACTTATCCGCCGCTCATCCTCAGCGAGGATGGTAAGCTCATATTGGTCAGGCACAGGTTCGCCCCGTAATCGCTTCTGATAATACTCCCACACCCGCTCGCGGTCCTCTGGGGCAATGATCTCAAAAATGTCATATGATTTCTTATCCAAGGCATAGCCAACCAGTGTAATATGGGCCGGATTCTGATACACGAGCTTGCCATCCTGCAAAAGTAGAATGGCATCGTTCGCTTTCTCGATCAGAGTCCGCAACACGCCTGCAGTCTCCTGACAGGTGGACGCAGACGGTGCACATGCCGTGTCTTGACATACCCGGAAGTGGAGACGAGGGATGCGTAGCCTGGAAAGCACTGCAAACGGTGTCGCGCGTAGCTTGCGACCACAACGTCTCAAGAAGACACACATCGGGTGTATCATGGCGTATGATTTCACAGGGGGCACGGCTGTGGGTGCCAGTGCGGAGTTGCGGGGTAGCAGATCAGAGTCCATACGGCCCTCCGTGAGTGTGTCGATGGCGTCACTGACGAGGGAAGCCGTAGCCAGAGCACTCTCACAGGTAATGGTCGGAGCTGTAGACTGCGCCCGTATGCATGCTATACGCGGGGTGCATCAGATGCATTATCGGGACACATCTGCAAAAATTTGAGCGAGGGTGCGCGTGCTCCAACCGGCGATACTGCCGCCTAGCAGGAGTGCCAATGCCCCAAGCCCGAGCAGTAGCGTCCGCCCACGCGTATAGGTCTGGTGGGCGTCAAGCCCAGAGACTTCAAGCAATGTCCCTTGCGCCCTGCTCAATTTCTCGCCCTTATCAAGTCTCGACAGCCCCTCCACAGTGCGTGCCTGCTGCTGCCTGGCACAGCAGCTCGAAACAACGCCGTTTCGCCCCAAATTTCCCTGGGGCTGCTCGATATATGAGAAGCCTGCCGTAGGCCTGCCATTATGGTAGAAGAGAATCATAATAAAACTTGTTTTTATGGCATAATAACACTGTATTAATGTGAGAAAACCTTATTTTCTGTCTGTACTATTTTGTTATCTAAAAATATTGACCCCGGAGTCATTCGTGTGTATCATGTAGCCTACTGAGGAAAGCTGCCATGTCGCGGCACAGTCTCATGGGAGCGGTCAGCTCCAGCCTGATCCCTGGATCGGCTCCTCTGGCCTCATTGCTGTAGAGTGGGTACCCAAAAGAACTGTGCTCGAGGATTCCGCAAAGGGTCCAACGAGAAAAAAGGATGCCAAGTTAACCGCCATGGGTATGTGAGACGCTGTGGGATCCCGCAACCTGGAAGCGCACACGGACCATCTACTCCAAAGGGTCCGTCTGTGGGCGCTTGGAATGCTCTGCGGTGCTGGTGCTGACCTCAGGGGGTTTTGGTGCGCCCTCCGCTGGTCAGGGCGACCGCCTCTCAGAACCTCGTGACGGGTAGAAAGGGGGAGCGTATGACCGAGGAAGGCGTGCTGAGTATCATGCGACGTGGGCCTGGCTATCAGGTCCGCTACGCCTCCTACAATCCATACGATCTGGAGCGACCGCCCTATGTATGCCGCACTGAGGCCGCCCTGGTCGCGTTGCTGCACCACAGCGGGATCGATGCCTGGGCGCTCCAGCAGGCCATCGCGGCCGTGCGGAAGGGAGAAGTGGCCGTTGTGCCCATGGCCTGCTCGGCGCTGCAGATGCACGCCTACTTCCCCTCTCCCGCGTCTCTCGCCTGACTGCCTGGCGGCGGGGCATGACATCGGCCCCCCCGCCAGCCCCTCCCGGATGCCAGGGGACACGTCAGCCGACCATAGCGGCTTGGCGAACGTCCGACAAGCTCACTGCGTGTCCTCTCACGCCTCGTAGGTGTCAGGCGGCATCGGCACGGCGGATGCGGGTCGCCGAAGACACTGGTTTGGGCGTGCGGATACCGGCCACGACATCCTCATCTCGCACAGATTAGCACCCTTACCCCCCAAGAGCTGTTTGTTTTTGCCATCGCCTTCCTCGAATGCGTAGACATACTTCGGGTGCATAGTATTTTCCCTTGGTCTGAGCATTGGTCGAAGATCTGTTCCGGATGAGGATTTCCACCGCCCCGGTTTGCCGGGGCAGTGTAGGTAGCCTTAGGGTGTCTAAAACTGCCCTCTAGAGGGCAGTTGTCGTGCCCGGGATTTGGGCCTCGTGACCCTCCCAGCCCTCAATACCTTGGCCAATTGATCGGGTGTTCCGCATACCTTTTGTCATCGCGTGGCGACCAGACAGC
>WNEY01006614.1_pt1 | contig 12863 bp, 10 predicted proteins | sample 5400531 | NCBI WGS metagenome assembly WNEY01 (sample SAMN13153338, study PRJNA577476) | soil metagenome | isolation source: 200 cm saprolite under Douglas fir tree site 1 | place: USA:California | collected 2015-04-18
GCGTCAGGAAGCTTGTTCGAAAACGAGGAGATATCAGATGACTGAAGGAACCACAAGAAGATCGTGCCCGATCGCGGGTTCGGCTGAATGGGCCGCGTGACCGGCGTGCTTTTTGCCGCCCCACAACCTTTTAATCAGCGAGTATGTCAAGCAACTCTCGGCTTGAGGCAGGCTGACCCTTTGCGCGAAGAATCGCCTCGCACGCCTTGCCCAAAGTCTTCGACTTCAAGTCAAGGTCGGCATGGGGCGATGGACACTGTTCGTCGAGCACCGCGAAAGGATCAAATTCACGAACGACAACGGCAACGGACTCAAGCCGCTCAATCTCTTTGAGGATGGCAGCGCGCCTCTCGTCCAGTTGGCTAAGCTCCATGCGCAACTCGCGCAGGCGCTCTAGAGGCGCCAATACCGGTGGACGGGTGCGGTCGCCGTCAGTCTCATGCGGTCGGCGTCTGTACCACCTAGACACTCGGGCAGCTTGAACTCGGATCGAGTTTTGCCGCCCTTCCGGCGGGATTGCCCGTCACGACCAGCAGGTGACCAGCGGCAGTGCTATGCGATTTGCTCGGGTGCGAGTTCCCCGAGCTGTTCTTCCGTGTACATCTCGGGCTCTGTGGCGTAAAGCACGGAATTCTCGGTAATGACGCATCGCTTGACCTCCGGGCGTGACGGAACTTCAAACATGGAGTTCAGCAGGATATCCTCGATGATGCTCTTCAGGCCCCGGGCTCCAGTCCCGCGCTGCAGCGCCTTGCGGGCGATCGCCGTTAGCGCCGGTGGCTCGAAGACCAGCTGCACATCGTCCAGAGCAAAGAATTTCTGGTACTGCTTGACGAACGCATTCTTCGGTTCGGTCAGGATGCGAATGATGTCGGCCTCATCCAGGTAGTCCACGGTGACCATGATCGGAAGGCGGCCGACAAACTCAGGGATCAAGCCGTACTTCATCAGGTCCATAGGCTGCAGCTGGGTGAGGATCTTGGTGCTCTCCTTGTCGCGATTCCCGTGCGCTTCCGAGCCGAAGCCGATCTGCTTGTGGCCGATGCGGTGCTCGATCAGCCGTTCCAAGCCGTCGAAGGCGCCACCGCAGATGAAGAGGATGTTCGTGGTGTTGATCTGGATGAAGTCCTGGTGCGGGTGCTTGCGACCGCCCTGCGGAGGAACGTTGGCAATGGTGCCCTCGAGAATCTTGAGCAGAGCTTGCTGCACCCCCTCCCCAGACACGTCGCGGGTAAGCGAGGGGTTGTCCGACTTGCGCGCGATCTTGTCGATCTCGTCGATGTAGATGATGCCGCGCTCGGCGCGGGCGACATCGAAGTCCGCCACCTGGAGCAGGCGGAGCAGGATGTTCTCGACGTCTTCGCCAACATAGCCGGCCTCGGTCAGTGAGGTAGCATCGGCGATCGAGAACGGCACGTCGATCATCTTGGCGAGGGTCTGTGCCAGGAGCGTCTTGCCACACCCGGTCGGCCCCACCAGCAGGACGTTCGACTTCTGCAACTCGACGTCGCCGGCCACCTTGCTGTGGGTGATGCGCTTGTAGTGGTTGTAGACCGCGACGGAAAGGACGCGTTTGGCGTGGTCTTGGCCGACCACATACTGGTCCAGGCCCGCACAGATGATCTTGGGGTTCGGGATGAGGCCACCCTTGGTCCGCTTCTGCGAGGTGGTCTTGTTGTCTTCCTCCAGGACCTCCCGGCAGAGGGGGATGCACTGGTCACAGATATAGACCCCCGGTCCCGCGACCAACTTGCGGACCTGTGACTGATCCTTGCCGCAGAAGGAACAGCGCGTATGCCGCCGGTTCTCGTGCTCGTTCATTGCGAGGTCTTCGGCCCCTCGCGTTCGGGTTCCGACCGTGGCTCCGGCTTGCCGCCCCCGGCCGATGCCAGCTCGAGGCGGCCGTCTTTCGCGGCCGGCTGGCCGTCGCGGCTGGTGGTCACGATGATGTCGTCGATGATGCCGTACTCCTTGGCTTCCTGGGCGCTCATGAAGAAGTCGCGCTCGGTGTCCCGCTCGATCTTCTCGATCGGCTGCCCGGTGTGATTGGCGAGGATCTCGTTGAGCGTCTGGCGCATCCGCAGGATCTCCCGCGCATGGATCTGGATGTCCGTCGCCTGCCCCTCGAACCCACCGGAGGGCTGGTGGATCAGGATGCGGGTGTTCGGCAGGGCAAAGCGCATGCCCTTGGCGCCGCTGGCCAGCAACACGGTCGCCATGCTGGCCGCGAGCCCCATGCACACCGTCGAGATGCGCGGACTGACGTAGCGCATGGTGTCGTAGATGGCGAGCCCGGCGGTGACGACGCCCCCGGGGCTGTTGATGTAGATGTTGATATCCTTGCCCGGGTCTTCGGAGGCCAGGAAGAGCAACTGCGCCATGACGACGTTGGCCACCTGGTCGTCGATGGGTGTGCCGATGAAGATGATGCGGTCCTTGAGGAGCCGCGAGTAGATATCAAAGGCGCGCTCGCCGCGGTTGGTACTCTCGATCACCATCGGGATGAGCACTTCCGGTTGCCGGCTCAGCCGTTCGGGGTTCATGCGTCGCTCTCCTGTTGTTCCGCCATTATTGGGGTCATTTCTTACGATCCAGTCCTCAGCGTGCTCACTTATGAAGACGCGGAAAACCGCCGAGACCCGGCGGTTTTCACATCTCAGATCGCCTTAGCTTTCACCAGTGCCCTTGCCGGCAACAGGTTCCTTCGGCGGCTTCTCGGGTTTTTCCGGCTTTTCCGGCTTCTCGGCCTTCGGCTCGCGCGGCGTGATGATCGGCGTCAGCTTGATCTGGCCGGGTCTTCGATCAGGCGCTGGATCACGCGGCGCAGCGGCCGCGCGCCGTAGAGCTTGTCGAAACCTTCCTTGGCCAGGTAGTCCTTGGCCTCGGTGGTGACCTCCAGCTTCATCTCGTGCTCCTCGAGCCGCTGGGCCACTTTGACGACGAGCAGGTCGACGATCTGCCGCATCTCGGCGGGCGAGAGTGCCTTGAAGACGACCACGGCATCCACCCGGTTCAGGAACTCCGGGCGAAACGTCTTCTTCAGCTCGTCCATGATCTTTTCGCGCATCTTGCCGTGCTCTTTCTCTTCCTGGCTCGTGCTCGGCATCGACGGCTGGAAGCCCATCGAAGTCGTCGCCTGCTGCAGGTTCGAGACGCCGATGTTCGAGGTCATGATCACGATCGTGTTGGCGAAGTTGACCTGCTTGCCTTTCGCGTCGGCGAGCCGGCCGTCCTCCAGGATCTGGAGCAGCATGTTGAAGACTTCGGGATGCGCCTTTTCGATCTCGTCGAATAGGACCACCGAGTAGGGCCGGCGGCGGATCGCCTCGGTCAGCTGGCCGCCTTCGTCGTAGCCGACGTAACCGGGAGGAGAACCGACCAACCGCGCGGTCGTGTGCCGTTCCATGAACTCCGACATGTCGAGGCGGACGATGGCATCCTCGTTGTCGAAGAGGAACCGGGCCAGCTGGCGGGCGAGCTCGGTCTTCCCAACCCCGGTCGGTCCAAGGAAGATGAACGACCCGATCGGACGCCGGGCGTCCTTGAGGCCGGCCCGCGCGCGACGCACTGCCTGGGAGATCAGCTTGACGGCGTCGTCCTGGCCGATCAGCCTGGCGTGGATTTCGTCTTCCATGCGGAGCAGGCGGGTCGACTCCTCCTCGACCAGCCGGGAAACGGGCACGCCAGTCCAAGCGCTGACGATCTCGGCGATGTGCTCTTCGTTGACCTCGGGAACCGTCGCGCCGAGCTTGTCGCGCCAGCCCAACTCTTCCTTGACGTACTTGTCCTTGAGCTTCTTCTCCTTGTCGCGGAAAGAAGCCGCCGTCTCGTAGTCCTGGTTGACGATCGCCTCTTCCTTCTTGATCTGCAGCTCGCGGATCTCCTTCTGCATGGTCTTCATCTCGGGCGGGGTGGTGGTCAGCTTCATGCGCACGCGCGCTGAAGCCTCGTCCATCAGGTCGATGGCCTTGTCCGGCAACGACCGGTCGGAGACGTAGCGCACCGAGAGCTCGGCCGCGGCCTTGATCGCCTTGTCCGTGACCGTGACCCGGTGGTGCTTCTCGTAGAGGCTCTTCAAGCCGTGCAGGATGGAGATGGTCTCGATCAGCGATGGCTCATCGACGAAGACCGGCTGGAAGCGGCGCTCCAGCGCCGCGTCCTTTTCGATGTACTTGCGGTACTCGTTGAGCGTGGTCGCGCCGATGCACTGGATCTCGCCCCGGGCCAGCGCCGGCTTCAGGATGTTGGCGGCGTCGATGGCACCTTCGGCGGCCCCAGCGCCGACCAGGGTGTGGAGCTCGTCGATGAACAGCACCACCTCCCGGCTCGAACGGATCTCGTCGAGTATCTTCTTCAAGCGCTCCTCGAACTCGCCGCGGTACTTGGTGCCGGCAACCAGCGCGCCCATGTCGAGGGTGAGCACCCGCTTGCCGCGCAGCGACTCGGGGATGTTGCCCAAGACGATCTGCTGCGCCAGTCCCTCGGCGATCGCGGTCTTGCCAACACCCGGCTCCCCGATCAGGGCGGGGTTGTTCTTGGTGCGCCGCGACAGGATCTGGACCACCCGCTCGATCTCCGTTTCGCGGCCAATGACCGGGTCCAGGGTGTTCTTGGCCGCCAGGTCCGTCAGGTCACGGCAGAACTGGTCGAGCAGCGGTGTCTTCGAGGGCTTCTTCGCGGTCGCCGCTTCCTCGTTCGGGCCGCTCTCACGGAGAAGGCGATCAATCTCGCGGCGGACCTTTTCCAGGTTGGCGCCAAGGTCCTCCAGGACATGGGCGGCGATCCCCTCACCTTCCATCAGCAGTCCGAGCAGCAGGTGCTCGGTGCCGATGTAGTTGTTGCCCATCCGGCGGGCTTCCTCGAAGGAGATCTCGATCACCTTCTTCACCCGCGAGGTCGGGATGATCTGCTGGATGATGGAGCGTTCGTTGCGGCCCAGGACCGACTCGATGGTGGCCCGCACCTTCTGGATCTCGACGCCCAGGTTGTTCATCACCTTGGCGGCCAGCCCCTCGCCTTCGAGAAGCAGGCCGAGGAGCAGGTGCTCGGTGCCGATGTAGGAATGATGCGAGCGCTCGGCCTCTTCCTGGGCCAGCGTCAGGACCTTCTTCGCTCGCTCCGTGAACCGTTCAAACGGGTACAAGCAGGGACCCCCGGTGATTAGCCGACGGAGCCGACCATCTCGTTCGCCTTGTCCCGCTGGTTCGGGTCGCTCGTCATTTCAACAATGCGTGCGAACATGAAACTCATCTCCTCTGGTCGATGACGGCTGGGTTCCGCCTGCCGTCTACGAGATGAACCTCGCCGAGCGCGCCCTAACGACGGGCTGCCTTGCTCACGAGGCTAGTTTCAGCAACCTACGGTCGCGAACCTCAGTCTAACACGGCCTCAGCAGGGCCGAGTGGATCTCGGCTATTGCCCGCCATTGGATGGATCACTGCCGGCAAACCTGCCCGATTGAGTTTGGCCTCCTAAGGGGGGCCCGTGCCAATGGCCGTGCGCCCTCAATTGACGTGAGCGCTTACCGACAGCCATAGTGTCGATGGACTGCCCGGTGCCAGGCGGTCCTCCGGCGTGTTGTTCGAGAACATCGCCGCACCTCGCAGACGTAGCTGAAGGGAAGCGTTGCCCTAGCGGGAGCGCTGGCCGGCGTTCCCCTCGCCGGACTGACTGTCGGTGCCAGCGAAGCAGGGCGGCACTGCATGTCTCATTCCACAGTCATGCCAGTGTTGCCCCCAGCCCGACAGTCCCGCCTAAGGCATCGCCGCCCCCGCCTTTTCCATCCGACCTGAACATCGACGTGGCGGGGTTACCTCCTGCATCCAACGACGGGCTGCCGCCCCTTTCCGGCGGTGGGTTCGAGGTTTCAGCCAGCAGCCGGCCTCACTCGTACCAGGACTTGCGCTTGATGCTGTCGGCGAGGACCGCCATTAGAATGATCGCGCCCTTGACCGCCTGCGTCCAAAACGGGTTTACGTTAAGAAGCACCAGGCCGTTGGCGACGACGGAGATAATCAGAGCTCCTACCAGCGTCCCGAAAACACCGCCCCGGCCGCCGAAGAGGCTCGTGCCGCCGATCACCACCGCGGCGATCACGTCGAGCTCGGAGCCGGTGGCGCTGTTGGGGTCGGCGGAGGCAAGGCGCCCTGTCAGGATGAGGCCGCCCACGCCGGCCAGCAGCCCGCTGATCGCATAGACCGCCACCACGTAGCGGTTGATCGGGATGCCACTGAGGCGGCTGACCTCGGGGTTGCTCCCGATGGCGTAGACGTAGCGACCGAAGCGGGTCTGGGTCAGGACGCCCAGGGAGAGGATGAAGATCACGAGCATCACGATGACCGGCACCGGGACAGTCGCGATCGTCCCCTGGCCCCAGAAAGTGAAGGCCGTCGCGTGCACGCCAACGGGTGCGCCCTGTGTGTAGACATAGGTCAGGCCGCGGGCGATGGCGAGCATCGCCAGGGTGGCGATGAAGGGCGCGACCTTCGCCACCGTGACGAAGAGGCCGTTGACGGTCCCGAGCAACGTCGCGGCGAGGAGACCGACCAGGATGCCGATCAGGGCCCCGCGGCCGGCGGTCAAGGTTGCCATCACGGCGCCGGAGAGCGCCAGGACGGACCCAACCGAGAGATCGATACCGCGGGTCAGGATCACAAAGGTCAGACCAAAGCCCAGGATGGCGACCACCGCCGCTTGCAGGGCGACGTTGAGCAAGTTCTGGGTGGTGAGAAAATACGGCGAGACGGCCGAGAGGATGGCGCAGAGGACGACGAAGCCGATGAGCAGGCCGTACTGCGGCGCTGCGCGCCACACCTGGCGAGCTAGCCCGGCGCCGAGAAAACCGCGGTGCCCGCGGACGACGTTCTCCTCCGCACCGGTATCGGTCTTGGGGGCGGCCATCCTGGTGTCTACGCGATGGCGGCGGCCATGACCCGCTCCTTGGTGGCCTGCGCGCGCTCGAATTCCCCGGTGACGCGTCCTTCGTGCATGACCACGAGCCGATCGCTCATGCCCAGCACCTCGGGGAGGTCGGAGGAAATCATCAGGATGGCGGTGCCGCTGGCGACCAGCCGGTTGATGATCTCGTAGAGCTCGACCTTGGCGCCGACGTCGACGCCGCGCGTCGGCTCGTCCAGGATGAGCAGTCGCGGCGACAGCTCCAGCCACTTCGAGAGGACCACCTTCTGCTGGTTCCCGCCGCTGAGGCTGGCCGCCTGCTGGTGAGCGCTGCGGGCGCGGATGCTGAGCTCCTGCATCCAGCGCTGGAAGGCCCTGACCTCCAGCCGCTGCACCAGGCGGCCTCCACGCACGAACTTCTTGAGCGACGCGAGGGTGTGGTTGCTGAAAAGGCGAAAGTTGAGAAGCAGCCCGCTGCGCTTGCGGTCCTCGGGCACATACCCGATGCCGAGGCGGACGGCGTCGCCGGGATGTCGCGGCCGGTAGGGCTTGCCTTCGAGGAGGAGCGTGCCGCGCTCGATCGGGTCCGCACCGAAGATGGCGCGCGCCAGCTCGGTGCGCCCGGCGCCGACAAGGCCCGCCAGGCCCACGATCTCGCCCCGGCGGACGGTCAACGATACGTCGCGCAGCAGGTCTTTGGTCGAGAGGTTGCGTACCTCCAGCACGAGGTCCCCGGGCGCTTGCGCAACCTTCGGGAACTGCTCCTCGATGGTGCGCCCCACCATCATCTGGACCACCCGCTCGGGGCTGGCCTCGCGGAGCGCCAGCGTTCCCACCGCCTGGCCGTCCCGCAGCACGGTGATCCGGTCGGCGATCTCGAACACCTCGTCCAGGCGATGGCTCACGAAGATCAACGTGACGCCGCGGCCCCGCAGCTGGCGGATCAGTCGAAAGAGCGTTTGAACCTCCTCGTCCGCCAGCGATGCGGTCGGCTCGTCCATGGCCAGGATCCGAGCGTCCTGGGCAATAGCTCGGGCGATCTCCACCAACTGCTGCCGCGCCAGCGACAGCCGCGCCACCCGCGTCGAGGGGTCCAGGTGCAGCTCCTGCCCGGCGAGGACTTTGCGCGCGTCGGCCCGCAGCCGCCCCCAGTCGACCAGCGGCCCTCGCATTGGGAGTCGGGTCAGATACATGTTCTCTGCGATGCTGAGGTCGGGAAGGAGGCTCAACTCCTGGTGAATGATGGCGATCCCCGCCCGCTGCGCCAGCGTCGGCGTGTGGAGGCTGACTGGGCGCCCCTCCAGGCGGACGTCGCCGGCGTCGGCGGTCAGGGCGCCCGAGAGGATCTTGAGCAGCGTCGATTTCCCCGCGCCGTTCTCCCCGACCAGCGCCGTGACCTCACCCGCTTCGGCGCGGAAGGACACGCCTCGCAAGGCGTGCACTCCGCCGAACGACTTCCTGATGTCGAGGAGCTCGACGGTCATTCAAAAGGTGACGCCGGCCACCAGGGCGATATTCGCATAGGGAGTGCACTCCCCGGTCCGGATCACGCCTTTCGCGCGGGCCGCCAGCCGCTTGAACTCCTCATGGGAGACCATCTCGACCCGCGCCGTCCGTAGTCGCGGCTGGAGCTCTCGATAGAGGGGCTGGCCCTCGGTCTCCTTCGCCAGGATCATCCGCTCGACAGCCAGGGTCTCGCGGACGACATCGAAGGTCTGCAGGAATGACGGCACGCCGGGGGTGAGGCTGAGGTCGACCACCTCCACCCCCGGCGCGATGGGCAGTCCGCTGTCGGCGATGACAATCGTGTCGGTGTGCCCCGCTCCCGCCAGCATGGCGAGCAACCGCGGGTTCAGGATCCGTCGGTCTTGCAACATGGCGTGTAGGTCTAGGCGTTGTCCTTGGTGATCACCTTCAGCGGCACATTCTTCTGGGCGTCGATGCTCTGGTGCTTGGCTAGGGCGATGGCGGCCTCCACCGCCAGTTTTCCCATGACGTCAGGCTGCTGCGCCACCGTGGCGAACATGTCGCCGGCCTTGATCGCGGCGACCGCGTCGTCGATGCCGTCGACGCCCACCACGAACACCTTGCCGCTCAACCCCTTGGCCTTGATCGCCTGCACGGCACCCAGCGCCATCTCGTCGTTCTGTGCGAAGACGCCGGTGATGTCGGGGTGCGCCGTCAGGATGTTCTGCATGACGTTCAGGCCGTCGTCGCGCTTGAAGTTCGCGACTTGCTCGGCGACCAGCTGCACCCCCTTGGTGTTCATCGAGCTGTCGGCAAGGGCGTCCTTGAGCCCTTTACCGCGGTCGATAGCGGCGGATGCGCCCGGGATCCCGACCAGCATGGCGACCTTGGCGCCCTGCCCGACGGCCTTGATCAGCTGCTGGCCGCCGAGCTTGCCGGCTTCGACGTTGTTGGAAGCGATGAAGCTGGCCAGGGTGCCGCCGTTGGACTTGCGGTCGACCGAAATCACCGGGATGTTGGCCGAGTTCGCTTTCTGCACCGACGGCACGACCGCGTCGGAATCCGTCGGATTGACGATGATCACGTCCACTTTCTGGGTGATGTAGGTGGAGATCTCATCGGCTTGCTTGGCGTTGTCGTTCGCGCCGTCGCCGACGAGCAGCTGCGCGCCGGCAGCGTCTGCCGCCTTCTGGGCGCCGTTCTTGAGTGTGACGAAGAACGGGTTGTTGAGGGTCGAGAGGGCCAGGCCGATCTTGACCTGCTTGGTCGAGGTGCTGGCCGGGTTCGAGCTCGAGCCGCAGGCAGCCAGCAGGATGCCCGCGGCCAGCCCGAGAGCGCTGAGTAAGAACGGTCGTCGTCTGTCCATATACGTTCCTCCTTCCTTAACGTTGTCGCGCTGGGGCCGGCTGCGCCACCGGCCAGTCGATGCCGAAGAGTCGTTTGAGATCGGAGGGCGATGGCAGGGAGCTCTGGGCTCCCCGCTTGGTCGTGGCCGCGGCGCCGGCCGCATTGGCGAGCTGGACCGCCGCGCTCGCCGGCGTTCCGGCGGTCAGCGCGACGGCGAGAGCTCCCACGAACGCGTCCCCGGCCGCCGTGGCGTCTACTGCCTGCACCCGGAAGGGGGCGACCAGCTCGGGGGGCCGCCCGTCGCTGAACACGGCACCGGCCGCGCCGAGGGTGACGATGGCGAGGTCCACGCCCGCGGCCTGGGCGATGCCCGTGACCTCGGCGGCTGCCTCCGGACCGGTCACCGTTCGGGCGAAGAGGACTTCGGCCTCCGTCTCGTTGACGACCAGGACGTCCAGCCGCTGAAGAAGCTCCCCGTCGAGCCTGAACGGCGGAGCGGCGTTCACGAGAACCGCGGCCCGGGTCCGAAGGACCGCCTCGCGGACAGCGGCAAGTGGGACTTCGAGCTGAACGAGGAGCAGATCGTCGGGACCAAGCATCGCGAGCGCCGCTACCACCTCCTCCTCCCCCACGGCCTGGTTGGCTCCCGGCGCGACCGCGATCTGGTTTTGGCCGGCGGTATCCACGAGGATGAGGGCGGCCCCGGTGGGGAGCGCCGGGTCGCGCGTGACGCCCCGCGTGTCGACGCCGGCGTCGACCAGCTGCTCGACGAGCGCGGCGCCAAACGGGTCTGCGCCGACGCGCCCCACCATCGAGACGCGGCCGCCGAGGCGTGCGGCAGCGACCGCTTGGTTTGCACCCTTGCCACCCGTGAACATGTGCAGGGCGTCGCCGAGCACCGTCTCGCCCGGGCGTGGGAGGTGAGGCACCATGGTCACGAGATCCGTGTTCAGGCTGCCCAGAACGACGATGCGGCCCATGGTCAGACCGTCTCGGCCTGCTGCGCCGCAGCCATGGGCCTGGAGGATGCGCGGACGATGAGCTCGCCCTCAAAGACCACCTGCTGGCCCGGCCCAAGCGTCCGGCCGTGGACAGCGTCGATGAGCAGCTCGGTGGCACGCCGGCCCATTTCGTAGGTGGGCTGCCGGATCGTCGTCAGCGCCGGCGAAGTGTACGCCGCCAGACGGATGTCGTCGAAGCCGACGACAGACACGTCCTCAGGCACCCGGCGGCCGCCGTCTCTGAGCGCCGCTGTGGCGCCGATGGCAGCGAGGTCATTCGCGGCAAAGACGGCGGTGAACGGGGTGGCCGTGCGGAGGAGCGCCTCGATACCCTCGTACCCGGCCTCCTCAGTGAAGTCGCCGGAGGCGACCAGGCGCGGATCGTAGGCGACGCCAGCCCGGCTGAGCGCTTCGCGGTAGCCGGCCAGGCGTTCGTGACTCACTCGCAGCCCAATCGGTCCCGAGACGTGGGCGACGAGCCGGTGGCCAAGCTGGAGGAGATGCTCGGTGGCGGTTCTGGCCCCCTTGCGGTGATTGACCTGGACGAGCGGCGCCGGCGGGTAGTCGATGTTGCGGTCCAGGGAAACGATCGGAATTCCGTGCCTGGCGAAGCGAGCGATCGTCTCGCGGCCGCAGACGAGACCGACCAGCAGGGCGCCGTCCACCTGCTTCGCGCTCAGCATCTCGAGGTACTCCTCCTCGCGGGCAGCGTCGCCCGCGACGCTGCAAAGCAGGACGGTGTAGCCGCGCTCATCGGCGAGCAGCTGGACGCCCTTCACCAGGTCGGGGAAGAAGGGGTTGGTGATGTCGGGCATGAGCAGGGCGAGCGTGTGAGTGGCCTTGGTCACCAGGCTGCGCGCGACCGTGTTGGGCCGGTACCCCAGGACCTGGATCGCCTGTTCGATGCGGTGCCGGGTCTCGGCAGCCACCGGGCCCGTGCCATTGAGGAACCGAGAAACCGCTGGGCTCCGCGCGGGGCCCGCTCGACCGTAACCGCTTACATGTAACCGCTTTCAGAGGCCGGCTGTCAAGAATCTGGCGGGGGCGGCAAAATCCGAACCCTGGATCGTGAGGCCTGATCCGTGGTTGCCGTTATAAGCGCTCGCCACGGATGGACTTTCGGCCGCCCATCGCTACCACTGGCTCGTCGACTAGGACGACCATGTACTACTGCTTGGCCCGGAGCGCTTTGTCGAAAGCGGCCTGGGTGCGGACCTAGACGAGATATTGGTAGAGCAGTTCTTCGCTGCCAAGCGGGCGGAAGTTCAGCTGGATCTGCTCCATCCGCTTCAGCAAGGGCTCAAGGTCGGCCTTGTCCTTCAGCTCGATCCCGACCAGGGCGGCCCCCCGTTCCTTGTTCGTCTTCTTGATGTACTCGAAGCGGACGATGTCGTCCGTCGGACCAAGGGCGTCGTCGACGAACTGGCGCAGCTGGCCGGGCTTCTGGGCGAACTCGATGATGAAGTAGTGCTTGCGACCCTGGTAGACGAGGCTGCGCTCCAGGATTTCGGGGTAGCGCAGGACGTCGTTGTTGCCGCCGCTCAGGACGCATACGACCGTCTTGCCGCGGATCTCCTCGGCCGCGTCGTCGAGCGCGGAAAGGGCGAGCGCCCCGGCCGGCTCGGTGATGATGCCCTCGTTCTGGTAGAGCTCGATCATGGTCGCACAGACCTTGCCTTCCGGCACGATGACGACCCGGTCGACATACCGCCGGCAGAGATCGAAGGTGCGCTGTCCGACCTTGCGGACGGCGGCCCCGTCGACGAAGGTGTTGATCTCGTCGAGCGTGACGACCCGGCCCTGCTTGAGAGACTCGTACATGGACGGCGACCCGGCCGGCTCGGCGCCGATCACCACGACCGCCGGATTCCGCTCCTTTATATAGGATGCGACGCCCGAGGCCAGACCGCCCCCGCCGATCGGCACGATGACGACCCCGACGTCACCACCGGTCGCGTCGAAGATCTCCTTGCCGACAGTGCCCTGGCCGGCAATTGTCTCCAGGTCGTCGAACGGGTGGACGAAGATCCCTTGCTTCTGCGCGGAGTATTCCTGCGCGGCCGTGCTCGACTCATCGTAGGAGTCGCCCACCAGCCGGATCTCGACGAACTCACCACCGAAGTGCTCGACCCGCTCGATCTTCTGGGTCGG
>WNEY01010967.1_pt1 | contig 12863 bp, 13 predicted proteins | sample 5400531 | NCBI WGS metagenome assembly WNEY01 (sample SAMN13153338, study PRJNA577476) | soil metagenome | isolation source: 200 cm saprolite under Douglas fir tree site 1 | place: USA:California | collected 2015-04-18
AGCATGCTCGCCGAGTACGCGACGTACGCGAAACAGCTCGACCCGTACATCAAGGACACCTTCCCGATGGTCCAGGGCGCGCTCGATCGCAACGCCAACATCCTCCTCGAAGGCGCGCAGGCGACGATGCTCGACCTCGACTTCGGTACGTATCCGTACGTCACGAGCTCCAACCCCACGGCGGGCGGCGCGCTGACCGGCAGCGGCATTCCGCCGACCAAGGTCGACCTGACAATCGGCGTGTTCAAGGCATACACGTCACGTGTCGGCTATGGGCCCTTCCCGTCCGAGCTCAACAACGAAATCGGCGACCAGATCCGCGAGCGCGGCCACGAGTTCGGGACGGTGACCGGGAGGGCGCGTCGTATCGGCTGGTTCGACGCCGCGGTCGCGCGCTACACATGCCGCCTCAACGGGGTCGGCGTGGCCGCCCTCATGCGACTCGACATCCTCGACGACCAACCCCATCTCAAGATCTGCACCGGGTACAGGTTCCGCGGCACGCTCTACGACCACCCGCTGGCGAACATCTCGCACTACAAGCACTGCGAGCCCGTCTACGAAGAGATGGAGGGCTGGCAAAAAGAGATTGGGAGCGCCCGCTGCTGGGACGACCTTCCGCAGCGCTGCCGCGACTACGTGGTGCGCATCAGCGAGCTCATCAACGCGCCGATCGAGCTCGTCGGTACGGGCCCACGCCGCGACCAGTTCGTGACGCGCGGACGCAAGCTGTTCAACTAGGGGACAACGTGCCGGTCAAAAAGACGGCGCCAGTGACGGCGGAGCTCAGCTGGTCCGACGTCCACGCATTTCGTCTCGAGCGCCATCACCTCGCAAAACGCGCACCGAGGTCTCAGCTCGCGCAGGTCGTCGGCGACATCGGCGGCGCGCAGGCGCAGGTCATGTCCTTTGCAGAGCTGCAGATCGCTGTGCGGGTCGACTGCACGCCCGACGACATCCGTGAGGCCCTCTGGAAGCGGAAGACGTTGGTCAAGACGTGGCTGATGCGCGGGACGTTGCATCTGGCGCGCTCCACCGACCTGCCCGTCTACACCGGCGTCCTCGGCGCGTACACGCTGCGGAACGTGAACGCGTGGCTCAAGTACCTGAAGCTCACCGAGCCGCAGATGAACAACTTGTTCCAGCGAATCGGCGGCGCGCTCAACGGCACGCCCGTCACCCGAGAAGAGCTCATCACGGTGGTCGGTCGCGGCCAGACCGCGCATGTGCGCCAGATCTTGAAGTCAGGATGGGGCGGCCTCCTCAAGCCCGCGGCGCGCAGGGGCTGGCTCTGTTTCGGCCCCAACCGCGGCCAGTCCGTCACCTTCGTCCGTCCGCGGAGCTGGCTCAACGAATGGCACGAGCTCGAGCCCCAGGCCGCGAACGCGGAGCTGGCCAGGCGCTACCTCCGCGCCTACGGGCCGGCGACACGGAAGGACTTCTCTCGCTGGATGGGCATGTTCCCGGGCCTGGATCGCGCCGCGTGGGCCGCGATCGAGAAAGAGCTGATCACCGTTTCGGTCGAGGGGCAGATGGCGCAGATGTTGGCCGCCGACCTCAAGTCAATGCGGTCGCGCGCGGGTCAAGAGTCGGTGCAGCTGCTGCCCGGGTTCGACCCTTACCTGATGGGCCACGCGACCCGCGACCACCTATTCGACCAGGTTCACCGCTGGAAGGTCAGCCGCGTGGCAGGCTGGATATCGCCGGTCGTGCTGGTCAACGGCCGCGTCATGGGCGTGTGGACTCACGCCGTCACCAAAGACAGGCTCAAGGTGGACATCACGCCGTTCGCCCCGCTGAAGCCGCGCTTGATAAAGGAAGCGGGAGCCAGGGCCGAGATCATCGCCACGGCCCTGGGAGCGACTCTGGACCGCGTGTCAGTCGACTAGGCCGCGGTCGGGTCGGCCGGTTCCTCGGTGCGGTTGATCGCGCGCAGCTGCTCGTCGCGCCGGCGCAGCAATCGCGAACGCTCTCTGCGTCGCGTCGTGTTCCTGGCGGCCCATATCACCACGACGATCAGGCCCACGAGCGCCTGCGCGGCTGCGACCGTGAAAAGCGCCGCCTCGAGACCGCGGCCGCCGTATACGGGCGAACGAAGTCCCACCGAAATCGCGCCGGCAACGAACCCAAGAAGTGGCCGCGCCGCCCACGAGCTCGGAAGCGAACGACGGTCGGAGAGAATCAGGCCGCCGACGAACCACAGCGGCCCGTTGTCCAGCTGGAAAACGAAGTCCCAGTGGAACACCGCGATGGGAACGAGGGCCCCGAGCAGGAAGCACAACGCGACCACCGGGCTGAGCCGGCGCGCGTAGGCGAGCCACGCGATGCCGACGGCTATGGCCAGCAGCGATGTAGCAAAGACCGGCCCTGGCTCGCTGCCAACGTAGAGATGCACAGTTTCGACCGGCATGGGGTCGGATGGCAGCAGATGCCATATCGCGATCGGCTCGGCGTTGTTGGTGCCGCCGTTCGGGTTGAGCCACGCCATCGTCGCGCCCCGGCTCGCGAGAGTGATTACAGCCCACGCGAAAAGGCCGGGCTGTGCGCGCACAGCGGGCGTGTACCGCGCGCGCAGCACCTCGAGCACCACCGCGAGCACCGCGACCTCACCGCTGAGCACGAGCGGCGCGCCCACGCCGATCAACGAGATGCCGACGACGGCTGCGATGATCGGGCTCGTCTCCGGTTTCGGGATCAAGCCACGCCACAGCAATCGTGAAACCAGCTGCGCAGCGATGCCCGCGATAAGCGCGATCGCAAGCATCTCCACCGCGGGCAGCTTGAATATCACGAGGCCCGCGATCACAGGCGGCGTCAATGCCATACCTATGACGAGGTCATCCGGAAGCGTGTCAGGGCTGAACGCAGCTCGGTCCAGCCAGCTCGCTGCACGAGCCAGCACGAGGGGATTGTATGCAATGGACCCCTGATCTCGACCCGGAGGCCGCCCAGGGGCATCGATAAAATAACCGCGTTTGTCGCAGCTCTCCAGGCGTCTTCTAGCGACCTTGGCGGTGGGTCCGACACTGTTGATCGCGGCCGTTGCCGCGAACGCAGATGCGTTGCCACCATCCACGTGGGTCGAGCTCGGGTCGCTGCCAGACCCCGGCCGGGTGCCGGTGTTTGCGATGGCGGTCGATCCCGTCAACGACCACGCGGTGATCGCGGGCGCAGGCCCGGGCGGGCTCTATCGCAGCACTGACGGCGGTGCAACGTGGACGCAGGTACAGCGAGGCAACGCAGCTGTGCTCACGATCGCGTACAGCACTTTCAACCCCACCGTCGTGCTCGCTGGCACGCGCGGCGCCGGCGCCCTCTTGAGCACCGACGGTGGCGTGAAGTGGAGCGCGGTGGCGGGACTCGAGGGCCGCGACGTGCGCGCGTTCGGCTTCGCGCGGACAATGATCGTGGCCGGCACGGATCACGGTGTCTACTCGAGCGACACCGGGGCGACATGGACGTCGCTAGGGCTCTCGACGTCCAGCATCGACGCGATCGCGGTGGCCGCGGTCAACCCTCCGGTGCGCATCGTCGCTGGCGGTGACAGCGGTCCATCCGGAACCGTCCCGCTCTGGACCAGCGGCGACGCCGGCGCGACGTGGACCGCGCTCAAGCCGGCGATCAGCGGCACCATCATCACCAAGATCGCCGCCGGACCACTGCCACCCAACGGCACCGTTCGCCCGCTCGTGCTTGGCACGAACACAGGGCTGTTCCTGTCCCAGGACAACGGCACAACCTTCACGTCGCTCAGCTCGGGTGCGCTGCTGCCGTCGACCGACTACACGCAGATCGGATTCACCGCAGCGCATTTCGACCGCTTCTACGTGGCCAGCGACGGGGGCGGGGGTGAATCGGGCGGCATCTGGGCCACGGGCGACTCAGGCCAGCACTTCAGCTCGCTTCGACCCCCGCTGCAAGCAGTGACCGCGCTTGCCGTATCAGGCGATGAGCAGCCGATCCTTTATGTCGCCACGTTTCGACCGTCGGACCATGCGGTGTTCCTGTGGAGCTATCACGACACAGGCGGCACTCCGCAACAGCCGCTGGGCGTGACTCCCACGGCCAGCGGTGTGCGCCCGCACAGTCCTCAGCCCTCAGGCTTCGACCTGTTCAAGTGGCTGAGCTCGGCGCAGGCTCCGTACATCGCCCTGGGCGTCATCGCGCTCGCGCTGGTCGTGTTGGCGGTGGTGTCGCAGCTCAGAAGCCGCCGCCGCTAACGTTTTCGTTGTGAGCAACCCTCACGACCGGCTGCGTGAGCTTGGCCTGACGCTGCCCGCACCTCCACCGCCGGCGGCCTCTTACATTCCGACGCGGCTGGTGCCGGTCGGCGAAGGGAGGGCTCTGCTGTTCATCGCGGGACAAGTCTCGTCGCGCGACGGCGCGCGTCTCACCGGCAGATGCCCGGACGAGGTGAGCATCGAGCAGGCGCAGGATGCCGCGCGTGCCGCGGCGCTCAACGTGCTGGCGCAAATGGAGGCCGCTGTCGGCCTCGACAATGTGATCGAGGTCGCGCAGCTGATCGGATGGGTGCTATCGGCCGACGACTTCGGCGATCAACCCAGGGTGATGAACGCGGCATCGGATCTGATCGCGCAGGTGCTTGGCGACCCTGGCAAGCACACACGCGCGGCCGTCGGTGCGAGCGCGCTCCCGTTCTCGGTCACGGTGGAGATCACGGCGGTGGTGGTTGTCCGAAAAGCCTGAGCCGCGGCCCGCCCCGCAGCGGTCGCGCCTCATCCTCGTGGGCAGTGCGGCCTACCTCGTCCTGATCTTCGGAGCGATGCTGTGGCGGGGCATCTCGATCGAGCCCGAATGGGTTGTGCTTGCCCTGCTCCTCATCGCGATCGCGCTCGGGCGCGGCCGCAGCTTCGTCATCGACTGGCTTCCGTTCCTGATCCTGTTCCTCGCGTACGAGGAGATGCGGGGGTTCGCGGCCAAGACCGGGTTCGCGCCGTACGACTTGTCGGGTATGGAGCGCTTCGTGTTCGGAGGCTCGATCCCGACGCTCGTCCTGCAGCACGCCTTCTACCACCCGGGCGTCGTCAGCCTGCAGGACGTGATCGCGATGTTCTTCTACTTCATGCACTTCCCGCTGCCGATCGTCGTCGGATTCGTCTTTTGGGTGAACCGGCGCGAGCATTACCGGCGTTTCGTGGCCGCCCTGCTGCTGATGTGCTTCCTGGCCTTTGCCACCTATCTCTTCTTTCCAAGCGCGCCGCCGTGGTACCAGTTTCCGGGCCAGGTGGTGAAGATCAACAACCAGACTGTCAGCGCCCTGTGGGACGGGCAATACGCCGTCTCGCAGATCTACAACAGCTTCAACCCGAACCGGTTTGCCGCGTTCCCATCACTGCACGCGGCGTTTCCTGCGCTCGCCGCGGCTTACGCGTGGTCGAGGTATCGCCCGCTGGCGATCGGACTGATCGCCTGGAGCGCGGCGGTCCTGCTGTCCATCGTCTACCTCGGCGAGCACTACGTGGTGGACGCGCTCGATGGGTACCTCTACGTGGCAGTGGCGCTGGCGATCGTGGAGCTGGTGGCCCGCTGGCGCGCGAAGAGAGCGCCTAGGCCTGCCACACCTTCCGCATGATCACGCGGGCGAGCTTGTCGGGGTCGTGGTGCGAGGGGATGTGGACGTTGACCACGTCCGCGGCGATGAACCGCACCTCAGGATGTGTCGCGGCGTCCTCGGGCTTGAAGACGACCTGAGACTGGCCACCGGTCGGCGTGTGCGAGTGGTTCGAGTTGACGAGCACGAAGTCGAAAATGTTCGAAGCGACGTGCTCGCGGATGACGCGCAGGTAGTCGTCGACGCCGTAGCCGTCGGTCTCGCCGTGCTGCGACGCGAGGTTGCACACGAGCAGCTTCAGAGCCGGTGACGCTTTGATGGCCTCGACCATGCCTTCCACAAGAAGGTTGGGAAGGATGGAGGTGTACAGCGAGCCCGGGCCGATGACGATGAGCTCGGCGTTCAGGATCGCCTGAGCGGCTTCGGGGTTGACCTGAGCGCCGTCGGGCTTGAGGAACACCTGGCTGATCTTTCCGTTCTGCTTAGGGATCTTCGACTCGCCCTCGATATTGCTTCCATTGATGGACGCGACGAGCGTTACGTCCTGCAGCGTCGACGGAACGATGGTGCCCTTGACCGCGAGCACCTTGCCGGACTCGCGCAGCGCGTGCTCGAAGTTTCCGGTGACGTCGGCCATCGCCATGATGAAGAGGTTTCCGAACGAGTGGCCGTTGAGCGATCCCTCTTTGAAGCGGTGATCGAAGAGCTGCTTCATCAATGGCTCGGCGTCCGCAAGCGCGATGAGGCACTGACGAAAGTCGCCCGGCGGCAGGACGCGGTACTCGTCGCGCAGGCGCCCTGACGATCCGCCGTCATCGGCGACGGTGAGGATGGCCGAGAGGTTCGACGTGTAGGTCTTGAGCCCGCGCAGCAACGTGGACATCCCCGTGCCGCCGCCAACCGCGACGATGCGAGGCCCACGACCGCGCAGGCGGAACGCATGGATGACATCGACGATGCTGCCCGCGTCGGTGCCGGGCAGGAACGGACCGAGCACAGACTGCGTCAGCTTCAGGTAGCTGAAGGCCAACAGCCCAACACCCAGCGTGCCGAAGACGGTCGCGCGCGCCCAGTACGGCCACTGCTGCAGGGTGATGTAGTAGAACTGGTGCGGCAGCGTGGCTGTCTGGTAGATCTCCTTCAAGGCGTACGCAGCGCCGAGCACGAGCACCAGCTCGGAGAACATCAGCAAGAGCAGCCACCGCTTGATCTCGAGCCCGGGTGTGAGCCAGCGCAACCAGCGCGCCGACGATTGGAGCCTCTTGGCCATCTACCCCGTTTGCCTCAACGTGTTCAGGACGTGCACGGTTACTGTGGGCTACGCTCTCCTCGAAGTATGGGGGCTGTGCGCGGAATCCGCCGTGCGGCACGACTTGCGGTGGTCGGGCTCGTGGTGGCCGCCGTGGCGACCGAGCTGGCCAAGCCTGAGGCCGAGCGTACGTGGAATGGGCGCGTGTTCGGCCTCGTACCCTACGACTTCCGACCTCCGACATGGGAACGCATACGGACGGCGTATTGGAACCCCGAATCCGAGCAGCTGTTCAGCGACCGGGTTTTCGGGGTGGGCTGGGCGGTGAACCTTTACCAGGCCAAGGTGCTGTTGGAGGACCTGTTCGACCGCCTGATGGGCGCGTCGCCGCTGTACGTCGAGCGCTCGTCGCGCTCTGTCGACCTGGGCGAGCCGCGTAGATAGCCGGCTTCCGGCGGCTGCTTAAAATAGGGCGCTCTCTCCGCGTAGCCTCGACACGTGGTTGAGCGGAGTTGGGGAGTGGCGCAACGGTAGCGCAGCTGACCTCGCCTGACCGGTCGCTGGATTGCCTACTTCTGGTCAAGCGCGACGTTCATGGTTTTTGCCGCGCTGTCTGACCCGTTAGAAACTACGCGGGCTTTTTACCTATCACACAGATCCAGCCTTTGTCGAATTCCTCGAACATCTCAAGGTTTGAGTAACCAGCCTTTGAGAAGAGCTCGGCATGCTCACCAACGCTCAGGAACGGTAATTTCATGAATTCAGCAATCTTTTGATCGCGGCGATCGTGTTTCCCACCCTTGTAGTACTCGGCGATGATGATGAGCTTTCCGCCCGGTTTCAGCACGCGTAAGACCTCTCGCATATCCGCGACCAGGTCAGGCCAGAAAACGTGCGTCTCCACAGCCGTGACGAGATCAAACGTGTGGTCGGAGAATGGCAACGCCGAAACAGAACCGTGCCGGATTTCGACGCGACCGATCTCTATCAACTGCGTGTTGGTTCGACGGGATGCGTTAACGCTCTCCTGAGAGTGGTCGACGCCGTAGACCTTGCCCTCGGGCGCGATTCCGGCAAGCTTGTGAACGGTCCTCCCTCCACCGCAACCCACATCCAGAATCGTGTCGTGCTTCTCTATGACGACATGCTTCAATCCCCAGTCGGTCAATCTGGAATGGTGAACGTTAAAGGTCCACACCATGAATCTGCCGAGCCGACCTGTCGGCTTCCCGCATTGATTCATCACTTTGCTCAGGACGCCCATTGTCTTGTTCCTCCCGCTAGATATTGGGCAGGTAATGACGCTTGGAATCTGACCAAGAGCTGTTCTCAGGTCGGCTCAGTCCGGCGTCCTCATAGTCCGGCCAGAGGCCAATTCGCTCATGTAGGGCGGCCCACTGCTCGTCGTGTTTGTGGCCCGTCTCGCAGTACGGCGTGAGCGCGGCGTGCCGCGCAGTTTCCCGCTCGGCGTCGAGGTAATACAGGTAGGCGACTGGGTCGCACATCGCGAACGCTTTCACCAACGCATCCAGGAATGACTTCCATTCCCGCTGGGCGCCTTCATGCTTGTCGAGGCTCATCACCCGCCCTCAGTGCAGTCTCTGGGCGCGGCGAAGTTCCACTCCTCGCTCGCGGGTCAAATGCGGCACCGATCTGACCCAGCATCGCCAGATCGTCACGAACGGCCCAATGCTCGGCGATTTGGCCGTTGGTGATCCTGAAGACATGGATGTGTTCGACGGAGAAGGGGAGATTCGTTGCGGCCACGCCCAGGAATGACCCGCAGTGAGTCCCCGACCAGGTCACCCGACACGCGACGAGATCACCTTCGGCGATCAGGGCTTGCATCTTCCATTTCTGGTCCGCGTCCACAGCCTGGACTATCTCCATGACCCGTTTGAAATTCTCTGCCCCATCACGGAGCCCGAGAGAAGAGGCCGTGTGGTTGATCACATCGGGAGCGACCGAGGCATAGTCGATTCCGCGCCCACCACCCAGCGCCTCAAACAAAGTCGTGATAAGCGCTTTATTTGAGTCGAGCTTCGACGGACTGTTGTCAGTCATGGCGTTCCTCTCTATTCACAGTGCTGATACGTCCCAAAGCTGCGATCCGAAGAGCGCCAAGCGCCGCGATGTCGGCAGATCGTCCACTTGTTTCGATATGAACCTCGGGTGGCACCACGCCGGCACCGTAAGCGCTCCGTAACCGGGGCGCATCGGGGTCCGGCCACCACCCGGGTAGGGGTTAGCCCTGCTCGGTTGCGGGTGCGAGGACTTCTCGATTCTCCCGGCTAGGCCGCTATTCGGCGATCAGCAAGCCCGTTAGGTCCGGCCAGCGCCACACGGTGTGCTCCACGCCATCGGCAAAGTCCACCGCCTCTACGCGCGCCGGGATGCCGCCGAGGTGTTCATCGAACCTCGAAGCCTGGTCGTTGCCGAGGATGACGCCCAGGCTCATGCTGCGGTAACCCGCGGCAAGAAGGCGGCTTGCGGTCTCGCGGATCAGCAGCGTGCCCAGGCCGCGTCCACGTTCTTCGCGCATCACATGCAGCGACTCGAGCCACGGCTCGGGCGTTCGTGCCATGTATGTCAGTGCGAAGCCCTGGATATCACCAGTGCTTGGCCCGACCAGCAGCAACGTGTCGGGCGCGCGCACGAGCTCGTTGATCTCCGCGGCGGACCGTTCCGTGTCGAGAAACCGACCGAGAACGTCGCGCGGGACCAGCGGCCCGTACGTATCGGCCCAGTTGCGCACCTTGATGACAGCTAGTCGGTCGACATCGCCGGCCACCGCGTCGCGCACTGCCACTCACAGATTGTCTTTGAAATGTCGTCGATGAAGTAAGCTCCAGCGGATGACGTCGGTGCTGCAGGTCCTGGACATCGCCGTCCAGGCTGCCTTCGTCGCCCTCGCACTCTTCACGCTCACCGACTGGATGCGCCACCGCGACCGCCCGCGGGTGTGGCTGGTGGTGGCCCTGGTCTCGCTCTCGGCACTGGTTGTGCTGACGCCGGTGGCCGTGCTCATCGGCCTGCCCGCGCAGCTCGTGACTGACCTGGCCCTCGTCCTCTTCGTGCTTTCCGGCTACGCGCTCTTGATGTTTCGAAACTCGCTCATCCCGCTTGGCAGGCGGCTGACGGCCGCCATCACCGCCTGGACCGCGCTGGTGGCGATCATCGGCGTGATCGCCAACCTGTCATCCAATCCGCAGGCGGATCGATCGGTGTTCCAGCTCGTGGCGGTGGGACTGATCCTCGTCACGTGGGTGCTCTGCGTGATCGAACCAATCTTCCGGCTCGGTATTGCGTCCATCGGCCGTCCGTCCGTCGAAGGATCACGCCTGCGTTCCTTGAGCCTCGGCTACGCGGGCCTGGTGGCCGTGATCGTCGCAGCCACGGTGGCCGGGCCGCAGCTGCGGAGCACGACCGCGGCAGTTGTCGTCGACGTGGTCGTGCTCGTCATCGTGCCGTTGATGTACGCGAGCTTCGCGCCACCGGTATGGCTGCGCCAGCTCTGGAGCCGTCCTGAGGAGGAGGAGCTCCGAAGCGCCTTGCACGAGCTGCTCCTGTACACCGCTGACCGCGCCACCCTCGCCACTCGCGCGCTCGCCGGCGGTGCGCGCATGGTTGGCGCGCCTGCCGGGTTCATCGAAGACTCGGACGGTTCGATGCTCGCGGCACACGGCCTGACACGGCAGGAAGCGGTTGCGCTTGCCGCCGATCCTGGCACGGGACGCTCGATGCTGCGCATCCCTCTGGACCTGGCTCTGGGCCCGGGCATGATGACCATCCTCGCCGGGCCGTTCACGCCGCTGTTCGGCGAATGGGAGATCTCGCGCCTGCGCGGTTTCGCGGTAAGCATCACCGCGGGCCTCGACCGGGTCTCGCTCACCGCCCGCATCGCCGCCCTCGAGAAGACCAAGACGGAGTTCCTCGATTTCGCGTCGCACGAGCTGCGCGGGCCGATGACCGTCATCAAGGGCTACCTCACGATGATCGCGGCGGGATCGCTTGGCGACGTACCGCCGAAAGCGGCCGCCGTGGTCCCGCTTCTGGTCGCGAAAGCCGACGAGGTGAACTGGTTGCTCGGGCAGATGATCGAGACTTCGCGCCTGGAAGACGGACGTCTTGCGCTGAAGAAGGAGCGCAGCGACGTTGTGGGTCTCACCGAGGACGCCGTTCACAACATCGGGCCCCTCGCCTCCGACCACGAGCTCGACATCGACCGCCCGGCGGAGCCGCTGTGGGCGGACGTGGACCCAGACCGGCTGCAGATCGTCGTCCGTAACCTGGTCAGCAATGCGGTCAAGTACTCGCCGGCCGGCACGCCGATCGCGATCACGATCTCACGCCGCGCCGACCACGCACTGGTCGCGGTGACTGACAGCGGCATCGGCATCGACATGGAAGACCAGCGCAAGCTGTTCACGCGCTTCGGTCGCATCGAGTCCGCTGCGACTGCGCACACCGCGGGCGCAGGCCTCGGCCTGTGGCTTTCGCGAGAGATCGCCCGCATGCATGATGGAGATCTCACTGTCGAATCCGAACCCGGAAAGGGCAGCACATTCACGCTGGAGATCCCGCTGAATTCCGACTGACGATGCGGCGCCCGACGTTCGATCGCGGTTCCGGCCGCACAAGCCTCTCAACCTCGCGCTGACCCTCGGCCTCATCGGATCCGGGCCGTCGATGCGCTTGCGCGGGGGCGAGGCCTGGCGCGCGACCCACACGCCGCAAGGACCGGCCACCGTGCACCTTGTGATGTCGGATGGCGTGGTCGACGTCGATGCATGGGGCGCAGGCGCGGCGTGGGCTGCCGAAAATGCGCCCGCGCTGTGCGGAGAAGAGGACGACGACTCAGGTTTCCAGCCGCACGAGCCGGCGCTGGCGGACGCAAAGCGCCGCCATCCGGGCCTGAGGATTCCGAAAACCCGCGCGGTCTTCGAGGTGCTCCTGCCCACGGTGATCGGCCAGAAGGTGGCCACCGACGCCGCGCACGAGTCCTACAGAAGGCTCGTGTACGAGCTCGGCACCGTCGCGCCGGGTCCGGCAAACCTGCGCGTCGCGCCGCCGGCCGCGGTGCTCGCCGGCACTCCGTACTGGACATTCCATCGATTCGGCATCGAGCGGCGCCGTGCCGATGTGATCATCCGCGCGGCCCGCAGCGCGCGTCGCCTGGAGGAAACAACCGGGATGGCACTGCCCGACGCGTGGCAGCGCCTGCAGGCGTTCCCGGGCGTCGGTCCATGGACAGCGGCCAAGGTCGCGCTTGTGGCGCTCGGCGACGCCGACGCGGTGCCCGTCGGCGACTACCACCTGCCGCACATGGTCGGCAACGCGTTCGACGGCACGGCGCGCTCGACCGACGAGCGAATGCTGGAAATCCTCGAGCCATTCCGTCCTCATCGTGCCAGGGTCGTGCGGCTGCTCTTGCTGATGGGCGCGTCCGCGCCTCGTTTCGGACCGCGCATGCCGCTGCGCGACATCGCGCGGAGCTGAGCCCCTAGTTGTACAGCTTGTCCAGCTGCTCCTCCACCACGGACGTGAGCTCCTGCATTCCCGCCGAGTCGAAGATGAGCCGCGCCCCCGCAGCTCCGTAGAGGTCGGGCAGCCTCTCGGTCGCGCCGAGCGCAAGCGCCGCACGGTAGTTTCGGACCGCGTTCAACGGGTCGCTCAGGCTGTTGCGCCAAACCTGCAGCGCGCCGAGCTGGGCGATGCCGTACTCGATGTAGTAGAAAGGGTGCGCGAAGAAGTGCGGCTGCTGGTACCAGCGCGCGATGCGCTCGCGGTCCAGTCCGCTCCACTCGACGGTATCGCTCTCGAACCGCCGCCGTAGCTCGAGCCATTTCTGGTCTCTCGCGTCGGCGTCGGCGCCGGCCTCGTCGGTGTAGATCCAGTGCTGGAACGCGTCGACCGAGGCGCAGTGCGGGAAGAAGAGGATCACGCCCTCGAGCAGCTCGCGGATCGATCGCCTCGCGTCGTCGTCGGAGTAGTAGCCGCCCTGCTCCGCGCTGATGAAGGGCGACGTCAGCAGCTCCATGC
>WNEY01002833.1_pt1 | contig 12861 bp, 16 predicted proteins | sample 5400531 | NCBI WGS metagenome assembly WNEY01 (sample SAMN13153338, study PRJNA577476) | soil metagenome | isolation source: 200 cm saprolite under Douglas fir tree site 1 | place: USA:California | collected 2015-04-18
CGTCGGATACGTCCTACATCTTCAAGGTGATCCTGAAGCCCGAAGGGGTGTCGGTCGGCGGGGTCAACTTCTGGGACCGCGAGTGGAACGGCGAACAGGTCTATGAGATGGGATGGGGAGTGGTGCCCGAATTCCAGGGACGTGGGATCGCCTCAGCGGCGGTGGCGTTGGCGGTCGAGCTGGCTAGCGCGACGAAGAGGCGCCCCGCCATCCACGCGTTTCCATCGGTAGACAACGGCCCCTCGAACAGCATCTGCCGCAAGGCCGGTTTCACGCTGTACGGCGATGTCCGGTTCGAGTACCCGAAAGGGCACTGGATGCAGTGCAACGATTGGGCACTTCGTTTGTGACATCGTTATCGCTCTGAATTGAAGCTGCTCGAGTACCAGGCCAAAGAGGTTCTTGCTTCTCTCGGCATTCCTATCCCGCCCGGCCGGGTCGCCCACACGCCGGAGGAGGCCGCCGCCGCCTGCGCTGAGCTGGGGCCGGTCGCGATCAAAGCCCAGGTGCCGGTGGGCGGGCGCGGCAAAGCGGGCGGCATCAAGCTCGCCAGAACCCCGGACGAGGCGCGGGCCGCCGCCCGGCAGATCATCGGCATGGACATCAAGGGCTTCAAGGTCCCGCTCGTCTATTGCGAGGCCGCCCTCGACATCGAGCGTGAGATCTACCTGGGCTTCACCGTCGACCGCGACGCGCGCGCCAACATCCTCATGCTGTCGAGCCAGGGGGGCATGGAGATCGAGCAGGTGGCCGAGGAGTCGCCGAAATCGATCGCTCGCCTCTACCCGAACCCCTGGCGCGGACCGCTCGACTTCGAGCTGAACCAGCTCGTCTTCGAGGCCGGCCTGGGCGAGCTGGCCCGGCCGATTTCCGCGATCGTCAAGAAGCTCTATCGCGCGATCCCTGAGCTCGACGCGGTGACAGCCGAGATCAACCCTCTCGTGCTCACGAAAGCAGGAGAGGTCGTGGCGGGCGACGCCAAGCTCGAAATCGACGAGAACGCCGCGTGGAGGCATAAGGACCTAGAGCAGCGATTCGGCGATGTGATCGAAGGCGATCCCTTCGAGGTCGAAGCCAAGAAGCGCGGCCTCACATATGTCTCGCTCGACGGCGAAATCGGCATCATCGGCAACGGCGCCGGGCTGTGCATGAGCACGCTCGACCTCGTCCAGCGTGCCGGTGGAAAGGCGGCGAACTTCTGCGACATCGGTGGAGGTGCGAAAGCGGAGACGGTCGAGAACGCTCTCTCCGTGATCCTCATGAACCTGCGTGTCAAGGGAGTGCTGATCAACGTTTTCGGAGGCATCACCCGAGGCGACGAGGTGGCGAAGGGCATTGTCACGGCCCGCGACCGATTGCAGATGAAGCTTCCGCTGGTCGTGCGTCTCAGCGGCACCCGAGAGGAGGAGGGGCGCGCGATCCTCCGCCAGGCCGGCATCGAGCCGGGTGTGAGCGCGTGGGAAGCGGCGCAGAAGATCGTGGAGCTGGCCTCCCCACATACCACTGGGGTCCCCGCGCAACCGCGCGGGAGTGGCCGCAGCGCCGGTGGGGAGTCGCACTCCCCCGGCGCCAGATGAGCATTCTCCTCGACGCCGGCACCCGCGTCATCGTCCAGGGCATCACCGGGCGTGAGGGCACCTTTCACACCGAGCAGATGCGCGAGATGGGCACGAACGTCGTCGGTGGCACCAGCCCCGGCAAAGGCGGGACCACGCACGTGGGCGTACCGGTGTTCAACACGGTTGCGGAAGCGGTTCGCGCCACCGATGCCAACGCAACCGGGATCTTCGTGCCGCCGCCGTTTGCACCCGACGCGATCATGGAGGCTGCGGCCAACGGAATCGAGCTGATCGTGTGCATCACCGAAGGGATCCCGATCCAGGACATGATCCGGGTCAAGGACTTCCTCCGGGGCTATCCGAAGGCCAGGCTCCTCGGCGCCAACTGTCCCGGTCTCATAACCCCAGGCGCGGCGAAGATCGGCATCATCCCGCAACGAATCACGAGCCCCGGCCATGTTGGGCTCGTGTCTCGCAGCGGAACCCTCACGTACGAGGTGGGCTCAGCGCTCACCGCCGCGGGGATGGGCCAATCCACGATCGTCGGCATCGGCGGCGATCCGGTGCTCGGCCTGACGTTCCGCGACGTCGTCGACATGTTCGAGCATGATCCCGAGACGACCCACCTCGTGATCATCGGCGAGATCGGCGGCAGCGATGAGGAGCGCGCGGCGGAGATGCTTGCCAGGGGCAGCAGGTTGAAGACGGTGGCCTTCATTTCCGGACGCACGGCTCCGGAGGGCAAGCGGATGGGCCACGCCGGCGCGATCATCTCCGGCAATCGGGGCACGGCAAAGAGCAAAGAGGAGGCGTTCAAGGCGGCGGGGGTCGCGGTGGCGGAAACCACCGACGACATCGTCGGCCTGCTGCGCTCGGCATGACGTTCCCGATCGCGCTCACCAAGGCGCTCCCCGATCGGCGGCTTCGGGACCTCGGACTGTTCGGCGCCCTGGCCTTGTGGATGGTGTACACGCGGGTTTACTGGGCGATGCACGCGGCGCATCTGTCGATGCCGCCTTGTCCGTTCTACTACCTGACCGGACATCCCTGCCCCTTCTGCGGCGGCACGCGCTCCTTCGCCTACATGTGGGAGGGAGACATCGCCGACGCCGTCCGGCTCTACCCGCTGGGACCGGCGCTCTTCGCCGGCACGGTGATGGGAATGGGCGGCCTTGCGGCCGGCCTCGTCACGGGCCGCACGTGGTCGCCGCGCCTCACGTCACGGCAATGGCGCCTGCTGACCATATTCGCTACAAGCTCACTGCTGATCAGCTGGGCGCTGAAGGTGTTCGTCCTCGGAAACTGAAATCCGGCACCTCGGGCCTGACGAGTGGCAAATCTTCCGAGACGTCCGGCTCGACGCACTGAAGGAAGCGCCCTTCGCCTTTGGGTCGACATGGGAACACGAGAAGGACCGCACCGAGGAGGAGTGGCGAAGAGCCGTGACCTCGCGTACACGATTCATTGCCGAATCCGATGGCCTGGCCGTTGGCATCGCGTCTGTGGGCGAGGCCGGCTCCAGCCGTACTGGGTCGGTGACCTCCTTCTGGGTGCATCCGCGGGCGCGGGGCAAGGGCATTGGGGACGCCTTGCTGCTCGCGACCGTCGAATCTGCGCTTGCGGCGGGCTATTACGAGCTTGTCCTTTGGGTCGTCGAAAACAATCACCACGCGCAAAGGCTCTACGAGCGCCACGGGTTCCAGCGCACGGGCGCGATTCAGCTCGTCCGCCCAGGCGACAATCGCCTCGAATACGAGATGTCGAGGAAGCTCTAGCCTCCGGAGATCGTCTTCGCCACGACCGGGTAGACGAGCTTGGTGTTCTCATCCGGGTTCGCGGGATCGATGAGGTCGTGGGGGAGCTGATCGGATTCGGGGAACTCGTAGGTCTTGACGTTGGCCCCATGCCGGCGCCAAGCATCGACCAGCTGATACGTGAATCGATTGTCGAGTCGCGGCTCGGCGGCGTTGGTGATCACTTCGATCCTGCGCGCTTTCGGTGCGCTATTCCGTGCCGCCCTCTTGACCACTGACCCAACCTCAAAAAGTGCCGCGTACGCCTTGGTCGAAAAGCGCGGATAGCCGTGCGCGGGACCGATCCGGTCCTTGAGCTTGCTGTTCCACCAGATGTAGAAGTTGGGCAGCGCTTGCGCGAGCCCCGTGATGCCGGCCAAGCCCCATCCGGGTATGGGCCTCAACCCGAACATCGGCGCGATCAGAACCGCGGCGTCTATGTCTGCCCGCGTCTGCGCCAGATAGCCGGTCAGGATCCCGCCCAGCGAAAGGCCCGCGACCGTCAGGCGTTCCCCCAGCCCGGCGCCCGCCTCGGCAGAGCGGTTGGCGAGCGCAATCAGCATGTCGGCGCGCAGCTCGGCAATCGATGTCGTCAGCCGATCGGAGTAGCCGTGGCGCGGATACCGAGGGATGAGAACGTTCCAGCCCAGCTGGTAGAAGCTCTCGCCCAGGGCGTCGAACTGCTGCGGGCAGTTCGTGAACCCGTGCAGCAAGACCAGTGAGCGCTCAGTCCGGTGGCCGTGGACATACACACGCGTGCGGCAAACAGGATTGACGTTGGGCCCGTCGAGCGCCTCGAAGCCGGCGGCGATCTCAATCCCAGCTTTGTAAGGGTCGCCGGTCATTCCCGTTACGGGATACTAAGTCGCGGTGTGGATTTCGAGCTGACCGCGGAGCAGCGCGCGGTGCGCGAGCTGTGCCGCGATTTCGCGAAAGAGGTGGTGGCCCCGGCCGCTGAAGACCTCGACCGCAATCACAAGTTCGGCTACGACATCGTCCGCCGGATGGGTGAGCTGGGGCTCTTCGGCCTGCCCTTTTCAGAGGAATACGGCGGCGCGGGCGCGGATTTTTTGTCGCTTTGCCTGGCCATCGAGGAGATCTCGCGGGCGGACGCCGGCGTGGGCATCACGCTCGAGGCCGCGGTGTGTCTCGGGGCGTCGCCGATCCATGACTTCGGCACGTCCGAGCAGAAGCAAAAATGGCTGCCGGACCTCCTCGCGGGCAAGAGGCTCTGGTCTTTCGGCCTCACCGAGCCCGAGGCGGGCTCTGACGCCGGCGCGACGAAGACGCGCGCCGAGCAGCGCGACGGCCACTGGGTGGTCAACGGCGCCAAGCAGTTCATCACCAACTGCGGCACCGAAATCTCGGCTGGTGTGACGGTCACGGCGGTCACGGGCAAGACGAAGCGGGGGGGACCCGAGATCAGCGCGATCATTATCCCGACCGGCACCCCCGGCTATCACGTGCTCGAGTCGTATCGAAAGCTGGGCTGGCATTCGTCCGACACGCATCCGCTCAGCTTCGAGAACTGCGAGGTTCCGCAGGAGAACCTCCTCGGCGAGCGCGGGGGCGGGTACAGGCAGTTCCTCAACACCTTGATGAGCGGCCGGATCGCGATCGCCGCGTTGTCGGTCGGTCTCGCGCAGGCGTGCCTCGACGCGTCGCTCGCGTATGCCAAAGAAAGGCGCACCTTCGGCGTTCCGATCTCGAAGCACCAGGCGATCCAGTTCAAGATCGCGGACATGGCAATGGAGACCGAGCTCGCGCGGACGATGGTGTATCGGGCCGCGACCGCTTACACCCACGGCGGCGCCAAAACCTCAGATGAGGTGCGCATGCTCGCGGCGATGTGCAAGCTCTACGCCTCTGAAACCTCGAAGCGAGCCGCCGACCAGGCGGTGCAGATCCATGGGGGCTACGGCTTTATGGAGGATTACCCGGTCGCGCGCTACTGGCGCGACGTCAAAGTCAACGAGATCGGAGAAGGCACTTCGGAGGTGCAACGAATGCTGATCGCGCGCCTCCTTGGCATGTAGCCGTTATCCGTCAGGCCGGGTCCGGGACCACACGGTCGACCGCCCCGCCGATGTCGCTCCAGGGCCGCCCCGGAAGCAGCATCACGCTCGAGCTGGCCAGCGCGATGCGTTTGCCGTCGTCGTTGGTGAGCTCCGCGGTGGCGACCGCCATCGAGCGGCCGCGGTGGACGAGGGTTGCATGCGCAGTCATGAGGCCGCCGTCAGGCAGAACCGGGCGGAGATAGTTGACCTTCAGGTCGAGTGGCGCGAACGAGCCACCGGCCGGATTGATCGTCATGACCGCGCATGAGAGAGCCGCATCGGCCAGCATGGCGATCGCGCCGCCATAGAGCACCGGTGCAGGCGATGCCAGCCACGGGCTGGCGGGCATCACAAACGTGCAGCTGCCTTCCGCCGCCTGCGTCGGGCGCAACCCGGTCAGGTGATAGATCGGCGGAGCGTAGGTCCTGTCGTCGATGCAGAGCCTGAGGACCTCCAGACCCGTCATCCGGTTCCAGTCTTCCTGGGAGACCGGTGCTCCGGCGACCGGACGCAAATAGGGATCGGGCGTCGTGTACTCGGGTCGGGGTCCTGTGTCCATGGGCTCGGAAGGCGCTCCTGGCGCTGTGAGAAGGAATCCGCGCGATGTGCCGTGCGCGAGGTGGCGGCCGAGCGCGTCCTCGATCGTCACCTCTGACAGCGCCACCGAGCGGCCGCCGTGAATGAGGCGTGCCCGTCCAACGAGGCTCCCGCTGTCGAGCGTGCCCGGCTGCAGAAAGCTGAGCGAGAGGTCAGACGTGGTCATATACGCGAGCGGCGGAAGCATGGTCACAATCGCCGTTCCCAGCGGCCCATCCGCAAGAAATGCGATGACGCCGCCGACCATCAATCCCGGCACCGTTGTCTGCAGCCACGGCGTGACCGGCATGCGGAACGTGGAGCTGCCTAACCCGGCCTCTACGGGGACCAGGCCGGTGAGGTGATGAATCGGCGGCTTCGGACCCTGGCCCCGGGTGCTGAGTCGCATTCGCTCGATGCCTGGCAGCGAGAGGGCGTACGGATCTCCGAACGAACCGCGAACTGGCTCCTCCCAGACCCGAACCTCGGTACCTAATTCACTGGTCAAATTGCTAGTGGAGCTTAAGGCCGGATTATTCCGGCCGTCCCCATGCGTCCACGTTCCAGGCGCCTCCCAACGCGGCCGAGGAGAGGGGAGGGTCCGCGGCGGGGGACTCTGTCCCCTCCGCGATTTCTACCGATAGACACCGTTGTGGCCCAGGCTGTGAAGGCCGACGTTGGGGAAGTACGTGAGGCCGTGGTCCTCCGATCCGACCCGTATCCTCGCCAGCAGCTCTCCCGTGACGGTGCTCATCACGTAGACGGTCGCGTGGTAACGGCCGGATGCCCACAGCTGGGTGCCGTCGGGGTTGAGCTGCAGCATGTCCGGGCTGCCTCCGCCGGGGATCTGCCATTTGGCGACCACCTGGCGAGTGGCGAAATCGATCACCGAGATCGAGCCCTCGAGCCGGTTGGAGACGTACAGCGATTTGGTGTCACGCGACACCTGCAGCCCATGAGCGCCCCGGCCCGTGGGAATGAACTGGATCTCCTTCATCGCGACCGGGTCGACGACCGACACGCCCATGCGACCCTGGTTGGTCACGTAGAACAGCGTCCCGTCCGGCGAGAGCTTGACGTCGATCGGGAGGCCGCCGACGTGGACGAAGCCGTCGAGTCGCATGTTCACCGTATCGACCCTGGCGACGACGCCGGAGTACTCGGTCGAGATCATCAGGTAGCTACCGTCGGCGCTGAAATCCAGGTGATCGGCGCCCGGCCACGGAATCGCAACCGAACCGAGCAGGCTCCATCCGTTGTTCGGGTCCCGGAACTCGATCCGCTGCAGCCGCTCCACCACGTCGATCGCCTTGGTGCCGTCAGGCGTGAAGTAGAGGTTGTACGGGAACGGGATGCCGATCCTCTGGCCGTTCGGCCGGCCTGTGTGTGTGTCGATTACGGTGAGGCTGCTCGATCCCTCGTTGTCGACGTACAGCGCGCTCATGTCCCACGCCGGTGCGATGTGATGCGGGATGAATCCCACCGCATAGTGGTCGATGACCTTGAACGTCAGAGGGTCGATCACGTCCACAGTTCCCGCGGTGCTGTTGGGCACGTAAACGCGCGGCGGCAGCTCGCAGAGCGGGCAGGGGACGACTCCTGAAAGGGTGTTCGCGTACACGTTGAGCGAGCCGGCGGGAAGCGCCGTTTGCTGGACGTCGGGTGCCGGCAGCAGGCGAGCTGGTTCGGGGTTTGACGCGACCCCGGCCGGCTGGCTCACGCTCGGGGCCGTCCACACCACCGCGAACACGACCGCGGCCGGGCTGACGATCGCCAGCACGAAGACTATTGCTGAGGCGATTCGGACGGCCCGAGATCGCACCAGAGAAGAGAGGGCTTTACTCGTCGGGAAGATCTTCAAGCTTCGGGGCGAGCTCGCACACCCATCGACCATCGTCGAGACGGCGGATGAAGCGACCGTAGCCCTGGTTGCGTGCCACGTTCAAGAACTGCTCCTGTGTGATCAACGTCCTGAGCCTGGCCAAGTCCGCATAGGTGCTGTCGCGCATGATCCCGCCGACCACGCCCGCCAGCTCGCGCCATTGGCCCTCCGAGAGAGGTTCGCCATAGCCGGCAATCGTCACCAGGAGCGCCGCGGTGGCCCCGGTGATGGTGTCTGGAAGGAGCTTTTCCGACTTGGCGCGGGCGATGATCTCGCGACCCGTGCTGATGATGTCGGCGATCCGGTCCCTGCGCACCCCGATGATGTCGCGACCACTGCCGACTGTCGTGCCTTCGAGGTACCTGGGTCCTGCTTCCATACCGCAACCGCATATTGTAATTGCCGCACCGAATGGACCTTGATCTGCCGCCCGAGCACGCGACCTTTCGCGACGGCGTACGCGAGCTGGCGCAGGCCGTGGCGCTGCCGCTTGCGGCCGAGGTCGATCGAGACCACAGGTTTCCCAAAGAGGCTGTCACCGCTGCAGCTGAAGCGGGTCTGCTTGGGGTTCTCATCCCTCGCGAGTACGGAGGATTGGGGCTGGATGCGTTGGCCTTCACCCTTTGCATCGACGAGCTCGCCCGCGCATGCGCGTCGACCTCGGTCATCGTGGACGTCCACACCAGCGTGGGCAGCGAGCCCATCCTGCTGTTCGGCACCGAAGAGCAGAAACGCCGCTGGCTGCCGCGACTTGCGTCCGGAGCGCTGCTCGGAGCGTTCGCGCTCACGGAGCCGGCCTCCGGATCCGACGCGGCGTCGCTGAAGACGAGCGCGCGCCGCAACGGCGACGGCTACGTCCTCAACGGCACCAAGGTATTCATCACGAACATCGGGCATGCCGGCCTCTACATCGTGTTTGCGCGCACAGGCCCCGACGAGCGGGCGGGGGGCGTGAGCGCGTTCCTGGTGCCCGCGGACACGCCGGGCCTGCGGGTCGGTCAGGTGTTCAAGAAGATGGGCCTGAATGGATCGCCGACGGGCGAGCTCGTGCTGGAAGACGTGGTCGTGCCGGCCGCGAACCGGCTCGCGCCCGAAGGCCAGGGCTTCACCGTCGCGATGCGCGCCCTCGACTCGGGCCGGATCGGCATCTCCGGCCAGGCGCTGGGGATCGCGCAGGCCGCGGTCGACGAGGCCACGAGTCTGATGAAAGGTCGAATGAGGGAGCAAGGTGACGATTTCACGCTCGCCGACATGGCGACCCGGCTCGAATCCGCGCGGCTGCTCGCATACAACGCCGCCTGGCTGTGCGCCGCCCGTCGCCCTTTCACGCGCCAGGCCTCGATGGCAAAGCTTCACTGCACCGACACGACGATGCAGTTGGCGCTCGACGCGCTTCAGCTGGCCGGGGAGGAGGGCACGATCTCGGGCAGCCCGTTCGAGCGCCACGTCCGCGATGCGAAGGCGCTGCAGATCTACGAGGGGTCCAACCAGGTGCAGCGAATTGTTATCGCCCGTGAAATGATGCAGTTATGAGAGAAAACCTGCCGGTTTTCTCTCATCGCAGGGCGGCGCATGGCGCCGCGCTGCTGCTCATTTTCCCGCGGTTTGGATTTTCGAAATATGTGCTCCTCGCCACGTAGGCAGACGCAAATCAACGCTTAATGCCGCCGGGGTAACCCCGGCCGCCAATGCCACGCCGCTGACAAGCATCGAGTTGGGTTTAATCTCACCCGGATGGACTTCGACCTCTCACAAGAGCAAGTAGCGATCCGGGACACGATCCGCGAGCTCGTGCAGGATCGAGTCGCTCCGCGCGCGGCCGAGATCGATGAGAAGGCCGAATACCCAAAGGACATCGAAAGGCTCTTCGCCGAAAACGGAATCCTGGGCATCCCATTCCCCGAGGAATACGGCGGGATCTCCGGCTCCAGCGTCACCATCTGCATGGGCATCGAAGAGATCGCGAAGGCTTGCGCGACCTCATCCCTGATCCTCGCGGTCCAGGCGCTCGGCTCATATCCGATCCTGGTGGCAGGCACCGAAGAGCAGAAGAAGCGACTCTGCCCGCCGCTGGCGTCTGGCGAGAGCGTGGCCGCATACGCGCTTTCCGAGACCGGCAGCGGCTCCGACGCCGCGGCGATGAAGACGCGCGCCAAGCGTTACGGCAACGAGTACGTGATCAATGGGACCAAGCAGTTCATCACCGGCGGCAGCATCGCCGGCACGTTGGTCGTCTTCGCGCAGACCGATCCCCAGGCCAACCACAAGGGCATCTCGGCTTTCGTGCTCGAGCGGGAGACGAGCCCTTGGCAGGCGCCTAAGTTGGAGCACAAGCTCGGCATTCGCGGATCGCCCACCGCACAGCTCGTGTTCGACGACGTCAAGGTGCCGGCCGCCAACCGACTCGGCGAAGAAGGGGCGGGGTTCAAGATCGCGCTTGCGGTGCTCGACCGCTCGCGGCCCGGAATCGGCGCTCAGGCGCTGGGCATCGCCGAAGGCGCGTTCGACTATGCGCTGGCTTACGCTCGCGAACGAAAGCAGTTCGGCCAGCCGATCTCGAGCTTCCAGGGGATCCAGTTCATGTTCGCGGACATGGCGACGCAGATCGAGGCGGCGCGCCACCTCGTGTACCTCGCCGCGACCAAGGTCGATGCGAAGGCGGCCGATCTCACCAAAGTCGCGTCGATGGCGAAGCTCTTCGCATCTGACATGGCGATGAAGGTGACGACCGATTGCGTGCAGATCCTCGGCGGTTACGGATACATCTCCGACTATCCGGTCGAGCGCATGATGCGAGACGCCAAGATCACGCAGATTTACGAAGGAACAAACCAGATCCAGCGCGTCGTCATCGCTCGGTCGTTGCTGAAGTGAGTCTTCCGAACCCGACTCAGGCAACCGCACCGCCGGTGGCCCCGTATCACCCGCCTCCGGCATACCCGCCTCCTGCATATGGGAGGCCGCAGTCGCTCGACGGCCGCGCGGTCGTGGCGCTGGTGGTGGCGATCGTCGGATTGGTCCTCGGTCTGCCGCTTGGCGTGCCAGGGCTGGTATGCGGGCCGATCGCCTATTTCATAGGCAAGTCCGCGAACCGGCGAATCGACGTCTCCGGCGGAGCGTTGGGTGGTCGCAGCATGGCGATGACGGCCTGGATCCTGGGCATCGTCGCCACCGCGGCGAGCGCGGTGATCACCTTGATCTGGCTCGTGATCTTCCTCGTCGCGATCTCGACCCCTAGCCAATAGCTTTGGAGCGAATCACTGAGGCTTTCGTCTGGCCGGTCCGCGACCCGGAGTGGGCTGTGAAGATCATCATCATCGGGCTCATCTCCTTGATCCCGATCATCGGCTGGATGAACGGCATCGGCTTCATGCTCGCTTCACTCGATCGCCTCCGGTCGGGTGAGGAACGGTTGGCGGCCGGCAGCTTCGATCACATCGGACGAGGCGCGCGCCTCTTCGTCGTGGAGCTGATCTACGCGCTCGTCGTGGCCGCGCTTGGGTTGGTTTTCTACATTCCCGGGATACTGATCGCGGTCAGCCAGGGCCACGGCAGCGCCAACCCCGGCCTCATCGCGCTGGCGGTCCTTCTCGACCTGGCCGCGCTCGGCCTCGTTTCGCTCGGCAGCCTCGCATACACCTTCCTGCTGCCGGCCGTGATCCTCGCCACAGATGCTGGTGGAATCGCCGCCGGATTGCGCATCGCCGACATCTTCAGGCGAAGTCGCGCGAATCCGGTCAACACCCTGATCGCCGGGCTTATGCTGATCGCCGCAAGCTTCGTCAGCTCGATCGGCGTAATCGCGTGCGGAATCGGCGTGATTTTCACGGCCCCCTACGCGCTGGCGATGCAGGCATGGATCATCCGCAGCTTCGAAATCGGATCTACCAGCCGGCAAGCCGGATAGGAGGACGTGTACATGTCGGACTTGCCGCCGCCGCCCCCGCCGGGTGGCAGCACTCCCACACCGCCTCCGCCCCCACCACCACCTACTCCGCCAGGGGGTGGGTTCACGCCTCCGCCACCGCCGCCACCTCCCCCGGGGGGAGGCTTCATTCCGCCACCTCCGCCCCCAGGCGGCGGCTATGTGCCCGGCGGCTACGTCCCTCCGGCGCCGATGGGATACACACCAGGGGCCATGGCTTACGCCGGAGTCCGCACCGACGGGCTGGCGATCGGATCGCTGATCTGCGGCATCGTCGGCATCGTGTGCTTCTTCGCCTGCCTGGGGATCGTCCTCGGTCCAGCGGCGGCGATCATGGGCTTCATCTCGCGCCAGCGCATCGCATCGAGCGGAGGCACGCTCGGCGGCGGAGGCATCGCGATCGCCGGCCTGGTCCTCGGTGTGGTGGCCTTCTTCGGCAGCGTGGCCTGGTTCCTGTTCATCGTTCTATCGTCCAACCACACGACCGCGACGTAACCCGGCTGCTGTCGCCCGCGTTCCAAAGAAGTCCTGCAAGGTAGAATCCCCGTGCGCATGCAGAGGGCCAGGCCAAGGGCCAGGCGATCCCGCTACAACGTCTCCTACCGCCTGACCCGGTCGGTTCCGGCGGTCGTTGGCGCGCTTGTGCTTCTGGTCGTGATCGTCACCGCGACCCTCACCTACAAGCGCCTCGATGACTTCGTCTCTGCCACGACTGGGCGGCACATCAATCCCATCGGCGAGATCGCGCAGGTGGTCGAGCCCTCGCCCGGCACCATTGCCTACAAGCTGAAGCACGGCCAGCAGGTCAACATCCTGCTGCTCGGCCGCGGCGGCGAGGAGAACGACGCGCCCTACCTGACCGACTCGATCATGGCCGTGACGATCGATCCCGCTACGAGCCGCGTCGCCATGGTCTCCATTCCTCGTGACCTCACGCTGGGCATGAACCTGCAGTCGAATCCCAATCGGATCTGGTACCAAAAGATCAATGCCGCGTACGAAGTTCCATACGTCAACATCATCTGCTGCGTCGCTCCGCAATACCAGGGCAGGGACGGCGGCGGTTTTG
>WNEY01002834.1_pt1 | contig 12857 bp, 10 predicted proteins | sample 5400531 | NCBI WGS metagenome assembly WNEY01 (sample SAMN13153338, study PRJNA577476) | soil metagenome | isolation source: 200 cm saprolite under Douglas fir tree site 1 | place: USA:California | collected 2015-04-18
GCGCGCCTGGTCGACGGGGTGACCAAGCTCGGCCGGATCTCCCTGCGCACCGACCAGCAGCAGCAGGCGGAAAACATCCGCAAGATGATGGTGGCGATGGCGGAAGACCTGCGGGTCGTCCTCATCAAGCTGGCAGACCGGCTCCACAACATGCGGACCCTGGAGCCGCTCACGGAGGCCAAGCGCCGCAAGATCTCGCGCGAGACGCTCGACATCTACGCGCCGCTCGCGCACCGGCTCGGCATCGGCCAGATCAAGTGGGAGCTGGAGGACCTCTCACTCCGCAACCTCGAGCCGGAGGCTTACGACGACGTCGTCAAGCGCATCGCGCGTAAGCGTCACGAGCGCGAGTCGCTCGTCTCCGACCTGCGCGAGATCCTCGCCCGGGAGCTCGAGAAGGTGGGAATCCAGTCCGAGATCACCGGCCGGCCAAAGCACATCTATTCCGTGTGGCAGAAGATGACCCGCGAGGACAAGGACTTCTCCGAGATCTACGACCTTTCCGCGATCCGGGTACAGGTGGAGTCGGTGCGCGACTGCTATGGGGTCCTGGGCGTGGTGCACTCGCTGTGGAAGCCGATGCCCGGGCGGTTCAAGGACTACATCGCCATGCCGAAGTCCAACGGCTACCAGTCGTTGCACACGACTGTGATCACGCATACGGGAGAGCCGATCGAGATCCAGATCCGCACCCACGAGATGCATCGCGTCGCCGAGTTCGGCGTCGCGGCCCACTGGACCTACAAGGAAGGCGGCAAGGACGCGAGCTTCGACCAGAAGCTTTCGTGGCTGCGCAGCCTGCTCGAGTGGCAGAACGAGGTGGGGGACGCCGAGTCGTTCCTCAACACCGTCAAGGTCGACCTCTTCCAGGACGAGGTCTACGTCTTCACGCCACGGGGCGACGTGATCAACCTGCCGGCCGATTCGACCCCGGTCGATTTCGCGTATCGCATCCACACCGAGGTCGGCCACCGCTGCATCGGAGCCAAGGTCAACGGGCGCATGGTTCCCCTCGAGTACGCGCTGCAGAACGGGGAGATCGTCGAGATCCTCACGTCCAAAGGACCGCACGGGCCCAGCCGTGACTGGCTGAACTTCGTCAAGAGCGCGTCCGCCAAGGAGCGGATCCGCAAGTGGTTCAAGAGCCAGCGCCGCGAGGAGAACGTCGCCAAGGGGCACGACCTGCTCGACAAGGAGCTCCACCGCATGCATCGCATCAGCCTCGCCGACCTGCCCGAGCCCAAGCTGCTCGAGATCGCCGGTCTGCACAGGTACGCGACCGTCGACGATTTCCTGGCCGCGATCGGGTACGGCGATCTTTCTCCGCACGCGGTCGTGATGCGGATGGCACTCAACCTCGACACGCCGGGAGGCGACCTACGGACCATCCCGCTCATCCCGCAGGTCCAACCGTCGCCCCGCGTGCTGGTCCGCGGCGAGAAGGGAATCCTCACCACGGTCGCCTCGTGCTGCCAGCCGGTGCCAGGCGACGCGATCGTCGGTTACACCACGCGGGGCAAGGGCGTGACGGTACACCGCGCCGACTGCATCAACGCCGTCAACGCGCAGGACTCGGCGCGGGTTGTTCCGGTTGACTGGGAATCCGACGCGACCCACCGCTACCCGGTCGCGATCAAGATCGAAGCTTTCGACCGCCAGGGACTGATGCGCGACATCGCCACGGTCGTGGCCGAGAACCGCGTCAACATGTCGTCTCTCGAAGTCCACGTTTACGACGACAAAACGGCCGTCGTGTCAACGACCGTGGAGATCGACTCGCTGGCCCAGCTTTCGCGCCTGATGGAGAAGCTCGAAGGCGTGAAAGACGTCCACACCGTCGCGCGCGAAGCCAGCTGAACGGGTGACTGTTCGCGTCGAGGTCACGGCCGACCGGCGGTTCGGCACCAACTCCTACCTCGTCGAGGATGACGAGACCCACGACGCGGTGGTCATCGACTCCAACCTCGAACCGGAGCTGGTGATCGAGGTCGCGAAACAACGCGGCGCCAACGTCAAAGCCATCCTCCTGACCCACACCGACATCGACCACATCGCCGGCCTTAACGAGCTGCGGGCAGCGTTTGGTCCGGTCCCGATCGCGGTCCACGCAGCGGAAAAGGACGTCATCGCGGACGGCCGCCCGCTGCGTCGGGAGTTCGGTCCGATCGCGACGCGCGTCGACAACGTGACCACCCTGGTCGAAGGTGAGCCCTATCGCGCCGGCTCGCTCGAGTTCGAGGTCCTGCACACACCGGGCCACAGCCCTGGCGGCGTCACGCTCAAGATCGACGGCCATCTGTTCACGGGTGATGCGCTGTTCGCCGGGTCGATCGGACGCTCCGACTTCGCCAACTCGGACACGGCCGCGCTGCTCGAGGGCATCAAGTCCCGGCTGCTCTCACAGGCCGACGACGCGATCGTCTACAGCGGCCACGGCCCCGTCACCACCATCGGGCGGGAACGCCGGATGAACCCGTTTCTTACGTAGCGCTCACTTCGAGCTCAGCGTCAGGACGACGATCAACGCGGGCCCCAGCAACACCAGCCACAGCGTCGGGAACACGCAACCGACAGTCGGGATGAGGATCTTCAGCGACGCGCGGGCCGCCTCGGTACGGATCTTGAGCCGGCGCTTGACTCGCATCTGCGCGGCGTGCGCGGCGATGGTTCGCGCAACCGGTACGCCGGTCCGCTCCGCATGGAGGATGCCCCGGACGAGCGACGCGAAATCGTCGACGCCCGTCGACACCGCCATCTCCTCCAGCGCCTCGGCCCGCGGCCGTCCGAGCTGAATTTCCCGCAGCGCGCGCGCCACGAGCAAGGTCAGCGAATCGTCCTGGTGCCGCACGAGCTGCTCCAGGGCGCGGTCGAGGCCAAGACCCGCCTCCATGCTGATGGCGACGACGTCGAGCGCGTTCGGCAGCGAAGCCTCGAGCTGCGCTCGGCGCTCGCGCACCAGCTGCTCCAGCCAGAAGACCGGGACGTAAAAGCCCAGCCCCACCCCGATCACCAGGGCCAGGCCGATCGCGAACGGCGCGCCGATGAACATGCCGATCGCGGTCCCGATGGCGCCGAAGGCGGCGGCGGCGGCGATGCGCAATGTCTGCAGGCCGGCCGGATCCAGGCTGAGCGGGTTGCCGACGAAATCCAGCTGGCGGCGGAAATGCGCGGCCTGCGCCTCGGGCGTCATGCGCGTCATCTGCCGCTGCAGCCAGCGCCGCAGGGGCGCCGTCAGGCGTTGGACGAACGGCTTCTCCAGCTCCAGCGCGACGGCGCTCTGGCCGAGGCCGACCTCCTGGCGGGCGAGGCGCTCGCGGGCGAGCGTTGCAGCGTCCGCGGCACGTGACGCGATCATCCCCACGGTCAGCAGGTAGGCGCCCACCGCTGCCGCCACGCCGAGGAGGATGGGGAGGATGCTCATACGATTGCCGTCAGGCGCCGGATGATCAGGTTGCCGATGAACAGCAGTAAAGCCGCGAAGCCGAGCATCACCCAACCGAGCGGGTTGACGAGCATGGGACGGAAGTAGTCCTGCACGATGAAGTACAGGAGCACGGCCGCGACGATGGGCAACAGCGTGATGATCAGGGCGGTCGCGCGCGATTGAGCGGTCGCCGCGAGAATCTCCGCGCGCATCTCCTCGCGCTGCCGCATCGTGTCGGCGAGCGTGACGAGGATCGCAGGCAGATCTCCACCGACCGAGCGCTGGATCGTGATGACCATCACCATCAGCCGGAGGTCGTTGCTGCCGATTCTCTTGACCATGTTGTTCAGCGCGCTCTCGACCGACGCGCCCAGCTCGATCTCGCGGCGCGCGAGCGCAAACTCGTCCGATATAGGTGGCCCCGCGTTGTCGGTCACGGCAGAGAGCGACTGCGCGACCGACTGCCCGGCCTTCATCGAGTTGGCGATCAGCTCCATCGTGCGCGGCAGGCCCGCGTCGAATTGCCTCAAACGATGGCCGCGGCGGTTGCGCAAGTAGATCCACGGCCCCAGGTAACCGATCACCGCAAAGACGAGGAACTCGAGGCCGATTCCAAAACGCAGCAGTCCGACGATCCCCAGCAAGATCGCAGTCGCGGCCTGGACGATCCTGAACTCATACGGGCGCAGCTCGATGTCGGCGCTGACCAGATCGCGCTGCAGGCTGCTGATCCGCTGCTCGGACGCGATCCAGGCCGGGGTGCCCGTCGAGTCGAAACGCCGCCTCAGCTGCTCCCGAACATCAGACAGAGTCCGAAATGAAGCGCTGACTTGCTGCTGGGGTGCCGCTGCACGTTGCGAGCTCACGGTGCCGTACACGACGAGGCCGACGCCGATCGCCGCCGCGACGGCGACCAGGATGATCGGGATGCCCATCGGTCAGTCCAGGGCCACTCAGTGCGTGGTGAAGTGCCAGCGGCCGTCGACGTCTTTGGGGCCGACGCCGGCCGCGGCGGAAACGTTCTGGCACTTGCTGTCGGGCCCTGTCGGAAGGCTCTGGTAGTCGGTGTAGGACTCGAGCTCGTACTTCATCGACGCGTTGTTGAGGAGCCAGAAGAGGTACTCGGAGTCGCATCCGGTCATGAGCACCGTGAGGCTGCTCGTCACCACCCCGGTCGCGGTTGAGCCGGTCGATGGTCCCACGCGAAGTACGTCGACGTCTTTGAAAACCGTCAGCACGACCGGCTTGCCTGGGCTCTGGCCGAACGACGAGGTGTTGATCGTGGCGAGCATCGTGATCCTGTCCCCGACCTGCACGTAGCCGCCGACCCCGACCTGCTCGCTGGTGGGCACCGTGACCGCAACCCAGCCCTTGGGGATGGGCAGGTAGGCGACGTCGCTGTTGCTCAGAAGATCGCCCGACGGGGCGACCAGGTTGGCGGTCACCGGCATGCCGGCGGGGATGTCCACGCGCGAGCCTTTGCCGGCGACGTCCTTGACGGTCGCGAACGCCTGCGGCGGGGGCTGGGTGAGGTTGGTGAGTGTGAGGTCCGACGCCTGGATCACGGTCCGCGCCTTGATGTCGTGGGCAGCCACGACGACCTTGGTGCCGGCGGTGTTGCCCTGGATCAGCGGCAGGCTGGCGATTCCGGCTGCGGTCGCGAAGGCGAGCACCGCCAGCACGGCGCCGATGACGATGTACAGGCGCCCGCGGCGAGGTCGGGACAGCACGGAGGTGGCTATCGACACTTAATTGGGCGCAAGCTTCACAAAAGGGACGCCTTAAAGCAACTCATTCGACAAGAACGGCCTCCACGAGGGCCGTGCTGATGCCGTAGTCGCTCCCCACGGCGGTGCCCGCCCCGACCGCCGCCGAGACCGACAGGCTGCCGCAGGAGATCGTCCCGTCGATCGTGCTGCTGCCGTTCACGGTGTCGGTGCAGGTGCCGGGCCAGCTGATCGAGCCAAGCAGCCAGTGCTTGGCCGAGGCGCCCTTGATGGCGATCTGCCCGGTGTTGGAGGCTGGAGCCCAGATCAGAAGGTTCCAGCACGCACGATCCCCGGCCGGCAGGCACCAGGCCGAGCCGGGGCAGCTTGCGTCGCCGGCCGGCGCCTGGGAGCATGGCGCGGCAAACCACGTGTAGCCACCGCTCACGGAGTCGGCCGGCGTGTTGGGGGGGCAGACAGAGATGGAGCAGGGCGTCGATCCGAATTGGCAGGTGGCGCCGGCGCAGGAGGCCCCGCCGCCGGCGGCGCAGGTGCCGGTCGAGAACCCGGCCTGGTTGACGAACTCGAGCGTGACATCACGCGCCAGGAGGGTGCTGCCGTTGAGACAGATGCCGCCTCCACCAGCGAAACCCGAACCGTTGAAATAGTAGAACCCGGGGTCGAGTACGCCCCTCCCAAGACCCGGCTTGAATGCCGCGATGACGCCGGACCACCTGGTCGCCTGGGTGACGCTCACGGTCTCGCTTGCGACGGCGGCCGGAAGGTCGAGGCGGTATTCGGACGCGAAGCCGTTGGGCAAATCGTTGACCAAGGGGGTCCATCCGGCTCCGGCCGTGTAGGTCTGGGGCGACTGGATCTCCGGGCTGAAGAGTGTGACCACGAGGTCGTCGGCTACAGTCGTGGCTGCGCTCGTGGACAGGGTCGCACTGGACTGGGTGTTGGCTGACAGCGTTCCCGTCCGGTCCAGCGGCGAGACGGCGAGCGCGTTCTGCCACTCGGTCATCTGGGCGATGGCGGCGTTCGGGACTCCGAATCCGGCGCTCGAGATCCCGCCCGGGTTGTTGGGGTAGTACCAGATCTCCGAGCGGGAGGCGCTGCCCCGGTTGCGGCTGTCGGCCAGCACCCAGTTCGCGGGGGCTGTGAACGCCGTGCCACTCGCGCCCGACCTGATCACCGCCACCAGCAGGGTGCCCGCCGTGCTGGCCACGGGAAGGGTCGGCGTCACCGTCGGGCTTGCCACCGCACTCTTGGGTCCGATCTGGAGGTTGGAGATGCTGCCAGGCAGCGCGGCGATGTTCAGGTAGCCGTAACAGCTGGGCTTGAAGTGGTAGTAGCCGCTCGCGTCCTTGATGGGGACGGGGCCGAGCCCGGTGCCGACGGTGGTCCCGCCGACGACGATGTTGGGATAAACGCCGCCCGGGGTGCAGGCCGCTCCACCTGTTCCCTGCAGAGTGCCGATCGCGGCCGCGTCCGTGTTCGGCTCGGGCGGGCGCGCGGTGGACAGCGGCGGGACCGGGTGCGCACCGCTTCCGCCGGCGCACGGGTTGGGGTTGATCGCCGCGTCGCCCGCCGACAGGTAGGCGCTCGTCCCGGACGTCCCGCATGTCGTCGCGTTGTGGCCGGACAGCTCGTAGCCGTCAGCGCACACCGCGTCGCTCGACCCGGCGTTCGAACCTGCGACGCACAGCCCGCCGCCGCCGACCCATGCCTGTCCGTTGGCGTACACGGACGCGTTGCCGAGGTCCGAGTAGGTGCTCGAGGTCGCGTCGAATCGCGTGTGCGCGTACACCGCGCAGCTGCCGCTCAAGGCGATGGCGTTCGACGCGGCGATGGTGCCCGCGACGTTGAACTGTCCACCGGTGCACGACAGGGTGGTCGCGGAGACAGCCGCGGTCGATCCACTCAGCTGCTGCGCGACCGCACGTCGCGTGACGTTGGTGTTCGACGCGCCCATATAACTGCCGAAGGAGATCGGCAGGGACACGGTCAGGATGACTTCGACCTGCTGCTGGTGCGCTCGGTACGGATAGTGGATGGTTTCGCTCAACGCGCCGGAAAACGTATCGGTGCCGGTGTAACCGCCGGCGCACGTGCCGGCTCCGATGTTCAACGCGCCGGTGCGAGTGCGCTGCGTGGCGAGGAAGTTGTCGGCCTCGGTGATGACAGTGCTCGCCTTGGCGTTGTCGCAGGAGACGCCGATCTTGAGCGCAGCATCGAGCGCCGCCTGGTCGGCGAGCTGCTGCAGCTGGTTGCGCTGCCACTCCACCGAGCCTGCCAGCAGGATCAAAGCGGCCGACCCGATCAGCGCCACCAGCCAGACCGCGACGATGATCATCACCTGACCCGACTGCCGGTTGCGCCGGCGCATCAGAACTCCAACCTCTCGACCGACTGCGAGTCGAACGTGATCACGCTCGGGATGCCGAGCAGCGTGTTCACCACGGGCTTCCACTGCAGCTTCAGGTCGACGACGACGAGCTGATGACCCGACGTGCGCACAGCGGCGCCGTCGGCGCCGGCGCAAGAGGGACAGCTCCACCGCGGGTTCGGGTTGCCACCGGTCGCGTCCAGCTCGTAGACGAAGACGTAGACGGTGCTCGCGTTGATGGCTCCGGTCAACGTGATCGTCCCCGGGAGAAGCGGGTTGGCGTTGGCCGCGTACGTCCCGAATGAAGGCGGGCTGCTGATCGCGGTCGAGTCCTGGTAGACGACGGACATCCCGAGGGCGTCCAGTTGGTGCGCGCCGTTGGTCAGCGGACCCAGCGAGCAGGGCGCGGCAAGAGCCGTGCATGTCGGCGGCAGGGTGTTGGAGCCGCTGTAATACTCAAGGACCGCCTGTCGCGCCATATCGCGCGACGCGCCCTGAAGCATGGTGTAGATCAACAGGCCGCGACCGAGGTCGACGGTCGCGCCGATCATCAGCAGCACCACAGGCGCGATGAGCGCGAACTCCAGGAGGGCTTGGCCGGATTTGGAAAGTCTCACCAGGCCGTCGTGGCGCGGCTCGACCCCTGGATCGTGATCCCGCCGTCGAGGATGTTGAGGTCGCTGAACCCGTAGTACACGTAGACGTCGACCTCGGACTGGTAGAGCGTGGTGATGGAGCCAGCGCAGTTGGCGCTGGAGCCGCAGTACACGGCAACCACCGCCTGCCCGGCCACCGGCTTGGTGTAATCGGTGCCGACTACGAAAGGAGGTGCGTGATTGACCTGCGTGGGACAGCTGACATTGGAGGTCATCGCGGCGAGGTCGGAGGTGACCAGGCTGCACATGGCGGCCAGCCCGGGGCCGTTGGTGCTCGAGGTCTTGCCGGCTACGTACCGTGCGGCGTCGCGAGCGGCGTCGGAGGTCGCGACGGCGAACGAGTAGCCGCGTCCCATCTCGAGCACGCCCGCAATGAGGATGGCCAGCACCGGCAGGGCGATGGCGAACTCAACGAGCGCCTGCCCTGTGCGAGTACGCCGACGGCTACCCATCGAGCTTGAGGCTGGTCAGGATCACCCGCGCGATGTCGCTCGCCCCTCGCGACACCGCCGAGTTCGGGTCGTGCTGCAAGACGAGTCCACCGGCGAGCGTCGAGTCTTCAGGACGCGAGTCGTCGAAACCGACGACCACCGACATCTTGCGGCCGAGGATCGATTCCACAGCGGCGCGGTCCAGCGGTGGGTGGGGGGATCGCTGGTTCAACACCAGCTCCATCCGGTGATCGGGCACGTTCATGATGTCTCGGAAGATCGCGATCGAGCGGCGGGCATCGGTCATGGCCGCGATCTCGGGCGGCACGACGATGACCAGGCACTCCGCGCGTTCGATCACGGCGAGCGCCGCCTCGGCCAGGGAGGTCCCCAGGTCGACCACGATGAGCTTCTGCCATGCAACCACTACGTCAAGAACGCGGCCGACACGTTCCCCGGTCATGGTGTCGACCTCCTCTGGGCGGAGGGTTCCCGGCAGGACGCCCATTCCGGTCTTGTGATTGACGATGTTGCCCCGAAGCACGGACTCGAAATCCACCTCGGAGGCCTTGGTCGCGCTCGCCACGGAGCCCGTCGCGATGAGGTCGGCGAAAAGGGCCGCGTGCCCGAAGGGCGCCGCCAGGTCGATGAGCAGCACCTGCCGCGGGTACTTACGAGCCAGGGCCGCCGCGGTGTTGATGGCCAGCGTCGTCGTGCCCGCCCCGCCCTTGGCGGAGAAGACGGCGACGATCGGCGCGGCGGTCCGGGAGGCGGTTTGCGCCTCGGCCGCGGCGGCTGCCGACAGCTCCTGCTCCCATAGCCTGTCGAGCATCAGCGCGACCTTCTCGACCTCCGACCCCAGCCCCTCCAGCATGCCGTCGCGGTCCAGGGTCAGGAGGACCGCGTCGGTGAGGCCGTAGATATTGGTCACATACCGGTCGCCGGTCCGGGGGGCGGGGAGGATGACCAGGTCGCCGGGCGCGGGCCGCCGCGTGAGAAGGACCTTGCCAGTGGCGTCCGTGACCGACTCCTCGACCTGGCCCGAGGCGAGGAAGACGACTATGTCGCCCCCCGCGCCTCCCAGCCGCAGGGTATCCCTGGCGGCGAGGGCCACGGCGCGCATCCTCCGCGCGACCGCTCGGATAAGGCCGTCGTTAAGGTCTGAGAAAACAGGCGATATTTCCAGGATCCGCATCCGCATCTGCAGTGCGGACGGCGTCTGGTCTCCGGATGGTGCGCTGCCGCTAGCGCCCATCTGACGTGGCCTTTCCTCCCGCGCCCGCTGTAAGGTTTCAGGAACCTCACGGGCGTTCAAAACGCCGATACTGTAGCAACCGCCCCCCAAATGGACCCTTCGCTTCGCAGCAATGGCTCAAATACACGGTTGCCGACGCAGCCCTCCGCCCGCACGGCCGGGCGCTCCCGGCTGGCCGGACGTGTTGAGCGGGTACTTAACTCTGCCCTGGCCGGCGAGCGTGCGGCGGTTCTTAACGCCGCGAGCGCTGAGCTGCTGGCCGACCCGGTGGCCGTGGCGGCCGTGTTCGAATCGGCCCTCGACCGCTCTGGGGTGGGCGTCCTCGGGCACTTCATGACGCACGAGCTGCTCCGCCGCTCGGGGCTGCACGACGATCTCCTGAACGCGCTCGCCAGCCCCCAGCCCGCCACGAGGGCCGCGGCGGCCAGGATCTGCGGCGCGGCCCGGTTGTCCGAGTCGATCGTCTGGATCGCGGACCTGCTGCAGGATGCCAGCCCTACGGTGCGGGACGCCGCCGTGCGTTCCCTGTCCCGGCTGGGGGGCCGGCGGGCGGTCGAGCAGATCATCGCCTCCGCCGATGGGATCCCCCTGTACCGCCTTGCCATCACGCTGTCGCGGGCCGCCTCCGACGTGGACATCGAGGCGCTGATGCGCCAGCCGGCGAGTGAGCGCGCGGCAGTCGCCACGGTCCTCGCCTGCGGCCTCCGCCGGGACGTGCTCCGCGTGTCGCCGCTGCTCGGGATCGCGCATGACCGCAGATGGCCCCTGCCGGTTCGGCTGGCGGCCTGCAAAGCGCTGGCCATGATCGGCGACCGTTCCGCCGCCGACGGCCTGCACCGTCTTGCGGAGGCTGATCCAGACGAGACGGTCAAGAAGACTGCCGACCGCGCTTACCGCCGCCTCCTGCGGCGCGCGGTGAGCAGGCCCCGATGAAGCTTTCCGAGAGGTTCGACCGCCGCTACCAGCAGACGCCGGCAACCGCGCCGCAAACCCCGGTCACCGGGCCGCAAACCCCCGTCACCGGACCGCAGACCGCCGTCACCGGCCCGCAGACGCCGATCGACGGGGTGCCGAGCATCGCGCCGGTGGAGCGGCGCGCGGTGCCGCGAGAAGGGACGGCCGCGGTGTTGGAGACGCCGCGCGTCGACGGCCCGGCCGTGCTCAGCCCCGCGCTGGCCGCCGCCAAGGCGGAGATCCACTCCGACCTCTTGCGACGGCACGCCGCGGCGATCGACATCACCAACCGGGCGGGCATCAGGCGGCTGCTCATGCAGCTGACCGACGAGCACTTCCGGCTCAAGCCCCCGGCCGCGCTCGTCACGGCGGCCGACCGGGAGCGCCTGGTCGAGATCCTCTTCGACGAGGTCATCGGGCTCGGTCCGCTGGAGGCGCCGCTGCGCGACCCGGACATCACCGAGATCATGGTCAACCGGCCCGAGCAGATCTTCGTCGAGCGCCGCGGCCGGATCGAGCTGACCAACCTCGCCTTCGAGGACGAGGCCAGCCTGCGGCGCGTGATCGACAGGATCGTCTCGACGATCGGCCGGCGCGTGGATGAGTCGGAGCCGATGTGCGACGCGCGGTTGAAGGACGGCTCGCGCGTGAACGTCGTCATCCCGCCGGTCGCGATCTACGGCCCGTGCCTGACGATCCGCAAGTTCGGCCGCGAGGTGTTGACCCCCGAGAAGATCGTGGCCACCGGCGGCTCGAGCGAAGGGATCCTCGAGTATCTCGACGCGGCAGTGAAGACCAGACTGAACATCATCGTCTCTGGTGGCACCGGCTCCGGCAAGACGACGCTGCTCAACGTCCTGTCCGGGTTCATCCCCGCCAACGAACGAATCGTCACGTGCGAAGACGCGGCCGAGTTGCGACTCCGCCAGGTCCACGTGATCAGCCTGGAGTCCAAGCCGGCCAACGTCGAAGGACACGGCCAGATCATGATTCGCGACCTGGTGCGCAACTCCCTGCGCATGCGTCCCGACCGGATCATCGTCGGCGAGGTGCGGGGCGGCGAGGCGCTGGACATGCTCCAGGCGATGAACACCGGCCATGACGGTTCGATGAGCACTCTGCACGCCAACAACCCACGCGATTCGATCACGCGCCTCGAAACGCTGGTGCTCCTCGCCGGGACCGCGCTTCCGTCACGTGCCATCCGCGGACAGATCGCATCGGCAATCAACATCGTTGTGCAGACGGAGAGATTGCGTGGCGGCGCGAGGAAGATCGTGAGCGTGGCCGAGGTGCTCGGCATGGTCGATGGTGAGATCGCGATGCAGGAGCTGTTCTCCTTCCGGCAGGTTGCGGTCACACCCGACGGTCGCGCGGTCGGCTATCACACCGCGACCGGGACGCGCTCCAACTTCTTCGCGCATTTCCAGAGCAACGGCGTGGAGTTTCCGGTCTCGATGTTCACGCCGGTGAATCAGCCGCCGATGGAGCAGCTGTACTAGTGGGGGAGTTTCGCGAGGTCGGAGCGGAGCCACCCGAGCAACACGCCGACGGGCATCCGCACCGCCTGATCCAGGTCGATTCGGAGCTGCTGGCAGACGTCGGCCACCAGCTGCGCAACCAGCTCAACGCGGTGGTCGGCGCGGCCGGCCTCCTTTCCACCGGCGCGGAGACGAGCGAGGAGCGCGAGCTGGCGGCGATCGTCGAGACGGGCGCTGAGCAGGTCGCGCGCATCGTGGACGAGGTGCTGGACGCGGTCACCATCGAGAGCGGCGAGTTCGAGCTCGCGCTGCACCCGTTTGACGTCCGCTCGACCGTCGAGAGCTGCCTCGCCCTCGTCGCTGAGGCGGCGGGCGCCAAGGGGCTCGACATTTCCTTTAATGCTGCCCCGGACGTGCCGAACGTCGTGATCGGCGACTCACGGCGTCTCGAGCAGATCTTGCTGACGCTGCTGCACGGAGCGGTCGATCGCACTTACCGCGGCGGCGTAGGCATCGAGCTGTCGTCGGCGGACCGCGGCGGCCTGGTCGCGCTGCAGTTCA
>WNEY01003028.1_pt1 | contig 12856 bp, 14 predicted proteins | sample 5400531 | NCBI WGS metagenome assembly WNEY01 (sample SAMN13153338, study PRJNA577476) | soil metagenome | isolation source: 200 cm saprolite under Douglas fir tree site 1 | place: USA:California | collected 2015-04-18
GTCGGCGACGATGAACTGCTGGAGGGAGCCGGGGCCCAATGGGCCGTCGTCGCGATAGACGGTGAACGGCACGACCCGCCAGTTGAGCGCGGTGCTGACCAGGTAGGCGGCCACCTCGCGCTTCCCGAGCGTGCCGTCAGGGAAATCGTCGAGCGGCGTCTCGCCCGGCGCCGGTTTGTAGACCGCGAGTGTTTCGGCGCCCGCGTCCCCGCGGACGTGTGCCAGGTAGGTGTAGTTGGAGCAGTCGGGCATCAGCGCGCGCGCCTTGATCCGGCCCTCGCGCAGCAGGCGCTGCTGGGCCTCGCCATCCGGCAACCGCGCGGCGCGCGCCATGCCTAGTGGTGCCCGTTGAGCCGGGGGCATACGCCGCCGTCGTGGTCGATGGGGCCGCCGCACATCGGGCAGGGTGGGCGGCCGGCGCTGATGAGGGCGGCCGCATGGGCCGCGAGCGCCTGCATCTGGGCGAGGCTCGCCTCAAAGTGACCGGTGGCCGGCTCATCGCCTTCGTCGACCAGTTCCACCAGCGAGACCTCGAACGACTTCTCGTCCTGGCTGTAGGTCAGAGTCATGAAGCCGACCCGCCACCTGGGCGTGACGGGTTGCTCTAGCGCCATGTCGGGCAGACGGCCAGCGGGCGGCACCGGCACGCGGGAGAAGACTTCCTGCAGCCGTTCGGTCAGCGCGCGCAACTGGTCCTTCTCGAGGGCCAGGCTGACCACCTGGTCGGCGGCGCGAAGCTGGAGGTAGAACTCGCGCTTGCCCGGCTCACCGATGGCCCCGGCGGTCACGCGCGTGACTTCTTCGTAGTCAAAGCTTTCCGAGGACATCGCTCTATTCTCCCGCAGCCTCTTGCCGGCACCTTAAGGAAGGATAAAAAATGCGGGCCGCTGGGGAAGCGGCCCGCTAAGAGGGGGGGAGGGAGCAAATGATGCACTGCTATCTGTACCCAATCCGTCGGCCGCGTAACGGCTCCGGGCATCGGGTGAAGACCTGAATGCGGCACGGCACCAACTGATCGCAAATCCCGGCTGAAAACGGCCTCGGAGCGGTGCCTAAAATGAGCTGTGAGACGCTCGTTGGACCCACGGTGGTGGCACCGGAACCTCACCACCTTCCAGAAGGTCGTGGTGGCGAACAGCGTGATCATCGCCGCCGGCGCCGTCAGTGGTCCGCTGATCACCCTGAATTTTTCAGGACGCTCCCGATTGCCCTTCTTGCTGGGTCTGCTCGCGATCGGCCTGGCGGCGATCCTGGTCGCCAATTTCCTGATCCTGCGGCTGGCGTTCAAGCCGATGCGGGAGCTGGAGTCCACCATGAGCGCCGTGCAGCCCGGGCTCGAGGAGCCGCGTGTCCAGGCAAATTTCTCCGACCCCGACCTGCGACGGATCGCGAGCGTCTTCAACTCCATGCTCGATCGGTTGGAGCACGAACGCCACCTCAGCGCGCAACGCGTGCTGCAAGCGCAGGAACGCGAGCGCCAGCGTGTCGCGCGCGAGCTGCATGATCAGACCGGCCAGGCGTTGACGCACGAGATCATCAGTCTCGACCTGTTGCTGGAACGCACCGGCGACGCCGAGGCACGTCAGCAGCTCGAAGCCGTCAAGCGGACGCTGGAGGAGACCCTCGAAGAGGTCCATCGGATGTCCCAGGACTTGCGACCATCGGTGCTGGACGATCTCGGTCTGGTGCCGGCGCTGCGCACGCTGGCAAAGCAGCCCTCTGGATCGGAGGTTTCGCTGCACGTCGATGGGCTGCGGGAGCGCCTGCCGGCGCCGATCGAGACGGCGCTTTACCGGATCGCGCAGGAAGCCCTGACCAACGCGAATAAGTACGCGAAGGCGTCGCACGTCAACATCGACCTGCGTTCCCTCAACGGGCACATCCGGCTGCGCGTCCGCGACGACGGCGTCGGTTTCGATCCGGGGAGCATTCCGGAACGGGAAGAACCCGGACGTGCCGGGCTGGGGATCTTCGGAATGCGGGAGCGCGCCACGCTGCTGCGTGGAACGCTCGAAATCCACTCGGCGCCGCTCAAGGGCACTGAGGTCGTCGCCCAATTACCACTGGAGGACCGCCATGCAGGTTGAACGCCGCCCGATCCGCGTGATGCTCGTCGAGGACCACAACCTGGTCCGCGCCGGGATCCGCGCCGTGATCGACGGACAGAGTGACATCCAGGTGATCGCGGAGGCCACCGAAGGGCGGGAGGCCATCCGATTGGCGCGAGCCAACTGTCCTGACGTGGCGGTCGTCGACGTGGCCATGCCTGGGATGTCGGGAATCGAGGTGACGCGCGACATTCGGCGTCTCTGCCCGCAGACCCAGGTGCTGATCCTGACCGCGCATGACAACGAGGAGTACTTCTTCCAGACGCTCAAAGCGGGTGCCGTCGGTTACGTGCTCAAAAAGGCCGCTGCCTCGGACCTGATCGCCGCCATTGAGGCGGCCAGCAAGGGTGAGCCCTACCTCTATCCATCGGTGGCGCGGCTGCTCGTCTCCGATTACTTGCAGCGCGCGCCCGAGCGGGAGACCTTCGAGCCGCTCAGCGATCGCGAGCGTGAAGTCCTACGACTGGTGGCGGAAGGCAAGACCAATCGACAGATCGCGGACAGCCTCTTCCTCAGCATCAAAACCGTGCAGACCCACCGTGATCACATCATGAAGAAGCTGCACATGCACGATCGCACCGAGCTGGTCAAGTACGCCATCCGAAAAGGCCTGATCGAGGCCGACTCCTAGCCGGCTCGGTCGCTGCGCGGCGCCGGGTGCGACCGGCAGGTCGCCCGGTCGATCGACCGTGGGGCCGCCCTTTTTTGTGGCGCGTCACAACTGTCTCGAACCCGCGTGGCTCGGGGTGAAATTCACCATCAGGTGGAGGTCAAGGAACCGGCCGATATCATCCACTTCCGTCTCGATGCCGGCTCGGGCGGCAGGACTCATCGGTCCGAAGCGGTCGACCGTGACGCGGCCGTTTTGACCGCCCGACTTGGGCAGGCTCCAGGCCGCCACAGCCCGGCCGTTGACGACGACCGCGGGGTGGAGCCAGCCGCCGCCGCGCTGCAAGCGACGCTGCAGCGGGAGGGGCACCGCGAGATCGCGTCGCCGATAGCCGAGCAGGTAGGTGTCGAACGCGGGCAGCAGCCGGACGTCGGTTTTCAGCGGCGTTGCATCGAGCTTCAGACGCTGTTTTAGCATGAAGCCCGGCCGTCCCTGGATCATGACCTCGGCGAGACCGGCTCTCGCTCCGGTCATGGCGGATCGCGCATCGCTCATGGGTAGGCCCGACCAGGCGCTCAGGTCCTCGACGGTCGCGGGGCCGAAGGCCGCGAAGTAGCGGCGTGCAAGCTCGGCCAGCGCGGTTTCTCGGGCCGGCATCCGTGCCGTTGGGACCCAGTCATTCAGCAAGGCGTAGGTGGACTCGCCATCCTCCCGATCGGCCCCGAGACAGAGGACGCCCTGCAGGGCGGCGAGCGCAATCAGGTGAATGGGTGCCTGCGTCTTTGGCTCGAGGACGATATGCCGACGCCGCAGGAGGTCGACCAGCTCGTACCGCGTCAGCGGGCCGGCGTGCGTGAGGATCTCTCGGATCGCGGCCACACCCCTGGCTTTCAGGTCGTCGTCCAGGCCGAGCTGCGCGTGTCGGGTGGAGCCGGCTCGGGCAAAGACCGGACCCAACAGCGCAAGCAACCAGCGGACATCCTCCGCGGCGACGACGTGCAAGGTGCCACGCATCAGCCAGGTGCGAGCGATGGAGCGTTCGTCGTTGAGCGCACGCTTGACCTTGCCGGCGTCGAGACCCGCGCTCCGAACGCGCATGCCGAGCGTCGCGGCGCTCCAGAGCTGGGCCTGTAGGCCGCACACCTCGTGCAGGATCGTGGCCGGCGGCGTCCCGGCGGCCGCATCCCGCGTCAGCCGCTGAGCCCTGGCACGCATCCAGAGCACGCGGCCCTCGGAGAGGACGCTAGCCGCCGGCGGGCCCTGCGTCGACGCCAGGTTCGGTCATGCGTGAGGGATCCAGCAACCGGTCCAGCTCCTCCGGGGCGAGTTTCGTCTGCTCGCGCGCCACCTGGCGGACCGTCTTGCCGGTGGCCAGCGCTTCTTTCGCGAGCTTCGCCGCCGCGTCGTAGCCGATCGCCGGCACGAGCGCCGTGGCCAGCATCAGCCCTTGTTCGACCATTTGCGGACCCCGCTCCGTGGCCTTGATTCCCACGATGCATTGCCGGGCCAGGTTCTGGGCCGACGCGGAGAGCAGAGCGAGCGACTCGAGTAAGCAGAAGGCCGCCACCGGTATCATCAGGTTGAGCTCGAAGATGCTTCCCGACTGGGCCGCGATCGCGATCGTCTGATCGTTGCCCAGTACCTTCGCGACCACCATCGTCATCGACTCGATGATCACCGGATTGACCTTGCCGGGCATGATCGAGCTCCCGGGCTGGACCTCTGGCAGGGTGATTTCGCCCAGGCCGGCGCGGGGTCCCGAGGCGAACCAGCGAATATCGTTGCCGATCTTCCAGAGACTGACGGCCACGGTGCGAAGGGAACCCGCTGTTGACAACACGGCGTCTAGCGTTGCCTGCGCCTGGAAATGGTTGCCGGTCTCTCGCACCAGGAGGCCGGTGCGCCTGGTCAGGTGAGCCGAGACCCGTTGCGCGAATTCAGGGTGGGCATTGATGCCGGTGCCAACCGCGGTACCGCCGAGGGGCAGTTCGGCCAGTTCCTCCGCGGCAAGGCGGACTCGATTACTGGATCGCTCGACCTGACCGGCGTAGCCGAGGAATTCCTGGCCGAGGCGAATGGGGGTCGCGTCCTGAAGGTGGGTCCTTCCGGTCTTGACGACCGGCATGAACTCCTTGGCCTTCTTCTCGAGCGCGTCCTTCAGATAGGCGAGTGCCGGCACGAGCTCTTCGTGGATCGCGACCAGCGCCGAGAGCTGCATCGCCGAGGGGATGACGTCGTTGCTCGACTGGCACTTATTGACGTGGTCGTTGGGATGGACCGGCTGCCGAGAGCCGAGCGGATGACCGAGGATCTCGTTCGCCCGGTTGGCGATCACTTCGTTGGCGTTGGTGTTCGTCGACGTCCCCGAGCCGGTCTGGAAGACATCGACGACGAAGTCCCTGTCGAACTTGCCTTCCTCGACTTCCTCAGCGGCCTCTTGAATCGGGTTGGCGAGGCGGGTCTCGAGCAGCCCCAGCTCAGCGTTGACGAGTGCGGCCGCGCCCTTGATCTGGGCCAGCGCCCGGATGAAGCGGCGCGGGAGCCGCAGGTTGCTGATCGGGAAGTTCTGCCGGGCGCGCTCGGTGCTCGCCCCGTAATAGGCTGTCGCGGGAACCCGAACTTCGCCCATGGAGTCTCGCTCGACTCGCGCGCCAGCATCCTCCGCCATGCGGGGTCATGGTAGCAAGGGTCGGAAGGTGCGGAGCCAGCTGAATGGAGTTAGGCGGCCGCTTTTTCGTCGATCAGCTTCGTGCCCAGGGCGCCACGCAGAAAGCCGATGACTTGCGCGTACTCATTCTCTTTTTTGGCCCAGCTGTACTTACGGCTGGTGCCGTCGGCCAGCGAGACCGTCACCTTGGCGGTCAGCAGTCCAGAGGTCAGGCGCGCATCAACAATGTCCCGAACCAGGATCTGGACACCCTTCGGATCGAGGGCCAGGAGTTGTGCCGCGGACTGCTGCCGCCGCTGCTCGGCGGCCGCCTCGCGCGACTTGCGCCCGAGGCGGTAGATCAACATCCCGATCAGGCCGAACTGCGTGGCGAGCATTCGGCCGAACATCCCGCCGGAGCTGACGACAACCAGGCAGTCCTCATAGACCAGCATCTCCTGGTAGTCCATCCTCGATTGGATGCCCTTGATTACGCCCAGGGCGCCGGTTGCGGCCATTGTCACCCGGATAACGGTTCCCGGCTGGCAGTCCTGCGCCCCATCACGTTATCTTTAGGCCGTGCCGGCCCGCATCGTCTCCATCCAGCTCTGTCCTGGTCACCGGGAACCGATGCAGCTCGTTCCAGGTGCGACCCTGGTCGAAGGCCTCGGGATCGAGGGCGACAAGCACGCCGCCGCCGCGTCCAAGCGACAGGTCCTGCTGGCCGACAAGGAAGCGCTCGATGCGGTTGGAGTCCTCCCCGGCACGATCAAGGAGAACGTCACGGTGGAAGGCATCGACGTGATGCAGCTTCCGGCCGGCACCCGGGTGCACCTTGGCCGGAGCGCCGTGCTGGAGATCACCGCGATTTGCGAGCCCTGTTTCCGGATGGATGAGATCCGGGAGGGGCTGAAGCAGGAGCTCGAGGGCCGGCGGGGGATGGTCTCGCGGGTGGTCCGGGGCGGAACGATCAACGTCGGCGACCCCATCACCGTCGAACGCTCGGAGCCGCTCGCATCCTAACTTGATCCGGGCCGTCGACCTGCACGTCCATCTGCCGCTGAAGGAATGGCTGGATGGCAGCATGGGGCCCTATCGTGAGGGGGCGGCTCGGTACTTCCGCAGCGAGGTGCACGAGCGCAGCGTTGACGAGCTCGCTGTCGAGTTTGCCCAGGAGCAACTCTTCGGGATCCTGCTCGCCTGGGATGCGGAGACGGCCACGGGCCGGCCACCGCTCTCCAACGACCTCATCGGCGCGATCGTCAAACGCCATCCCAAGCGATTCGCCTTCTTCGCCTCGGTCGACCCCTGGAAGCCGAACGCGGTCGAGGAGCTGGAGCGCGCCGTCAAAGAGCTGGGGGCGAAGGGCGCTAAGTTTCATCCCTCGATGCAGGACTTCTATCCGAGCGATGAGCGCCATTTCAAGCTCTGGGAGAAGGCCTCGGAGTTGAAGATTCCATGCCTCTTTCACACCGGCACCAGCGGCATCGGCGCCGGCCAGCCCGGCGGCCAGGGCATCAAGCTCGACCCCGCCCGGCCGATCCACCTGGACATCGTGGCGGCACGCTTCCCTGACCTGCCCATCATCGCCGCCCACTTCGGCTGGCCCTGGCACCTGGAACTGATCGCCATGGCGCTCCACAAGACCAACCTATACATCGAGCTTTCCGGCTGGTCGCCGCGCTATTACCCGGAGGAGCTGGTGCGCGAGATTGGAGGCCGCCTGCAGGATCGCACCCTCTTCGGCAGCGATTACCCCTTCCTCAAGCCAACTCGTGTCCTGGAGGAGCTCGACACCCTCTCACTCAAGCCCGAGGCGAAGGTGAAGATTCTGCGCGAGAACGCCGCGCGGTTGCTCAAGCTCCAACTGGCCTGACTTTAGCCTGACCTTCCCAGCAGGCGACGCCCTCCTGACCAACGACCGCGCCATGCGCCGTGCCTGCGGGTAAGTCGAGGCGGTCCCCCGGCCTCATAACGATCGCGACCCTTCCGACTGGCGTGAAGGTGATCGACCCGCGTTCGACGTAGAGGATCTTCCGATAGGGATGGTCGTGTACCGGATACACGGCGCCCGGTCCATTACTCCATCGGTAGCAGTGGTCCGCCTCCGCGCGTAGCTTCTCTTCCACGCTGTCGGTCATGACTGCATAATGCACGTCGATGCCTCGCGGCTACGCGCGTTATGTGTTGGCCGTCATGGTTGGCATCAACTTCCTGAATTACCTCGACCGCTATATCCTGCCGGCGGTCGCCACCAGGATCCAGGCCGAGTTCCATCTGACGGACAGCCAGGTCGGCTTGCTCGGCAGCGCTTTCCTGCTCGTCTATGCGGTCGCGACGATTCCGTTCGGCATCTGGGCCGACCGCGGCGTTCGGAAGACGGTGATCGGAATCGGCGTCACCATCTGGAGCCTCGCCACGCTCTTTACCGGCCTGGCCCGCAGCTATGCCCAGCTCTTTCTGGCTCGGGCGGTGCTGGGCATCGGGGAAGCGAGCTATTACCCGGCGGGGACGGCGCTGCTCGGCGATTATTTCAAGAAGGAAGGTCGGGCACGCGCGATGTCGGTTTGGGCGGCGGGCACGGCGGTTGGCATCGCCGTTGGCTTCGCCGGCGGGGGGATCGTGGCCAGTACGCTCGGTTGGCGCGCCGCTTTTTACATGACCGCCGTCCCGGGCCTCGTCTTCGCCATCCTGGCGTTCGGGCTGCGCGAGCCCTTGCGTGGCGCGGCCGAGGCGCGAGGCCCGCAGACGCACAAACCACCGTCGATCACCTGGAGGACGTTCGTCCGGCTCCTGCAGATCCCGACGCTGCGCGCCACCATCGCCGCTGAGACCGCGCTGTTCTTCGTGCTGGGCGGCGCCGCGTTCTGGCTCCCGACCTACTTGAGTCGGCGCTTCGGGCTGGGAACCGGAACCGCAGGAACGCTGGCGGGCGGCGTGCTGGTTCTCGGGCTGCTGGCCGGCTCGCTCCTCGGTGGAGTGATCGCCGACCGGATTACCAGGTCGCGACAATCGGCAAGCAACCTGCCGGTCGGGATCGCGGGCTTCCTCTCGGGCGCCGTCTTCGTGGCCCTGGCGCTGCTGATGCCGAGCCTGGCGTTATTCATTCCGATGTTCCTCCTCGGCGCGGCGTGCCTCTACCTGTACAACGGCCCCTACACCGCGGTCAAACAGAATGTGGTGTTGCCCACTGTTCGGGCGACTGCCGTGACGATCGCGCTCTTGATCGAGCACCTTCTCGGAGACTCGTACGCGCCGTTTGCCATTGGCAAGCTGTCCGACGCATTGAACAGCTTGCAGCTCGCGCTCCTTATCCTGCTGCCTCCGTTGCTGGTGCTCGCCGCACTTCTCGCGGCCACCGGGCTCCGGCACGAGGATCCTGACGGGCAGGCGATGGAGGCGCGCTGGGCTAGCTCGACAAGCCTTCCCTAAATCTCAATGCCGGTGAAGAGATCCTCTTCAGAGAGATCGTGGGCGGCGCCGACCAATGAGAACACCTCGAAGCTGCCTTGCCCTTCGATGAACTTCCGCAACGCCTCCCACTCCTGCGTCTGGGTCCGGTGATGCGCGAAGGCGCGTAGCTTCGCCTCCTCGAAACCCATGATCGAGACGCGAGTCGTGATCGGCGGCTGCGGCGGGAGCTGGAGCGCGTCGACGGTCATGGTGGTGGCGGTCTGGAAGTAGAGCTTGCTCGGTGACCACGCCGAGAGGCCGAGGGCGAGCGCCTCGAGCTCGTAGGCCGACGGATCGGCGCTGAGCGTGCAGGCCGGCACCGTCATCCGGCTCACGACCTTGTGGTCGGGATGTCCGTAGGTGCCCTCCGGTCCAAAGGTCACGACCACCTGCGGCCGGTGGCTGCGAAGGCAGCGCACGATGTCGCCCAGGAATCGTTCCCGGACCGCTTCGACCTCCTCAACTTTTTCCAGCGCGCCATCCGGGTAATCGAACGTTTCCAGGAACGCGGCGCCGAGCTCGCCGGCGGCGGCGCGAAGCTCGAGCTCTCGAACGTCGGTCAGACGGCGGAGGTCGCCCGTCGCCCGGCCGTTCCAGAGCCCGGCTCCGCCGCGCGTCATCGTGACCAGGCTGACCGTCGCGCCCTCGGCGCTGTAGCGCGCGATCGTTGAGGCGCAGCCGAAACACTCGTCGTCGGGGTGTGGCATTAGAACCATCAGGCGCTGGCCTTCGCGCTTCATTCCGAGCAAGTGTAGGGGCGGCCGGGGCCGCTGACCTGCCGCTGCGCCAACCGATAATGAGCGGATGCCCCAGAGCACACTGCTCTACGTTCACAACGGCCTGTTCCGCGCCGGGCTCATCATCACGGGGTTCATCGCCATCTGGAGCGCCTTCCTGTATTTGCGCAAGCAGGCGCCCAGCGGCAGCTACCGGGCGACGCTGGTGCTGACCGAGGGCCTCTTCATCGTTCAGGGGTTGGTCGGAATCGCGATGTTCTTCGGGGGCGCGCGTCCCCACGATCAGCTCCACTGGCTCTACGGTCCCTTGCTGGTGATCGTGCTCCCGATCGCGGCGAGTTACCTCTCGGGGCGGGAGAGCCGACGCGAAGCCCTGGTGTATGGCCTTGCCGCACTCTTCATGTTCGGGTTGGCGATCCGGGCCTACATGACCGGTCACGTCTGACGTCCCATAGCGTCAGAAAACGAGAGAGGGGCCCTTTCGGACCCCTCTCGTTACCGCTATCTAGCGGCTCTTACGGGTCGCCTTCTTGGCCTTCTTCGTGGCCTTCTTCCTGGTCGCCATGCGTCACCTCCTTATCGCGTGAGCGGCGAACCGCGCACCGCGTCGTGCGCTTACGGAGATAACGCTTAGTGCAAAACGATCTTGCAGATTCGAAACGCGGGTGGGCTTAAAAGAGGCGCAGCTGGTCGATGGCCGCCAGTGGTTTGGCTCGCAAACCGCGTCGTCGCAGGTGCATGGCGAGCTCTTCGTCGAAACCGAGCACGGTGTACGTCATGCTCGCACCGATCTTCTCCGCGTAACAACAGAGTTCTTCGAAGTCGGCATGGTCGGAGAGCGGGAAAACGGCATCGACCTCCAGGCGATCCTTGAGGCTTGCGTCCATGGCCCAGCCGGTCAGCGCCGCCGTTTTGAATACGCCAAGCTGGTCGGCGAGGTCACCACGGCGGGCTGATGGCGGCATGATGACGACGGCCGGTCGAGCGCCGGCTTCGCCCAGCTGTTTATATGGTGGGAAGTCACAGCCGAGCTCTCGATACACTTCCGTCACTCCGAATGACGACGGGTGAAGCGCAATCGTCAGACCGGCGGCGGCGAGCGCGGAAAGGATTTCCTGTCCCTTCCCCAGGGAGTAGCCGAGGAGCACGGGTGTCGCTCCACCGTCCCGGACGCTCTTGCACCAGGACACCATCGCCGCGATCACCTCATCGGCGTCGGGGAAGCGGTAGTGCGGCTTGCCAAAGGTGCTTTCCAGCACCAGCACGTCGGCCGGAACGGGCTGCGCCGGTGTGCTGGTGAAGCCGGCCCGCGTCTTGAGGTCGCCGGTATAGAGGATGCGACCGAAGTCGGTCTCCACCAGGGTCTGCGCCGAGCCGAGGACGTGGCCGGCCGGATAGAAGGTCACCTCGCAGCGGTCGAGCGCGATCGTCTCCCCATAGCCGACCGCCTCGACGGTGCCGAGGAGAGGCCGCCGCCGCCGGTGAGTAACCAGCCGACGGGTCGCGGGAGTGGCATAGGCGAGCGGATGGTCGGCGACATGATCGCTGTGGGCGTGGCTGATGACGGCTCGTGGTCGGGGCTTTCTGGGGTCGAGCCAGAGATGCTGTTCGGGAAGGTAGACGCCGCTCTCCCAGAGGATCGGGTACGACAGCAAGGCGGGCTGTTACTCGGTGGCGGCGGCGCTGCGTTCGAAGAGCTCGTCGCGAAGCGCGCAATAAGTGCAGAATCGCTGGCCCGGCGGTCCCGCGAAGACGCTGGTCCGGCCACAGTTCGGGCAGGTCTCTTTGGCGTCCGCGTCAACGGTCGTCTCTGGCAGTTCGACCAGGGTCAGCGCCTCGACCGGCTCTTCCACGGCCACCGCTTCGCTCTCCACGGCCACCGCTTCGCTCGGCGTAGGCTCGGCCACCGCTGCGGGTGGTGTCTCAAGTGGTGGTGGTGCCGCGGGGCCGGTTTCAGCCTCGTCGCGTTGCCCGAACAGCCGGGTCAGCCAGCGGAGCACTCGCGGCTACGGTAGAACATGCGCTCGCCGAAGTCAAATGAGACCACTAGACGGCTAATCCGAGCTGCACCGGCTCCGGCGGCGGCTCGGCCCGCCACGCCCTTCGATCACCGACGCCGTAGCGGCGCTTGAGGGTACTGACCGCGCCCATCACGGGCGCCTTGACCGCGGCTGGGGCATAGGCGCCGGGGAAGAGATCGCGGTAGCGCGCGAGGAGGTGAGGATAGTCCCTGGCCAGGAATTCCATGAAGTGCTCTTTGGTCCCCGGCTTCAGGTAGACGATGTTCGCCCAGACGAAGCAGGCACCCGCGTCCGCCGCAGCGGCCACCGTGGCTTCCAGCTGGGCCGGTGAATCGGAAAGCCCCGGCAGCACCGGCGCCATGCCAACCCCGGCTTCGATGCCGGCGTCCACCAGCGCCTTGAGCACCTTCAATCGCTTTTGTGGCGGCGGTGTCCCCGGCTCCGTCTTCGCCCAGACCGTCTCATCGACGGTCGGAATGCTGAAGCAGACGGTGGTCTTCGCCTGCAGCGAGAGCTCGACGAGCACGTCGATGTCTCGAAACACCATCGTCCCCTTGGTGATCAGACCGACCGGTGTCTTGAAGTCGCGGAACGCCTCGAGGCATCGGCGGGTCAGCCGGTAGGTGCCTTCGATCGGCTGGTAGGGGTCGGTCGCCGTTCCGAAGGCCACCGTCTCACGCTTCCAGCTGCGCCCCGAAAGCTCGCGACGGAGCAGCTCCGGGAGGTTGACCTTGACGCCCACGCGAGCGCTAAACCCCGCTCCGGGGTCGCGGTCGGCCAGCTTCGCATGAGCGCGGGCGAAGCAGTACACGCAGCTGTGAAAGCAACCCTGGTACGGGTTCAGCGACCAGTTGAAGCCCATGTGCTGCACCCGGTTGAGCGCCGACTTGGCCACGATCTCGAAGTACTCGGTCCTAGCGCCGACTTGGCCACGATCTCGAAGTACTCGGTCCTCGGCATGCGGGTCCTAAATCATAGTACAAACATTTGTTCGATCGCGAGTGATTTATCCATAATGAATGCGGCCAGCCATGAATATCCTCGTCTGCGTGAAGCAGATTCCCGATCCCAACGCGCCGGGCAAGCTCGATCCCCAGACCAAGCGGTTGGTCCGCGAGGGCGTCGACCTGGTTCTCGACCCCGGCGATGAGCACGCGGTTGAGGCGGGCCTCCAACTTGTCGAAAAGGATGCCGGTGAGGTCACGGTCATCTCGATGGGCCCACCCAGGGCCGTTGACGCCATCCGACGGGCGCTCGCGATGGGCGCGCATCGTGGCATC
>WNEY01003244.1_pt1 | contig 12854 bp, 13 predicted proteins | sample 5400531 | NCBI WGS metagenome assembly WNEY01 (sample SAMN13153338, study PRJNA577476) | soil metagenome | isolation source: 200 cm saprolite under Douglas fir tree site 1 | place: USA:California | collected 2015-04-18
CCGCCCCAAGGGCCGTTCATGAGCCTGGGGGAGATTGCCAAGCTCCTCGGTTCGAAGTTCGAGGTGTCCCGATGAAGGCGATCGTCGCGAGCGGAAAGCGCAAGACGGCGGTGGCGCGCGCGACGCTCACGAAAGGACGAGGCATCGTGCGAATCAACAGCGTGCCCGTCGAAATCTATCCGTTCGAATTGGGGCGACTGAAGATCCTGGAGCCGCTGAAGCTCGCGGGGAAGAAAGTCGACACAATCGATATCGACGTGAACGTGCAGGGCGGCGGCGTGATGGGGCAGGCGGACGCGGTCCGCACGGCGATCGCCCGCGGCCTCGTTCAATACCTGAATGACAACGATCTCGAGACCGTCTTCCGCGAATACGATCGCACGTTGATCGTCCCGGACACCCGGCGCAAGCTGCCGAAGAAACCGCTGGGTCGTGGGGCACGGAAGAAGCGGCAGAAGTCGTACCGGTGAGCCAATGATCATTCCCGTCCGATGTTTCACTTGCGGCAAGGTCGTCGGAAGTTCGTTCCCGGGGTTCATCGAGCGGACGCGCGGTGGAGAGGAGCCGCGGAAGGTCCTCGACGAGCTGGGGCTGAAACGGTACTGCTGCCGTCGGATGATTCTCTCCCATGCGGAACTCATCGACGAAGTCTTGCCGTTCGGTTGAAGGATCTCGCCCCGAGACGACGAACCCGCGGGGAAGGGTTTTTAGGCCTTCAGTCATTCGAGAGTTTCCGGCGGGTCCGTGGGGTAGCTTGGTTTGAGCGCGGGGACCGCCTGGTCTTCCCGCTCACAAGAAATCCTACCAGCTTGGGGTGCTGGCGACTCCGGTTCAAATCCGGACGGACCCACTTAACTTCCGGTTCAAAACCTATATCAAGTACGCGCACCTGCGCGAGAACCCGACGATTGGCCGGTGGTATCGGAATCTGGCGCGAGGCTCCGAGATCACCGCGGATGTGTACCTCCGACGTCTCGGGAACGTCTGCGCCGCCCGGAAGATCGGTCCGGAGGACCTCGTACGAATGACGAGGGATGCGCGAAGGGACTTCCTGACGGACCTCGTGTCGGCGATGGAAGACGCCGGACTGACAGGAGGGTACATCGAGTCCACGCTCAAGGCCCTTCGGTCGTGGCTGTCCTTTAACGACGTCCGATGGGACCTCAAGATCCGGGTGAAGGGCTCGCAGGCGACGCCCACGCTCGACAAAGAACGCGTGCCGACCCAGGATGAACTGCGCCGGATCTTCCTCGCGGCTTCCCCGCGGGAACGCGTTGCAGCGGCCCTTCTCGCCCACGCCGGGCTGCGGATCGAGACCCTCGGGAACTACCGGGGGAACGACGGCTTGCGCCTCGGGGATCTACCGGACGTGGTCGTGAAGGGCAAGGCGCTCACCTTCCGGAACGTCCCGCTCGAAGTCGTCGTCCGCCCGGAACTGAGCAAATCGGATCGGAGGTACTTCACGTTCCTGGGTCCGGAAGCCGCCGGCTACCTGAAGGCGTACCTCGAGGGGCGGCTCCGCGACGGGGAGAAGTTGACCGGCGAGAGCGACGTGATCGCGCCGACGTGGTCGAAGAAAGCCTTCCTCACGTCGATCAATGTGGGCGACGCGATCCGCAAGGCGATCCGGGCGGCCGGCTTCATGTGGCGGCCGTACGTCCTGCGGGCTTACTGCGACACCCAGCTCCTCCTCGCGGAAAGCCGCGGCAAGATGACCCACGCGTACCGCCAGTTCTTCATGGGCCACTCGGGGGACATCGAAGCGCGCTACACAACGAACAAGGGCCGCCTGCCGCCGGACCTCGTCGAGGACATGCGAGACGCGTATCGCCGCAGCGCGTCGTTCCTCGAGACGTCGAAGGCGGAGGACCGGGAGGCGGAACTGAAGGCCCTCTTCCGGCGGCAGATGCTCCTCGTCGCCGGCCTGATGGAGAAGGAGGTCGACACGATGGACCTCGAGGCGATGACCGATGCAGACCTCCAACGGATTGTCCGGGAGAAGCTCGTCGGGGCGGCGGGGCCCAACGGCGACGGCGGGACGAACGGGATGAAGCAGAAGGTCGTCCCCATGACCGCGGTCGAGACGTACCTCGAGCAAGGCTGGGAATGGGTGACCCAGTTGCCGGATGACCGGGCGGTCGTTAGGACTTCCGGTTGAGAAGAAAAGCCCACGTTTCCAACTTCGCGACAAACTCGTTCGGGCTCAATGCGTCTCTCTCAGCCAAGATCACTTCGCGCAGCGGATGTCCTTCCGGGAAGTGCGCGAGGACGAGGTCCTTGAGGGGCCGAATCGAGACGAACCTGACTTGCGGACCGCCCGAGGTCACGGCCCACCCTCCGTCGAAGTGTTTACAACCCGCCCGGTCTCAGCCGCGAGAGGATTCCTTCGCGGAAGCTCGCCGGGGTGTAAAACCCGCTCCCCGCGCCAGACAGACCATTCTGCGAGGGCGAGGCCGAGAGCCTGGGACAGGCTCCGGAGCCCGCGGTTGTGCATGAGCCGAACGAGCTCCTCGCGAATCCCCTCCGTCGTCACGCCGGCCACGCGGACGAACCCGGGCCTCAACCGTCCCGTCGGCGTGCTCGTCGCCTCCTCCGTGCGGCCATCGGCGGAGCCACAATTGCTTCGTGGGCGTTCGGGGTGACAACGTCCTCCCAGCGGCGCGAGCCGATGTACAACGGAGAGTGCAGGACTCGGAACACCTGGCGTTTCGACCAGGAACGACCCCGTTTCGTGACGACGCCTCGCGCGTTGAGCGTCTCCGCGATCGCCTGCATGGATCGGCGTTCGTCCCGGACAAGGCGGAAAATCTCCCGGACCACCGCCGCTTCCGCCGGCACCACAACGAGGTTCTTCGCGGCGGAATCATACCGGTAGCCGTACGGATCCGACATCCCGAGGAACTTGCCCTCCTCCGCGGCCTGTCGCATCCCCATGTGAACCCGCTCGCCCGTCTGTTCCGACTCGAGCTGCGCGATCCGCTGGAGCATGTCCACGACGAATCGACCAGTTGCCGTCGACGTGTCGAGCGACTCCGTCGCGGACACGAAGTCTTTGCCCGATCGGGCGAGGTCGTCCATCATCGCCATGAAATTGCGGGAGTTTCGGTGGATGCGATCCATTTTCAGGACGAGGATCGCGTCCCAGCGGTCTCTTTCCCGGAGCATCCGCTCATACTCGGGACGCCGTACGTCGCGTCCGCTGTAGCCGTCGTCGACATACTCGCCGGACACGATCCAATGTTGCGCACGGGCAAACAGATGGAGCCGTCGCGCCTGGGCGGCGAGCGAGAAACCCTGTTTTGCCTGGTCTTCCGTCGAAACTCTGGAGTAGAGGGCGACGCGTTTCGAGGCCTGAGGAAAACCGGCAGGGGTCGGGGTTTGTCCCCGGCTGGTTTGCGTCGACGGTCGCTCGGTTCTGCCGGCGACTCCTTGATCATCCATCCGGACTTGCCGATCACCCTGATATAGGGCGCGGGGATTGGTACTATGGGCTTTTGGAGTGACTTCGAATGCCTCGGGGCCGGATTAGGCAGACGCCGACGGAAGCGTGGTGGGACAGCGAGCGCCGCATCCTGGATGCGACGGCACACGGGTGGGTCGGGTTCAATGAAATCCAACGGGCGAAGGGTCTCTCGCCGTCCACCGTCTCGGCGCATCTCGAGCGGCTCGTCGCCGAGGAAAAGGTGCTGAAAGACATCCGCACGGGTCGATACGCCCGGACGCGGGAGGGCGAGCGATGGCTCGACATCCGGGCCGTGATCCAACGAATCGTTGGGCAGTCGAGTCGCGCGGGCTCCGTCGCGCCGGCACACGGTCCCGATCCGTTCGCCGCCGCGACCTCCGCGTTCGCGATGCCGTCGATCGGTCCCTCCGGAATATCCCGCGCCGCCAGGAAACTGCCCCGCGAGCTTCTCGCGGTCCTCCTCGAAGACATGGTGAGGCGCCAAGATATCAAGAGGCCGAGTAAACATCGGACGCCAAGCATCAAGCGGACGACGGCGACGATGCGCACCTTTCCCCGGATCTGGATCTTCGAAATCGATTGGGACGTGCTCGCGGCGAATCTCGATTCGGACGCGATTCGCGATGTTTGGGAGCGGGTCCGCCGCGCTTTGCCGGAGCGAGGCTTGGTCGAGAGAGTCGGCCGGGGACGCCGTGGCACGGTTCGGTAGCAGTCTCGGAAAGTCCCACCTACGAGCGTCTGGATTCCGCGATCCCCATCCCTTTAGATGGACGTGGATTAGATTACGATCTATCCTCAATGGCTACGATGAGTACCATACTATGGTAGATTGCCAGGATTGTATGATCTCAGACTACATGTACCTACAATCCTAGGATATATCATCTGATGCCCAACGAATGCATGGCCCGGATGCGAGGTCTCCGTGATGTCTTCTTCACCCTTCGGGAACCCCTCGTTCGATGGCGTCGGAGCGCACGAAAAGAGCACAGAGAGTGTACTTAGCGCGCCCTTTGCGGGAACTTTCCACACGAAAATTGCTCGATTGGAACAGTTTCCGCACAAAAACGCGTGGCCGAAGTTCGCTTGCGCGTGCCGAGTCGAATAATCCTGTCCCACGGACGCAGTCGCCCCCCGCCTTTCTAGCGTCATCAGGCCAATGTGGTCCGGACGCTGAGCCCTAGTCTAAAGATGCTCTCCGACGACACGGCGTGATTAGCTCGGCGCCAAACGGCGTCGGCCGATTCGTCCGCCTGGCGGACTCGTTCACGGAAATCGAAGCCGGCGAGGACGGTGAGAACGGTCGGCTCACATCTTCATAACGCGTCGCCGTTCCGCGAAACGGCCTCGTCGGTTCAACTGGGTTCCGGGGAAGACATTACCATGCGTCGCAGCATGATTGCCTCCAGCGCGTTCCGCTCGACTTCGGTCATCGGATAGGACGACGCCATCTCGCCGAGGAAGTCAGTGAACCCACGCTGTTTCGCGAGTTCGATCACACCGTCGAGGCCTCGGAGCATGTTTCGTCTGGCATTCACTTGTTGTTCGAGTCCCGCCAGAATCTGTTTCGCCTTCGCGAGATCCCCGATGAGCCCGAGGTCTTGCATCCGGGCGGCGACTTGTTGTTCGAGGCCCTGGACTTCCTCGTTGGCTTTTTGCCGTTTGCGCTCGAGCGCTTTCAGCTGACGGTTCAGTTGACCCAACCGGCCTCGAACGACCGCGAGGTTGTGATCCAAGTCGATCCGGGTCGAGACTTTCCGCGACGTTTCGGCGAGGCGGGCATCTAGCTCTTTGCCAACCAAGGCGGCCTCCGTTGCTGAGAAGGAGGCCATCGCATCGATCGCCTCGTCGCATTGCCTCGCCAAGGCAACGAGGCCCTCCCGTTCCGAGTCTGCCAGGTCGCCGCCGCTCGCGATTTCCTCGGCCTTTTTCTTAATGCCCCGCAAGTGCTCCACGAGCTCGATCTTGCGAGCCCGTTCCCGGAACCCTCCGACCGCATCGGCATGCCGCACCTTATGCCCCGAGGGGGCTTTGCGACCTTTCCTTCGGGCTTCGCTATCCATCTGACGCTTCTCCTTGTAAACTCTCGTCCTACCGCATCCGATTTTTTCCGCAATGTGGGCGACAGGAAGACCTTCTTGGATCAGCCGCCGCACCTGCGACACTTGCTCTTTCGTGAGGATGTTCTCACCGGACCAGATAACGTGATTGCATAGCAAGAACATGACGAGGACGGGCGGCCCGCCGACTGTCATCGAGGCTGTAGAGCGCGTGGCTGCCATATTGAAGTAAGGCGGGCCTCTTCCGAGAGCGGTCTTTGTCGTGGTCCGCGTTGTGTACCGCTCGCCCAGCTATGCCCGAGTCGGAATTCTCATTCTGTTGCTCTTTTGGGCCGTGCTGTTTGGGTATCTTCAGGCCTACACGAATCCACCTGTACTAGCAACGATCCTCCTCCTGCTTCCATTCCTCGCGCTTGCTTGGACACTCTCCCTCATTTCGCGGGAAACGATTTGGGAAACGGACGACTCGGGCATCCGAAAGACTTTTGGGCGCAAGACGACCGCCAGCACGGCCTGGAGGGACGTGGGAGAGTTGTTCGTCAAGGCAGGACCGCGAGCCACCAATCCATCAATGCTACTTATCGGAAGAGACGGATCGCGGAAGATGAAAATCGTTGCGGGAGCCGGACTCGATCTGCCGGGGCTCCGTGCTCTATATCAGTCCGCTTGCGCTTTTCTTCGCGTCCATCGCGTCGAAGGCAAGAACCTATTTGGCTGGCCCAACACGCTTCCTCTTGCCGGCACGGTGGAGACACGGAGTGTGAAGCCCAATTGGCCGGCCCACGTTGGCGTTGCCCTTTCGACGGCCGGAATTACGACCCTGCTGGGCGCGATGCAGGAGGGATCGGCGGTCACAAGCGGGCTGGGCGCCGCGATCACGCTCGCGGGGATTGCGATGATGGTCGTGGCGTTCCTGCGCTCGAAAAGAAGTTCGCTTGCGTCTGCGAAGCCTCCAGTTGGACTTTGAGGTTGGGATCAGGTTTCGACCGCACGGTCGATAACAGGCCTCCTTCCAAGGTAGAACGATCAACCGCGGACTCATCGTGTGGAACCCGTCGACCTGTCCTAGCTGGATCCAGTGGAGCCTGTCCTGCCCGATCCATGCTGGGGGCGCACTCGGTCCAATTACCGGTCCAATTTCCAGTGGCGTCTCAGGCCCGCCTCGAATCTTCCGGCGGGCGTGATTTTCTCGAGGAAGAGATACCGCCTCTCCTTCCCGACCGGATACCGGAGGCGGGCCGACGGGCTCTCGACGATGCCCACGATCGTTTCGGCGACGATCCGGGGATCGGCCCCGTCGTCGATGTGTTCCTGCAACCGACCGACGGCTCGTTCCTCGGCGCCCGCGTATGCGTCCAGAGGGTTCGCCGCCCTCTTCCGCGCATTCCCGAGGTTCGTCTTGAAGAAGCCCGGCTCGACGACGGACACGTGGATGTTGAACCTCGCAACCTCCAGGCGGAGGGCCCGGGAATAGGCGAGGAGGGCCGCCTTCGCCGCGGCGTAGAAGCCCTCGAACGGGACGGGGATCGCACCCGCGATCGAGCCGACGTTCACGATGCATCCGCGTTGGCGTTGCCGCATCGACGGCAGGACCGCTCGCGTCATCCGCACGGCGCCGAAGAAATTCGTCTCGAAGTGGGCCTTCGCTTCCTCCGTCGACGTCTCCTCGATCGACCCAGTGAGGACTTGGCCCGCATTGTTCACCAACACGTCGACGGCTCCGGCCCTCTCCTGGATTGTCTTGACACACCGATAGACCGACACATCGGAATCGACGTCCAGTTCGAGCATCTCGAATCCGTCCCCTCGATCGGCTCGCGGGGTCCGACTCGTGCCGAAGACGCGGAATCCGCGGGCCGCGAGGAGCGAAGCCGTCGCCTTCCCGAACCCCGACGAGGCACCGGTGACCACGACGACTCGCTTGTCCGGCTCCATCGGTTCCCGCACATGGAGCTCTCCCTTTAAGGTTGCCCTCTCGGAGCCTGGAGGGCGGCGGTCGCGGTAGCGCACGGGAGGCGGACCGGGTCGTGCCTTCGATTTGAGGAACGAGGTCAAATCCCGCTCGAAGATCATCGCCTCACCGCCTTTGGAACGAACCCGGAGACGGTTGCGGGGACGGCAGTTCGAACCCCATCCAGAGAATTGCCAGCGATGTTGAGGGACGGGAGCTCTTTGAACGTCCTCTCCGTCACCCTACGGGCAACCTATCTTCGTTTCATGGAGGAGCGAAGACGCGGTGAGCATCGGCCAGCATCTTGCGTAGATACTCGAAATAGAGTTTTCCGAGGCTTTCTGCTGTGCGCTCGAGAATCGGCTTACCCAGATGTGAACTCGGAGGCGATGAGAAGAGGACGTTGATTGTCATGACCTCTTCGGGCCATTGAACGTAGTAGATTTCTGTCGAACCGTCAGGCAGCTTGACCTCCCACCCGCTGCGGCCTTTGCTATCGCCGATGAAGAAACCCACTGCACCTTGAGGAGGAGGGCCGAAGCGAGACAGGTCGTCGGAGATCGTTAGGTGGTGAATGTGGACCCCAGCGGACGCGGGCAGGTTGCCTCGTTTGAGAATCTCTGTTCGGAGTTCATAGAAGAACCGCATCAACTCGTCATCTTGCATCTGCTTTCGGTACGGCTCGTACCACCGATCAAAACGTTCCCGGTCGATCGCCCGCAAGTTCTGTAGGACGTTTGTAACGGCTCGCCCGAACACTGCCAGATTCTGGAGTCCAACGAATTTTCTTTCAGGCTCTGTTCCATTGAGATCCGTCAGCCCGCGCTTCGCGGTTGCCAGCATCTCTTCGGCCGCCCGAATGATATCGCCGGGCGTTCGATTAGAGACGCTCATTGTCCCCCGCAGCTCCAACACTCATGGCGTGAGGTCGACCTTGATTCTTGGAATTGTCCCTTTCTTGATTCCGAATGCCCTCGCGAGGTTCGTGCGACCCCAGTCCTGCCCGATCTCTTGGAGCGCATAGGCCCAAGCCGCGTGACGAATGCAGACCGGATAGGACTTGCGTTTCTTACGGGCGATGAAGACGTGAACAAAGAGAAGCCCGGGTTCCCCGCACATAGCGCATTGGGGCATGGTGATGGGCACGACCTGGGTAGCGTCAAGGGCTTCGGCTAGGGTGCGCGAAAGTAATAGGACGACTGGGGACAGACGTTGGGTCCCTGCGTCACTGTGCCCCGTTACATCGGACTTCGGCCCGACAGTTCGAAGCTCACCCGGAGAATTGAGATCGGGAAAGGCCACGATGTTTCAAGTCTCTTTGCGCCGCCACGAGCGCAGCCGTTGACGCAGCGTAGGTCGAGTCTTCGCCGGCATCTCCGCAGTCATACTTTGTGGGATGCCACCCTGGCCTATCCAGCTCATGAATTCTTCAGGGGCGAGGATGAGGATGGTATTCCCTTTCCGGTCTTTGTTCAGCCCGAGCGGCAAATTGCTCTCGTAGTAGGAGACCTCGTCCCGCTGCATGTCGCGCTTGAATTCAATCCTGATCCGTGAGCCTTCTTGGACGAGGTCGGCCTTCTTGATTCCGTACAACAGATCGTGCCACTCCAAGCGGCCGGAGCTGAATTTCTGCTCGACAGGCTGATCTAGGAAAGACGGAGGACGCTTGCGACCAGCAAAGGCGTACAGGTCGCCCATGACCTCGCGAGCCGTCGCGAGATCGTCGCTGCTTGGCTCGGGCTCCTCCGTCAGCCTCTTCATGTATAGGTATGCGAACCATTCGAAGAGCGCGTTGTCTTCCATCAACAACCTGTGCAGCGCTTGTTTCTTCGACGGATCGGGCTGGAAGTATACCGGGAACACGATTTTCTTGACACGGGTTCGGGCCCAATCGTGCAGGGTCGGAGTGTTTGTGGAAAAAATCAGCTGGGATACGGGGCTCGTTTCAATCCACCTCTTCTCCCAGTGCGACTTGATTATCGCCTCGAACTTTCTGTCCGTGATCGATGACATGTCGTCGAAGACCAGGGGGTATAGTGTTCCCATGCTCCTTGCTCGATCCATGGTCATCGGTTTGAAATCCTTACCCGTCAGCGGGGTAACGGGTTCCCCCGCGAGGAGCTTCAATGCAAACTGGAGGAAGGTGGTCTTCCCGTTCGATGATCTTCCGAAGAGCATCAAGAACAACGGGCCACGGCGATCAACGAGGCCGAAACGTTCCCTCCGAATCTTCATCAGCTCGTGGAAGAACGGCGAAGCGAGGACGTAGAGGATACCTTCGAACATTCCGGCCTTCTGCGCCTCTCGATCCCATTCGGAAGCGGCTTCCAGATCGGCCGTAGCGAGGTAGCGTTCAACGTGGTCAAGTGCTCGATCGACGACGCGAGGATCCGTTGGCAAGGGGCTCGCTCGATTCCTTACCTTTCCGCCAATCACGAGACGGACCTGGAGCTGATCCACATCGACGGACATGACCGGCAGCCCAATCGTCCTTTCGACGAAACCAAGGTAGTCCTGTGTGCGGACGATGATTTGGTCGCCGGTCTTGGTCGGGTTGAGGGACGCCAGGACCTTTTCAACTTCCTTCTTGGCTGGAAGGCTGTTAGGGAGTTCGATCGTTAGCAATTCAGTTGAGGGATTGTGGAGCGCTTGCCGAGTGGCCTCGAGGAGGACGATTTGAATGCTTGCTTCCTCATCAGAGACTCCGCGCTGAAGGTACGCTTCGATCAGTTCAGGCCGCCGAGCCGGTTCCTCACGCAACTGCTCGACGAGGTCCCCGAGAAACAAGGAGCAGCCCTGCAAGTGTTCCTCGTAGTGACTCGCGAACTGAAAGGCGATAGGATCTCGCGGGTTCAGGTCGAAGACTGCGACGGAATCCCACGAGCTAGTCGGGTAGAGGTTGCGGCTGCCATAGATCACCCGAACAAGGCCCGGCTTTTCGAGAATGTACATCTTGCTATGGATCGTCTTCCTGGGGACGTAAACGCGAAGGGTTCCTTCGTCCACCTTCGTGCACAGCCGATCGAGAATCTGTGAGTCGAGCGTGCCCCGGACCTCGGTGAAGCTCTCGCCAAGGATGATCTCGAGGTCGGAGGATCCGAACTTTTCATACAGGTCCAAAAGACTGCGTGCCTGGGCGACATATGTAATAGCTCGGACCTTTTCAAATCCCTCGAACAGCTTCTCGAAGGCCTTCGTGCTTCGAATCAGCTCAAGTCGGAACGGTGCCCCCGATTCTCGAATGAAAGCTGGCAGGTTCGACTCGGGAATGCCCAGGCGGGTCTGAATCGGCGAGCTCTCTTCCTTCAGGGTTTCGTTACTCATGCCTGGAACCTCCAAGATGGAGGCCGCCGCTTAAGAACCATTTCGTCAGGTGCGTGAAAATACGCCCCCTGAAGTGTCTCATACGGTCGCCCTTCGTCGGCCTTGGAGAGAGGCGACATCTAATCGGACAGTTAGATCGGGTTGGTCATTCGGATTGTGCGAGACAGTATGCAAAATCGTGATACGAACCTCGGCAGTGCGGGGCGTTTTACGGAACTTGTTCAGTTCCCTCAAATGGATTCGAACTCGAGGCGTCGGGAGCGGACAATCGGCCAGCCGATTGTCACCCCATAGCCCCGCAAGTCCGATGCACGGACAAGTCACCGTGAGAATCGAAATCGAACCTGAGTCACTCGGCTGCCCGAGTACCGCCGCCTAGCTGGAGCTTCCCGACAATTTCTTTCAGCTTGTCCCTCAGTTGGCCAGCGTTCCGGTGTTTTGACTCAGCGTCGAGATCTCGCAGGACGGTCTCCTTGCGTCGCTCGAGACCGAGAAAGAGCAGCGACGAGAGACGCAAGTACTCTAAAAGGGGCGCCAACATGGACTGCACATCGGTAACTTGCGCCTGGGGTAACGCCTCTCCATGCACGAACGGATTCCGGTACTCGTATGCGCGGTCCACGCGCTCTTCGACCTCGCTCGCCCGTCCCAGCCCCGCTAACTCGAGGAGCTTTCCGACTCGTCGAGCGAATGGGCGCCGATTGGTCTCCCTTTGACGAAACAATGCCTCGATTCCAAGAATGGCGTACAAGAGGACCTCCTCGACGTTTCTTCCTGGACTAATCGCTGCCTCATAGCGTTCCAGTGCGACATCAACCGGGGCGAGTTCCGAGATTTTCCAAGGCGGCAGATCCTTTAGGAACGCGAAATGGGCCTCCAGAGGGTATCTGTCTTCTTCGCCAAGTTTGTACGCGAACATCGAAGCCATTCGCGAACCGGAAGATTGTTGGCCGTGCAGGGGAAGACGAAGTAGCGTTGTCTGAACCGAGAACATCCTTTGAGTCTGTACTCCGCCGACACGGTATAGGCGCAGTATCCTCAACGCCTTCTCATGCGCCTTCTGCCAATGGTACGCCTTCGAGTCGAACGGATCGAATGGTTGTCCGAGCGCTTCGAATCGAGCCTTAAGTTCGAAGATAGTGCAATCCGTCAAACTCGGAGCCCCGAAGTCCGCTCCAGGTGGGAGCCACGCCGGCCAGTCGGAGGATTCGAAAGGACGTATCAGGACCTCGGGAATGGGAGCGAACGATTCTGCGGCTACAATCCCGCTCAAGAATGACTTGAACGTGACGGGGAGGCCGCTCGAAAACAAGTCCTGCACCTCGACGGCGAGGGTTTGGACTAGATCTGTGCGATCCACGGAGGCGGTGCTGCGGAGAAAGGCTTCAGCAATGTCGCTTATGGGTCCGCGGATGTATGGAAGCTCCGCCCCAGTGACCTCGTGCACATGGTTGACGAACCTGATCGTCTCTGGCAATGAGAGGATTTCTTCTCTTCTGTGTGACAGCCCCTCAGCCCAATCGTCCCAACGTTCTATGGCTTCGGGGAACCAAGAGATTCTGCCTGGCTCTCGCTCCTTCAATCGCCACGCTCGACTGGTCCGTGGCGTCGGAGCGAGTCCAAGGGCTTCGACTCTGTCCAGAAATCCGTTCGCGATCGTGACGTCAATCTGCATGGTGCAGCGATGCAGTGGTCCGCAGCATTAAGGTAGTTCTGCAAGCAGGAAGTGTCGTCTGCGTTGACAACCGGCGTGCCAACCGTCACCGGTGAGGGTGACGACTTCAACCCACCACGAAGGATCCGTACATGCCCTTGTTCGCATGACCCGAATACCGGCACAAGTCCCAGTAGGAGCCCGGGCGCGGTGAAGGACGCCGACTGGCTCCGGTAGCCACCGCCTGACGCGTGCCCGAGCATGTTCATTGTCATCATCGGGCCGGAGCTCATCATGGGCATGGAACTGTAGGGCGGACTGTGGGAAGTTCACCGAGTCCTCGATTCAGCGTCCGTCATCTAGAATGAGGAAGCTTAATCCGCTCTCGTTCCTGCGGGGATG
>WNEY01002838.1_pt1 | contig 12853 bp, 11 predicted proteins | sample 5400531 | NCBI WGS metagenome assembly WNEY01 (sample SAMN13153338, study PRJNA577476) | soil metagenome | isolation source: 200 cm saprolite under Douglas fir tree site 1 | place: USA:California | collected 2015-04-18
GGGCAACCACGAAGCCGATCGAGAAGATCCCCGGCGTGATCGTCACGGGCTTCGTCGTGTGGGCCGTCGTGTACGCCGTCGCCCGGGCTTTCCTATCGGCCTGACGGCATAACGGATGGCGTCGGTCACACTCCGCCGGCTGAGCAAGGTCTTCGACGGCGGCATTCAGGCAGTGCACCACCTGGATCTCGACGTGCGGGACGGCGAGCTGCTCGTCATGCTCGGGCCGTCCGGATCCGGCAAGACGACCGTGCTTCGCTGCATTGCCGGATTGGAGGAGCTGACTGCCGGAGACATCGTGATCGGCGAGCGCGTCGTGACGCACGACGCCCCCGCCGACCGTGACGTCGCGATGGTGTTTCAAAGCCCCGCGCTCTACCCCCACCTCACCGTCCGTGAAAACATCGCCTTCCCGCTCGAGATGCGCGGCGTGGCGGATGCGCAGGTTACCCGTCGGGTGCTGGAGGCGGCGGGGCGCCTGGGCCTGCAGGACGTCCTCGATCGCCTGCCGGCGCTGCTGTCGGAGGGGGAACGCCAGCGCGCGGCGCTTGGCCGCGCCATCGTCCGCGGTCCGCAGGCCTTTCTCTTCGACGAGCCGCTGTCCCGGCTGGATGCGAAGCTGCGTATCGAGCTGCGCGGCGAGCTGCTGGCGCTGCACCGTGCCCTCGCCGCCACGATGATCTACGTGACGCACGATCAGACCGAGGCGATGACGATGGGCGGGCGCATTGCGGTGCTGCACGAAGGACGGCTGCGGCAGGTCGGCACGCCCGAGGAGGTGTACCAGCGACCCGCCGACGTGCACGTCGCCCGCTCTCTCGGCACGCCGGGGATGAACGTTCTGCAAGGCCGGGGAAGGGGGACGGGGGATGGGGGAAGGGTGATCGAGGCAGGGAGCCTGACGATCCCGATCGAGCTGTCGACCTACGAGGGCGAGCTCCAAGTTGGGATCCGGCCGGAATACGTGGGACTGTGCGCGGTCGACAAGGGAGTTGGGAACGTCGATGTGCTGGTGGTCGAGCCGCTGGGGAGCGAAACGCTGGTACACCTGAATGCCGGCGGCCAACCGCTGGTGGCGCGCCTTCCCGGGTTCGCCGACGTGCGCGTCGGGACACGCGTCGGCGTGAAAGTGGATCGCCGCCGTCTGTATCTGTTCGACGCCGCGGGCGCGCCCCTCGCATGAGCTCGCGCGTCTGGGCCGCCAGCGTTACCGCCGCGGCTAGCGTCGCTGCCGCGCTGACGCTTGTCGTGGTCATACGGGCGCAGCGGCACTATGAACGGGCGTTCGCGTTTCGCATCGCGGGCACGACGGCTGCGTACATCGCGGCCGTAACGCCGCCGCCTCCGCCGCCTCCGCCGCCGCGACGTCCACGACCCGCGCCGCGCGGTCGCCGGCGGACTCCCGCGCCCCCCCCGCCCCCCCCGCCCGCGGCGGCCACATCCCTCTCGCCGGCCGCTCGCAGCTACGATCTGCCGTCGCTGCTGACGCAGGCCCGCGCGCTGCGAACACTGCCCGGCTGGTCATCGGATGTCGAGGTGTACTTCGGGACTGCGCCGCTGGTGGATGCAACGGCAGCACCGCTTTCCCCCGATGATCTGGTGCAGCTCGAAGCAGGCGGACGCTGGCGCGATGCTACCGCGCTCGTCCCACTCAAGGACCGCGACAGGCAGGAGGTCGTCGGTGCCGTGGCAGTGCGGCCGCGACCAGCGCCCCGCGGACCGCTTCCCGGTGGGTTCGGATTTGCATTCCCCGCCGCGCTCATTGGCGTCGGGGCCGCCGCTGTCCTCGCGTTCCGTGAGCGCTCGCTGCGACGTGGCGGCTATGTCGGGGCGGCGCTGCTGCTCGCGCTCGCCGCCTATCTCGACGTGCGCGAGGCGGCGCGTCAGAGCACGGACCGTTGGCTCGTCGACACCCGCCGCCTGCTGCAGGATGCGGCGACGCGGTTGCCACCACCGCGTACGCGGGTAGCGCTCACCGATCTTGCGTCACTGGTCCGCGATGGGGAAATCGTCGCCGGCGAGCCGGCGGAGTCGGCGCCGCGCCGTGTGCGCATCGACGGTGAACGGCGTGCCGTCGTCGCGGTGTTGATCGGGTCGGGCCGCTGGGTCGAGCTGCGCTCCGTCCCCGCCGAGATCGAGGCCCCTAGGTGGCTGATCCTGCTGGTGCCCTGCGCGTTGCTGGGGCCGATCGCGATCGTGGGCCTCCGCTGGGCGCAACGCACGCCGCCGCGCAGCCGGCGCGAAACCGTGATTGCCTGGGGCTTCCTCGCCCCCGCGGCGTCGCACCTGACGATCTTCACGATCGGCCCTGCGGTCTACGCGATTTACCTCGCGAGCACCGCGAACCTCCGCGCGCTTGTGCGCGATCCGTTGACCTGGAATTCGTTGGTCACGAGCGCCGCCTATGCGTTGTACGTCCCCATATCCGTCGCGCTCGCGCTGGCCGCCGCACTGGCCGTGCATCGCTACCGGCAGCGCTGGCAGGGCCGTCTGCTCAGCGCCGCGTTTCTGCTGCCGTTTGTCGCGTCGGTCGTAGCGATCGCCTTGGTCTGGCAGGCGATCTACCGTGCCGGTTCGCTCGGGTTGGGGCGTCCCGACTGGCTGAGCAACCCGCACACTGCGCTGCTCTCGCTGATGCTCGTGTCCATCTGGGCGCACGTGGGCGGCCAGATGATCGTGTTCCTCGGCGGTCTCCAGGCCATCCCGCAAGCGTACTTCGATGCCGCGCTCGTGGATGGAGCCGGTGCGTGGCGCCGCTTCTGGCGCGTCACCCTGCCGCTGCTCCGACCGGTGACATGGTTCGTGTTCCTGACAGGCGCGATCAGCGCGCTGCAAATGTTCACGCTTGTCTTTGTGCTCACACAGGGCGGCCCGTTGCCGTTGCATTCGACAGATGTCCTGGTCCATCGCATCTACCGCACCGCATTTGGACCACAGGCGTTGGGCATGGCAGGCGCGCTGGCCCTGATGCTCGCCGTGATCTTGCTTGTCTTCAGATGGCCGCAGCTCAAGCAGCTACGCAGGCAGGCGCGACATGCGTAGGCTACTTTACGGCGCGGTTGGCCTCGCCATGGTCGCTCCCTTCCTCTATATGGTCTCGGTCTCATTCATGGGTGAGTCTGAGCTGCTGCGTTGGCCACCGCCATTACTTCCGGCCGCGCCCACGACCGGCAACTACGCGGCGGCCCTCGAGGCGCTGCCCTACGCTCGCGTGCTCCTGAACACTGCGATCCTCGCCGGTTGTGTCATGATCGGCCAGGTGGTCACCAGTGCGGCCGCGGGATATGCATTTGCGCGGCTGCGCTTCCCAGGTCGCGATCGAATCGGCACCACGTTGCTGGCGATGCTGGCGATCCCAGCGATTCTGCTCGTGATCCCTCGCTACCTGATGATGGAGGCTCTGGGCTGGGTGGACACCTATCCCGGGCTGATCTCGACGGAGCTCGTATCGGTGTGGGGCATTCTCCTCATGCGGCAGGCGTTTGTGATGCTGCCGCGTGACGTGGAGGACGCCGCCCGTCTCGATGGAGCGGGAGAGTGGACCATGTTCTGGCGCGTCACACTCCCGCTCACCAAACCCGCGGTGGCCGCGCTGGCGATGCTCTCGTTCATGGACCAGTGGCGCAACTTCCTGTGGCCGCTGGTCGTCACGCGCTCACGGAAGATGGAAGTCGCGGAGGTCGCGCTGGCGCATTTCCATACGGCGTACGCAAGCAACTGGCCGTATCAGATGGCGGCTGCCGTCCTGGTGACGTTGCCTGTGCTGGTTGTCTGTCTGTTGGCTCAGCGCTCTGTGATGCAAGGCGTGCGCTTCACCGGTGCCCAGCTGCGTCTCTAGCGCCTCGCCGCTGATCCGAACTTCACAGACCAGTCGAGATCTGCTGTCGTTCCGCCGGGCCATTCGACCACAGCGTGTCCGCTCTCGAGACGCTTCACCGTGCACGCGACGTCCGATTTGCAGGTGCCCCCCCTAGCTCGCATGCCGCGGGGGACCGCGATGGTCACAGCGTAAGGACGACCGTCGAGGTTCACGGACTTCGCGTGGAGCGTCCGTGTCGGGGCGTCCCAATGCTCCTGCGTGATGTCGATCGCGCCTTGCACGATGTGCCGCGTCGAGCCGATGATCTGCGGTCGGGTTGCGCTCGGCCGCAGGGCGACGACCAGCCCGGTGTGGGGCGGAATCGTGGCGCCAAGCGTCTGCTGAACGTCGGCGATGGGACGCTCGCTCCAGACATCGTAGGCCCCAAACCGGGCTCCTGAGATTCCCAAGGCCGAAAGACTCTGCGATACGGTGCGCGGCTCGTCATCCCAATTCAGCAGTGCGAGGGTCCACCAGTGGGGCGCGCCTTCGACGATCCACGTGGACGCCGGCCGGTCGCGCGTGACGCTCCACAGCCCTCCAGGTCCACCGGTGTCTGTGACGTGCACGGCCAGCAGGTTGTCCCCGCCCCAGTTCAGCTCCGTCGCCGGTACGGGGTAGCGGCGGTAGGTGCGCCATCCGCTGGTACCGCCCACCTTCACACCGTTGATGAATGTCTCGTCCACGTCATCCACCTTGCCGAGATCGAGACGCACCGAGTCTGGGGCGGCGGAAACCGCTGGGAGGGGCAACGTGAAGTGCGTGCGATACCAGGCGGATCCATCGTAATCGGGATGACCCGACTGCTCCCAGGTCAGCGGCACTGCAATCGTCTCCCACGTTTCGTCGTCGTAGTTGCGTAAGGCGTAGCGTGGGTCGTCGCCGGTGCGAAAACGCCACGGCCCGCGCAACCGGACGACGGTATTGCCGGCGCTGATTCCCGGGGCAATCTCCGGTTCGTCACTTTGCGTCCCGACGGGACGCGGCGCCGACGTCGTCTGCGCGGCGACAGGGATTGTCTTCTGCAGGAGAGGCAACCGCTCGGCCGGAAGCTTGGGGAGATTGTCCGAGAAGATACTCATCCCGCCGGACATCGCGACCACGGAGGCCCACACGCGCGCTTCATCGAGTGTAAGCGGCGGCCGTACCACGAGGCAATCGGGATCGTTGAGCCAGACGGACCGGTGATAGAAGCTGCGCAGCCCGGCCGCCCGCGCCGGTGACTGGATGCCGTTCCAACTCGCGGCGACGTCATCACCGATCCGCATTCCGTTTACCAGGCCCGCGGCATGCTGCAATGGCGCGCCACACCCGAGCAGAAATGCCTCCGTGCCGAGCCCTTCACGCAGTGCGGCGAGACCGCCGCGATAGGCTTCGGCGCGGGTCAGGCCGCCATAGTGGGTCACGCCGCCCGTCGCCCATTCCAGAAAGTCGATCTTCAGATAGTCGTAGCCCCACTCGCGCACCACACGGCGCGCGAGATCGTACAGCCATTGCTGCACGCCGGGGTGTGCGCCGTCGAGTGCGAGAATCCGGCCGCCCCATGGCTCGCGTGTGTCCATGACGAGAGGCGTTCCCTCGGGCGACGGGGGCGGACCCTTGAGGAGCCAGCTCGGATTCGTTCTCGCGACATCGGATTGCTCGGCGACGGCAAAGGGGGCGATCCACAGGCCTGCCTGAAAGCCCGCCGCGTGAACGCGATCGGTCAGCCAGCGGTGGCCACGCGGGAACTTGGAATTGGTGTCCCAATCACCAGCAGCGCGCTGGTAGCCGTCGTCGAGCTGGATGTAGCGGAAGAAGCGCCGGTCGAAGTGCGCAGCGCAGAATTCGACATTCGCGAGTAGATCTGCTTCAGTGACACCCGCGCCGAGCTCATACCACGAGCACCACCCCGTCGGTACTGTAAGCGCGGCGACACGCTCACGGTCCACAGCTGACGCAGGTGTGGCGGCGGTGCTCAGGGCGTCGAGACCATCGCCGGAGGGGAGATAGGCAATCCGCAGGGTCGCGCCATCGCCGTCGGGCCGGACTGGCCGCGCAGGTCGCCACTCGCTCACGGCATCTAAGCTGCCGTCGGCAGCCAACTTGACTGTCCCTTCGCCAGCCTCGCCCGGGTCCCACACGGCGGCGATGCCGTGTCCTGCACGAGTCAGCCCGATTGCGCCAAAGCTGGTGCCGTCTGCCGGCAGCGGTGTCACGCGACACGTGCTCCACGATTGGTATCCACTCACGAGCGCAATGAGAGCGCCGTCACCAGGAAGCACTTGTGGCTCAGAAGTTGCGAAGAACCGTATACCGCGGATCGTGGCGAGCACGCGATCGGGATAGACGGTGACGGTGATCGCGCCGCGTGCAACGGAGTCCAGTGCAAGGAATTCCGCCTCGATCCAGACGCTGCCGGATGCGTTACCCGCTGCTGCCGGGGTTCGTCCCCGGATCACCAGGGACTCGCCGCCGGGTGGGCGGCGGTTCCCCACGCTGACGTCTTGCAAGTCGGCCAGGGTAGCGAGCGTATCGCCGATCCAGACGCCCAACGCTGCATTCCGCAGCACTGGGACGGACCGGTCGGGACCGTTGTACCACAGCGAGAGGCGGCGCTGGTCGTCGAGATCGAAACGCAGGCTACCGAGTGCTCGCAGCGGGCGAGGGCGCCGGAGGGGCAACAAAGCGGCCGCACCAGTCAGGAGCATGAACGTGCGACGGTCCATGATACCAATGTTGGTTGCGCTGGGGGCTTTGTCTACGACGCTCGCCGCGCAATCGGATACCGCCCATTCGCATAGGGGCCCGCACGCGATCGGCTTCGGATTCGTGGCGACGCTCGGCGCATACTGGCAGATCGAATCGGCCGAGATCGGTTACGTGCACCGGCCGTCGCATGGTCTCGCCGCGATTGGCGTCGCCGGCCGCGTGGGAACGTTCATGAATGAGAGCACGATGCTGGGCGGCACGCAGGGCGTTGTGTTCGCCGCAACACTCTCCGCTCGGACACGCATGAAGTCCATCGCGCAGCTGGGAGCGGAGGAGCACGGCACCGGTATCGGGTTCGACCTGACCTTCGAGCTCAGTGGCTATACGGCTGCCAGGTCGCCCATGTCGATGGGCTCCCACTGGGTCGGTGTCTCAGTGCTGCCTGCGTTCAGCGTGGGCAGCGGCAGCTCCCCGCACTTCGGCATTGTGATCGGCCCCACGGTCTTCTTCAGCGGCGGGAAGCCGGTTTTGCGTGGTCTGCTTGCCTTCCGTGGTGAGGCGCCGCTGGCGCGCCGGGAGCGGCATCCCTAGGTTAGCGACCTTATGGTCGCGCCGACGCTGACCTCGGACCATCCGGGTCTCGAGATCCTCGCCGAAGTCGCTAAAGTGCTGGCCGCCCGCCCGCCTGCCGACGAAGGGCTGGCGGGGGTCGTCGGCGTGCTGCGCCGGGGTCTCGCGCTGCGCCGCTGCCGCCTTTGGCTGCGCTCTGCGGACGGCTCCAAGTTTGTCCCGATCACCAGTCCCGAGGACGAAGCGCTGCTTCCCGGGTTCACCGCTGCCGTCGCCGGTTGGATGGCCGAGGGAGGGCACCGCGAGTCGGTGCCCGGCGGCACGCTGCTGCGCCTTCCACTGATCCACGAGGACGAAGCCCTCGGTTGTTTCGAGGTCATCATTCCGCAGGGGCGACATGAGCGGATGGCGCACGACGTGCTCCTCGTCGTGGCACAGATGCTGGCGCCGGTTCTCGCGGCGACTGCGCTGTCCCAGGACCTCGCCTCGGAGGTCGCCCTCCGCACGCGCGAGCTCGAGGCCCAGCGCAACTTCGCCGCGCGCATCATCGACTCCCTCCCGGTCGGCCTGTACGTGATCGATCGGGGCTACCGCATCCGGGCGTGGAACCGCAAGCGCGAGGCGGGCACGCAGGGTGTGTCGCGCGAGGACGCACTGGGGCGCGAAGTGTTCGAGGTGCTGGACCGTCAGCCGCGCGAGCTGCTCAAGCTCGAGTTCGATCGGGTGTTCGAGACGGGCGAGATCCAGACCGTCGAGATGGATTCGCAGACGACTGGCGAAGCGCGCCACTACCGCATCACCAAAATCCCGATGCGGATGGATGACGAAGACATTTCGCACGTCATCACCATCGGCGAAGATGTCACCGCCTGGCGTCAGGCCCAGCAGCGCCTGGCGCAAAGCGAGAAGCTCGCCGCCGTCGGCCAGCTGGCCGCCGGGGTCATGCACGAGATCAACAATCCACTCGCCACGATCCTCGCCTGCAGTGAAGCGCTGAGCCTGCGCGTCGCAGACATGCCGGAGCAGGAGCGCCAGGGGCAGGAGGAGTATCTCCGCATCATCGACACCGAAGTGCAGCGCTGCCGTCGTATCGTCGAAGGGTTGCTCGACTTCTCGCGGCCCAATAAGCAAAGCGGCCACAAGGCCGCCGCGGACATCAATGCGATCATCGAGCAGACGCTGTTTCTCCTCAAGCATCACGAGCGGTTCAAGTGGCTCACGATCGAACGGGAGCTCCAGGCCGGGCTGCCGCAGTTCCCGGCCGACGCCGAGCGGCTGGTGCAATGCTTCATGGCGCTGATGCTGAACGCGATGGACGCGATGAACTCGCGGGGCGTTCTCACCGTGCGCACCCATCGCAATCCGCAGCGCACCGACGAGATCATGGCGGAGTTCATCGACACCGGCACGGGGATCCGGCAGGAAGACCTGCCCAAGATTTTTGAGCCGTTCTTTACGACCAAGCCGCAGGGCCGGGGCACTGGCCTCGGCCTGTCGGTCGCGTACGGCATCGTCGAGGAGCATCGCGGCCGCATCGAGGTGGAGTCGCAGATGGGTGTGGGGACCAACTTCAAGGTGTTCCTTCCCGTCGGATGAAAATCCTGGTGGTTGAGGACGACAAAACGGTCGGTGATTACGTGCGCCGCGGTCTGGACGAGGCGGGGTATCATGTCGAGCTCGTCGGGGACGGCGACGAGGGGCTGCGTCGCGCCAGCGGGCGGGGCGCGAACTACGACATCATGGTCCTCGATCTGCGCCTGCCGAAGGTCTCCGGCATCGACGTGTTGCGTACCCTGCGCGACCGCGGGGTCGGGTTGCCGGTACTCGTGCTGACGGCGCAGGACTCGGTCGACTTCAAGGTTCAGGCGCTGCGTATGGGGGCGGACGACTACGTCACCAAGCCGTTCGCGTTCGAGGAGCTGCTGGCGCGGGTGGAGGCGCTGGGACGGCGGCCCAAGGCGATCGCCCCGCCGACGCTGAACGTGAATGGTCTCCTGCTCGACACCGGCAGCCGCGAGGTGACGCGGGACGGCAAGCGCATCGAGCTCACCCCGAAGGAATACGCCGTGCTCGAGTACCTCATGCGACATCAGGGCCGCGTCATGTCGCGCACGCTGATTACGGAGTACGCCTGGGATTATCACTTCGATCCCGGGACGAACATCGTGGACGTAGTCATCACGCGGCTGCGCAAGAAAATCGATCACGCGAAAGAGCCAAAGCTGATCCACACGGTGCGCGGCGTGGGATACGTGGTGCGGGCGTAACCGTGGAGAGCATTCGCGCGCGGATGACGGTCTGGTACGCCACCGCGCTCATCCTCAGCATCGCCGTGTTTGCGGTTGTCCTCTATTTCGCGCGCCGCAGCGCCACCTACCAGGATCTCGATCGCCGCATTCAGTCGGAAGCGGACCTCACGGCGGGCATTCTCGCCGAGAGCTTTCACGCGCGCGGAGTGCTCGTGGAGAAGGACACCGCCGGGCGGCCAGTGCTGACGCCGGAGGTCGCGGCAGTGCTCGAGGTGGTGCCCGACTTCCTGCTCGTCACGAGCCGCGACGGCCGGCTATTGTTCGCCTCCCCCGATGCGCGCGCGCTCACCTTCGCCGAGTTCGAGCAGCTGAACGCGATCACCCGCCCACCCGCCCCCACGGCGGCGCACGTGCCGGGTCGCTTTCGGATCGAGCCCAACGGACCAACGATGCACTACATCGTGCGCGCGGTGCCGGACGCCGGCGATCAGTTCGGCGCCATCTTCGCGGGCGCGAATACGCGTTCCGCCGAGCTCCGGCTCGAGCAGCTGCTGCTCACGATCGTGATCGCGTTCTTCGTCGGCGTGGTCCCGGCGATTCTGGTCGGCGGTTGGATCGCGGGACGCGCGCTCGAGCCGATAGACCGCATGATCACGGAGGTTCGCGAGATCACGGACGGCCGGAGCCTGCACCGGCGGCTCGCCGTGCCGATGGAGCGCGACGAGCTGGGCCGGCTCGCCGAGACGCTGAATCAGATGATGACGCGCCTGGAGCGCAACTTCGCCGCCCTGCGGCGCTTCACCGCCGACGCGAGCCACGAGCTGAAGACGCCGCTCACGGTGGTCCGCGCCGGTGTCGAGCGCGCCATCACCCGACCCGACACGCCGCCGGAAACGCTCGCGGCCCTGGAGGAAACGCTCCAGGAGGTGAACCGGATGACGGAGCTGCTGGAATCGTTGCTGACCCTGGCGCGCGCCGACGAGGGGCGCGCCGATCTGCACCGCGAATCGGTGGATCTGCGCGACATCATCGCGGAAGCGGGAGAGACGGGGGAGCTGCTCGCCGAGCACGCCGGCGTCGGCATCGAGATCCGACTCCCTCCCGAGCCGCTCGTGCTTGCGGTGGACCGGAGCCGCATCCGCCAGCTCGCGCTCAACCTCATCGAGAACGCGGTGAAATACACGCCACGCGGCGGGCAGGTCTCCGTGGAGCTGGCCGGTAACGACGGGCGCGCCGTGTTCACGGTGGCCGACACCGGCATCGGGATCGCGCCCGGCGACTTGCCGCACGTGTTCGACCGCTTCTGGCGCGCCGACTCGGCACGCACCCGTACGAGCGAGCGCGCGGGTACCGGCCTCGGTCTCGCCATTTGCAAGTGGATCGCCGAAGCGCACGGCGGCACGATCGACGTGCAGAGCCGGCCGGGGAGGGGCACCACGTTTACGGTGGGGTTACCGCACAGCTAGATCCACATCTCGTTGTCACCATTCCGTAATTCACGGGCAAGGACTGAGTCACTGGTCGTCCGTATTTCTCAGATGGACACACAGCTGAGAGCCGACCATGTACGATGACCTGGCGCGAACTCAAAGGCCCAGTCCACTCGAATGGTTTGTCGTCAACGCCGTGATTCCCACGTTGGTCGTGACGCTCGCCTTGCAAGTCACGGCCCCGCGCCGCGCGTCGCCACCAACCATTCCCGCCGATGATGACGTCGCGGGGTGCGTCGTGCTCGAGGGCGCGGTCGGTCCGCTCGGACTCGTGGATCCACGCTCCATCGTCGTCGTGAGCGCGACGCACCGGCGACTGGTCCCAGCGGCGCGCCAGACGATCCTCGCTCACCTGCGCATCATCGCTGTCGGTTGGCGGCCGATGCCGGCGAGGGTCCGTGTGCCGTTCGAATTCAGCGTGAAGGAGTGAAACCCATGCGAACCTTCAGCTCAGTTGTTTCGATCACCGGTCACGTCGCCCTCGTTGCCGCGGTGCTCTTCGGGACGGTCAAAGCCGGACGGTCAGATCCTGCTCGTGCTCCGGAGGTGGCGATCATCTTTCAGCCGCCTGCACCCGCACCCGCAGATCAGGAGCCCGGGCTATGGGTGCCAGGTCCGGTGACGTTCGCGCCGCCAGACGTTCGTTCCATCGCGTCACCGTCGACGCTGCCCACAATTGGAGTCCTGACACCGTCGTTCTCACCCGTGTACTCCGGCCCGGTGAGCGGTCGCGGCACTCCTGAGCCGAACGCCTGGAGCGCGCTGTTAACCGAGGAGGACGCCGAGGTCCTGAGCGGCCCGCTCCCCGTCTATCCCGAGCTGCTGCGCCAGGCCGGCGTTCAGGGCAAAGTCGTGCTTGAAGCTGTCGTAGACACCACCGGGCGCATCCTGGCGCCGTCGATCACCGTCGTCTTGGCCACTGATCCCGGCTTCGTTGCGCCGGCTCGACAGGCGCTGCTGGCGACGCTGTTTCGCCCAACCATGATCGGTGGGAAGGCGGTCCGCACGCGGGTACGAATTCCTTACGAATTCACCATTCGGAACGGCACGGGACGTGCTCGATGAGCCGCGGGCTGAAGGCTCATCCGGCTGTCATCGTTTTGTAATCTTTGGCCTACTAGCGGGCATGTTGCGACCGGTACTATTACTAAGCAACCAGTCCACCAGCCCGGAGGAGACGGCGGTGTTCGACCACCTGATCGAATCCAGTCGTAAGACGAATAAGAAGGGTGCATTTGGCCTCGGCTTCGTATCGCTGATCGGACACAGCGTGATTGTGCTTGCGGCTGTCGTCGCGACGCTGACCGCGGGTGAAAAGAAGGACGCGGGGACGGTCGACACGGCGATGGTCTTCCTCAACCAGGAACAACAAAAGAAGCCGGAAGAGCAGCCCCCTGTCGTGGATGTGCCACAGTTGAAAGGCTTCCAGACCGTCGTCGCACCGACCGACATTCCGACGAACATCCCGCCGATCAATCTGCAGCAGCACTTCGACCCCAAAGACTACACGGGGACGGGCGTGGAAGGCGGTATCGGAATGGGTATCGCGCCCGATCAGGTGTTCAGTGAGTCGGTCGTCGAAGAGCGGCCCGAGGTACTGTCCGGGCCTGCGCTGAACTATCCGGACCTGTTGCGCCAGGCGGGCGTGCAGGGACGGGTGCTGGTGCAGGCGATCATCGATACGTCGGGCCGCGCCGAGCCGCCGTCGGTGAAGGTTATTCAGAGTCCCAATCCAGGCTTCGACCAACCGGCCAAGAACTACGTGCTGCGGGCGCTGTTCCGTCCCGCGCGCGTGCATGGGCGGGCGGTTCGCGTGCTGGTGAACCTGCCGATCGACTTCAAGATCAAGAGATAGGGAGACACAATGAGTTACGCTGAGCTATGGTCCTCGATGGGGCCGTTCGCCAAAGGCATTGTGGTCGTCATGTTCATCATGTCGGCCTGGTCGTGGGCGGTCAGCATTTCCAAGCAGATCTACCTCAGGAAATCGCAGA
>WNEY01009411.1_pt1 | contig 12852 bp, 8 predicted proteins | sample 5400531 | NCBI WGS metagenome assembly WNEY01 (sample SAMN13153338, study PRJNA577476) | soil metagenome | isolation source: 200 cm saprolite under Douglas fir tree site 1 | place: USA:California | collected 2015-04-18
TTACTGATGGATGACCTCGAGATAGAGTTCTTCCGACCGCGCGAGATCGCCGCCCGCCCGCGCCGCCTGCGCCTGTTCGTAGAGCTGTCGGATGTCGCCTTGCGCGCGGGCGCGAGGCGCGGCGAATCCCGAGCAGCCGAAAAGAACAACGACGGGGAGCCAAGCCTGCCAACCCCGCGACCGGCGCAGCCGCCGCCACCCAAGCAGGGCATTCTCCATGACACTCGTTGCGCTCATGTGAACCCAAAGGCGGTATTATAGTGCGAAGTCGCGTCCGGTGAACACAACCGGAAGGGGGTGGTGTACTTGGCCGGCTTGAGCGAGGCGATGGGGAGGCTGGAGGTTTGGCGCCGAGAAGAACAAAATGGGGAGTGCGGAGATTCCATCCGTGGCACTCCACAAATCTTGAATTAACTACATTATTATTCTTGCCTCGGCACCGTCCTACCAGAACAACTTCAGGGAGAACTCCATCGAGCGCGGGTCGGTCTGGATGTTAGTGATACGCCCAAACTGGCAGCCGTCCTGGTGAACCTTGTCCGTCGTTGTCGTGCCATTCGGGTTCTGTATCGCCGGCAAGCACCAACCCGTGTTGGGTAGCCCCAGGTTTTGATGGTTGAGAGCGTTGAACATCTCCCACCGGAACTGGAGGTACTTGCTCTCGGTGAAATGGAAGTCCTTAGACAAGGCGGTATCCACGTTCCAGAAGCCCGGACTGCGCAGGTTCGGCAGTCGCGGCCCCGCGGTCCCGAGCTGCCAGGCGCGCGGGTCGGTCTTATCGTACCCCTGGTCGGTCCAGAAACTCTGGTCCGTGCCGAAGGGCGGCGCAAAGGCGGCCGGGTTAATCCACTGGTCAATCTGTTGGGCCCGGGAGCGGCCTCCGCTGAAGTGCGGGTCGCCGATCTGAATGCACCGGCTGGTGATCTCGTTTCCCGGACAGGAGATCGCCAGGGGCAGGCCGCTTTCGGCATTAAGATTGGAGGTCAGCCGCCACCCTCCCACAACCGGGTTGAGCACACCCTTCTGGTTCGCGAAGCGCCTGCCGCTGCCGAAGGGAAGCTCGTAGGTCGCGACGACGTTCAAGATCTGCGGGATATCATCCGCGGCGATAGCGCGATCAACCTTCTTGTTGTCCTGGTCCTGGAAGGCTCCGCCGAATCCGCCGCTCCAGCCGAGCGATCCGGCCCGTCCGCCCACCTGCCCGTTGCGCGCCCAGTGAATGGGGTCTACCAGCATAGTGGCCGCTTGGCCGGTCAGCGCGTTGTTGATTTTCTTCGAGATCGTGTAGGCGACAACAAAGTCCAGGCCGTGCGAGTACCGCTTCTGGACCCGCACGTTCAGCCCGTGGTAGATGGTGGTTCCGTCGAAGGAGGTGTTGTTCTGGAGGGTCGAAAGGGCCCCGTAAAACGGGTATTGCTTCAGGAGCAGCCTGCGGGGCAGGTCGGTGCTTCCATAGACTTGCGCGAGCAGCCCCGCCGTCTTCGGGTCCGAGTACACATCGGTGATGGGGATGTTGGCGTCTATCTGGGAGCGGAAGTTCTGCAGGTCTTTGGTGTGAACGTAGTTGAACTGGCGGAACGGCTCACCCACCAAGTGCGTTCCGTGGTTGCCCACGTAGCCCACGCTGACCATCATGTTTCCGGGCAACTCGCGCTGGATCTCAAAGCTCCAAGTCTGCACCATGGGGTCGTGCGAAGGCGGCGTGAAGAACTGGAGCAGGCCGATGCCGACCAGGGAGTCGCGGTTCTGCCCGGGGAACGTGCTGGGCAACGCCGGCGTGGTCAGAGTCCGCTTGTCGGTGGTGGTATCGCTGAGCGGGAAGGCGACGCACTGGCCGGAGAAGAACGAGCACTGGCTGGGGTAAAAGCTGCCGTTCCAGTCATACTCCTGGTTCCAGCCGGGCGAGTTGGCGGCCGACTGCCCCGGCGAGTTGATGCCCGCGAAGGCGTTGCTGTAAAAGATGTCGTAGCCGCCGCGGAGGATCGTCCGCTTGTCGGCGAAGGGCGTCCAGGCGAAGTTGATGCGGGGGCCGAGGCTGTTGTAGTTGGGCGGCGCGATGTCCCGCCCGTGCCCGGGCCACTCGGCATCGCCCTCGTAAATCACCTTGCCAGGAAGGCCGGTGGTGCTGTTCGGGCAACCGAGGCAGAAGTTCGATTCCGGCCGGCCGCGCGTCTGGTAGAGACCATACAGGTCGTAGCGCAGGCCGACGTTCAGAGTGAATTTGGGCGTAAGGCGAAAGTCATCCTGCCCGTAAAAGCCCCAGTAGCGGAAGCGCTCGTAGGGCTTCCACATCACGCCGGTGAACGAGCCGCGACCTCCCGTCGCCGTCGCCCCGAGCATGAACTGCGCCAGCCCACTGGCGCCGAGGCCGGTGTTGGGATCCTGGACCAGTTCGCCGCCGAAACCAAAGCCGGTGGGGAAGCCGCTTTCATAGGCGGTGTGCTCCAGGCGGTAGATGAACCCTGACTTCAGCGTGTGTTTGCCTAAGACCTTGGTGATGTTGTCGAGGAAGGTGTAGGCCTCCGCCGCGGTGTTCATGTTGACCCAGGTGGTGGGTCCGAACGCAATCTCCCCGCCCCCAGGGCTCGACATGTTCCAGTTAGGCACCGGGAAATAGGGGTCTTCGGGGATCTGAAGCGGCCCCAGGACCTGCTGCACCTGGGTCTGGTTCGTGATGCTGTCCGGATAGGGGTTGCTCGGGTGGGTGGTCAGGAACTGCCGGCTGAAGCTGGCCCGAAACTCATTGATCAGCGTCGGCGTGATGGTGTAAGTGTTCCCAAGCGCAATGATCTGGTTGGCCAGGTCGAACGGATAGTTCGATCCAAAGCCCACCGAGTCGTAGGGGAAAGCGGCGCCCGTCCAGGGGACGCGATAGTTCCGGTACTGGACCGGGTTGAAGAGCCACTCGGCGAAGTACTTGCTCTTTTCGCTCCACTGGTGGTCAACCTTCAATGAGATGTTGTGGTGGTTCTGGCTGCTGCCGACCGATCCCCGAAAGTTGTTGCAGATCTTGTAGAGGTTGGTGGAATCGAGCAGGCAACTGCTCAGGGGATCGTTGTAGTTGGGCAGCGGGAAAGAATTCACAAAAAACATCGCCGTGGGGTCGAGCCCCGCCAGGGGACCGGAGGGCGTTGAGATCGTCGCGGGTATCTGGTTAGCGAAGGTGCAACTGGCACCGCCGGAAGCCTCAACGTGCGAAGCCAGACAACCGTTGGGGTCGCCGACGGCCGGAGTGCCGAAAGCCGTGCGCTCAAACAAGCCGGTGTTCGGATCCGGGCCCACGGTGCTGTAAGGGTTCCAGATGCCGTGCGAGACCACGTCCGGGTCCTCGCTGAAGTCCCCCTGGCGCATCTTGGCCGTGGGAACAGAAAAGACGTTCCCGTTACCCAGCAGGTGCAGTCGCTGCACGTCCCAGGAGAAGAAGAAAAAGGTCCTGTTCTTGCCGTCGTAGACGTGCGGCAGGACAACGGGGCCACCCAGCGTGCCGCCGAAGTTGTTGAAGCGCAGCTGGCGGTCCTTGATGATCTTGCCCAGCGAGTCAATGGACGTGAAGGGGTTTCGGGCGTTGGTGGCGTCGTTGCGGATGAACTCGTAGACGTTGCCGTGCAGGGCGTTGGTTCCCGACTTCAGCACGACGTTGAAGACCGCGCCGCCCGTGCGGCTGTACTCGGCGGCGAAGGCGTTGGTAATGGTCTGAAATTCCGAGACCGCGTCCGGCGTGGGATCCACGGCGATATTCTCGGCGAAACTCGAGAGATTGAGATTGCCATCGAGATACCAGGCGTTCGCCCCGCCCTGGCCGCCGTTCACGGAGAGATCCGAACCCTGAACGTGCGTCGGGTCGGGAAACGTTCCGTACTGGCTGTTGAACCCGAAGTTGCTGCCCGGCGGCCCGCCCACGGGATTGACTCCAGGCATGAGATAAACCAGTTGCTGGAGGTCGCGGCCTTGCAGCGGGACTTCCTGCACGGTGCGTGTCTCGAGGCTGGTGGAGAAGTTCGAAGCGCTGGTCTCAAGCAGCGCGACCTCGGCCGTGACCTGCACGGTCTCGTGCGCCGCGCCGAGTTTCAGCGGCGCGTCCACCTTGATCAGTTCGCCGGCGGGCACCTGAATCTCCGTGATGTCGAGAGGCGAAAAGCCGCCGACCGAGAAGTGGGCGCGGTACTTGCCCGGGACCAGGCTCTGCACCCGGTAATAGCCGGCGCTGTTGGTCTTGGTCGTCTGGGCGAGGTTGGTGTCCACCGAGGTGATGGTGACGTCCACCCCCGGGACGACGGCACCCTGCGGGTCGGTGGTCGTGCCCTCGATCGCGCCGCGATTTAACTGCGCGTGGAGCGGAATCGTCCGGCAGACGAACAGTGCGACGGCAAAAAGTCGCAGGAGTGTGCGTGCGGAAGGCATAGTGACCTCCAGAGACGCCGATCAGGGATACGCCCGCGCTCGGCTGCGCTTAGAGGATAGGGAGAATTGTGTTCGCTCGACAATCGAGGCTTTCCTCGACCGACACCCGACGCCAAGTCTTTCAGCCAATTGAAAGGTATTTCGCGGATCTAGTCTTATGCCCTTCGCCAGGCTTTGTCAAGCCCTAGTTGATTTTGCCCTAGTTGATTTTGGAGTGTTGTAGCGGCGGTGTCCCCACCGCCGTGCCCGCACTCCCCATCACCATTTGCGGCAATGAGGACATCGCCGCTACAACCCATCCGGCAGAGGCGCTGGCCGCCGGTGAGGGAGGGGGAGCAAGCTACCGCAGCGGCTAGGCGGCAGTCCCACTGGGCGGGACCGAACTCCAAAGACTAGTGGCCGAAGGGCGTGCCGGAAAACTCCAGCACCGTGACGGAATGCGCTGGAAAGCGATAGGTGAAAGCCGCCCCTTGCTGCGTCACTGGCCGTTCCCGGATATTGACATTTTCCGTGCTGCCGAAGGGGTTGGCGGCGACTTTGTCTTTGCCGTTGAGTTCCCAGGCGCGCGCCGGCGATCCGGACTCGGGCGCCCAGCCGTTGAGTTGCACCGAGGTCAGGATATCCTCCTGCTCGCTGCGATTCACGACCGCCAGGCAAACCCTGTCGCCCTTCTCGCTCAGCGTGGCGACGGCATCGAGCGCCGGCAACTCCGGGTTAAAGGAGGCGGGCGGCGACTCCGCGCGTGTCTCGAGCACCCGGCTGCCGATATGATTGCGGTAGAGGAGAAAGGCGAAATAAGGAGGCGTCAGCTTGACGGCCACGGGGTTGATGCCCACGATCCCCTGGACGTTGAGCGTCGTGGACACCTCCGCCATGAAGACTTCCCTGGCGTGCCGCAACAGCGTGTTGAAGACGCCTGCAAAATATAGCGCCGTGCCCAGGCGGTAGTCGGGATCGACTTTCTCGGAGAGCCACCAGGAATTGTACTCGGTGATGGCGAAGAAGGGGTGGTCGCGCGGCAGGCGTTCTCCCGCCGCCTGGATGTTGGCCGCGAGCTTGCGCGCGAACACCTGGGGCTCGGCGACCACCTGGCGGTAATAGCGGTCGAGGTCGGCAAGCCGGGTGCTGAGCTGGTTTTCGTACTCGCCGGTATAGATCGAAGTGGCGAGCAGGTCCACGGGCAGCAGGCCGAGCAGGTCGCGCACCCAGTTCGGCTGGCCGACCGAGGAGGCCATGAGGCGGATGGAAGGGTCAACGCGGCGCATGGCGCCTTCGTATTCGCGGAAGCGCTTCGCGTAATCGCTCAGCTTCGTGCCGCCCGTGTATTGCTCGGCGCAGAGCGTGGGGGCTTCGTTGCCCACCGCCCAGTACTTGATGGCGTAGGGTTCAGCGTGGCCGTTTTCGGAGCGCAGCCGTCCCATCGGTGTCCCGGCGGGACCGTTCGCGTACTCGACCCATTCGGCCGCCTCCTGAGCCGTGGCGGAGAGGTAATTGGTGGTGATGTGACCTTCGAAACCCAGCTCGCGCGCCAAGCCCATGTACTCGTCCGTGCCGAAGTCGTTGGGGTTCCATTCGCTCCAGGCTTCGCCCCAGAACTCCGGGCGCCGGTCGCGCGGCCCGACGCCGAGCTTCCAGTGGTAGTAGTCGGCAAAACAGCCGCCGGGAAAGCGCAGGATGGGGACGCGGAGCGGTCGCAGGGCCTCGACGACGTCGCGGCGCAGGCCGCGCAGGTTGTCCGCCGGCATGAGCGACGCCGAGTCCATCCAGAAAGTGCCGGCGCCCTGGAAGCCGATGCGCAGGCGCGCCTCGGAGGTGTCCTCGGGCGAAGTGAATTCCGCCGTGTACTTTTCCCAGCCGTCCGAGAGCCGGTCGAATTCCTGGCGGGCGAAGAGCGGGCCGCCCAGCTTGTCGAATTCCACCCACGCCTTACCCGTGCCGCGCGCTTTCAGGTAAACGTAGAAGGCGTAGCGGCGCCCGCGGGCAACCTGGAGGCCGATCTGGTAGACACTCGCGTGGTTCTGACCCGAGCCGTAAAGCTCAATGGCCTGCGACGCTCCCCCGCCGTAGTACTCTCCGTGATCAACAAAGTAGCGGACGTTCGGGCCTCGCGCGGCCACGAGCTGCCAGTAGCGATCTTGAATGCGCTCCTCGGGTTGCCAAGCGTCGGCGACGCCGTCCCCGTTCTGGTCGCCTTCTTCGAACTTGCGGGCGCGGAGCAGTTCCGCCCACAGGCCGCCCTGGATGGTGTTGTATTCGTGCTCGATGAAGTGGCCGAAAAGAAAGGGCTGGACGTTTCCGGTCACCTGGCCGGCATTGACTTCGATCTGAGTAACGCCGCGCGGTGCGCCGGCCGCCATCGGGCCGGCATTTCCCAACAGCAGTGCCACCAGGACCAGCAGGCCTGTCACGAGTCGGGCCAGCCGGGGAGAAGGCCCGCTACGGGCTCCAAGTCGAGTCTCGAAAAAGAGAAAGGGAGATGTCATGAGTGGTCGCCCAGTCGTGCTGACATCTGCTGCGCGAACTTCTTCGCGAGCTTCCCCAGCGCGGGAATGGTGGCGGAGGAGATCTGATGCGTGGTGCCGGCCAGGCTCAGCGCCGCCATCACCTCGTGGCGCGGGCCGAAGATGGGCGCGGCGACGCAGCCCAGCCCCACCTCGCCCTCGTTCCGCTCCCAGGTGTAGCCGGCGCGCCGGAAGGTCTCAAGCTGCCTGGCCAGGACACGCTTCGAGGTGATGGTGTGGGGCGTGAGCTTGTTCAATATCATGGGCTTCAGCACGCGCTCAAGTTGCCGGGCAGGCAGAAAAGCCAGGAGCGCCTTCCCCGCCGCCGCGGTGTGCGCGGGCCAGCGCAGGCCGATGTAGGTCGAGACCTGCACCAGGCTGTCGCTCTGGACGCGACCAATGTACATGGATTCGCCCTCACGCAACACGGCCAGGTGTCCGGTGAGTCCCGACTCGCGCACCGCCTCCTCGAGCAGGCTGTGGCACTCGGTCGCCAGGTCCATGCGGTCGAACGCGCGGCGCGCGATGCCGAACAGCTTGACGCTCAGCCGATAGGAAGAGGTCTGGTCGTCGCGCTCGAGGTAGCCGAGGTCTTTGAGCGTATAGACGATGGTTGCGGCGGAGCTCAGCGGCAGGCCCAGCAGACGATGGATCTCCGAGATGGTCAGTCCCGAGTCGCGCTGCCCGAGCAGGTCAATAATCTCGAAGGCGCGCTTGATGGCGGGGACCAGATAGCGCTGGGTCATGGCAACCGGCTAGGGCGTCGGGACGGCGCTGAGCTTACCGGGGGCCGGCGTTTCTGTCAATGCGCTCGGGCGCAGGAGTTTCTTGACAGCCGCGCCCCTCGCTCACTATCATGATTCGGAAGTCGCTTTCAATACGCAAGAGCGGGGGCCGTGCGCCAGCCCCCGGGCCAGTTCTCGATAAGGAAGGCTTCTGCTTGAACCAAGGCGAGATTGATTTTGAGAGCCTCCTGCGCCTGTTCGACCACCTCTTCCCGGAGCTCGACGGCTGTACGCTCTGCGGGAGCAGCGGCGAATCGGTGTCGCTGTCGCTCGAGGAGCGGCTGAAGCTGATGGAGTTCGCGATCCGCAACGCCCCGACGGGCAAGAGCATCGTCGTGGGGCTGACCCACACCAACCTCAATGAGATGGCGCAACTGGCGCGGCGTGCCGAGCAACTGGGCGCGCGCGCGGGACTGGTCCCCTGCCCCTACTACTTTCCCAACTCTTTTCCCATGGTGCTCGAGTTCTTCAAGGCGCTCGACCGCTCCTCGGGACTCGACTTGGTGATCTACGACAATCCTCTCTACACCAAGACCTGGCTGACCGCCCAGGAACTGTTTCGAATCCTCGACGCCTGCCCGCATGTGAAGGGCGTGAAGATGACCGACCACAACCTGGATAAGATCACTGCCCTCAAGCAGCACGGCAACGTGGCCGTCTTCTCCGGGGACGACGTGGTGGCGTTTCGAAGCCTTCTACTGGGAGTGGACGGCAGCATGATCCTGGCCCCTTGCGTTTTCCCCGCGCCGTATCAGGAAGTGGTGCGCCGACTGAAGGCGGGCAAGCCTGCAGAGGCCCTGCGGGTTTTTTCCGAGCAGATCCTGCCCTTCATCCACCTCTTCGGCCTGGGCGATGAAGTCACGACCACCAAGGCGGTATTCAAGCAGGTCGGCATCTTCCGTTCGGACGAGGTGCGGCTGCCGCTGCTCTCCTCGACGGCGGAGCGGCTGAGGGAAGTGATGCTGGCCTACGAACTCTGCCGGAACCATGCCGGCGCCCGTGCGGGAACGCCCACGCTTCGCGCCTGAGGTCTCACCTGCCGGCTGCGGCCGCGACGATTCGTGCGCGGCCGCTCCCCGCATGTCATAATTCCTCCTTGTGAAAATACTCGTATCGCTCACCGCCCAGCTCGGGGGCTCAGTGCGTCGCGGCCGCTCTCCCAAGGGGAGGTTGGCGCTTTTTTGCGCGCTGGCTTTGTGGTCCCTGGCCGTCGGCGCAACGCCGGCACTCAGCGCCGGAGCGAACACTTATGGTTACCCGCAAACGTCGAGTGCAAGCGTCTCGCAGCCCCTCGGGTCGGACGTGAGCAAGGCGTTGTCGCGAGCCGAGACCGAGAAGGCGCGCGAGACCCTGCAAGCAATCCTGCGGCGACCCGACGTGGACGCTGACACGTTGTTGCGAGTGGGACTTGACTTCGCCGCCAAGGACCTTTACCCGGAAGCCGCGCAGGCGTTTGCGCGCTGCGCGAAAGAGTACCCGGCGGTCTTCGAGGGCCACTATAACCTGGCGCTGGCGGAGTTTGCGCAGCAAAAGTTTCCGGAGGCTCTAGCGGCGCTCCAAGCGGCGCGGCACGGCTCCGAGTTGCAGGAGCTCGCGCGTTCGTACCTGCGCGGCAAAATCGAGAACGCTCTGGGCAGGACGGCGGAGGCGGAGCGCGACCTCTCGGCGGCCTTCGCCGGCGCGCCCCGGCAGGAGAACTACGCGCTCGACCTGGGACTCTTCTATCTGCGCGAGCGCGCTTACGCCCACGCAGTGGAAACGTTTGAGCGCGGCGCCGCCTTCAATCCCTACTCGCCCTTTCTCGCCCTGGGGCTGGCGCTTGCGGAATTTCTCGGCGGACGCGAACCGCAGTCGCTCGAGACTTCGAAGAAGCTCTTGGCGCTCGAGCCCGACTTCGCGCCTGCGCGCCTGCTCATGGCCTTTGCGTCCTATATGACCGGTAACCTCGAGCAGGCGGAGCAGTTCGCCGCTCAGGGTCTCAAGAATCCGCAGGCGTCCGGTTATCTCTATTACCTGCACGCCACGATCCTGCTCAAGCGCCAGTCCCGCGACTACGGTCAGATGCTCGAGGAACTCGCGGTGGCCACGCGCTCGATTCCTCGCTGCAGCCTTTGCTACCTCACGCAAAGCAAAGTCCACCAGGCGTGGGGCGAGACCGGCCAGGCGATCACGGATCTCGAAACCGCCGTGCGGCTCGATCCGGGCTTCGCCGAAGCCTGGTATCGCCTGGCACCACTCTACCAAAGCGCCGGCCGCAGCGACGATGCCGCCCGAGCTCGAAAGCAGTTCCAACAGCTTAAGACTGAAAAGGAAAACCGAGAGACGGAAATGCTGCGCTCGGTGTTCCTCAAAACGCTCGGAGGTGAGCAACAATCAGCGTCGCGGCCGTGAGGAAGGGGTCTGCACGGCAACGTGCGAAAAGCTTGACAGGCCGAGAAGGCTATCAGCGTCAGATCGTATTGGGGTTTCTCTACGACCTGCCGATCTGGGGCTCGTAGGGCCGGTCGCCGGGCTGGGCGCGGAGGAAATCGAAGTCGCAGCCCTCGTGTGCCTGCAGCACGTGCTCGAGGAACATCGTGTAGTAGCCGCGCTGGAAGCGGCGCGGGGCCGGTCGCCAGCCCGCCAGTCGCCGCTCGAACTCTTCCTCGGGAATTTCGAGATCCAGTCGCCGGCGCTCGACGTCCAGGTGGATCAGGTCGCCTGTCTGCACCGCCGCCAGCGGCCCACCCACCGCCGCCTCCGGCGAGATGTGCAACACCACTGTCCCGAAGCTCGTCCCGCTCATGCGCGAGTCGCTGATCCGCACCATGTCGTCCACGCCCTGGCGGAGCAGCTTCGCCGGAATCGGCAGCATACCCCACTCCGGCATCCCCGGGACGCCCACCGGTCCCGCGTTCTTGAGGACGAGGACGCTCGAAGCATCCACTTCCAGGCTCGGATCGTCAACCCTGGCCAGCATCTCCTCGTAGCCTTCGAAGACGACTGCACGTCCCGCGTGTTGCATCAGGCGCCGGGTGGCCGCCGCGGTCTTGATGACGGCGCCGTGGGGCGCCAGGTTGCCGTGCAGGATCGCCAGCGCGCCTTCCGGGTGTAAGGGCTGGTCCAGGGGGCGGATGACTTGGCGGTTGTAGCACTGCGCGTTCCGGACGTTTTCGCGGAGCGTCTTGCCGGTCACAGTCAACGCGTCGGCCTGGAGTAGCGGCAGCATTTCTTTCAGCACCGCGGGCACGCCGCCCGCGTAGTAGAAGTCCTCCATCAGGTATTGCCCCGAGGGCCGCAGGTTGACGATCACTGGCGTGCGGCGGGAGAGCTCATCGAATTTCTCGAGCGGCAGCGTAATGCCGCGGCGGCCGGCGATGGCCACCAGATGAATGACCGCGTTCGTCGAACCGCCGAGCGCCAGCAGCACCCGGATGGCGTTGTCAAAGGCCTCTGGGGTGAGGATGCGCGAGGGGCACAGGTCTTCGCGCGCCATCTCCACGATGCGCCGTCCCGTGGCCTCGGCGGCAGCCAGGCGGCGGGAGTCGGGAGCTGGAATGCTGGCGGTGCCGGGAAGCATCATGCCCAGCGCTTCGGCGAGACTGGTCATGGTGGACGCCGTGCCCATGGTGTTGCAATGACCGGCGCTGCGCGAGTAGCACCCCTCGAGTTCCTGCCATTCTGACTCCCCGAGCCGCCCGGCGCGGCGTTCGTCCCAGTATTTCCAGAGGTCGGTGCCCGAGCCCAGTTCCTGATTGCGCCACATGCCGCGCAGCATCGGCCCACCTGACAGCAGGATGGCGGGGACGTCCATACTGGCGGCGCCCATCAGTTGCGCGGGGGTGGTCTTGTCGCAACCGCACAACAGTACGACGCCGTCCACCGGGTTCGATCGGATCATCTCCTCGACGTCCATGGCCATCAGGTTGCGATAGAGCATGGTGGTGGGCATCATCAGCTCTTCGCCGAGCGAGATGGTCATGAACTCGAGCGGAAAACCGCCGGCGGCCCAGACGCCGCGCTTCACCGCCTCCGCCACGGTCCGCAGATGGACGTTGCAGTTGTTCAGCTCGCTCCAGGAGTTACAGATACCGATGACGGGCCGGCCGGCAAACGCCTGGCGCGAAAACCCCTGGGCGCGCAAGGCAGCGCGGTGCTGGAAGCCGATGTCGTTGTCGGGCTCGAACCACTTGGCGCTGCGCAGTTTTCTCTCCATGGCGGATACCTCGCATGCTGCCGACTGTCCCGCGGGCCGCGGCCTCACCGGCCGCTGATCACCACGTCGCGCGAGCGCTGGCGGCGGACGCGCAGCACGCCTTTCGTGGCGTCGAACGTCCAGCCGGGCTTCGAGAGGTCGGGGCGGGGCGCGAGCGCGGCGTCGCCGACCGTCACCCGCGCGGGCGAAAAGGCCAGCCGGAGCACCTCCGTGGCGTCCGCGTCAAAGGTTGTGTAGCGCACCTCGCTCGCGCTGTAGGCAATCTTCTGCACCACTGAACTCGACCGGAGCAGATGATTTTCGCCGGGCGGCGCCCACTCGGGCACCGAACCCATGCCGGCCAGGAAGTGGCGGATGTAGTCGGCGTAGCCGTCGGAATACCAGAAGTTGTCCTCCGCCATCGCCTCGGTGATCAGGCCGTCTTCGTGGGCCATGTAAGTGGCCCAGTTGAAGGAGCGGAAGGCCTTCTCCTTGAAGGCTTCTTCGCCCGTCTTCTCGTAATACAGGGCGCAGACCGAGGCGTAGCGGGAGGTGTGGCTGCCCATCTTGTCCATGTCGTCCACGGTTTGTTCCGAGATGGTGTTGGCACCCCACTGCTGCCCGTATTGCACCGGCTCCTGCTGCACCCAGCGGTAGTGTTCGCTTGCGGGGACATCCACGGCGAAGGTCTTCTCCACCCAGGCGATCAGCCCGCTCGAGTGACGCGGCCACTCCGGGTCGTTCTCCGGGTGCTGGAGCAGGTAGCGCGCCGTCTCCATGGCCGTGTACTGGTTCCAGTTCTCGAGGTTCGTATCAACGGGAATATCCTCGAAGTAGGCACTCCAGACGTTGTTCTTCACCGGGAACTTCATCAGCCAGTCCCAGGCCAGCTTGCGCGCCCGGACGTAGGCGTTCGGTGCGGGCAGGCTGGTCCGCGCTAGCTCGTCGAACAGCTTGATGGCGCCGATCACCTGGCCTGTGTATTCCTCGC
>WNEY01002839.1_pt1 | contig 12851 bp, 15 predicted proteins | sample 5400531 | NCBI WGS metagenome assembly WNEY01 (sample SAMN13153338, study PRJNA577476) | soil metagenome | isolation source: 200 cm saprolite under Douglas fir tree site 1 | place: USA:California | collected 2015-04-18
AGGGCGAAGAACGCCCGGGGCCGGCCGCGCCCTCCCGCCCGGGAGGAGCGCTCCACGAGTCTTTTTCCTTCGAGAACGCTCAAATGTTTCAGTGTCGCCATCTTCGAAATCTCGAGCCCCGTCGCGAGGTCCCCGAGGGAGACGCTCCCTTGTCGTTTGAGCGTCAGGAGGATCTGCTTCTTCGCGGACGAGAAGCCCGCCTCGAGGCCACCCACGTCGACCGAATCCGGATTCGTCACGCCGCCGATGAAAGCGGCGCGATATAATATACATTTTGATTTACAAAGTAAACGGGTCCGGGAGTACCAACAAAGCCGAAACGAGGAGCGAGGCGGTGAACCGGGCACGAGTCCACTCAGAAGACCGGTCCGGCCCCGCCCTGGAAAGGTTCTTACAAGCCATTCCATTTGCACGAGGGATGAAGACACGGCTCCTCGGTCGCACCGGCCTGAAGGTGTCGGAAATTGGCTTCGGGGCGTGGGCGATCGGCGGCAACGCCCACGGGAATTCGTACGGGCCCACGGAAGACGGGACGTCAATCGCAGCGTTGCGGCGTGCCGTCGACCTCGGAGTGAATTTCGTCGACACTGCCGACGTCTACGGCTGGGGCCACAGCGAGGAAGTCATCGGCGAGGCGCTCGTCGGCCGTCGGGACGACGTGCACTTGGCCACGAAGGTTGGCGGAGACTTCTACCACGGCGGCGTCCGGATGAACTTCGACGACGGATACATCGCGTTCGCCCTCGAGCGGTCTCTGAAGCGTCTCCGGACGGACCACGTCGACGTGTACCAGCTCCACAATCCCCCGGCCGAATTGATGGGCGACCCCGCGACCTACGAGGTCCTCGATGCGCTGAAGGCAGAACACAAGATCGACCACTACGGCGTTTCCGTCCACGAACCGGCGGAGGCGGTCCTCTGCCTCGAAGCGGGCGCGCCGGAGGTCCTCCAGATTCCCTTCAGCCTGTTCCGCCAAGAGTGGATCGACGAGCTGTTCGACGAAGCTCGCAAGGCGAACGTCGGCATCATCGCGCGGGAGCCCCTGGGGAATGGGTTCCTGTCCGGGAAGATCCGCGCCGACGCGCGGTTCCCGCCCGGAGATATTCGCCACCACTGGCCGCCGTCGATGGTCGCGGGACGGGCTGCCGCGGTGGAGCGGCTCTCCTTCCTCGCGCGGGCGGATCGGACGATGGCCCAAGCGGCGCTGCAATTCGTGCTCAGCTTCCCCGCGGTCTCGGTGACGATCCCCGGGGCGAAGACCGTCGCCCAGATTGATGAGAACGCCGCGACAAGCGGCGCGACGCCCCTCGCGGCCGACGAAGTTCGCAAGGCCCGGGAGCTCTATGCGAAGGACTTTGGACTCTGAGGCGGCGGATTGAAACACTGAGGCCCCGATGCCAGTAATCGAGATCGAGGAGGTACGTGCGGCGCGCGACCTCTGGCGTCACGACAAACCTGCCTTTGTATGGAGCGCGGGTTTGGGCCTGTTACTGATCTGGGGATTGGCTTCGCTCGCCGGTGCCGGTGCTCCCAGTTTGTTGCTGCCCTTCGTTACTGACATCGGGCTATTGGGAGTGTTCTTCTTCTCTTCCGGGCTGGCGGTCTGGCTTGCGCTCATCCCGCGGCGCCGAAAACAGTTCAGGCGGCCCGACCAGTGACGAAAAGAGAGGAGTGGCGAGGCCGTTAGGCCCGTAGGCTAAGGGGACAGCCGACGAAGCGACGATTTTAGTCGGCGCGTTTCGTGGGACTGAAACCTTTTAGCCAACCCTTCGATTAACATCCTCCGGAGATCGGCGCAGGTGTGGGCCCGGCAGGACCTTCTCGCCGAGCTCAAAGGGCTCGGCCTTTTGCGCAGTCGGGAACTCGAGCGGTCGTTCCTCCGCGTGCGGCAGGAATCGTTCCTGCCCGAGCTGTTCGGCCCGCTCGCCTATGCCGACATGCCGCTCCCCCTCCATGCCGGTCCGAATCCGTCCACAATGCCTTCGGCCCGATGCCTCATCGCGGCTCTCGACCTCCTGGAACCGCGCAACGACGTCCGGATCTTGGTGGCGGGCTGCCGCGGCGGGTATCCGGGAGCTCTGCTCGCCGAGGTCGTGGGGCCGGAGCAGGTGGTCGTCGTCGAGACGGACCCGGAGCGCCGGGCCCGGACCCTGGAACGGATGCGGGCCGCGGGGTTCGAGGGAGTCCAGGTCCTTCGTTCGGTTCCCAACGAAACGTTCGATCGGATCTTGGTCCTTGATGCGACTCCGCCACGGCAACTACTGCCCCAACTCGCGGATCCCGGCTTTCTGATTGCGCGCGGTCGCGGCGTACACGACCTTGCATTCGTGAAACTCGTCCGTAATGGAGGGGAAACCCTCCAGATGACCTTCAACGAGGCGCCCGGCGCAGCGGTCGACGGGTCGCGAGACGAGTGCATGACGTCGCCCGTGGATTTTGGCCGCCTCTTCGCGGTCGAGGACCTGCTCGCGCACGCCTGGGAGGGCCGCGTGACGGGCCATTACGATCAGCACTTCCGGGACGTCGTGGTCGATACGTTTGCGGGAGGTCCCCTGGACCCGAGCGCGTTCGACCCAGCGCAGGATCCATGCAAAGAGGCCGCGCGACGTGCGTTCCAGGCCGCCTACATCCTCCAGAGTGCCGGGGAGCTCGAACGGGCCGCGGACGCGTACGAGCGGTCGCTCAAACTCGCGCCGTCGGGAGAGGCGCACACGTTCCACGGGTGGACCTTCAGCTTCCTGGGCCGGTACGACGACGCGATCGAGGAGTGCAAGCGCGCGATCGCGGTCGACCCGTCGTTCGGGAATCCGTACAACGACATCGGGGCGTATCTAATCGAGTTGGAGCGCCTCGATGAGGCAATCCCCTGGCTCGAGAAAGCGATCGCCGCGCCGCGGTATTGCTGCTACTTCTACGCCCACACGAACCTCGCCCGGGTATACCTGAAGAAAGGCATGCGGGAGAAGGCGCGCAAAGCGCTCCTTCAGGCGATCCGGGTGAATCCCGAGTACGAGCCCGCGCGGGAGCTGTTGCGTCGGATCGACGGCAACGCGAGTTACTACGGGTGACGGCCCAGGACCGTATCTCGCAACATGGTGAACTCCGACTCCAGGAGGGTCGGCTCGGGGCCCCGTGAGATGATGAGTTCCTCCGTTCCGTTGGCGGTCCCGAGGACCAGGACGTCATCGATTCGGCGACTCCCCACGGGCTCGGCTGCGCCGCGGACGACGTGGTCCACGGTCCGGAGGACGGCACGATCGAACGCGCGGTGGACCGTGTACCCCTGAAACTCTTTCACGTTCCAGGCCCCGTGGACCTCGAGGTGGGCTCGGAGCTCCAGCAGACGTTGGTCGGTCACCAGAAGGGTGCCGCCTTGGACTGGCAGCACGATGACCGGGCGCTCATCCGATTCGAGATGTTGTCCGAACAGCGAGAGCCGGTAGGGATCCCGTTTCGCAGACCGAGCGAGGCCGAGAAACGCGGTCGACTCGAACGCACCCGCGTCCCGCATGCTGACAGCCGATGGACGGGCGCGAGATGAAGGTTCGCGCGACGCCGAAAGCAGCCTTAAGTCCGGCGCGCCTTTGCATCTCCATCGTGGCGCCGACGAAAGTCGACGAGGCGAAGGCAGCATTGGACCAGGGGGACTTCGAGCGGGGGCTCCGTCTCGTCGAAGAGGCCGAGGCGGAGCAGCCTAGCGACCCGGCGGCGCGCGAGCTGTACGTCGTCACGCACCTCGCTCGGGCGATTCGTCTCTCCGACAAAGCGAGGGAGGTGCGACGCCAAGATCTGCTCCGACGGAAGATCGAGTACGACGTGGAATTCCAGGACAGCCCCGGGGTCGTGGAGTCGTTCGACGCGGCGACCGCGGCGATTGAGGATGTCCTGCGGGTCGATTCGAAGCATTGGAAGGCCCAGATGCTGAAGGCCGCCCTCCTGTTTCGCCGAGACCGCGAGACGGGTCGGCCGGCGGCGCTTGAAATCCTGCACGCCCTGGCGGCGGCGGATCCCACGAACCAGCAGGTCCCTTTCACGATCCGAAAAATCGAACGCCCGTGCCCGCGCTGCGGAGACACGGGCTTTTGCTCGCACTGCAAGGGACGGGGACAGACGACGTTCCTCGGCATGGACCGCAAGTGCGAACGTTGCTATGGCCGAGGCATCTGCCCCGCGTGCGGCGTCCTGTGATCACTCTTCTTCGTCCACGAGGTCCGTGAGGCCCGAGTCCTTCCCCTCGATCCACTCGACCCGATCCGCGCGGCCGAGTTCCCCGCAGGCGAGGCACTCCCACCCGAGCGCGTAGTCCTCGAACATCACGAGGCCTCGCTCCTCCTTGCCGCACTTCGTGCACGGTCCCGGGACAAACCCGCTGACCCGGAACGCGCGGATGACCACGTCGGGCATGACCGACCCCGGACGTCTCAGTCCTCGGCCGCGTCGTCTTTCCCCGTGGGGGAAACGTACCAGTCCGGAACGCCCTGGTCCCCGCCGAGGTCGCACTTGGGACAGACGTAGTCGAGGATCGGATAGTTGCCGTGGGCGTGTTGGACGAAGAAGACTTTGTCGGAGCCGCACTTCTCGCACTTCTGCGGTTCGGACCCGATGTTCTTCCGGCTGAACATTCCGTTCGCGCCACGCCGGGGGGCGGAGATAAAGTTGCCGGTCCCACAAGGTCTTTGCGAACGCGCGAGGTGGCCGACCCATGTTCCTACGGTTCTCTCGGTTCCGGTTCAAGGAGGGCAGGGAAACGGAAGGGCTCGCGATTCTCCAGCGCCATGCGAACGCGATCCGGTCTGCGCCGGGGTGCCGTGAGGCGTGGCTGGCGCAGGGTCAGCATCCCGCGACGGAATGCGTCGTCGTCGGGCTGTTCGCCGACGAGGACTCCCTGCGGCGACTCGACGGACGGCTCCGATCGGACCCCTCGCTCGGCGGAGATTTTTTCGCGCTGCTCGCGCTGACGGCGCAGCCGCCGGAAGTCACGCAGTACGAAGTTCGCGGGTCACTTGACGCGGAGTGACCGAAGCTTTTTGGCCGTGGGCCTCAATCCCCGGGGGTGAGAACATGGCAGTTGGCCTTGTGTCGCTCGATCTGCGACTGTCCCGAGCCCTCCGCGAATTGCACGACTATCTCTGGAATCCAGAGTGGAAGGGAGACGAAACGTCGCTGCGTGCGGATCTGCTGCGGGGCGCTCGAAGCCTCGATACCGCGCTCGGTGCGAAGGGGCGCCTGCGGGACTCCGCCGCAGAGCTTGCGAAGCCGTGGAGTCGGGAGCACCAGGGGAGCTCCCTCTTCGAACTCCTTGACGACGCGCTGGGCCTCGCAGTTGCGACCGAACACGTTCAAAAAGGGAAGTTCCGGGAGGCCACCGCGCGGTCGCAGGCGGTGCTCGAGAGCACGACGATCGGCGTATGCTCGGCTGCTCGGTCGTTCCAACTCGTGGAGGATTGGGAGGCGAAGAAGGTGGACTTCCAAGCATACACCGCCAAGTTACTGGATGTCCTCCTGGCGAGGTTCATCCTCGACCCGGGTCAGTTCAAGCGGGTCGCCGACGCTGTTCATGAATTCGCCGCGAACTGGGACGGATCTGCGCCAAAGGATGAACAGGCTTTCGCGGCGCGGGCCGCGATTGAGGGCACCGTGTGGTGCGTGAGCCGTAGCATCGGCATCCGGGCGATGTTGGGAGATCCGACGAAAGTCCCCGAGAACGATTTCGGTGCGATCTTGAAACTGATTGTACGGAGGCTCTAGGACGCCTGACCCCTCAAGCGCCTTCGCCGACCCCACCCATCCTTATTAACCGATTCACCGCCTTTGGGGCTCGGCGCGAGTCTCACCACCTCTCGGGGTCTATGACAAACGCCGGCGGGGGCGATACGAGTGAAACCGACGAGACCGCTCGTAATCAAGATCGGAGAGACGCGAATCGACCGAGACGGAATCCAACAAATGCTGAAAGCCCTCGGCGTGTCGCCTGAGGGCTCCTCCCGATTCGAGGAAGCCCCGGACCACGGTGAGACGCTTATCGAGCTCGCAGGGCGAATTTGCTACGAGTCGTTCGAAGTCGGCTTGAATCCGAACGTTACGCGGATCCGGCTCAACCCGAAAGACTATTTCGAGAATCTGCTGAAAAAAGGAGACGGGAGCGTCAGCGAGCATGGCATGGTCAGCTTCGCGATGATCGGAGTCTCACGAATCATGACGCACGAGCTCGTGAGGCACCGGGTCGGCATCGCGGTTAGCCAAGAATCGCTACGGTACGTGCGGCCGAAGGACCTCAAGTTCTGGATTCCGGATGAGCTGAGTCCGGGTCAACGCGCCGCGATGAAAGAGGCGGTCGAGCGGTCCGAAGCGGAGTACCGGGAACTCGAGCGCGGAATCGAATGGGACAAGATGGACATGGACTCAAAGAAGCGACTCACATCGGCCATCCGACGCATCCTCCCCGACGGCTTGGCGACCAACGTCATCTGGAGTGCGAACCATCGGACGCTCCGTTGGGTGATCGAGATGCGAACCGATCCCTCGGCCGAAGTCGAGATCCGGATGGTGTTCGATCAAGTCGGACAGATTTGCAAGCGAGACTATGCGAATCTCTACCAGGATTTCGAAAGAAAGGAGCTGCCGGACGGGACGGGCTCGTGGAAACCCCGTTTGCGGTCCAAGGTATAAGGTGAGGAATCAGAGCCAGCGGAACAGGACTTTCCAAAACTCTGCCTTCTCTGGCTTCCTCACACCTGCGAGGACCGTCTGCAGGAGATGCTTGTGTTGGGCCTTTTCGTCCTCGTAGCCCGCAGACATCGCGTCGTACGGGGACAGCCGCTCGAGCGTCGTCTTCTCCACGAGAATCGCCTGACCTTCCCCGACGACTTCATCCCTGAACCTGACCACCAGGCGGTTCCCGGGGATCAAGCTAATGCGGTCGTGTTCCTCCGGCGATAGATACGTCTGGTAGACGTACTGCTTGCGAATTTTTTCCTCCGCACCGGGATACACGACGACAATTGTCTTGGGCGGCGCGGCGTTGGGAGGGATCATGGAAGGCTGGGATTGCGAACGCCGTGTCGAAGATGAACCTTACTCCCATCACAGCGCCGCGAGGACTTCATCTGTGTGTCCTTCCACCCTAACCTTCGGCCAAATCTTGGCGACCTTGCCGCGCTCGTCGATCAGGAACGTCGTCCGCTCGATTCCGAAATATTCCCGGCCGTAGAGATTCTTTTTCTTCCAGACGCCGTACGCACCGGTGACGCGCCCATCGTCGTCGCTGAGCAGCGGGAAGTTTAGGTGGTACTTGTCCTTGAACTTCACGTGGCTCTTGGAGTCGTCTCGGCTGACGCCGAGGACCACCGCGCCCTTCGAGGTCACCCGGGCGAGGTTGTCCCGGAACGAGCAGGCTTCTTTCGTGCAACCCGGTGTGTCGTCCTTCGGATAGAAGTAGAGGACGACCTTCTTGCCGCGGAACTCTTTCAACGACAGAACGCGCCCGTCGTCCGCCGGCAGGGCGAAGTCAGGCGCCGGATCACCGACCGCAACCATCGTCGCACCGCCTCCGTGCAGGCGTCCGCTCGATTTAACGCCACCGTTGCCACCTCGGTGCCTTGGCGAGGGGCGTTTTTGCCCATGTCTGTCCCAAATAGTATCAAGTCTGGTATTTCTCAGCGTATCCTTTATGTAAACGTACCCGGTTCGTTTTCGTCAGCCTCCCAGCCGAAGGTGCGAACGGGGACTCCATGGCTCGCAAGGCGACTTCTCGAAAGCCGACAATCATCCCTCGGTCTCTGCTTCGGCCTGGTTCCGGAAGGTCGCGGGCGCCAAAGCCAGACCCATCCCAGGCCGAGTCCGCCACGCAGGGGCTCTTGCAGCTCGCGTTCGCCCGCCACGCGCACGGATATGGGTTCCTTGCAGCGGCGGCGTTTCTGTTGGATGCGGTGCTCCTCCTCACGCTCGGCGGCCAAGCCCAGGTCCTCCCTCTGCCGCCCGGAATCCGGCTGGACATGGTCCTCTGGCTCCTCCCGGCCATGGCCGGGGCCCTCGCGTCGTGGGACTCCGTCCGCTTGAAGCGCGAGCCGTACCGGCGGCACTATGCGTCAGATCACTTCGCGGCCTCGACCGCGGGCATGGTCCTGTTCTTCTTGGTCGCGTTCGCGATCATCCTCCTCGTGCGCCACTCGCTCCCCGACCAGATCCTCCCGTGGATCTACCCGTTATCCGTGGCCGGCGTCCCGCTTACCATCGTCTCGATGGGAATGACGTGGCAGGGCCTTGGCGTCCGCAAGGTGGGGAGCCTTGGCGCGGCGCTCATCATGCCGATAATGATGGTCCTCCTCGTCCTCGGCGGGGTCAAACTCACAGATCCGGTAAACGGGTTGCCGAATCAGAGCGGGATGAGCCTCTTGATCGTCACCTTCCTCATCGGCGCTCTAACGTCCGAGATCGCGGGCTCGCTCCTCCATATCATCGCGTCTTCGACGAGCGTCTACCAGCGGGAGATCCTGAAGGCCGACAATACGAAGGTCGCGATGCTTCAGCAGGACTATCAGAAAAAGAGGGAGGCGCTCGACTACAAAGACCGGGCGCTCCGCGGCCGCGAAGCCCACCTTGAGGCCCTCCAGCAAGAGCTGGAAGACCAAGCGAAGGAGGTGAAGACGAAACTCACAGACGTGGCCACCCGCGAGACGTCGATCGAGAAGGCGATGAAGGACTTGCGGGACATCGACCGCAAGGTCGCGTCGACGCGAGCGGAGATCGAGGCCAGGGCGGAGGAAACCCGCCTTCGAGACGCCGACTTGGCGACCCTCAAGGCGGAACACGAGAAGATGCGCCAGACGCTGAACGCGCGGGAGTCATCCCTCGCGGAGCGGGAGAAGGAGGTCAAACGGACCTCCATCGAGCTCACGTCCCAGGTGCGGGGAACGGAGTCGAAAGTCAAGTCGATCGAAGAGCGGGAGGCGCGCTTGCATGAGCTCGAGAAGTCGTTCGATGACAAGCGGACCCAACTCCTGAAGCGAGAGAAAGACCTGGACCTCAAGGACTCCGAATTGCGATTGAGGGGAGAGCAGGTCGACGCGACCCACGGCGGCACGGACGCGTCGCGCATTCGGGAGCTGAAAGACTGGGAATCGAAGATCCTGGCGAAGGAGAAAGAGGTCGCGAAGAAAGAAGTTGAGGTCAAGACCCTCGAGAACCGGCTCCGCGAGAAAACCGAGAATGCGACGCGCGTCGAAAAGCAGTTGGGGGGTCAGCGGAAGTCGTTCGACGACCGGGAGTCGGAGTTCGTCTCCCGCGAGAAGAAGATCGCGGATCAGGAGGCGGCATTGCGCGAGCGGACCGCCGAGATCGAACGCCAGGGTGCAGCCGTCGAAGAGGCCCAACGAACCCTTGACGGCAAGACGAAAAAGTACGCGGAATTGTTCAAGGACGCGAAGATGAAAGAAGCCGCTGCCGGGTCGAGCGAGACGGAGTTCAAGCGACAGAAGGAGGGGCTCGACAGCCGGGAGCGGAAAATCGTCGAGATGCAAAGCAACCTCCAGGCGGAGATCAAGCGCCTGAACGAGCAGAACCGGGGCCTCCTCGAGAAACAGAAGGAACTCGAGGAACGCGAGTCGGATCTCCAGCTCCAATCCCTCGAGCTCGAAGGGAAGGCCCGGGAGGCGCGAACGGTCGGCCCGACGCCGGGAATGAAGGACATGGGCCGCGAGGCCCAGCTCGAGGAGTGGGAGCGTCGGCTGCGCGAGCGCGAGGAGGAATTCAAGCGGCGCACGTACCAGAAGGAGAAGGAAATCGAGATGCGCGAGGGCGCCGTGAAGTCCCGCATCTCGACCGCCGCGGGCACGGCGGAGGCGGAGGAAGCCGTCGCGGTCGAGAAAAAGGCGGACCGCGTCAAGACCGGGACCCCGCGGCTGGACGATCTCCTGTATGGAGGCATCCCCTTCAACTCAAACGTCCTTTTCGTCGGTCCCGCGTTCGTCGGAAAGGAAGTCGCCCTCCTGAATTTCATCGCGGAGGGGCTGAGGAAAGGCATCCCCGTGATCATCATTACGACGACGAAACTGCCGATCGATGTCGCGAAAGACATCGCGCCGATCCTCCCGACGTTCGTCGAGTACGACCAGCTCGGCCTGGTGCGGTGGATCGATTGCACGTCACCGATGGCCTCTGGCAAACCGGTGAAAGAAAAGAACGTCTGGCGGGTCAACGGCCCGACGGACTTCGACAACATCCAACAGATCGTGAACCAACTCGATGAGGAGTTCAAGAAGAAATACGCCTACTTCCGGCTCGCGTTCCTGACCCTCAGCTCGGCGATCACGCAGGGGGACGAACGGGATGCGATGAACTTCTTCCAGCGTCTCGTGAACCGGCTGCGGCAGACGAAAGCCGTGTCCGTGGTCGCCCTGGAGCGCGGGATGCACACGGACCAAACGCTCGAGGCCCTCGAACACATGGTCGACGGTGCGATCCACTTCAAGTCGGACAAACAGAAAACGACGCTCCAGGTCGTCGGCCTCGGTGAGGTCCAGACGCACGACTGGGTCCCGTACAAGTTCACGAACAAGGCGCTCATGATCGGCTCGTTCCAGCTCGAGCGAATCCGGTGAGGGCGGGTCCCCGTCTGTCAGCATCGGATTTGCGCCAGCCGGAGCCCGGGCCGAGGCCCCGCGACGAGACAGATTACCGCAGCGGAGCGGTTGAAACGGGCGAGGCCGCCGTCTGGCCCCATTCCCGTCGTCTCCAGCGGCGCACCCTGTCATTGGTCAGGTGGGCGGCCCAGAAGCCCGGAATCACGACTCCTGCTTCTTGAGCTGCTGGGCGAGGACGACCCCGGCGATGACCATTCCGCCGCCCCCAATCATGGCAAGGGTGACGGGCTCTCCAAGGATCGCAACCCCGCCCACAACCGCGACGAGCGTGCTCGCATAGATGTACGCGCCGGCGGAGGCTGTCCGGAGTCGAGCGAGCGCCCGGAACCAAATCCCGTACCCAATGAATGTCGGAAGAATACCGAGATAGAGGACCGGCACCCAGCCGGAGAGACCCATCCTTCCGAGGTCGGCGAGGAAACCGGGACCGGTCGCGACCAGGAGGGGAACCAGGAGCAACGTGCCGAGCAGGAGGGTCCAAGCGACGAAGGTGAACGGAGGGTACCGCCGGAGGTAGGACTTCCCGAGGACGGCGTAGAGCGCCGAGAAAACCGCGGGAGGGAGGACGACGATCGCGCCTTCCGAGGCGCGAAACTGGAACTCGCTCTCGGGACGCGTAAACAGGATCATCACCGCGAGCCCAGCGAATGCGACCCCGATCCCGACGGATGGAAGCCGACCGATCCGCTCCTTCAAAAGGGGCACCGCAAGAATCGCGATGAATGCGGGCGCGGAGGCGATGATGAGGGCCGCCGTCCCCGCGGTGACGTTCGGGTCCGTCTCCCCGAGGTTCAAGAAGAGATGATAGCCCACAAATCCGAAAAAGGCGAGGACGACGAGCATCGGCAGGTCCTTCCTCTCGGGCGGCTTCCGAACCTGTCCCGTTGCGAGGAGGTACGCCACAAAGAGGACGTCCGCGACGGCGAACCGAAGGAAGGTGAGGGTGATCCACGACATGTACGCGAGGGCTTGCTTGATCGCGACGAAGGCGAGCCCCCAGAACAGGACAAGGAGAACCATCGAGCCGTGGACGGCCCAGTCCCGATCGAGCCGGCATTGGACCGCCACATCCGCAGAAGCTGGGGCCGCGATAAAAACATGAGCCCTGCGAACGCCGCGTTATCGGGTCACAATAGGTACACGTTCGGAAACTCGGGTACCTCGGCTTTGAAGAGGTTCGGCGCCTCCCCAACTCCGCCCGAGAGCCTCTTGCAGAGCTCCAACTGACCGCGGTCGAGCAGCTCCGGGTTGTACGAGTACTGAATCCGCACATAGTTCGTCGCGCCGACCGAGGTCTTGCGGTTCAGGAACTTCCCAAAGTCCTTCCAGCCCGCGGGCTGTCGGGAGAACACATTCGCCATTTCGACCGCGAAGCGTCCGCCGATGAAGAACGCCTTCCACTCGTTCACGTTCCGCTCGTCGAGGCGGCCTTCCACCAATTTCGCGACGCCGTCGGCGTAGGTCGGATTGATGTACTGACGGAATGCCTCGAGATTGGCGAGCGCCTCCTCCAGGTTTCCGACATCTTCCGGATTCAAGACAGGTTTCGGCGGGGCGTTGTACCACCTCCCTTGGTACGGCGCGTACTTCGCCGCGCCCTGTTGGGCCTCCCACGCCGCCGCGGCCCGGTCCACGAGGAAATGGATCCGGCTGTGCGCGAGGAGGTAATCGAGGACGAGCGTCGTTTCGACTTTCTCCGCCACGTCATCCACGTTCTGATCTGCGTACTTGCCGAGATCCCGCCAGATGATTCGGTGATATTCGTCCTTCAGCGCGCGGAGCGCCCCCTCGCGGATGTAGATGCCCCATCGGTCCGGCGCGAGCCGGAAGCTGACGTAAAAAGCCACCGCTTCGGGTCCCATCTTGAGCATGTTCGGGAGCGTTGCTGGGTCCTTTGCCGACTGGATGCGGAACGCGGAGAGAGCGTCCGCGCTGAGTTCGAACGGCCGGGCGCCGTCTACTGCCGGCATCGCCCCGTAGCCCGGAACACGGACCTGGTTTCGGTCGCAGAACTGTGGATGCGAGGAAGCGAACCTCGAGAGGTCCTCCATGGAAGTCTCGAACGGGGAGCGGGGCTTAAGCCTTCGCGGTCAGTACAGGAGGCACTCCACCATGCGGTGGCCAAGACTCTTTTGCAGCAGAGGAGCTTGCTGACCGAAGCGGATGGCGACGTATCGGCCGTCGACGGTTTCCTCCACCGTTACGTCGGCA
>WNEY01011802.1_pt1 | contig 12848 bp, 16 predicted proteins | sample 5400531 | NCBI WGS metagenome assembly WNEY01 (sample SAMN13153338, study PRJNA577476) | soil metagenome | isolation source: 200 cm saprolite under Douglas fir tree site 1 | place: USA:California | collected 2015-04-18
GAAGCCGACTTCGCGGTCACGTTCCAGCTGTGCCAGAACGCTGTCACAGCGGACGCGTTCCAGGGAACGTGGCAGTCGATCGACGCGCTCGCCGTGTCGCTCGCCAAGCCCGCGATCTTCGGTGCGCAGACCGCGATCAGCGACCTTCAGTCCTGTGGCGCGTTCCGCAATCCAATCGTGCGCTCGCAAGCCGTGCCGCCGACCACGGCCGTGTTCTCCGCGCTCGCGGCGCTGCTCGCGAACTACAACGCCTAGCGCGAGAGGAGCGAGGGCGGCCTGCGGCCAGGCCGCCCTCTTCCCCGCGTGACCCCTTACTTGCCGAGTGCGGCCAGTGCGGCCGCGAGCTCCGCGAGGGAGGCGTCGGTACCGGGCTCCGCACCCGTGGCGGTGCCGTTACCACCGGCGTTGCCGTTCCCCGGACCCTTCGCGCCCGTGTCTCCGCCGCCGTTTTCGCCGTGCCGCATCTTGTGCACGAGCGCGCGGCAGTCGACGCCGCCGCTCGTCTTGCCGCACAGCACGGCGTTCGCTGCGTCGACCGTCCCGGAATAGCCGGCTGGAATGCCGAGCGCATAGTGCTTGCCCGATGCGTGAATCGAGAAGTGCGACCCGGTCACGATCGCGAGCACGGCCTTGCCGGTGCAGCTCGTCGACGTGTCGCCCTTCGCGGCGCCGCGGCTCTTGCACGTGACCTTGACGTCGTCGGAGAGCGGCGTGATCTCGACGGTGCCGCCGACCTGCGCGATCCGAACGGGCTTCGCGTCTGCGGAGGCGGTCAGCTCCGCCTTGACGGCGCCGCGGCCGAGCAGCCCGATGTGAGCTCCGCTGACGTCGTAGACCTTCGCCGCAGCGGCCGCCGGCAACACGAGCGCCGCGAGAGCGAGGGGGAAGAACGCACGTTTGAACATCTGGAGAGTCCTCCTTGGGGGTGCCTTCTTGCAACTCACCGTCCGCCCGGTCCGTAAGGCCACTAGGTGCGGCGCGTAACGATTCGGTAAGGAAGCGTCCCTAATCCCTCGCTTCGCGTTCGCTCACGCTCGGGGCTCGCACCTTCGGCGCTCGCATCGGTCGGCCAGCACAGGACCTCTGCTTCGGCTCAGGTTTGTGTGCAGCGCGGCGAAGCCGCGCTGCCGGCCACGCGCGCTGACAGCGTTCCGAGACCCGGCACCGTCGCTTCGGGAACGCCGACCGCAAACGGCGGCGCGACGAGCAGATCGCCGGGACGAAGGTGCGTGCTCTCTGCGGCCAACGCGCGCGCATGTTCCCAGCGGAAGCCAGCGTCCTCGTGGTCGGTCACGATCCAGGGGCCGACGCTCGTGGCGAAGTCGCGGTCCTTCGGCGGCGGGAGCGACGTCACGCACCAGTCGTTGACGAGCGTGTAGCCGCCGATCTGCTCCCCCGCGCCGATCACGGCAGCGACGCAGAAGCGCGACTCGGCAGGACCGGGGGCCCGGACTTCGTCCTCGGGCCCGTAGATGGACGCCGTATTGCCGAATGAGAACGTGCGGTCGTTCTCGAAAAAGCGGATCGACGGCGGGCGTAGCACAGGTGCGCGCAGCTCGACGCCGGCGAGCGGATAGACCGCGTGCTCGCGCGCCGTCCCGCCGCCCGTGAAGAACGCCTCAACCGTCTGCGCCGCGACCTGGATCACCCGGTCGTCCTCGATCTTCCCGGGCCAGCCGCGCTCGAGCGCGAGCTCCCGCGGCGTGAACATGCACAAGATCAAGGCTCGGTGTGGACGATCACGTCCGCGATCTCGGGTCGCGCGGCGCGGATCCGCGCCTCGATCTCGCTCGCGCGGGCGTGCGCGTCCGCCAGCGAAGCCCCCGGATCGAGCCCGAGTGTCAGGAAGGCGACCAGCCCTTCGGTCGTGTGCAAGAACCGCAGCTCGCGTGGCGCTCGGCCGAGCACATCGCGGACGATCCGCACAACGACGGCCGACTGGGCATCCACGTTCTCGGCCGTCTGTACCTCGGCGTCCTCCGCCAGCGGCTCGAGGTGCGTCTGCACAGACGCCACCTCGGGGACGGATGTGCGGATCGAGCGCTCGACCTCCTCGGCGATCTCGTGCGCGTCCTCGAGCGCGAGATCTCCCGGCAGCTTCAGGTGCAGCGAGATCTCCGTGCGCCCGTCGATCTGCATCACGCTGATGTTGTGCACCTCCCGCACGCGCGGCACGGTGAGCGCCGCGGCCTGCGCGCGCTCGCGGATCCCCTCCGTCTCCTCGGGCTCGACGTGGACGACGACATCGCTCCGCGGCAGCGCCGCCTGCACTGCCTCTTCGACCTGGTCCGCGGCTGCGTGCCCCTGCCCCACAGCGGCGCCGGGCGGGACGCCGATCACGACGTCTGCAAACTGGCGGCCGCCTGCCTCGCGCATGCGGAGCCGCCGCAGCTCGACGGCCGGCCGGATGCCGGCGATGGCAGTGCGCGCGGCGGCCTCGGCTTCCGCGGGAACGCGATCCATCAGCACGTCGACGTTCGTGCGCATCAGCCGCCCCGCCGCGATGAGCACGAGGACGGCGACGAAGACCGCTGCGACCGAGTCCGCGCGCTCCACACCCGAGCGCACCAGCACGAGCCCGACGAGCACGGCGGTCGAGCCGAGCAGGTCGCTGAAGAAATGGAGCGCGTTCGACTGCAGCGCCGCGCTCCGGAGCACACGTGCGGCGCGCCAGGACACAACTGCACGGCTTGCGTCGATCGCGATCACGACGCACACGACCGCGAGCGCATACCACGCGGCATGCACGTGGCCGTGTGCCGTTCCGGTGAGGCGCATGATCGCGCGCCCCGCGACGAAGAGGCTCGCGAGGACGAGGATTCCCGCCTCGGCGAGCGCAGCGAGGTGCTCGGCCTTCCCGTGCCCATACGTGTGCGCGGCATCGGCGGGGCGCGCCGCGACGCCGACGGCGAAGAACGTGAGCAGCGCGGCAACGAGGTCGGTGCCGGAGTGGATCGCCTCCGAGATCAGCCCGAGGCTGTGCGTCGCGAGGCCCGTCGCAAGCTTGACCACAACGAGCACGATCGCCGCGATTACCGACAGGAGCGCCGTTCGCCGCTGCCGAGTCATGTGCCGAGGATACGACCTAAGCTCTCCACGTGGCCTGCTGCATTCCGCCGGCAGCGCGGCTTTGCTGCGCTGCTCACCAACCGAACGACGCAGCAGCGTTCCCCGGACCGCCAGCCGATGCGAGCGCGCAAGCGCGCGAGCCCCGAGCGTGAGCGAACGCGAAGCGAGGGACAAGTGACCGAGGCGACCGCGGAAGTCGCGTCGCCGCGCCGCGCGTTCGCGACATCGCTCGCAGCGACGGCGTCGAATCCGATGACGATCGTCTCGTGGGCGGCGGTGTTCTCCGCGGCGTCGACCGCCGGGGCGGACGATCCCCTGCCGCTCGTCGCCGGCGTCGGCGTCGGCTCGATCGCCTGGTTCACCGTACTCTCGGCGGGCGCGTCGCTCGCGCGTCGGCGCGTCGGAAGGCGGACGGTGCAGATCCTGGACGTCGTGTCAGGCGCCGGCATCCTCGGCTTCGCCGGCGTATTGGGTTACAAGACGTTGCGCTAAAAAATCCGCTGGCGTTCGCGGCTCAAGAAGAAACCGTGGTCGCTGCGATTCCGACACGTGAGGCCGGCGCGGGCGGACAAGCAGCGGAAGCCGCTCCACGTCCACGTCCTTCCGTACGCCAGCACGCCGACGTCGGTCGCTGCGTTCGCGAGCACCCAGTTCGCGTGCGCGAGTCCGGTCGGGCGCATCCAGCGCACGTGCTGGCCCCGCTTGTCGCTCTCCGACAGGACGACGCACGCAATCGCGCGCCCGCCGCTCGCGACGTGCCCTGCGTTGCAGACGATGTTCCCCGACGGCGTCTGGAAGTTGTGCTCGGCGAGCACACCGGGAAAGCCGGCCAGCACGAGAGCGACGAGAAGCTGTCCCACAGCCAAACGCTACCGCCGGCGGCGCGGCCCAGCCGCGCCGCTCTCCAACACAACTTCGAAGCAGAGTTCCCCGCCAGCCAACCAATGCGAGCGCGCGAAGCGCGCGAGCCCCGAGCGTGAGCGCAGCGAAGCGGAGCGAAGCGAGGGATTACAAATTCCCGCGCAAGGCCTGCTCGCGCTCGATCGACTCGAAGAGCGCCTTGAAGTTGCCCTCGCCGAAGGTGGTCGCGCCGTGGCGCTCGATCACCTCGAAGAAGAGCGTCGGCCGGTCCTGCGCCGTTTTCGTGAAGATCTGGAGCAAGTAGCCGTCGTCATCGCGGTCCGCGAGGATCTTCAACCGCCGAAGATCGGAGTAGTCCTCTTCGATCTCGCCGACGCGCTCGGTGACGTCCTCGTAATAGGTGTCGGGCGTCGCGAGGAAGATCATCCCGCGCTCCTGCAACACCGCCACGGTCTCGACGATGTTCCCCGACGCCATCGCGATGTGCTGCACGCCGGGTCCGTGGTTGAACTCGAGGTACTCCTCGATCTGGCTCTTCTTCTTGCCTTCGGCCGGCTCGTTGATCGGGAACTTGATCTTGCCGTTGCCGCTCGTCATGACCTTCGACATGAGCGCCGAGTACTCGGTCTGGATCTGCTCGTCGCCGAAGTGGAGGATGTTCGTCATTCCGAAGACGCGCTCGTAGAACTCGACCCAGTGATTCATACGGCCGAGCTCGACGTTGCCGACGACATGGTCGATCGCCTTCAGCCCGACGCCGCCCGGCGGACCGTTCGGTGACGGCTGCGGGACGTAGCCGGGGAGGTAGACGCCTTCGTACTGCGCGCGGTTGACGAACGTGTGCACGACGTCGCCGTAGGTCGCGATCGTCGCGAGCTCGACCTTGCCGAGGTCGTCCTCGATCCAGTGCGGCTCGGCGATGCCGGTCGCGCCGCGCTGAACGGTCTGGCGGTACGCCTCCTTTGCGTCGGGGACGCGCAGCGCGATGTCCTTCGCGCCGTCGCCGTGCTTGCACGCGAAGCGGGTGATCTCGGAATCCTCGCGCAGCCCGCTCGTGACGACGAGCCGGATGTCACCCTGCTCGAGCACGTAGGACGCGCGGTCGCGGACGCCCGTCTCGGGTCCCGCGTACGCCGTGCGTGCGAACCCGAACGCGCGCTCGTAGTAGTAGGCGGCCTGCTTTGCGTTTCCGACCCAGAGCTCGACGTGATCCCAGCCGTCGAGCGGCATGAAGTCGTGCTCGGCCATCAATTGGATGCTACTTCTTGCAGGGCTTGGCCTTGGTGCTCTTCTGGCCCTTCTTGCACTTGACGAGCTTGGGCTTCGGCGTCGGCTTGGGCGTCGTCTGAGTCGTCGTCGGCTGCGTCGTGGTCGTCTGCGTGGTGGTCTGCGTCGACCCGCCGCCGATGGCGATCGTCTTCGCATTGTTCACCTTCACGCTGCTGCCGGCCGGATCGCCGGCGGCGGTGAAGAACACATTGATGTTCCCTCCGGGCATGCAGCCGCAGGGCGGTGGATCGAGCGCGACGCTGCACGAGAACGAGCTCGCGTTCGCCATCTGACACGACCCGACGCTCGAGCTGTCGACGCTCGAGATCTTGAACGCAGGCCCGGCGGCGAAGGCGACGGACATGATCACGTCGCCGCCGGTGTTCTCGACGTTGAGCCGGTAATGGCCGGCCGAGACGGTCTCGAGCTCCACCTTCGCATCGGTGTCCTTGACGGCTGCTGTCGCGTGAAGCGCCACGAACAATCCGACGAGGAAGAGTGGCGGCAGCACCAGCCAGCGCTTCATGAACCCATACTAGTGGTCTGACCGGCAATGTTCGCCGGGTCCCTGGCCCGCGATCACGCTGCGCCAGCGTCCGCCCTCGCCCTTGTCAAGGCCGCCGGCCTTGCCTGCGGACGATGACAGCCTCTGGCTTGGTGCTCGCGACCCAGGACTCCTCTACCCGGACGCCCTCCGCGAGCTCGTCGGTGATCGACTCCTCGTCGAAGCCCTTGCGGAGGGGCACCTCCTTCACTCCCAAAACGGCGATCACCCACACGAGCGCGGCGACGATCGCGGCCGCGAGGAATGCCGGATGGAGCGCGTTCGCGAGCGCGCTGCGGAACGCGGGCGGCAGCCGGTGTACGCCGAAGCCCTCGCCGGCGCCGCGCGCCTGCTTCGGCAGGCCCTGGTTGACGATCGCGCCCATGATCGTCACACCGATCGTCGCGCCGATCGAGCGCGAGAACTGCGTCAGCGCCGTCGCCGATCCCATCGCGCGGCGGCTGACCGAGTTCTGCACGGAGAGGACGAACACCTGCATCATCGAGCCGATCCCGATCCCGGCGACAACCATGTTGCGCGCAGCCTGGCCGTTCGTCGTATGCACGTTCATTCGCCAGAGCAGGAGCATCCCCGCAACGAGGACGATCGGGCCGAGGATCGCGTTCGGCCGGTAGCGACCGGTGCGCGACACCCACTGGCCCGTGATGATCGACGTCGTAACCGCGCCGAGCATCAGCGGCGTCAGGACGACACCGGATGACGTCGCTGAGGTTCCGATCACGCCCTGCACGAACAGCGGGACGAACGAGATCGTTCCGAACATCGCCATCCCGACGAGCGCCATGCAGAGGACGCTCGACGCGACGACGGGATTGCGCAGCACGTCGAACGGCAGGATCGGCTCCCGCACGCGCCGTTCGATCACGCCGAACGCGACAAGCAGGATGGCGGCGAGGACGAGCGCGCCGAGTACGTGCGGCGAGCTCCACGCGTACTGGCGACCGCCCCAGACGAGCCCGAGCAGCAGCGCCGTCGTGCCGGCGCCGAGCACGGCGGCGCCGAGCCAGTCGATCGAGTGCTCGTGCCGGTCGGCGCGGCTGCGGCGCGGCATCGTCACCGCGATCACCAGCAGCGCGAGCCCTCCCACGGGGAGATTCACGTAGAAGACCCAGCGCCAGCTCGCGTTGTCGACGATGAAGCCGCCGACCGCGGGGCCGATGATCGACGCTGCTGCGAACGTCGCGCCGATCAGTCCCTGGTAACGGCCGCGGTCGCGCGGCGGCACGATGTTGCCGATCGTCGCGAGCGCGAGCGGGAAGAGGCCGCCGGCACCGAGACCCTGGATCGCGCGGAAGACGACGAGCTGCGTCATCCCGTGTGCCGCGCCGCACAGCGCCGACCCGATCAGGAAGATCGAGATCGCCGCGAGGAACAGCGGCCGCCTTCCGTACACGTCGCCGAGCTTCCCGTAGATCGGGACGGTGACCGTTGTCGCGAGCATGTATGCGGTGAAGACCCACGAGTACTGCGAGATTCCGCCGAGCTCGCCGACGATCCGCGGCAGTGCGGTCGCGACGATCGTCTGGTCGAGCGCCGCCAGCAGCAGCGTGACCATCAGGCCGGCGTAGATCGCGAGGATCCTCCCGATCGTGAAGCGGTAGCCGGGCGGCTTGTGGGCCAGACGTTCGCGTAGGGACACCACGGATGGACCTACCCAGGCTCGGGCACGCCAAGCGCACGCGCCGCCCAGGGAAGGCATACGCGCAGCTGCGCGGCTTGCACGTCGCGCACGCGCGGCGCCGTCGGCGGCGGCGGCAGGCCCGCCGTCGCCGCCCAGAAGCCGGCGAGCAGCGCCGCGATCTCCCCCACGCCGTCCTCGTCCACGACGTGCTCAGGCAGGGGGCCGCCCTCGATGCACAGCGACGGGCACCAGGCGACGACGTCGACGAGCGCGTTGCCCGTGGACGCCCAGTTCCAATCGACGAGCACCGCGCCGCGGTCGGTCAGCGCGGTGTTGTCGCTGCGCACGTCGAGGTGCAACAGCGCGTCGCCTGCGACCGGCGCGCGACGAGCTGCCGTGCGCAGGGCGGGGAGGTATTCCTCGAGCCAGGCGCGTGAGCACAGCCCGAGCGAGAGAAAAGGTTCGGGATCGTCGGCGACGCGATCCCAGCGCGTCACCCATTCCTGGTTCCACTCCTCGATCGTTCGCAGGCCGGGAGGCGCCTTGGTCGCCGCGACGACCGCGAGGGTGTGGCGCACGGCGTCGACGTCCGCCGCCGTCCAGGGTGGCGGCCAGCGCGCGTCCGAGAGATCCTCGAGCACGAGCAACGGCAGCCCGTCGCGCTCGTCGTAGCCGTGGAATTCCGGCAGGAACGCACCGCGCACCTGCGAGTAGACGACGTGCTCGTCCCGCAGGAACCCGGCGGTCAACTCGTCGACCGCAGCCTTCACGAAGACGCTGCGCCCGTCATCGAGCACGGCGCGACGTCGTTCCGTCAGCGTGTAACCGCGTCCCGCAACCGGCTCGAGCGAGACGACGCGCGCGCCGAGAACGCGCTCGACTCGCTCGATCACGCGACCTTCTCCGCCGCGAGCAGCTGCGCGCGCGTGTGGGCGCGGCGCTCGATCGCGATCGCCGCCGCGATCGCGAAGCCGCCGGCGATCTCCCAACGGTTCAAGTGCTCGGACAAGAGGAGCAGCGCGAAGATGACGGAGAAGAACGGCTGCAGGTTCGCGAACAGCGACGCGCGTGACGGCCCGACGCGGTCGATCGCCGTGAACCAGAGGATGTTCGTCAGGAAGAGCGGCCCGATCACGGCATATGCGAAGCACAGCCAGACGAGCCAGCCGAACGAGAATCCCTGCTCACCGAGCTGCACGATGCTCGTCAGCGCGAGCGGGATCCAGCCGAGCCCGAGCACGAGCGCGCTGATCCGGTACGGCGAGTAGCGACGCATCAGCGGCACGATCGTGATCGAGTACGCGCCCCAGGTCGCCGCCGTCGCGAGCGCGATCAGGTCCCCCCACACGTCACCGGAGACGCCGCCGTGCGCGCCCGTCGCGACGAGCGCGACCCCGGCGAACGAGAGCACGGCCGCGAGCCAGAACACGCGCGACAAGCGCTCGAGGCCGATCGCGCTCGCGATGATCCCGACGAAGACCGGCGTCGTCCCGAGGATCAGCGCGACCGTCGATGCCGTGGTGAGCCGGACCGAGTACACGAACCCGAGCTGGTTGACGAAGATGAGCAGCGCCGCGAGCGCGACCAGCCGGGCGTCGCTCAGGCCGATCCGGAACGAGCGCTCACGGCGGTACGTGAAGCCCCAAAAGAGCGCAGTCGCGGCGACGTAGCGGATCGTCCCGTACGCGAGCGGGCGCCAGCCGTGCGTGAGGACGTACCGCGTGACGACGATGTTGAGCGCCCAGAGGAGGACGGTTCCGAACAGCATGAGATCGACGGCAGCGACGCGACGCATTCCGGTTAGGCTTCCACACATGGCAGAGCCCACGCGCGACGACATCGACGCGCTCGTCGGTCCCGCGACGCCGCACTTCGCCTACCAGCTGCGCGCACGCGTTAGGCAACTGATCGCCGACCTGCCGGAAGACCACCCCGTCCGCCGTTACGGGGAGGAGCAGATCGACCTCCTCGACCGGCTCGGCCACGCGTCCTCGAAGGCGGACGAAGGCCCGCGCGAGCCGCGGACGAAACCGGGCTGGGCGGAGATCCCGTCGTCGGCGCCGGCGGACAACCCGCTCCCGCGCTCGCGCCCCTGACCGCCGTCGGCTCCCGCCGGGCGGAGCCCGGCTCCGCCGACGGCTCGCGCCGCTGGCGGCACGATGCTCTCCGGGCCCGTATTACTCATACTGTGCCCTCCGGCCTCGCACCGCCAGCGACGCGTCAGGAGCGCGAGTGAATTTCCAGGACGCCTCGGTCTTCGTTACCGGCGGGTCACGGGGGATCGGCCGCGAGATCGCGCTGCGCTTTGCGGACGAAGGCGCGAACCGCGTCGCGATCGGCTATCTGCGCAACGACAAGGCCGCCGAATCGGTGGCGAACGAGCTACGCGAGCGCGGCGCCGAGCCCGTGCTCGTCCGCGGCAACGTCGCATCGTCATCGGTCGCCGCACAGGTCGGCGAGCTCGGCCCGCTCGACGCGCTCGTGCACAACGCGGCGACAGGTGTGATCCGTCCCGCACTCGAGACGGAGGACAAGCACTGGGACTGGACACTTGCCGCCAACGCGCGCGCACTGCTCTCGCTCGCCCGCGCAGCGGCGCCGTCGATGCCGAGCGGCTCTGCGATCGTCGGTATCTCGTCGCTCGGCTCGTTCCGCGTACTCGAGAACTACGTCCTCGTCGGAACGTCGAAGGCCGCGCTCGAGTCGGTCGTCCGCTACCTCGGCGTCGAGCTCGCGCCCCGCGGCATCCGCGTCAACGCCGTGTCGGGCGGCGTGGTCGAAACCGAGGCGCTCGAACACTTCTCCAATAAAGAGGAGATGCTGCTTGCGGCGCGCGAGCGAACCCCCGCGGGGCGGATGGTCGAGGCCCGGGACATCGCCGACGCCGTGCTGTTCCTCTGTGGCCCGAATTCGCAGATGGTGTGCGGCCAGACGCTGATCGTCGACGGCGGCTTCTCGCTTCCCGCATGAACGGCCCGGCGGACAAGCTGCGCGCGTTGCCTGAGCTCGAGGAGGCGCCGTCGCAGTGGGGCGCCGACCCGGCGTTCTGGGTCGACGGCCGGGAGATCGTGCATTTCCACGACGGCGGCGTCGAGGTGCGCCTGACGCGGAGGCTGATCCGCAGGCTCGATGACGAGCGTCCCGTCGAACGGAGCCGTACGTCCGACTGGGTCTTCGTCCCGCTCGAGCACGAGGATCTGATCGTTGCGCTCACGCGCGACGCGATCGAGGCGAATCGGCGTGGAACCGACTGAGAGAAACAGACGCGCTTGGGACGAAGTGCATCGCCGCCGCGCGGACGCGATGGCCGGAGAGCTCGGCCTGCCCGCCACGGTGCGCGCCGCGCTCGGCGACCTGAAGGGGCGACACGTGCTGCACATGCAATGCGCGACGGGCGAGTCGACGGCAGAGCTCGCCGAGCTCGGGGCCCTCGTCACGGGCGTCGACATCTCCGGCGAGGCGCTCGACCTCGCCCGTGACCGCTGGCCCGACATCGCGTGGGTGCAGGCAGACGTGCAAAACCTTCCGTCTGAGCTGAGGCGCGGCCGCTTCGACCTCGTGTACACGGCGGACGGGGTGCTCGTGTGGCTGCACGATCTCGGAAGCTGGGCCACCGGCATCGCGGCGGCGCTCCGCCGCGGCGGCGACTTCCTTCTGCACGAGGAGCATCCTGTCGCCATGTGCGTCGACGAGAGCCTGCGCTGGCGCGAGGACTACTTCGACGAGGAGCTGCAGGTCTACCGCGGTTGGTCCCACTTCGAGCTCCAAGGGACGCCGGCGCGGGAGGAAAAGGTCGAGCAGTTCTGGCGCCTCGGACAGATCGTCACCGCCCTTGCAGGCGCCGGGCTCACGATCAAGCAGCTGGAGGAGTACCCGGGCGAAGCGTCTCGGCGGCGCATGCCGTCCAAGCTGCCGGGCAAGTTCACCCTGCTCGCCCGCAAGCCGTAGCTCACGCCGCCGGCGCTATCCGCGCCGGCGGCCATCAGGGGGAACCGGAGGTTCCCCCTGGGAACCCCCTCTCCGCAGATGCTTGGGCTCCCGCCGGGCGAAGCCCGGCTTCGCCCGGCGGGCGGCACTCGGAGAACGTGGCGGTCATCGGCTAGTTTCCGGCGCGGGCGAGGGGGAAAAGCCTCGCTGTGGGCGTCGCCGTGGGACTGATCCTGATCGCCTTCGGGGCGATCCTCACGTGGGGCGTCAACGCGCACGTGAGCGGGCTGAACGTCGACGCAATCGGCGTGATCCTGCTCGTTCTCGGCATCATCGTCGTCTTCCTCGACCTGCTCTGGTGGCGCTCGTGGGCGTGGGCGGTGCCGTGGCGGCAGACCACGTACGTGGACGGGGCGCCCGCCGGGCGGCCGTACAGCTTGTGGCCGCCGCGTCGCCGCATCGTCGTCGACGAGGAGGTCCGCGGCCCCGGCCCCGGACCCGGTCCCGGCCCGCCGCCGCCGCCGCCCTAACGGAATCATCACGTGCGAGGCGTAGGCTCGATGTCGTGCTGAAGAGGCTGGTGATCCCGGTCGCACTCGCTGCAGCGGTGCTGTTCGCCGCGGCGACCGCTCCGGCGCATCGCGCCGCGCGCCACACGTCGTGCGCGCAGCAGCTCGAGTCGCCCCGCAGCCTGGCCGCGGTCTGCCGGCGCTGAGCTTCATCCTCAGTGCGAGTCGTTGTCCGGGTTCTGGTTCGAGCCCGGCTTCGGGTGCGGCGGCGGCTGCGAGTTCTTCGGCGGCACGCTCGATGCGCAGCCGCCGGCGACGAGTGCGGCGAGCACCAGCGCAAGCGCGCGGCGTTTCACCTCGTGCCGTTCGCGCGCGGGTGGAGGATGCGGCTGATCGTGTCGGCCGCGATGTAGCCCGCGATCGACGGGTTCTCCTGCAGCCGGCGCAGCGAGTACTCGTACCAGTGCGCGCCGAACGGAACGTAGATCCTGAGCTTGTGGCTCTGAGCCACTAACTCGTCGCCAAGCTGGGGCCGCACGCCGAGCAGCATCTGGAACTCGTACTCGTCGCGCTTGAGGCCTTGCTCGCGCACGAGCCGCCTGCCTTCGTCGATCAGCCACTCGTCATGTGTCGCGATTGCGACGTAGCAGCCCGCGTCGAGCAGCTCCTCGAGCGCGCGCACGAAGTTCGCTCGCACGGCGCTGTACTCCCGGAACTGAATCGCCGGCGGCTCGATGTAGATGCCTTTGCAGAGTCGCACCGACGGCTTCAGGTCGGCGAGCGCCTGGACGTCGGCGACCGTGCGGCGCAACGAGGACTGCAGCACGACGCCGACGTTGTCGAGGCCTGCTTCGCGCAGCTCGCGGTAGAGGCGCAGCGTGGCGTCGATCGTCGAGGAGTCCTCCATATCGATGCGGACGAAGTTGCCGCGGCGCGCGGCTTCTTCGACCACCCGCGTCAGGTTCGCGCGGCAGAGCTCGTAATCGAGCCCGAGCCCGAGGCCCGTCGGCTTGACGCTGATGTTGGA
>WNEY01002843.1_pt1 | contig 12843 bp, 11 predicted proteins | sample 5400531 | NCBI WGS metagenome assembly WNEY01 (sample SAMN13153338, study PRJNA577476) | soil metagenome | isolation source: 200 cm saprolite under Douglas fir tree site 1 | place: USA:California | collected 2015-04-18
GAAAGCTGAATCAGGCACGCGATAATGCATCCTGGTTTGTCACGCCCTGTCTGGCTCGGCGCGGTCTGCTGATTGGTGGCCGGGGGTGGTCGGCCCCGGCTGTCCCATTGATACCGAACGCTATTGCGTCATCGGCATTAACGTTATCGGATCGTGCTATGGCTCTACCGGGCCTTGTTCCCTGAATGCGGAAACCGGCAAGCCTTATGGCGCCGGCTTTCCTTTGGTCACGATACGTGACATGGTGCGAGCGCAAGCGCAGTTGCTGCGCGATCGCCTGGGCATCGAGCGCTTGCATACCGTGACCGGCGGCTCGCTCGGAGGCATGCAAGCTCTGCAATGGGCAGTGGATTATCCCGACGCGGTCGAACGCTGCATTGCCATCGGGGCCACCCCCCTGTCATCCATGGGGCTGGCATTGAACCATCTGCAGCGACAGGCCATTCAATGCGATCCGGCATTCAACGGAGGGGAGTACGCTGCGGATCGTCCCCCGGCTGCCGGACTAGGCCTTGCCCGTGGCATCGCCATGTGCTCGTACAAATCGGCAGAATTGTTTGAAGAGAGATTTGCCCGGCGTCCTAATCAGCGGGGAAATGAGGACCCGCACCGCTCCCTGGCCGAGCGCTTCGATGTGGCCGGCTACCTGGATTACCAGGGCAAGATCTTTGTTGACCGCTTTGACGCCAACTCGTATCTGGCGCTCTCCAAGGCAATGGATACCTTCGACTTCGCGATAGGATACGGCTCTGAAGAAGCCGCCTTCCAGCGTATTCGCGCCCGGGTATTGCTGGTGGGCATCTCCTCCGATTGGCTGTTCCCTCCGGGAGACGTCTCTGCCCTCTCGTGCCGTATGCTCTCGGCTGGGGTCAACGCCCGCTATGTCGAATTCTCTTCCGGACACGGCCACGACGCATTCTTGGCTGAGCTCGATTCGGTGAGGGCTACCATCGGCCCAGAGCTGGAAACGCCCATCGGCGGGCGCAGCGTGCCTACTCCCGAATTTTTACAAATGATCGCCAAGCTTAAAGGCTCCTAGTGCCGCCTGGCCGTGGACCTGCGCCGCTCGGGCGTTATCGCTCCTGTTGCTGATAAACTTCCTAGTTTCACGTCTAAGATAGATTAGGATTGCGCCGAAGGGGCAACTTGCCCTAGAGTGTGCAGTTCCACGTAAGTGACCATGCCCAACGAGATCAAAGACGAGCCTACGAAGGGAAGACCCGAGAACCCGGCCGCAGCCACGGCGAGCAGCGAGAAACGGGGGGATAAGTACCAGCGCATCCTTGAGGCCGCAGTTGAAGTCATTGCCGAGCACGGCTTTTTCAACGCACGGGTTTCAGATATCGCCCAGCGCGCCGGCGTGGCCGACGGGACAATTTATCTTTACTTCAAGAGCAAAGATCAGATCCTTATGGCGGCGATCTCCAACGCCTTCGGCGCATTTCTGGAGCTGGCGCGCGCCGAAGTCAAGAGCGCATCGGAGCCGCGCGACCAGTTACGGCGGCTGGCGCTGCTGCATCTTACCTCCCTGGGATCGAACCGCAACCTGGCAATCGTTTTTCAAACCGAACTGCGGCAGAGTGCGCGTTTTCTGGCACAATTCTCGCAGCACCAATTGAAGCAGTATTTTGATCTGATCCGCGAAGTTGTGCGGAAGGGCCAGGATCAAGGCGTTTTTCGTGGCGATCTTTCTGACAAGATCGTGGCCAACTGCTTTTTTGGCTCGCTCGATGAAATGGTGACCTCCTGGCTGCTCAGTGAACGCGACTATTCCCTGCCCGGCGCCGCTGACGCGGTGGTGGATGTTATCTTGGGGGGAGTGGAGACACGGCGTCCTTCATGAAGCTTGAAACCCTCAATGATATTTTTTTCAATGCCGTGGCCGCTAACGTGCCGCGAATCCTGACCTACAAACAGGGTGGACAATGGAAGGATATCTCCTCCCAAGAGCTATATCGTCAAGTAACCGCCGTGGCACGCGCTCTGCAAGCTTGGGGACTAAGCCGCGGAGACCACGTTGCCATCCTCAGCGAGAACCGGCCGGAGTGGCAGATTGCCGATTTCGCTTGCCTTCTGCTTGGCATTGTTGATGTCCCTATCTATGCGACTCTGCCCGCTGACCAGATTATTTATCTCTTAAATAATTCAGAGGCTCGGGCCATCTTTGTTTCCACTCAGGAACAACTCCAGAAGGTCCTGCAGATCCGGCAACAGACGAAGATTGGAAAAATCGTGCTAATGGAGGATGGCCCGCAAAGCGAAGCTGTTCCCTTCCGCAGCCTGATTGCCAACGCCCCCGCTGGGAGAGACGCCGCACTCGACGCCATCGGCCACTCGATAAAGCCCGATGATCTGGCGACTATTATCTATACCTCTGGCACAACCGGCACCCCAAAAGGGGCGATGTTAACGCATGGTAATATCGCTTCAAATATCAGCTTTTCTCTGCGTGACTTCGGGTCGGGCACAACCGATCTTTCCATTTCTTATCTTCCTCTCTCGCATATCACCGCGCGCCATCTTGACTATTACTGCCTGCAGTGCGGAGTCACCCTGGCCTACTGTCCGCACCTGGAAGATTTGCCGCAAACCCTCATGGAGGCGCGGCCCACTCTTCTAGTCAGTGTTCCCCGCGTGTACGAGAAGGTCTACAACAAGGTGCTGATTGAAACCCGGCACGGCATTAAGCACAATATCTATGAATGGGCGATGAAAGTGGGACGCGCCCACCGCGAAGAAATCCTATTGGGCAAAACGCCTTCCTTATTACAGTGGAAGCTGGCCAACGCCCTGTTCTTTTCCAAGGTCCGCAAAGGCTTTGGCGGTCGGGCACGGGCCTTCATCTCCGGAGGCGCGCCTTTAGGAATCGACCTGGCTACATGGTTTGCCGATATCGGAATCGTAATCCTGCAGGGTTATGGCCTTACTGAAACTTCTCCCGTCATTGCCATCAACACTCCGGAAGCCAATCGCCTGGGCACTGTGGGCAAAAAGCTGCCCAACGTAGAGGTGAAAATCGCCGAGGATGGCGAACTGCTGGTGCGCGGCCCCAGCATCTTCCATGGTTATTGGAAGCTGCCGCAGGAAACGCAAGAAGCCTTTGTCGATGGCTGGTTCAAAACCGGCGACATCGCGTCTTTGGACTCCGACGGGTTTCTTTCCATCACCGATCGCAAAAAAGATCTGATCAAGACCTCGGGAGGGAAGTTTATCGCCCCGCAGCCGCTGGAAAACCAGCTCAAGTCGAATCCGCTGGTCTCGCAGGCTGCAATCATTGGCGACCGGCGCAAGTTCCCCGCCGTCATCATTGCCCCCCATTTCCCCGTACTGGAAAACTGGGCAAAAGAAAATAATGTTTCTTTCTCTTCGCACGCCCAGCTTATTACCAACCCCAGGGTACAGGAGCTCTATGAGGGGATTATTGAAGCGCTGAATCAAAAGCTGGCACAATTTGAAAAGCTGAAGAAAGTCCTGCTGGTGCCCGACGAATTTTCCATCGCCACCGGCGAATTGACGCCCAGCATGAAGCTCAAACGCCGCTTCGTGGAGAACAAATATCAAACCCAGATTGATGCTCTCTACAGCAACGCCGAGGCCGGAGTGACCGTCTAACGGACGCATTTCCATGCTCTTCCGATTATGAAAATGCTGTAAAGGTCACCAGCGCGGTAAGTGTTGCCCTCTATCTTGCGTGATAAAATCAGCCTTCGAGTAACTTATGTCCTCTTCAACCAAGAGCGATTCCCTGGCTGCGTTATTGCAGCAAAAGATCCAAAGCCGCACCGCGCGTGTGGGAATCATTGGGCTCGGTTATGTGGGGCTGCCCCTGGCCCTCTTGTTCAGCGAAGAGCACTTCCCTGTTACCGGCTTTGATGTCAACAACGTGAAGGTTGACGCTCTCAGCCGTGGGGAATCCTACATCTATCACATTCCTGCCACTGAGATTCAGTCGGCGCAGGGCCGCGGCTTTCACGCCACGGCCCACTATTCGCATCTGGCAGAGATGGATGTGATCATTATCTGCGTTCCCACGCCTTTAAACGAATACCGCGAGCCCGATCTCAGCTATATCCAAGCGACGGCTGAGGCGATCGCGCCCCACCTTCGCGCCGGCCAGCTTGTCATTCTCGAGAGCACCACGTATCCGGGCACTACGGAAGAGATCCTGGTTGCCACGCTGGAAAAGAAAAACCTACACGGTCTCAAGGCTGCACGGGCAGGTGCAACGCAGCGTGACTGCTTCTTTGCCGCGTTCTCACCGGAGCGTGAGGATCCCGGCAATCAGAGCGTGGCCCGGCGCGATATTCCCAAGGTTGTGGGCGGACTCGAAGAGAATGCCGGCGAATTGACCGCGTTCCTCTACCAAACAATCTTCAATCGCACAGTCAAGGTTTCCTCTCCTGCCGCCGCCGAGATGACCAAGTTGCTGGAAAACATCTATCGCTGCGTGAATATCGCGCTGGTCAACGAGCTCAAGATGCTCTGCCTGCGCATGGGCATAGATATCTGGGAGGTCATCGGCGCTGCCGCCACCAAACCGTTTGGCTTTCAACCCTTTTATCCGGGACCCGGACTGGGTGGTCACTGCATTCCCATCGATCCCTTTTACCTTTCCTGGAAGGCCAAGGAATACGACTTTCAAACTCGTTTTATCGAACTGGCCGGTGAAATCAACACCAACATGCCTTATCACGTGGTGAGCGCTGTTACCGCGGCGCTGAACCGCGAAAAAAAAGCGCTGAATGGCTCGCGCATTTTGGTTTTGGGCGTGGCTTACAAGAAAGATGTGGACGATCTTCGTGAATCCCCATCGCTCACTATTATCGAGTTGCTGCGTTCGCAGGGCGCGGAAGTGAGCTACAACGACCCCTACTTTCCCTCCATCGGCAAGGGCCGGCACTATGATTTGCAAATGCAGTGCGCGCCCCTTCGAGACCTCAGCCAGTACGATTGCGTTCTCATCGTGACCGACCACTCCGATTACGATTACCCTGGCATTGTGAATGAAGCGAAGCTTGTAGTAGATAGCCGCAACGCTACGCGCGGAATCACTTCGCCAAAGATCGTGCGCTGCTGATCCCGAGTTTCTTGCATGCACATTATCCTGTGCCAAGCATTGACCCAAGTCGATGAGCTTGCCTCAAGCGAGAACTGGGAACTGACAACTGTATTCTTACAGTGAGCTCATGTTTGACAGGAACTCCCCATTGGAGCGGGTCTTGCTCAGTTTATCAATGAGCAATTCCATGGCTTCCACCGGGGAGAGCGGGTTCAGGACTTTACGCAGCACCCAGATGCGCTGCAGATCCTCCTTGGGAATGATGAGCTCTTCTTTACGCGTGCCCGAGCGCTGAATATCAATCGCCGGAAACACACGCTTATCGGAGAGCTTGCGGTCGAGAATCACTTCCATGTTGCCCGTACCCTTGAACTCTTCAAAGATCACGTCATCCATGCGTGAGCCAGTTTCAATCAGGGCCGTGGCGATAATGGTCAGCGATCCGCCCTCTTCAATGTTACGGGCGGCGCCAAAGAACCGCTTGGGACGCTGCAATGCGTTGGAATCAACGCCGCCTGAGAGCACCTTGCCCGAAGGCGGAACAATGGTGTTATAGGCGCGCGCCAGCCGGGTGATTGAATCCAGCAGAATCACGACATCGCGCTTGTGTTCGATCAGGCGCTTGGCCTTTTCAATCACCATTTCGGCTACCTGCACGTGCCGCGCTGCCGGCTCGTCGAACGTCGAGGAGATGACCTCGCCCTTCACCGAGCGCTGCATGTCGGTCACTTCTTCCGGACGCTCGTCGATGAGCAGCACGATCAACACAATCTCCGGGTGGTTGGCCGTAATGGAGTTCGCAATGTTCTGCAGGATCATGGTTTTGCCGGCGCGTGGCGGTGAAACGATGAGTCCGCGCTGGCCCTTGCCCGCCGGAACCAGCAGGTCCATGACGCGAGCGGTAATGTTGTCTTTCACCGTCTCCTGCTTGATGCGCTCCTGCGGATAGAGCGGCGTCAGGTTATCGAACAGAATCTTGTTGCGGGCCTCATCGGGCGATTCAAAGTTGACCGCCTCGATCTTGACCAGGGCAAAATATTTTTCCCCTTCGTGCGGCGGTCTCACCTGGCCGCTGACCGTGTCGCCGGTCTTCAGGTCGAACTTGCGGATCTGTGAGGGGGAAACATAGATATCATCCGGGCCGGGCAGGTAGTTGTAGTCCGGCGAACGCAGAAAGCCGTAGCCGTCGGGCAGGATTTCCAGCACGCCCTCGGCAAAAATGTGGCCTTCTTTTTCACTCTGCGCCTGCAGAATTTTGAAGATCAGGTCTTGTTTGCGCATACCGCTGGCGCCGGGTAGATCGAGGGAGCGCGCGATGCGGGTCAGCTCTGTGATGTTCTTTTCTTTCAGTTCCGCTATTGTCATGTTCACCTACGGGGATTGTTTTAGATTTTCAATGAAGGGGAGGTAAGGGTTCTGGGTTTTTATATTTGTGGCGCCGCCCGTTCCGGGGAGTTTAAATTGTAACCTGGATGAAATGGTTCCTGGGAACGGGCGAACTGCCTCAATTTGCGTGAAGGAGTATTATGCAGCCTGTCGCTGGGATCGCGCAAGTTTATTTTCCAGCAATCCCGAGCCATGCATCACCCGCTCGGCCGAGCTGGCCTGGGAAAAGCGGACCAGCACATCGTTCATTGTCTCCTGAATACGGCTGTTCGGCTTGTGGAACTTGCGTGTGGCTTGTGCCGCAAGCTGACAAAGTGTGTAACGGTTTCGTACCGGCCGTAGTGCGCCAAAAATCAAATCTGATCGCATTTTTCTCTCCTATCTACTTAAAATTAAACTCGTTGTAAGCCGTTTTTCGTTAATTTTTGTTGCAATCATGCAGTAATGAAGACAGCAAACACAATAACCTTCGGGGTCCTCTCCCGGCTTCCCAATGAAAATTTAGGAAATTACCAGCAGAATAGATGCAAAACCAAGCCGTCAAGTTGCATTCTTTAAGAGACGCTCTACCGCGCTAAAGGTTTGCATGGCAGCTCCAAGGCAGGTTTTAAGCTTCTACCGGTCAGGCTGCTTTCTGTAAGTTAATGATTCAGGCTGGTTCCGTCAAGGTTTTTCGTGATTTGCAGCCGCTCAGAGGCGGATCAGATCACCTAAGTGCTAAACTATCTATAACTTAGCCAGAACCAGAATGGCACAAAAACGAGAGAATCCCATGAAAAAGCTTGGATTTTTAGGCTTGTTGCTGGCAATTTCTACTCTATATGCAGCCCCCAAAAAGCCGGTAATTGAGGCCGAAAAGAAGGCTCTCATCCAGGCAGAGGGTGATTTTGAGGCCGCCCGGGCCCAAAAGGGGCTGGAAGGCTGGCTGTCATTCTTTGCCGAAGACACGGCCGATTTCCCTTCCGGAAGCCCCATTACCTTCAGCAAAGCAGCCATGCGCGAACGTCTGAGCAAGACCTGGAACTCTGAGGTCACCCTGAAATGGCAGCCGGTCAAGGCGGATGTTGGCGCCTCTGGAGACCTCGGGTACACCGTTGGCACCTGGCAGCTCACGGGCAAGAGCCGCAAAGGTGAACCCGTTTCCATGACGGGCAAATACATGACTGTGTGGAAAAAGCAGGCGGATGGCAGTTGGAAGGTTGTGGCCGACATGGGAAATGCCGACCAATAAGTTACTGGTTTCATGAGATGAAACCATAATAAAGATTTGTGTCCCGCAGCCGGATTGCCACATCTATCAGCCTGCACACAAATGGATTGACAATTTAGCACCAGGCTGCAAGAATTACTTTTTATGTCAGACAAGCGCCAGACCGCTATGCGTTGTTGCTGCTGCAGCGATTGTTGTTGCTGTGGTTGTACAACGGCATCCAGTCTGGCGAGCCTGATGATCTGAACTAAATAGTCTTAGTTTAATACCTAGATCAAACCCACTCACCAGACACGGTAGAGTGGGTTTTTACTTTTATGGCGAAGTTTGATGAGCAATTCGGATTTGCGCATGTCGGAGGCCGTGGCGGTTCGCCACGACTCTCCCCTGGCAGTCCGGCGAACTCGCTGAAAAGCGAACGGATTGATTACTTAAGTTTTAAGAGCTGAATGATGTCATTGTTTCCTCTATTTCTGAAGTTGGAAGGCCGGCCGGTTCTGGTCGTCGGTGGCGGAGAGATTGCCGAAGGCAAGGTTTCAAGTCTCTTGCATACCGGCGCCTGCGTGCATGTGGTTGCACCCACCGCCACGCCGGCGATCTCTGCATGGGCTGAGGAAGGAAGGATTCAGTGGCACAAGCGCAGCTTCGCAGCCGGTGACGCCAGCAACCAGGAACTCGTGATCGCAGCAACTTCCTCGCCTGAAGTCAATCATGAAGTGTATGCCGAAGCTCGCAGGCATCGCGTGCTCTGCAATGTAGTCGACGACCCACCCTATTGCGATTTCTATTTTCCCGCGGTGGTCAGACGTGGCGACCTGCAAATCGCCATTTCGACAGGGGGCCAGAGTCCGGCCCTGGCGCAGCAACTGCGCTTGCAACTGGAAAGCCAATTCGTACCGGAGTACGCCGAGCGCGTCAGTGAACTCGGACGGCAGCGCCGCAAGGTCCTGGCAACTGAAGCCCCCGGCGACGCACGCAAGAAGCTGCTGCATGAATTAGCGCAAGAGGTTGTTGAATTTGACCCTGTTGAGGCGAAGGCGCGTCGAGAAGACCGCAAGACCCAACCTAAAGGTAAAAATGTGCATCTGGTTGGCGCCGGTCCTGGCGATCCCGATCTGCTGACCCTGAAGGCGCATAGGTTGCTGGGTACAGCAGATGTGATCCTGCATGATGAGCTGGTATCGCCGGAAATTCTGCAGTTGGCGCGCCCGGATGCGAACCTTGTCAACGTAGGCAAGCGCCATGGCGCGAAACGTATAAGCCAAGAGCAGATCAATACTCTGCTGATTCACTTTGCTGCGCAGGGATTAACGGTCGTTCGCCTCAAGGGCGGTGATCCCCTGATCTTTGGCCGCGCCGGGGAAGAGATGCAGGCCCTCGAAGCTGCCGGCATTGATTTCGAGATCGTTCCCGGAATTACGGCAGCTTCAGCCGCGGCAGCCGCGGCCCAGGTTTCGCTCACCGACCGCAGGTCTGCTTCCATGGTGGTCTTCACAACGCCTCATCACTGTGCCGGCAAAGAGAACACCGATTGGCTCAAGACGGCAAGACGCGACGCGACCCTGGCCATCTATATGCCGGGCTCCGGATACGAGGCGTTAGCGCATGATCTGGAAGCCGCCGGATTTTCTGGTGAGACTCCGTGCCTGATCGTCTCCGGCGCTGCCACGCACATGCAACAGGCGCGCCGCACAACCCTCTCCCATCTGGCTGGGCTGCCGCCGTTGCCGGCGCCTTCGTTGCTTTTGATAGGCGAGGCTCTGGCGCGCAGAGATCAGGAGACGGGCGCTGATTTGGAAGAAGTCTCATTGTCGCAATCATTCGAAACACCGGAAGGAACGTTTCGAGTGGAGTAGCGCCGGCATCTTGCCGGCTGTCGTGTGGGGCCTCTTGCCCACGCGTTTATGGGTAACAACGAACAGAGGAATGCCATGAACGAACAAGTTGTATTAATTCAAGCCTTGGCGGAAAGCTGGAGCGCGGAGGACGCACTGGAGTGGGTGTCCGAAAAGTTTCCACACAACGGCGTGGCTCTGGCCTCCAGTTTCGGCATGGAAGATATGGTTTTGATTGACATGGCATCGCGCTTGAAGCAACCCATTCCTGTCTTCACTCTCGATACTAATTTTCTCTTTCCCGAAACTTACAAGCTCATCGAGACTGTGGAGCAAAGATACGGTGTCGTCACGGAGAAACTTCAACCGGAGCTGACTCCGGATGAGCAGGCGCGCTTGCACGGGGAGGCATTATGGACCCGCCAGCCCGATCAATGCTGCCACATGCGCAAGATCGAGCCTCTGCAGAAAAAATTGTCCGGCTTGCGCGCCTGGGTGACGGGAATCAGGCGCAAGCAGTCTCCTACCCGCGCGGGAACTCGCAAAGTAGAGTGGGACGCAAAGTTCAAGCTGGTCAAAGTCAACCCTTTGGCCGAGTGGAGCACACGGCAGGTGTGGGAGTACATCCAGCAACACAATGTTCCTTACAATCCGCTGCACGACAAAAATTACCCCAGCATCGGCTGCACCCACTGCACTCGTCCCATCCAGCCTGGCCAGCCGGAGCGGGCGGGCAGATGGTCCGGACTTGCCAAGACTGAATGTGGACTGCACGGTTGAATCATTGGAGAAAATAAACGATGACCTCTATACTTAAACCCATAGTCGACATTCTGCACACGCAGCAGGGCCACTCGGAATGGCTCAATGGCATCGTGCTCGTCTCCGGATTGCTGGTACTCGCGGCCGCAGCCGTGGCCGAGTGGCGCATGCCACAGGAACAGCCGTTGCAGAGGGACTGAAGGTACATGCAATACAACCTGAGTTATTTGCGGGCACTCGAAGCCGAGAGCATTCACATCATGCGCGAGGTCGTCTCTGAATTTCAGAGACCGGTGATGTTGTACTCCATCGGCAAAGATTCCTCGGTGATGCTGCGCCTGGCGCAAAAGGCCTTTCATCCCGAACCTATTCCTTTCCCGCTGCTGCACATTGACACCAGCTACAAGTTTAAGGAGATGATTGAGTTTCGCGACGCCCAGGCGCAAAAGCTGGGCCTCAGACTGATCGTGCACACCAACCAGCGCGCTCTCGATGATGGGGCTAACCCCTTTCGTCTGGGAACTCAGCGTTGCTGCGAATTGCTCAAAACCACAGCGCTGCTGGATGCGCTCCGCGCCGGCGGGTTTGATGCTGCTTTTGGCGGCGCCCGGCGTGACGAAGAACGCTCCCGCGCAAAAGAGCGGGTTTATTCCTTCCGCGATGAAAATGGACAGTGGGAGCCCAGAAACCAGCGTCCCGAGCTATGGAACCTGTTTAACAGCAGGGTGAAGCCGGGCGAGAGCATTCGCGTCTTCCCTCTTTCCAACTGGACCGAGCTCGATATCTGGCTCTACATCCATCTTGAAAAGATCCCTGTGGTGCCCTTGTACTTTGCCCGGGAGCGCGAGATGCTGGTGCGTGGGGCATCACTCATTCCTCTTGAGCAGCCATTTATTCCACGTCTGCAGCATGAACACTCCCAGTTAGTGCGCTGCCGCATGCGTTCGCTGGGTTGCAGCCCCTGCACCGGCGCCATACGCTCGGAAGCGGATACTGTGCCAAAAATCATGGAAGAGCTGGTTTCGTTTCGCCGCTCCGAACGGGAGAACCGCGCCATTGATCACGACCTCGATGGCTCCATGGAAATCAAGAAACGCGCAGGATACTTTTAATGTCCACTTTGTCTTTACGGGAAACAGATCTCACTACGGTTGAAAGTTTTTTCCAGCAGGAGTTGGAAAAAGACCTTCTGCGCCTGGTAACAGCAGGGAGCGTTGACGACGGTAAGTCCACCCTGATCGGCAGGCTTCTCTACGACTCGCAGAGCGTCTATGAAGATCAACTGCATGCCGTCCATCGCGCATCGCAGACACGCAACAATGGCAATCTCGATCTTTCCCTGTTGACCGATGGCCTGCGCGCCGAACGCGAACAAGGCATCACCATTGACGTCGCCTACCGTTACTTCACCACGCACAAGCGCAAGTTCATTCTTGCCGATACACCGGGCCATGTGCAGTACACGCGCAATATGGCCACCGGCGCCTCGAACGCCGACCTGGCCATCGTGTTGCTGGATGCCCGCCGCGGAATTCAGGAGCAATCGCACCGTCACGCCTACATCGCCTCTCTGCTTGGCATTACCCATCTGGTGATTGCCATCAACAAAATGGACCAGGTCGCTTACAAAGAAGATGTATTCCTCGAGATCCAGCGTCAGTTCTCTGAGTTCCTCGATCCCCTCGCCTTCGATGAGGTTTACTGGCTGCCCATGAGCGCTTTGGAAGGCGATAACGTAGTGGAGCGCGGCGTTAACATGCCTTGGTTTGAAGGCCCGCCATTGCTTGAGTACCTGGAAAACGTGGATGTCCCCAGCGCCAAGACCACCACTCCCTTCCGCTTTGCCGTGCAACGCGTGGTGCGTCCTCATCAGGATTTTCGCGGCTACAGCGGGCAAATTTCTTCAGGTGTCGTCCACGTCGGAAGTCCCGTCAAAGTGCTGCCTGCCGGCCCGGTTACCATCGTCAAGAGCATTCACACCTATGAGGGCGAGCAGAGCTTCGCCTTCGCTCCCATGTCGGTCACCTTGTGCCTGCAGGATGAAATTGACATCAGCCGTGGCGATCTCATCTGCTCCGCCGAAGCTCCTCCGCAGGTTTCGCGCTCCTTTGCCGCGACCGTGATCTGGTTCGGCGAGCGCCCGCTGCAGACTTCGCGCAAATACCTGTTGAAACACATGAGCCAGTTCACCCGCGCCGAGGTCCGCTCCTTGCAGCATCGGGTCAATATCCGGACCTTCTCTCCTGAACCCTGTTCTACCCTGGAGATGAATGAGATTGGCGTGGTCGAGATCGACACCGCGCAGGAGATGTTTTTTGATCCCTACCGCGAAAGCCGCGCCTCGGGCAGCGCAATTTTGATTGATCCTGAGACCAACTTTACCGTAGGCGCGGTCATCATGTTGGGGACTGCCGGCAAACGCTCATCGACGCAATCGCCGGAACACACGCCAGAAAAAGACAAGTGGAGGCCCCTCACCGCCGACGAACGGGCGCAGCGCTTCGGCCATCGCAGCGCCGTGTTGTCCCTGCCATCAAGGGAGCGGCTGGCTCAACTGCTGGAGCGCAGGCTCTATGAGCAGGGCGCGCAAA
>WNEY01012450.1_pt1 | contig 12843 bp, 9 predicted proteins | sample 5400531 | NCBI WGS metagenome assembly WNEY01 (sample SAMN13153338, study PRJNA577476) | soil metagenome | isolation source: 200 cm saprolite under Douglas fir tree site 1 | place: USA:California | collected 2015-04-18
AGACGAGGTACCGGATGACGCCCGAGGAAGAATCCGACGAGGTCCGGGCACTGCTGCGCGAGGCGCACCGGCACGACGAGCAGCTCTGCCCACCCTTCGAACGGCTGCTCAGGAAGTCCGAAGGCCGGCAGAGCTCAGGGCGATCCGCCCCGATGGTCCGCGCCGCGGCCCTGGCAGCGGTAGTCGCGGCGGCGATCGGCGGCGCAGTGTGGCTTCGCCGGGAGCGACCGAGCCCGACCCCACCACTCGCGAACGCGATGGCGTGGACCTCCGGGAACTGGGAGGGTCCGCTGGATTTCCTGTTGAGGCTGCCGGGTCCGCCGCCCTTCGATGTGCTGCCGGCCCTCGGACCTCCCCGCTCCAACCCCCCTCCCGGCGTCGGCTCGAGAGGGGAGAAAGGGAACTAGCATGGGCGGTCGATGCTTCCGGATCGCGCTTCTCCTCATCCTTGCATCGAGCCAGGCGCGAGCGGCCCTCGTCTCCGGCGATGCGCCGGAGGGACGCAGCACCGCAGCTCAGGCGCCTGCTCCTCCCGGACCCGAGGCCGGACAGGATCCGATCCGGGATCGACTGTTCCCGCCCGAGCTCATCCTGCAGCGCCAGGCCGAGCTGGGCATCGACGAGAAGCAGCGGGCGGCGCTGACCAAGGAGCTCGCCGCCTTCCAGTCCCAGATCGTCGAGGTCCAGTGGAAGCTGGGCTCGGCCGCCGAGGAGCTGGCCCACCTCCTGGACGCCCCGCGGATCGACGAGCCGCGGGCCCTGGCCCAGGCGGACAAGGTCATGGCGCTCGAGCGCGAGGTGAAGCGGAGCCACCTCGGCCTGCTCATCCGGATCAGAAATCTATTGACGGACGCACAGCGTGCCCAGCTCGCGAAGCTGCGCAAGCCGGCGCAGTGAGCGTTCGCGCTAATTCTCCACGAAGCTGCGCAGCCGCTTGCTGCGCGAGGGGTGCCGCAGCTTGCGCAGCGCCTTGGCTTCGATCTGGCGGATGCGCTCGCGGGTCACCTCGAAGTCCTGGCCCACCTCTTCCAGGGTGTGGTCGGACTTCTCGCCGATGCCGAAGCGCATGCGCAGGACCTTCTCCTCGCGCGGGGTGAGCGTGGCGAGCACCTTCCGGGTCTGCTCGGCCAGGTTCATGTTGATGACCGCGTCGGAGGGCGAGGTGATCGCCTTGTCCTCGATGAAGTCGCCGAGGTGGGAGTCCTCCTCCTCGCCGATGGGCGTCTCCAGCGAGATGGGCTCCTTGGCGATCTTCAGCACCTTGCGCACCTTGTCGAGCGGCAGCTCCATCTTCTCCGCGATCTCCTCCGGAGTGGGCTCGCGGCCGATCTCCTGCACCAGGTAGCGCGAGGTGCGGATCAGCTTGTTGATGGTCTCGATCATGTGCACCGGGATGCGGATGGTGCGCGCCTGGTCGGCGATGGCGCGGGTGATCGCCTGCCGGATCCACCACGTCGCGTAGGTGGAGAACTTGTACCCGCGCTTGTACTCGAATTTGTCCACCGCCTTCATCAGGCCGATGTTGCCTTCCTGGATGAGGTCGAGGAACTGCAGCCCGCGGTTGGTGTACTTCTTGGCGATCGACACCACCAGGCGGAGGTTCGCCTCCACCAGCTCGGCCTTGGCCTTCTCCGCCTTGCGCTCGCCGGCGATGATGGCGTTGAAGCTCTTCTTCAGCTCGTCCATCGGAAGCATCGCCTCTTCCTCGACGCGCTTCACCTTGCGCGGCGCGGCGGCGATGATGCGGCCGATCTCGGCCACCTCCTCGTCGGCGAAGCCAATCTTCTTGAGCTGCTTGCGCGCGGCCAGCCCGACCTTGTTGTCCTCCTCGCCCGAGCGCAGGAGCACCTTCAGCTCCCGCAGCGGCATGGAGGCGCGGCGCTCGATGTGCTTGATCTCGCGCTCGACGTCGTCGACGCGCTCGATCAGCTTCTTCAGATTCTCGATGATGCGCTCGATCTGGCGCTTGTTGAGCTTGATCTCGGCCAGCGTCTCGGCGAGCTGCTGCTCGTTGCGCTCGATCTCCTCCCGCACTTCCTTGTGCTTGTTGGCGGAGAGCTTGCGGGTCTTGCTGTCGAGCAGCTCGTGCAGCTTCTCGTTGTCGCGGTCGAGCCGGCGGATCTTGTCGATCAGCTTCACCACCTGATCGGCGCGTCCCTGCTCGTCGAAGGTCTCGTCGTCCTCGTCGGGCGCGTCGCGGATCACCTCGCGCACGCGCATCTTGCCCTTCCGCAGCCGGTCGCCGATCTGGATGATCTCCTTGATGGCGATCGACGAGTGCAGCACCGCCTCCAGCACTTCCTTCTCGCCGTCCTCGATGCGCTTGGCGATCTCCACCTCGCCCTCGCGCGTGAGCAGGGAGACCGACCCCATCTTGCGCAGGTACATGCGCACCGGGTCGTTGGACTTGGAGTAGTTGTCCTCCTCCTCCTGCTCCTTCTTCTCCTCCGCCTCCTCCTCGGCCGCCTTGGCGTGCACCGGCTCCGGCTCGGGCGGCTTGGTGTCGGGCAGCTTGACCTTGTTGGCCTCGTCGACGATGGCGATGTCGTTGTCGCCGAACATCGACATCACGTCGTCGATCTGGTCGGAGGAAACGATGTCCGCGGGCAACGCGTCGTTCACCTCGTCGTAGGTGAGGAAGCCCTTGTCGCGGCCCATGGCGAGCAGATCGCGCACCTCCTTGCGATCGGTCGCCTTCGCTCCCGGCTTCTTCCCCGAGGGCTCGTCCTCGTCTTCGTCCTCGTCGTCGTCGCTGGCGGCGGCGGTGCCCCCCTCCTCGTCCTCGTCGATCTCGGCGATGACCTCGGCCTCGATCTCCGGCTCGTCGCCCTCCTCCTCCTCGCCCGGCTTCTTCACGTTGCGGGGGGGCTTCTCCTTGCCCTTCGCCTTGGCGGGATCGGCGGGGTGGTCCTTCTCTCGCGCGGTCCGGGCCGGGGGAGCCGCCCTCGTCGCGGGGCGGGCGGCCTTGCCCTTCTTCGCCTTCTCGTGCCCGGGCGCGGCGCGGCCGTCGGCCTTTCCGCCTTTCTTGGCCGGCGAGGGCTTGCGCTTGCGCTCCCGGTCGAGGCGTTCAGCTGCGGCGGACTTCTTGTGGGCCATCGTGGTCAGCTCCAGATCTCGTGCGAATCGGAAAGAGTAATGGGAAAATCGTCGTCGCGCCCGTTTTCCTACCGAGGCCGGATCCTCTCAACGCGCGGATTTTTCAGCACCTTCCGCAGGGCGGCTTCCTGCTCGGCAATGCGGCGGTGGTGGGACAGCTTCAATTCGAGGTCGCGGCGGGATCGGCCGGCGCGGTCCTGCTCGGCGCACTCGCGCAGCAGGGCCTCGCGCAGGCGGTCCGAATCGATGGATGAGACGAGCGCATCGGCCGCGAGACTCCCCTCCCGGGCCCCGGCGAGGGCCCTCTCGGCGACCTCCCGGACGGCCGCCACCGTGAAACGCGCCAGCGCGCCGGAATCGTCCACGACTTTGGCGAACTCGGTCGAATGCAGTGCGTAGGCGAGGATGGCCAGCTCCTCGCGGACGAGGGCCAGGTTCCCGGGGGGGGCGGGCCGGGCGGAAGACTGGCCCGGGGCGGGCTGCGCGGGCTTTTTCCCGGGGGGAACACGCCGTCCATCGACCGCCGCACGCACTGCGTCGACGGGGGCATCGATGCGCTGGGCGACTTTTTCCAGATACAGGTCCCGCGCCAGCGGGGTGGGTGCGGCCCGCACGATGCCCGCCACCGCCTCCACCAGCTTCACCCTCTCTTCGACCGGAGCCTGCGACCCACCCGCCTTCTCCAGGGCGCGGTCGAGCAGGAACTCCAGGGCGGGCTGCGCGGACGAGAGCAGGTCGCGGAATGCCTTCACGCCCATGCGCAGCACGGTCTCGTCCGGATCCTCGCCGCCCGGGGGCACCAGCACCCGCGCCGGCACCGCCGCCGCGGCCGCGATCTCGGAGGCGCGTTGCGCGGCGCGCAAGCCGGCCGCGTCCCCGTCGAAGACGAAGACCAACTCGCGCGCGCCGGCGCGCTGCACCAGCTCGAGGTGCTTCTCGGTCAGGGCGGTCCCGCAGGTCGCGACCGCGGTCTGCACGCCTGCCTGGTGGAGCCCGATGGCGTCGAAATAGCCTTCCACGAAGAGCGCCACGCCCTCGCGCCGGATCGGGTCCCGCGCCTTGTCGAGCGCGAAGAGCACGCCGCCCTTGGTGTACAGCGGGGTATCCGGAGAGTTGAGGTACTTCGCCTCGCTCTTGCCCTCGAGCAGCCGCCCGCCGAACCCGACCGTCCGCCCCGCCTCCCGGATGGGGATCGTCAGCCGGCCCCGGAAGCGATCGTAGAGGCCCTGCTGCTTCTTGCGCGGGACGCCGAGCCCCGCTTCCTCGACGAGCTTCGCGTCCACCTTGCTGCGCGCCATCGATTTGCACAGCTGGTCCCACTGGTCCGGGGCGTATCCCAGCCGCCACGCCTTGGCGGTGTCCACCGTGACGCCGCGCTTCTCCAGATGGTCGCGGGCCACCGCCCCGCGGGGGTGCTCCCACAGGACCCGCTCGTAGAAGATGCAGGCCTTCTCGTTCACCTCGGCCAGCGCGGCCCGCCGGGCGCTGCGGCGCGCCTCCTCCGGGTCCTCCGGCTTCAGGTCGACGCCCGCCTCGGCGGCGAGCTGCTCGGCGGCCTCGCGGAAGCTCTTGCCGTCGAGCTGCATGACGAACTTGATCGCGTCCCCGGTCGCGCCGCAGCCGAAGCAGTGGAAGATCCGCTTGTCCGGCACCACGTAGAAGCTGGGCGTCTTCTCGCCGTGGAACGGGCACAGCCCCTTCCAGTCGCGGCCCGACTTCTTGAGCCCGACCCGGCGCTGCACCACCGCGACCACGTCGACGCGGTCCCGCAGCTCCTGCAGCTTCTCGTCGCTGATGCCCGCCACTCTGCTCCCGTGAAGCGGCCGTGCCGACGCCGAACCCATCACGAGCCTTTGGCGGCGAGCGCCGCCTTCACCGCCTCGCTGACCCGCTTGCCTTCCGCCTTGCCCTGCACCTTGGGCATGAGCGCCTTCATCACCGCGCCCATGTCCTTGGGGCCCTTGGCCCCGGACGCCGAAACGGCCTCCTGCACGAGGGATTGCAGCTCCGCATCGGACAGCTGGCGGGGGAGGAAGGCCTCCAGGATGGCGATCTCCGCGTTCTCGTTGTCGGCCAGCTCCGGCCGGCCGCCGGCCTTGTACTGGGCGGCCGAGTCGCGGCGCTGCTTGATGAGCGTCTGGGTGACGGCGACCACTTCCGGGTCCTCCAGCGCCTTGCCGGTTTCGATCTCGCGGTACTTGAGCGCGCTCTTCAGCATCCGCAGCGTGCCCAGGCGGCGCTTGTCCTGCGCGCGCGCCGCCTCCTTCATCTCCGCGTCGATCCGCTCGCTGAGCATGTCCACCTTGGGACGCGGCCCCGCGCGCCTCGATCGGCGCGAAGGGCCGGTGAAACTCCGAGCCTGGAAAAAGGCTACATCATCCCCTTCCGTGCCTTCTTCAGGGCGCGCTTCTTGGCCGCCAGCGCCTTCTTCTTGCGCTTGACCGACGGCTTCTCATAGTGCTCGCGCTTCCTGATCTCGCTCAGGATGCCTGCCTTCTCGCACTGCTTCTTGAAGCGCTTCATGGCGTTCTCGAACGACTCGCCTTCCTTGACGCGCACGCCCGGCATTCTCGGAATCACCACCCTTCGCGAGGCACACGAGTGCCCCTGCTTTTGAGAGCGCGCGAGTATACGCGCGGTCCGAGGAGTGTCAATTCGACTCGGGGAGGAGCCGGCATGCTTGCCGGCAACCCACGTTGGCGCGGGAAAAGCCAGCGGAAATTACGCGGTGCCCGTCTCCGACTTCGCCGGGACGGCGACCGGCTCGGCGGACTTGCCGGCGCGGTTCACCCGGTCGCGCAGCTCCTTGCCGGTGCGGAAGAGGATGCCGCGCTTGGGCTTGACCGGGATCACCTCTCCGGTCTTGGGGTTGCGCCCGTTGTAGCCCTGGTAGTCCTTCACGTGGAAGGCGCCGAGGCCGCGGATCTCGATGTTGTCGCCCTTGCAGAGCGCCTTCTTCATCGAGTCGAAGATCGTCTCGATGGTCAGCTCAGCCTGCTTCTGCGTGAGCTGTCGCTTGGCCACGAGGATCGCGTTCAGCAGGCGACAATTGACTACATCAGCCGCCGCCGGATAGGGCGGCGCTGTGCTTTTGCGCGGCCAGTCATGCGGCGTGGTCACGAACGCCCCGGCTTGAAAGAGGCCGCGGGGGTGGGCGGAGTGGCGCGGGCTGGTTCCGGCGTGGGCGCATATCCCGGCAGCCCGGTCGGCTGGCGGACCCGCGCCAGGAGCTCCGCGACGGACTCCTCCAGCGCCTGCGCGGCGGCGCCCTCGGCGCGGGCCCAGGCCTGCGTGATGGCCTGGCCGGTCTCGTCGGCCTCGTGCCGGGGGAAGCCCAGCGAGCCGCGGGCCGCCGCGCGCACCTCGGCCAGGGTGATCCGCGAGGGGTCGCGGGCGGGCAACCACCCGCCCCGCCGCGCCTCGACCGCCAGGCCGGATTGCTCGAGCGCGCGCAGCGATTCGCGGATGAGCCGCTTGGGCATGCGCATCTCGTCGGCGAGCGGAGCCACTTCAACCGGGGCCGCCCTGCGCGCGTGGAGCTGGGCGAGCGCCAGCATGACGCGGGCGATGAACGTCTCGCGCGCCTGCGCGGCGAGAAGGAGCGGGCTGGCCTCGGGCGTCCGCGAGGCGTCCATCGCGTAGCAGAGCCGGCAGCCGGTGAGCGTGATGAACCAGGAGATGTACAACCACGTCAGGACGATCGGCAGCACCGCGACAGACCCGTAGATCTTGTGCACCTGCACCATGCGCGCCGAGAGATCGGCGAAGACGAACTTGGCCAGCTCCCACGCGGTGCCCGCGGCGAAGGCGGCGATCAGCGCAGATCGCAGCCGGACGCGGGCGTTGGGCAGCACCTTGTAGAGGAAGGCGAGGCCCGCGTACGTGATGGTCACCGAGGAGACGGCGGCCAGCACGTGCAGCACCTCGCTGTGCCCGACTGCCCCGTGGCGCCCGTGCGCGCCCTGCATCTGGCCGATCTTCCAGGTCACGGCCAGCGACGCCGAGAGCAGCACCGGCCCCAGGGTGAGAAACGCCCAGTAGGTGAGCAGCCGCTGCACCGGCGCGCGCGGCCGCTTGACCCCGTAGATGTGGTTGAAGGCGCTCTCGATGTTCCACAGGAGCGACAGGGAGGAGATGAGCAGCAGCGCGAAGCCGATCGCGCCCAGCGTCTTGACGGTGGCCTTGTTGGTGAAATCGGTGAGCGCGCCGGCGATCGCCGCGCCGGCGCCGATGCCGAGCTGCTCGTTCACGTACTTCTGCACGGTGTCGCGGAACGGCGCCTGTCCGCTGACCAGGTCGACCACGCTGTAGGCCACTGCGAGCAGCGGCACCAGCGAGAGCAGCGTCAGGTAGGTGAGCGCCGAGGCGCGCAGCGTGATCGCCTCGCCGCGGAACCCGTGGCCGATCAGCGCCAGCGCGCGCAGGAACCGCCGCACCGACGGCACGCGGCGGACCCGCTCCCACGAGTCGGCGAGCCGGACCTTGTCGGGCCCGGTCAGTCGCCCACCTTCTCGGTGGCGGGCTGCGGCTCGGACTTGGCCTGGCCTGCCGATTCGCCCGGACGGCCCTCGCCCTCCTGCCGGCGGTCCTCGCGGCGCCGGTCGTTGCGATCGTTGCCGTTCCCGCGCTGGCCGCCGCCGGCACCGCGCGACGAGAGCCCCCGCTGCGCCTGCTGCAGATCGGGCCGCGACCACTTCCCGTGCAGGTCGTACTGCTCCATGTGGTACTGCGGCTGCGGCCGGACGGTGATGCTCTTGTTGAGCTTCATCATCAGGAGCCGCATCGCCTCCCGCTCGGGGCCCTGCAGGAGCTTGGCGACCTCCGGGTGGCAGGAGACGATGATCTGGTCCTCGCGCTGCTTGCGGGCGGCGCGCTGCACCTCGCGCATGATCTCGTAGGCGATGGTGGTCTTGCTGCGCACGTGGCCCCGGCCGTCGCAGGTCGGGCAGCTCTCGGTGGTGAGCCGGGTGACGCTCTCCCGGACGCGCTTGCGCGTCATCTCCACCAGGCCGATGTCGCTGATCTTGAGCACGTTGGTCTTGGCGCGGTCGGCGCCGAGGGCCTCCTGGAGGGTCTTGAAGACCTTCTCCCGGTTGGACCCTTTGTCCATGTCGATGAAGTCGATGATGATGATGCCGCCGATGTTGCGCAGCCGGAGCTGGTAGACGATCTCCTTGGCGGCCTCGCAGTTGATCTTGGTGATGGTGTCTTCCAGCGACGCGCCGGCGCCCTTCTTCCCCGTGTAGCGGCCGCTGTTGACGTCGATGGCGACCAGCGCCTCGGTCTGGTCGATGATGATGTAGCCGCCCGACTTGAGCCACACCTTGCGGTTCTGCGCCTTCTGCAGCTCCTGCTCGATGCCGTACTCGTCGAAGATGGGCTCGTCGCCCGTGTAGAGCTCCACCTGGTCCTTCAGCTCCGGCGCGACCTGCTCGACGAAGGCGCGCACGCGCTCGAACTCGGCGCGGTCGTCGATCACCAGCTTGTTGACGTCGTCGGAGAAGAGGTCGCGGACCGAGCGGAGGATGAGGTCCAGGTCGGGGTGCATGACCGCGGGCGCCTTGTGGGTCTCGCGCTTCTTGCCCACCTCGTTCCACAGGCCGAGCAGGAACTTGATGTCGGCGGTGAGCTTCTCCTCGGGCTCGTTCTCGGCGACGGTGCGCACGATGAACCCGGTGCCCGGCGGGCGGAACCGGTCCACCAGCTCGCGCAGCCTGCGGCGCTCCTTCTCGTTCTCGATGCGCCGGGAGATGCCCACGTGGTCGACGGTGGGCATGAAGACGAGGTGCCGGCCGGGCAGCGAGATGTGGCAGGTGATGCGGGCGCCCTTCGAGCCGATGGGGTCCTTCACCACCTGCACGATGACCTCGTCGCCCTCCTTGAGCAGGTCCTGGATCTGCGCGCGCTTCCCGTGCGCGTGGCCGTTGCCGCCCTTGCGCTCGCCCTGGCGGTCGCGGGCCTGCTGCTGGCGCTGCTCGGGCTTGGGGCTGCGATCCTCGGCGGGCTTGCCCGGGCCGCCGCGGCGCCTGCCCCGTCCTCCCCGCCTGCGCCCGCGGCGCTCCCGCGCGGCGGGTCGCTGCTCGGCGGGAACACCGATCTTCCCTTCCGTGGAAGCCTGCACCGCCGCGGACTGTGCCGCGCCGTCGGTGGCGGCGCGCGCGGCCGCTTCGGCCTCGCCGGGAGCCGCGGTCGCAGGTTCCTGCGCGCCGGCTTGCTCGGCGGCGATCGCCGCCTCGGCGGCGGCGTGGGCCGCGTCGCCCTCGTCGAGGTCCTCCTCCTCATCGTCCTCTTCGTCGTCCTCTTCGAGCGCTTCCTCGGCGGACAGCTCGACGACCTCATCGCTCTCCGCGCCGGCGGCCGCGCTCGCCGGGACCTGCCCGGGCTCGGCTCCTTCGGACGCGCCGGACGCCGGCGGCGCCTGCTCCGGTTGCTCGAGCAAGGCACTGCCGGCGGCGGCTGGCCCGGACGCAGGCGCCGGCGCGGCGGCCGCTTCGGACCCACCCCCGGCCGCGACCTGCTCGACGGACGGCGCTCGCTCTGCGTCCTGCGCCGGCGTGGGAGGCGCGAGCTCCTCGGCGGCAGCGGGCGCCGGAGCCACGTCTTCGGTGGGCGGCTCGGTGAGGTCGTCCACGTCCAAGGGATCGCCCTCGGTGGCGCCCGCCTGGATCTCGATCTCTTCGGAGAAGCCTGGGAAGCTGGGGTCGGAGACGATGTCGGCTACGTAGAGGAACGCGGCCTTTTCCAGGCCGATGTCGACGAACGCGGCCTGCATCCCGGGGAGGACCCGGACCACCCTTCCCTTGTAGATGTTGCCGACGATCCCCTTCTCGTTCTTGCGCTCCAGGTAGTACTCAGAAATCGTTCCCTGCTCGATCAGCGCGACCCGGGTCTCCTGACCCGAGGCGTTGATCACCAAGATGTTGGACATCGAAGGATCCTTGTGACGGGCCCGCGTGCGAAACGGCGCACTTTGCGGGCGAACGCGGCAGGGCGCCTGGGCGCCCGCGCGCAGAAAAAGCGGAGTGAGAAGCCTGGACGGACACCCGTTCCTGCCTCCGAGCCGCCAGGGCGGGCGCGCCATGCGCACCGGACCCCCGCAGCCGGTCTGCTCCCCAGCACCCGCCCAGGGCCGGAAAGGTCCTGGACGGCCAATTCCCGAGGCTAGCACCCCGGATTCGGGCCAGCAAGCAAACCTGCAATTTCGCGCTACGCGGGCTCGCCGAAGACCACGTTCTCCCTCACGATGCGGACGGCGCCGGGCTTCACCCAGTCCGGGCCGAACAGCGCCGAGAGCAGCTCCGACGGCCGGGCGGTCGCCTGGGTCTCGCCCGCGCGCAGCGTGAAGCGGACCTCGCCGGGGCCGCCTGCGGAGAGCGCCTGCACGGCGGACTTGAGGTCGATCCGCACCGGACCCTTGCCCTCGCGCTCGCGCAGGATCGCGGCATCGGGACGCGCGGCGAAGTCGGCCAGCCGCTCCGCGGGATCCGGCGCGCCGTCGGGCAACTCCACCCGGTACTCGATGGCGCGGATGGCTCGGCTGAGGGACGCCCCGTCGCCGTCGACCGGCTCGCAGGAGAGCAGGCGGAATCCCTCCGGGAGCTCGAGGCGGATCCGGTCGGCGACCTGTCCGGCCAGGGGCGTCCCGTGCAGCTCGAGGTCGAGGTATTCGGCCTGGCTCTCGGTGCCGACCGGGCAGGCCGGGCCGAAGCTGACGCGCGGCTTGGGGTGGAACCCTTGCGTGTGCGGGATGGACAGCTTCGCGCGGCGGAACGTGCGCAGCAGCGCGGTCATCGTCTCCAGGTGGCTGAGCGCGATCGCGCGGCCCTCCTTCGCGTAGCGCAGGCGAAGCGTGGTACGGCCTTCTGGAGGAGGCGGCGCGGGCGGCCGGTGCTGCGGCCTGTAGTCCTCCGGGTGGTACACGATGGTGTCCACCACCTCGTAATCGCAGGTGCCGCAGGCGGTGCAGCGCTCGTCCCCGTACGCGCAGTCGTGGGTAGCCCCTTCCTTCAGCGAGGCGAGGCGCTCCTTCCACAGGTACGGCTTGGTGACCTCGCAATCGATGTGATCGAAGGGCAGGACCTCGTCCTTGCCCTTCTCGCGGTGCGCGAAGAAGGCGAGGCCCACGCCGTGCTCCGCCTCGGCGTGTGCGAACGCCTCGTGCCAGGCCTCCAGCCGGAAGTGCTCGGTCCAGCCGTCGAGCCGCTGGCCGGCCCGGTACGCGTGCAGCACGGCGGTGGCGAGGCGGCGGTCGCCCAGCGCCAGCGCGCCTTCCAGCGCTCCTTGGCGCGCATCGTGCGGCTTCACGTGCAGGTCGCGGAAGCCGCGCCCGAGCTTGCGCAGCTCGTCGCGCAACAGGCCGTGCTTCCGGCGCGTCTCCTCCAAGGGGATCATCGGGTCCCACTGGAAGGGCGTGAACGGCTTGGGGCAGAAGGTGGAGACGCCCACGTTGATCTCGGCGCGCGGCTGCAGCTTCTTCCCGCGCCGCAGCGCCTCCCCGCAGAGCTGCACGATGGCGCGCACGTCCTCGTCGCGCTCGGTGGGCAAGCCGATCATGAAATAGAACTTCACCAGGTCCCAGCCCGCCTGGAAGATGGTGTCGACGGCGTGGAGGAGGTCCTTCTCCGCGTTGCCCTTGTTGATCACGCGGCGCATGCGCTCGGTCGCCGCCTCCGGCGCGACGGTGAAGCCGCTCTTGCGCACGCGGCCGATCTGCTCGGCCAGGCGGGCGTTCATCGTCTCGGTGCGCAGGCTGGGCAACGAGATGCCCACGTTCTCCGCTCCGAACTCGTCGAAGAAATCCTCCAGGACGCCGTTGATGCAGGAATAGTCGCCGGCGGAGAGGCTGAGGAAGCCGACCTCCTCGTAGCCCGTCGCTTGCAGGCCGACCTCGGCGATGCGCCGCACCTGGTTCGGATCGCGCTGCCGCGTGGGCCGCGTGATCATCCCCACCTGGCAGAAGCGGCAGCCGCGCGTGCACCCTCGCTGGATCTCGAGCGGCAGCCGGTCGTGCACCGCTTGCATGAACGGAACGATGGGCTTCTCCGCCTGCGGCACCAGGTTCAGGTCCGGGATGACGCGGCGGACGACGGTCTCGTAGCCGGGCTTGAGTGGCTCGAGGGCGGCCAGCGTGCGATCCGCGCCGTAGCGGGGCCGGAACAGCGAGGGCACGTACACGCCCGGGACCTCGGCCAGGTGCCAGAGCAGGTCCTGGCGGGAGCCGCGGGAGCGCTTCCAGTCCAGCACCAAGTCGCTGATCTCGTGGATCGCTTCCTCCCCCTCGCCGACCACCAGCGCGTCGAAGAAGTCGGCGACCGGCTCGGGGTTGTAGGCGCACGGGCCGCCGCCGAGCACCAGCGGATCGTCGCGCCCGCGATCGCTGGTCGCGAGCGGCACGCCGCCCAGCTCCAGCATGGCGAGCACGGTCGTGTAGCAGAGCTCGAACTGCAGGGTGAACCCGAGCACGTCGAAGGCGCGCAGCGGCGTGCGGCTCTCGATCGAGAAGAGCGGCAGCCGCTCGGCGCGCAGGGCGGACTCCATGTCCGGCCAGGGCATGAAGAAGCGCTCGCAGGCGACCTCGGGACGCTCGTTGAGGGCGTGGTAGAGGAGCCGGAAGCCCACGTTGCTCATCCCGACCTCGTACGTGTCGGGAAACGCCAGGCCCCACTTGAGGGCTACCCGGTCCAGCCGCTTGTGCACGGCATTCAGCTCGCCGCCCGCGTAGCGGGACGGCTTCTGGGCGCCGAGGAT
>WNEY01002845.1_pt1 | contig 12840 bp, 10 predicted proteins | sample 5400531 | NCBI WGS metagenome assembly WNEY01 (sample SAMN13153338, study PRJNA577476) | soil metagenome | isolation source: 200 cm saprolite under Douglas fir tree site 1 | place: USA:California | collected 2015-04-18
TGGGAACGCGGAGTTGAGGTCCCGCCGCAATGCGCGCACGTACCCGGCCGTGGGACCGTGCTTGGGTGTCAGGGAGATCAACATCTCCCCGTCCGCGCTGGAGATCATCGACGGATCGCCGAGCGTCAGGTTGATTCCGCTGACCGGGACGCCGATGTTGTCGATGATGACGTCCAGCTCGTCCGCCGGTACGATCTTGCGAACGTGTTCCTCCACCGCCGCGAACAGGCGTTGCGTTTCCTCGATCCGCGTCCCCGGAGGGCCGCGAACGTGGAGGCGCATCTGCCCGGCGTCGACGCTGGGAAAAAAGTCTCGCCCGAGCAGGGGAATGAAGCAGAGCGACACGGCGACGAACGCGGCGAACGCGGCGATGAAGACCTTGCGATGGCTGAGCGTGACCTGCAGCGCGCGGCCGTACGCGTCGCGCACCCGCTCGAAGCCTCGTTCAACGCGCGCGCTGAGCCACGCGATCGGACCGCGCCCGCCTCCATGCTCTTCCTTCGCCAGGAGGTAGCGGATGAGGGTGGGAACGAGCGTGCGCGAGAGAAAATACGAGGTGAGCATCGCGAACACCACCGCCATCGCGAGCGGGATGAAGAGCGAACGAGCCGCGCCCGAGATCAGGGCCACGGGAACGAAGACGATGCAGATGCAGAGCGTGGACACGAGGGTCGGGACGGCGATTTCGGCCGCGCCGTCGAGGATGGCCTTGCCGAGCGGCTTCTTCATGCTGCGCTGGAGGTGGTAGTTCTCCAGCGTCACCGTCGCGTCGTCGACCAGGATCCCGACGGCGAGGGCCATTCCGCCGAGCGTCATCGAGTTCAGGGTCTGGCCGAATCGGTCCAGGACGATGATGGAGACGAGGAGCGAGAGCGGGATCGAGATCAGCACGATGAGCGTCGAACGCCAGCTCCCCAGGAACAGCAGCATCATGATGCCGGTGAGCGCGGCCGCGATGATGGCTTCGCGCACCACTCCGGTGATCGCCCCCTTCACGAAGATCGACTGATCGAAGAGGGGCTTGATCTCGAGCTGAGGGGGCAAGGTCGCCTGTACTTGTGGCAGCGCTGCGCGCACGCCCGCGACGACGTCGAGCGTGCTGGCCCCCTCGGCGCTGAGCACGGGCTGCAACGCGCCCCGCGTCCCGTTGGTCAGGACCACGCTCGTCTGCGGCAGGTAGCCGTCGCGCACGTGCGCGACGTCGCGCAGGTGGACGATCGATCCGTTGATCTTCTTGAGGGGAAGGTCGTTGAGGCCGTCGGCGGCCGACGGGCTTCCGTTGAAGACGATGGGGTATTCGAGCGCTCCGATCTTCGCCGTTCCGCTGGGCAGGATCACGTTCTGCGCGTTCACCGCGGCGGAGATGTCGGCCGGAGAAAGCCCCCACGCGAAGAGCTTCTGCAGATCGAGGTCGACGACGATCTGGCGCACCTTGCCTCCGACAGGCAGGGGGAGTTGCGCCCCCTGCACGGTCGCCAGCCCGGTTCGCAGGAAGTTCGTCCCCAGGTCGTAGATCTCCTGCTCGCTGAGGGTGGGGCTCGACAAGCCCAGCTGGAGGATCGGGACGTTGGAGGCGCTGTACGCCATCACCAGCGGCGGAGTCGCGCCCGGCGGCAATTGCTTCAGGATCGGTTCCGAGACTGCCGCCACCTGCGCGACGGCGGCAGCCATCGAGGTGCCCGGCTGCATGTAGAGCTTCACGACGGAGACGCCGGCGAGCGTCTGGCTTTCGATGTGCTCGATGCCGCTGACCGTCGTCGTCGACGCGCGCTCGAACTGCGAGGCGATGCGCCCTTCCATCTCCGTGGGAGGAAGGCCGGTGAATTGCCAGATGGCGGCCACGACGGGGATGTTGATCTGGGGGAACATGTCGGCCGGCATGCGCAGGACGGTCGTGACGCCCATCAGGACGATGAGCATCGCCAGGACGATGAAGGTGTAAGGCCGGCGCAGGGCGAGGCGAACGATCCACATGGGTCAGCCGCTCGGCTCTTCACCGGTGACTTCGCGGTACCAGCGCGGATGGTGTATCCGCGCCCAGCTCTTCGTCACGGTTCCGCGGATCATGGGTGGCAAACCCTTGCCTGGCTGTCCCGATGCCGCATCTCCGCGCGCGCGAGAGACATGTCGAACCCAATCCCGACTGCCGCGCCTGCGACCGCTGTGCCCTTCAAGAACGTACGCCGCTTCATGGGACCCCCACACCGTTTCGGCCGAGCTGAGCAACGTGCCCTTTCACGGTCCGTGCCGGTTCGGAACGCGTCCGAACCGGAGCGTTCCGTCGACGAATCCGCCGCGAAGCCTGCACAGTTCTCGGACAGGCCTGTCCACGAGCGATCAACGCGCTCGTTCGAGGGGCGGATAGGCGAGCGGCTTCTCGAACTCGACCTGGGCTGCGCATCGGCTTTCCCCCTTGATCCTTTGCGTGGAGTAAGGAGTGCGACGTCCGGAGCGAACCGCGATCCGACCGGCTGCAACTCCGCGCGGACGAAAGGCTGCCGGATGCCGACGAGCAGCGATCTGGAACGGACCGTGCACAAGTGAGCGCGGAGAAGAGGTGAGCTCATGAAGGTCGGATTCGTCGGGCTTGGACACATGGGAACTGGCATGGCCGCGAACCTGCTCAGGGCCGGCCATACGGTTGCCGTCTACAACCGCACGCCCGGAAAGGCACAGGCGCTGGTCGGGCAGGGTGCCCAGCCCGCCGCCCACGTGGCGGACGCCTGCCGGGGCGACGCGGTCATCACGATGCTGGCAGACGACGCTGCCGTTGAAAGCGTGGTGTTCGGCGACGACGGCGTGATCGGCAGCCTGGGCAAGGGTGCCATCCACATCTCCATGAGTACGATCAGTGTTGCGTTATCGGAACGGCTCGCCGAGTCACATGTGAAGCTCGGCCAACGTTTCGTCGCAGCGCCCGTCTTTGGGCGGCCAGACGTGGCGGCAGCGGGCAAGCTGTTCATCATCGTCGCCGGCCCGCCGGATGCCATCGAAGCCTGCTCGCCTCTCTTCGGTGCGCTGGGGAAGACCTTTCCCGTCGGCGACGAGCCGCGAGGCGCGAACCTGGTCAAGCTCACCGGCAATTTCCTTCTCGCCTCGGTGATCGAGGGGCTGGGCGAGGCCATGGCCCTCGTCGGCAAGGCCGGCATCGATCGGCGCCGATATCTCGAAATCCTGACCTCGACGTTGTTCACCGCCCCAGCCTACAAAATCTACGGTGGGCTGATTGCCGAAGAAAAGTTCGAGCCAGCAGGGTTCGCCGCGCCGTTGGGATACAAGGACATCCGCCTGACCCTGGCCGCGGCCGATGCGCTTCGCGTGCCGATGCCGGTGGCGAGCCTGCTGCGTGATCGATTCCTGACGCTGCTGGCGCAGGGTGGCGAAGCGCTCGACTGGGCGGGTATCGGTCACCTTGCCGCGAAGGACGCCGGTCAGGGAGACCGCCGGGTGTCTCCTTGCAGCCTTCCTCCAGATGAGCGCGCGCGGCGCTCGTGATCGCAGCCCGGCCGTCCCCCGAAGAGGGAGGACGGCCAGGAGCGAGTAACTACTGCCCGGTCGTGCCCTCGCTGCCCGTGGACCGATCCAAGTTCGGATCCGGGTCCACCGCCAGTTGGGGGCTGTCCGCGGGGGTGCCCGGGAGTTGCGCCTCCTCGCCGGCGATCGACGGGGCGACGTCCGGATCCGGGTCCGCCGAGAGCTGTGGGCTGTTCGCGGTGGTCTCCGGGAGGGTCGCCTCCTCGTCAACGGTGGACGGAGCCATGTTCGGATCCGGGGCCGCCACGGTCTGGGAGTGCGCTGCTACGGCGGACAGCAACATGCCCGCCGCGATGAATGGTGCCAATTTGCTCTGGATGGTCATACGGTGCGTCTCCTTTGTGGCTACAGGGTAAGCTCGCGCCGGAGACCGCACATCATCCATTGGTATAGTGATACCTTCGTATAGAAGGCCCCAGGCTCCATCATTGTGGGGTCAGCGCGGGCTTTGGAGGTTTCAGGCCGAATGCGCGCGCCGTGTTGCGGTACGGGCGGTTCGTCCTGGCCAGCGCGCGCTGGCGCGAGAGCTCCTGCGCTGCCTGCGCCTGGTAGACCTCGCTCGTGAGCGACGCCATGAATGCGACGAGATCGTCGAGCTCACTTTCCTTCAGTCCGAGCGGCTGGATGTCCTGATCGAGCCAGGGGTCTCGCAAGCCCGCCCCCTTGTTATAGTGGTCGAGAACGTCCCAGAGCGTCTCGTGCGAGCCGTCGTGGAAGTACGGCCCGGTGACCATGACGTTCCGCAGGCCCGGCGTCTTGAATGATGCGATGTCGGGCTCCTTCTTGGTGACGAGAAAGCGGCCCAACGCGCTCATGTCGCTCTGGATCGCGGCCCGGTCGACTTCGGCAGCGTTGTCGGAATCGACGAGCTTTTCCGCCTTGCGCGCGAGCGGGACCACCTGATGCCGGACGATGAGGACGCCGATGTTGTGGAAGTCGTCATCCTTGAAGTTGGTCAGATCGGGCATGTCGTCCGGGAGAGCGTGACACTTGTTGCAGCGCGCCCGGCCATTGAAGAGCACCCACCCGCGCTTGGCGGCCTCGCCGATCGCTTTGCCGTCGCCGGCGAGAAAGCGGTCGAAAGGTGAATCGAACGAGGTCAACGTGCGTTCGTACGACGCGATCGCGCGCACCAGGTCCGGTCCGTTCGCTGGCCGGCCGAACACCTCCTGAAAAGCCTGCTGGTACTCGGGGTAGGCCGAAAGCGCCGCGACCGCGGCCTCGAGATCCGGCTGCCCCATCTCCGCCGGATTCACGATCGGTAGGACCGCCTGATCCTCGAGGGTCTTCGCTCGACCGTCCCAGAACTGCGTCTTGTTATAGAGCGCGTTCAGCACCGTCGGCGAGTTGCGCTGGCCGGTACGACCTTGCACGCCGATGGACGTTCGCCGCCCGTCGGTGAACGCGCGCTGGGGATCGTGGCAGGTGGCGCAGGCGACTGTTCCGTCGACCGACAGCCCGCCGTCGAAGAAGAGTTTCCGTCCGAGCGCGATCTTCTCTGCCGTCTGCGGATTGTCGGCCGGAATCGCTGCGAGCGTCTCCTCGACGGGCAAGCCCACCTGCCTGGTGGATCGGGGCTGGGCGAGCGGGCCTGATTTTGGAATGGGTGGAGGACGGGCGTGTTGCGCCGACGCAAACGCCCCGGCTGCCACCGCGATCAAGCCTACCAGCACGGCGGACGCGCGAACGGCGGAGCGGATCGACCGATCACGTCCCATGCTCGCATGCCGGATGCAGCCGGCAGGCCAACCTCCTCTTCTGGCGCGCGCGTCTCTCGCGCGATCGCCCGGCGACAGGCGATGTCCACGGACATGCACCGCTGTACGGTTGTTCGACAGCAAGGCTCGTCGTCGCACAGGGCGCCAGCGCCGGCACGATCCGTGAAAGAAGCGCTGCACCAGGAGGCAAAACGATGGCACTGGCAACTCGTCCGCTCGGGACCAGCGGACTCGAGATCACGCGGGTTGGATTCGGCTCATGGGCAATCGGAGGCGGAGGCTGGTCGTTCGGGTGGGGGCCGCAGGACGACGCTGAATCGCTGGCCACGATGCGGCACGCGATCGAGCTGGGAGTCAACTGGATCGATACGGCCGCGGTCTACGGACTCGGACACTCGGAGGAAGTCGTGGCACGGCTGCTGCGCGAGCTGCCAAGAAGCCAGCGGCCGTTCATCTTCACCAAGTGCGGGCTCGTGTGGGACGAGCGCGAGCGCATGACGCCGCCGGAGCGCGTGCTGAAGCCGGATTCGATCCGGCGCGAGTGCGAAGCGTCCCTTCGCAGGCTCGGGGTCGAGCAGATCGATCTCTACCAGTTCCACTGGCCGGACGAGACTGGCACGCCGGTCGAGGATTCGTGGGCCGAAATGGCGAAGCTCGTCGAGGAGGGAAAGGTCCGGGCAGCCGGCGTCTCCAACTTCGACGTGAAGCTGCTCGATCGCTGCGAAGCGATCCGGCACGTCGATTCGCTTCAGCCGCCGTTCTCGCTCATCAACCGCGGGGCCGCGGCGGGCGAGATTCCCTGGTGCGCGGCCCACCGCACCGGCGTCATTTGCTACAGCCCGATGCATTCCGGCCTGCTGACGGACAGCTTCACGGCGGAGCGGGTGCCGGCGCTCGCCGAGGACGACTGGCGGCGGCGCGCGCCCGACTTCCAGCCGCCGAACCTGGGCCGGAACCTCTGGCTGCGGGACGGGCTCCGCTCGATCGCGAAGCGGCACGGCACCTCCGTGTCCGCGATCGCCATCGCATGGACGCTCGCATGGCCGGGTGTCAGCGGAGCGATCGTCGGTGCGCGCACTCCGAAGCAGGTGGACGGCTGGATCGGCGCCGCCTCGCTCGTTCTGACCGAGCTGGACCTCGACGAGATCGCCTCCGCGATCCGGCGCGCCAAGGCCGGCGCCGGGCCCGCGCTGCCGGGCCAGCCAACGGTACCCCGCAAGAAAGCAGGGTAAGGCACCCGGTGACGGGGCAGCGTCAACCCCGTCACGTGACTTGCCTCGCCCATCACCCCTCGGGCTGGAGGTGTGCCTCGACCATCCAGAGCCATTTGTCCACACCCCGCGAGATCTCGATGAAGATGTCGTTGGTGTCCTCGTCGTCGACGCGATTGCTTTCCTCGATGGCGCCGCGCATGAGCTTGCCGAACGCCGCCAGCGCGGAGGACAGGGCGTCGACGTGCTGCCGCCCCGTCCCGCTCTTCAGAGGGTATTCGGCGAGCGTCGATCGCTTCGCGACGGACCGCGCCGTGCCCTCGGTCGACCCCCCGAGCTGGACGGCCCGCTCGGCGAGCAGATCGACGTAGCCCTCGACGTCCTCGTTCACCTTGTCGAACAGCTCATGCAAGGCGATGAAATGCGGGCCCTTCACGTTCCAATGGGCCTGCTTCGTCTGCGTCTGCAGGTCGATGGCATCGGCGAGCCGTGCATTGCACAAATCGATCATCTGCCGCCGCGTCACTTCGGGTAGATCGTTCTTCGTCGGGTTCATGGGTCTCTCCTCGTTCGTTCATTGCAGCGCGTGCCAGGTGGAATCCAGCTTGTATCGGGTCATGGACTTTGCGGCATTCGCCGTGCGAGGGCCCAGGTCGCGCTCGTACACGACGTCGTCATGGTCGACGACGAAGGTCATCACGCCCGATGAACCGTACTCCGCCGGATACGCCATGAAGGAGGCAGGCTTCCCCCGTGCCGGCAGTGCGCGGAAGTAATAGCCATGGATTGGGACCGGGTTCTCCACGAAAGTAGCGGCGTCTTCGTCCGATTGGGCGAGGGCGTGGCAAACGTCGATCGCCGACGATTCGTTCGCGCCGATGCGGCGGAAGAGGATCTCGTTCATCCCGGCCTCCGTATCGAAGGACCAGGCGCCGTCTTTCGAGGTGAGCGGGATGGGAAAGGGCCAGTTCTCCGCGCCGATGTAGAGGACGGTTCCCTCGGGCTCGCAGGCAAGGCGATGCATCTCCCGGAACTTCTCGAGGAACCGCTGGCGATCCAGGTCGTCCTGGCTCTCGTCGTCCAGTGCGAAGAGCTCTTCGTCTCCTCCGAGGAGTTGCGATAGGCCCTTCTGCTCGCGGGCCTGGACAGCCAGGAAGAGCGCATCCGCCGCTTGTTCCGCGGAGGAGAACGTCTTCTGGTCCGGCTGCCGGGCTCCACTTGGCGGCGCGTAGATCGCGAGGACCACCAGCACCAACGCTCCCGTGACTCGAATCATCTGTGACCTCCGCCGTGAAATCCGCCGCCGCGGCCCGCGTGCGCGACGCTCGATTGCCCGCGGGCCGAAAAGGTCCTCGTCACGCCTCCGTGATCGAACCCGCTGAACGCGCCGGAACGCGTGCCGGGCTGGACGTGCGCCGCCGCGGGCCCGTGGAACCCCGGAGCGACGGCAGGACGGCCGCCGCGGAACCCTGGGCCGCCGTGAAATGCTGGGCCGCCGCGGAACCCTGGGCCGCCGCGGTAGAAATGGTTCCGATCGATGAACGTGCGACTGTGCGAGATATAGGTGTTGTGGTCGTAGATGATCGTCCTGCCGCGCCAGTCGGCGCCCCAGTGGTGCCATCCCCAACCGAACCCCGCGAAGAGCCCGACCCCGAAACCGACTCCGAACGAGATTCCCGGGCCGACGGCGTAGAGTCCGGGGAACGCAACCCAGCCCGGATAAACAGCGAGCGGCGGGCCATACACGATCCACGGGTCGTAGGTGGGCACGTAGACGACCTCGGGGTTTGCCGGCTGGATCACGACGGTCTGGCCTTGCGTCGCAACGGTCTCTTGGGCCGTCGTCTTGAGGTTCCCCGCCTGCTGCGCGCGCTTGCGCATCGTTTGGACCGCGTCGAGCACGGCCTGCTGCTGGTTCACGTATGCGTCGCCCAGGGCCGACGCCCAGGAAAGGTTCTTGTCCATGTTTGCAAGGACCGAGGGAAATTGCGTGAGCGCCTTGACGCTCGGATCCCAGGACGTCTGATCGACCGCCTGGGCCAGTTGTTCCCCCTTCAGATTCGAGTGCTGCTGCATCCAGCGGTCTGCTTCGACGATCTCTGTCGGGTAGGTGGAAGCGGCGAGGACCTGCGCAACCAGGGCGTCGGGATACAGAGCGATGGGCGCCACGAGCTGCTGCAGCTGCTCGGGAGATTGCTGGAGCACCGCCTCTCCTTGCACCGCGGCCGTCGCTTGGGGAGCTGCTGACGCGTGGGTGCAAGAGAAGAAGCACGCGAAGGACAGCGCCCATATCCATGATCTCATCACCATCTCCCGTAGCCCCGCCAGGGGGACGCTGACCTGTGCATTGCAGCCGGCGCGCCAACGGCCGGGCCTGACCGGGTCCGCTCGCGCGGTGCGCTTGAGAAGCGTGCGCTGTCCAGCGATCGGCAATGGTGTCGCCGCACCGTCGGGGATCGATCAGCTCACGACACCGGGGGCGGTCTGGTCGCAGCGGATCGGTGGGTGGCACATCGCCTGCACATCAGGACCTCGCCGCCCGCTTCGGGCGGTCTTCAACGATTGGAGGACTCCATGAGGACAGGCGTTTGCCTGGCCGCACCTGCGGCCGCTCTTGCGCTCACCGCCTGCGCGTCCGTCGACGTGCGCACGGTGACGAGCCCCGACGCGAACCTGGGCGCGCTGCACACGTTCAACGTCATGCCCAACCCCCAAAGGCGACCCCCATCCGCACGGTCAGCGAGCGACCCGATGCTCGTGAACTCGATCTCGAACCGCGCCTTGCGGGCCGACCTGGTCAAGGGGTTCGAGAACCGCGGCTACGTCCTCGCCGACAATCCGGACTTCGCAGTCGCGTACTACGCGAGCACGAAGGAAAAGCTGGACGTCACGTACTGGGACTATGGCTACCCGTTCTACCCGCGGTGGTGGGGTGGAATGGGGGGGCCCTACGACCCGACCGTCACGCAGTACACCCAGGGGACCGTCATCGTCGACGTGATCAATCCGGGGACCAAGGAGCTCCTCTGGCGCGGACGGGGAGTCGCCACGGTCTCGGACAACCAGGCGCAGTACGAGCAGGACCTTTGGAAGACGGTCACGGCGATCCTCGAAAAGTTCCCCCAGGCGCGGCAGGGTTCGTGAACAGAGCGCCATGGCCAGGCGTCCCTCTCACGATCGCTTCACATCATGAGCGGGAGGTAGCATGCAGCGGGAGGTAGCATGCGCCGGTCCTGCGGCCTCAGCCTGCGAGCTCCAGGCCGTACTTCTTCAGCCGCACGATGAGCGACCCGCGGCTCAGGCCCAGGCGTCTCGCGGCCTCCGACTGGTTGCCGCCGACCTCCGCCATCGTCCGGCCAATGAGGCTGCGCTCCACCGCCTCGACCTGTTCGCGCAGGCCGAGCGTCCCCTCGGGCGGCGTCTCGGCACGTGCGTCGGCGGCGGGAGCGGCCGAGGCCGTCCCGAACGCCTCGAGCCCGATCTCGCCGCCGGTGGCGAGCGCCACGATGCGCGCGACGGCGTTCTCCAGCTGGCGGACGTTCCCTGGCCAGTCCAATCGCTGGAGCGCATCGAGCAGCTCGGGCGAAAGCCGGACGCCTTGCATTCCGAACCGCTCGCCCTGGCGACGAGCGAATTCGGCGGCGAGCGCCGGGATGTTTTCGCGGTGCTCGCGAAGCGGCGGCACGACCAACTCGAGGACGGCGAGCCGGTAGTAGAGATCCTCGCGGAAGCGGCCGGCGCGTACCTCGCTGGCGAGATCGCGGTGAGTGCATGCCACTACGCGCACGTCGACCCGAACCACGCGGGCCGCGCCGACCGGCTGGATCTCGCCATCCTGCAGCGCGCGCAACAGCTTCGCTTGCACAGGCAACGGAAGCTCTCCGACCTCGTCGAGGACGAGGGTGCCTCCGTCCGCCCGGGCGAAGAATCCGCGGTGCGTCTGCACGGCGCCGGTGAACGCACCGCGCGCGTGGCCGAACAGCTCGGCCTCCGCCAGCTCTCCCGGGATGGCGGCGCAGTTGAAGCGCACCAACGGACGCGCCGCCCGGCGGCTGCTGGCGTGAACGAGCGAGGCGATCAGCTCCTTTCCCGTGCCCGTTTCACCACGGATGAGCAGCGTGATGTCCTTGGGGGCGACCCGCGAGACCGTCTCCAACAGCCGGCGCATCGCGGGCCCCTCGCCGACGATGCAACGGCCCGACGCCTTCTCCGCGGTGAGCCTGGGGTTCTGGACGCGCAGGGTCCTCGCCTCGCGTGCCCCATCGAGGACCCTGTTCGGGGTCCTGTGAGAGCGGGCAATCCCTTGCCGGATCGCTTCCAGCAGAGGCTCGTCGTCGAATGGCTTGGTGAAGAACTCCAAGGCGCCGGCCTTCATCGCTCGCACGGACGTGGGAATGTCGGCGTGACCTGTGAGGAAGATGATGGGGATCTCGACGTCCGCCTTGGCAAGCTCCTGCTGCAGATCGAGTCCGCTCAGCCCCGGCAGCTTCACATCCAACACCAGACAGCTCGGCACCTCGATCCTCGGCCTGGCCAGGAACTCCTGCGCGGAAGCAAAAGCCTCCACGCGCAGGCCCGCCGACCGGATCAGACTTCCCAGGGACTCGCACACCGATACATCGTCATCCACGACGTAGACAGGAGCAGATGTCACGCTCATGGGGCACCTTCCACCGATCGTCCTGACTCGGCATCATTCCGGACACAAAGCTGTATGGACCGCATTCAGCAACGGCTCCTCGCTGAAGGGTTTGAGCAGGTAATCCACCGCGCCGTCGTTCAGGGCGCGCGACCGCAGTTCCTCGTCCGCATGTGAGGTGATGAAGATGATCGGCATCTCCGGATGGCTGGCAGCCAGACGGCGCTGCAGCTCGAGACCGTTCATCCCCGGCATGCGCACGTCGAGGATCAGACAGTCCGTCGCGCCCATGCGATGCGAGCTCAAGAACTCCTCGGCCGAAGCAAATACCTCCACTCCGAACCTGACGGACCTGAGCAAGCCCCGAAGGGACTCACGCACTGCTTCGTCGTCATCGACGACGGAAATGAGAGGACGCTTGGCCACCAGAGACCTTTCGCTCTGGTCCGATCATCGGCCTTCGAGACGGAAGGTCAATTACACCTTGGTATAGGGCCGTGATCAGCGGGGTGGGCCGTCCACGACCCCGATCGTCGCCATCATGCCTTTGTCCTCGTGCTCGAGGATGTGGCAATGGAACACGAACCGGCCGAGCTTCGGCCCGTCGAACCTGATCATCACGAACACGCGCGCGCCAGGCGGGAGCGGGTAATTGTCGTGCAGCACGTTCCGGTTGATCGACGGGGCCAGCCCGCGATCGCCGAGACACTGGGCGGCCGACGTCCGCGCGCCCTCCGCGGAGAAATCCGTGTCGAGGACGACGAACTTCGTCTGGTGGATGTGGAAGTTGTGGCACTCGTCGCTGTCGTTGACGAGCAGCCAGTACTCCCGGGCGCCATACGCAGCCGTCAGGTTCGGATCGCCGTCCATCTTGAACGCAGGATAGAACCTTGCGAACTCCGCGGGATTTCCCTGCTCGCCAGTGGCCGCCCTCCAGCACGGATCTTCGAGCGAGATCGACGCGATCGCGGACGGGCGCGGCGCCGGCCGTTCGACGCGACCCTCGGCCAGGAGATCGGCAACCGCAATGGATTTTCCCGCCTGGTCCAACATCCGGAAGTTCTCGACGTGGATGCCGAACAGCTCGCCACCGTGCTCGCCGAAGTCCCGATTGTTGAACCGGATCAGGCGCACCAGGTTGGAATCGACCCTGAAGTCGGCGGGACCCGCCTGGTATCGGCGGTCATCGCAGGCGGCTGACCCCGCAGACGGTAGCGGCGTTGCGACCCGGCCGGCGGGCGCTGGAGAGGATGGTGGCGTCTCGGGGCTGACCGATCCGGAGCTCGGCGCCCGAGGCGCCGGCGCCGGAACCGATCGGGTCGTCGCGCTCGAACGTCCCGGCGCCGCCTCGAAGACGACGGAAGCCAGGTCGATGGGAGGCCACTGATCGCCGCTGTCAGCATCGATGCCCGTCGCGACGCCTGCCGTGCGTAGCCGCGCCTCTACCTTGTGCGAGGGGTCGACACAGTCGCGGGGGGCGTCGGTGCTCGCCGCGCCGGCGTTCTGGCTGCAGCGCTGCAGGAGCACCTCGACGCGAGCGCCGGGCATGAGCACAACCTCGGTGTGTCTCCGCTCCGTCCAATCGGGCGGGAACGCGGCTCCGTCGAGCGCCCGCACCTCGAACGCGAGACGCCTCGGGTGTTCCTCGAGGGTCTCCAGGTGGAGGCGATAGGTCACGTCGGCGCCGATGTTGGCGAGATGCCACACCTCGGCCTGCCCGGCCCTGACCGTCAGGCGG
>WNEY01003019.1_pt1 | contig 12839 bp, 12 predicted proteins | sample 5400531 | NCBI WGS metagenome assembly WNEY01 (sample SAMN13153338, study PRJNA577476) | soil metagenome | isolation source: 200 cm saprolite under Douglas fir tree site 1 | place: USA:California | collected 2015-04-18
AAGGAAGGGTGCCGGATGGGTCTGCGCGATCTTGTATATCCGCTCTTCTACCGGCTCTATGAGCGACGGCTCGGCGCATCGCTTTCCCGGTCGAAGGTCCCCAGGCACGTCGGAGTGATGTGCGACGGCAACCGCCGCTGGGCCAGGTCGGCCGGCATCATGGATGTCAGCAAGGGGCATCGCAAAGGCGCCGACAAGATCTTCGAGTTGCTCGACTGGTGCCGCGACGCCGGGGTCGAGGTCGTCACCTTGTGGCTGCTGTCCACCGACAACCTGATCTCAAGGCCAGAGTCGGAGATCGAGCCGCTGCTCGGCATCATCGAGGACACGGTCAGGGAACTGGTCGCGCAGAACTGGCGGGTCAAGCCGGTCGGGGCGCTTGACCTCCTGCCCGCCGAGCTCGCCAACGTACTCAAGGACGCCGACGAGGCGACGTTCAGCTATCCGGGCTTGCAGGTCAACGTCGCGGTCGGCTACGGCGGCCGGCGCGAGATCGCCGACGCGGTCCGCTCGCTGCTCACCGAACACGCCAACAGGGGCACCACGATCGAGGAACTGGCCGAGGTCCTAGACGTAGAACACATCGCCGAGCACCTCTACACGGCCGGCCAGCCCGATCCCGACCTGGTGATCAGGACGTCGGGGGAGCAGCGCCTCGGTGGCTTCCTGCTCTGGCAAAGCGCGCACTCCGAGTTCTACTTCTGCGACGCCTACTGGCCCGCGTTCAGGAAGGTCGACTTCCTGCGCGCCCTGCGCTCCTACGCCGGCCGCCACCGCCGCTTCGGCAACTAGCTCCCGGCCGCGCCGCAACTCGGCTCAGCAACCGCAAGGGTCCCACGCCAGCGCCATAGCAACCGCAAGGGTCCCACGCGGACCTCGCGGCATTCCCCGCCCGCCAGCGCCAGCAACCGCAAGGGGCCCACGCCAGCGCCATAGCAACCGCAAGGGGCCCACGCGGAGGTCGGCCCCCGCCCGCACCTTAGCGCTAGCGCAGAGAAGTCTTCGTGTTTGCCCAGTTGGGGTCCGTCTGCATCACGAGAATTTCGCATTAAAATATGATAAACACCCGTTAAAGTTCGCGCGCCTGGTCGGTTTCGTGGTGTGCCGCTACTTCCGTCTAGTGCCCTGCTGCGGGTACCGTCAACACTGGTAGGCGGTGACACGCCGCCCGACGGGAAGGCCCTCGAGAATCCTCGAGCTCCGCGCCTGCGCAGGCAGGCGAGATGAGCGATGGGCCGGCGCCCGGCCCGCGCTGGCCGGCCCCGGTCCATGCGACACTCTTGTGCCTGAGGGTGCCGCCCTGGCAATCATTGGAGACTGAGTGGCCACTTCCGCAGCAGCCCGTCCAACGGGCCTGAACACTACGAGCGATCACGACGCGGCGGCAGCAAGCTCAACCGGCTCACAGCCACAGTCCAAGAGCCCCCGGACTGCGAGCTCCCGGACTGCGAGCTCCCGGACTGCGAGCTCCCGGACTGCGAGCTCCCGGACTGCGAGCTCACGCACTGCGAGCCCCCGGACCAGGCGAACCAGCAACACCTCGGCAACTGGTGCCAAGCCCACGACGGCCAGCAAGCCCACGACGGCCAGCAAGGCCAGCAAGGCCAGCACCGGCTCCAAGGGCTCAGCTATCGCTTCGAATCCGGCCTCCGACCGCCGCACCTACGTGCTCGACACCAGCGTCCTGCTCGCCGATCCCGGCGCGATCAGCAGGTTCGCCGAGCACCGAGTCGTGCTTCCGCTAGTAGTAGTCACCGAGCTGGAAGCCAAGCGAAACCATCCGGAGCTTGGCTACTTCGCTCGGGCTGCGTTGCGCCACCTTGATGATCTGCGGGTCGAACATGGCCGGCTGGACGCCAACCTGCCGGTCGGCGACTTCGGCGGCACCGTCATAGTCGAGCTGAACCACACCGACCCGACCGTCCTGCCCGCCGGATTCAGGCTCGGCGACAGCGACACCAGGATCCTGTCGGTCGCGCGCAGCCTGGCCTCAGAGGGCGAGAGCGTGGTCCTGGTCAGCAAGGACCTGCCGCTGCGGATCAAGGCGGCAGCGATAGGCCTGCAGGCCCAGGAGTACCGAGCCGAGCTGCCGCCGGAGTCCGGCTGGACCGGAATGCGCGAGTTCGAGGTCAGCGCTGCCGAACTCGACGAGCTCTACGCGGAAGGCTCGATCGAGTACGCGCCGGCGGCCGACCTGCCGTGCCACACCGGGCTCGTAATGTTTTCTTCCTGCGCGGGATCTAGCAGTGCACTCGCCCGCGTCCAGCCAGACAAAAGCGTCAAGCTAGTGCGATGCGACCGTGATGTTTTCGGGCTGCGAGGCCGCAGTGCCGAGCAGCGCATAGCCCTCGACCTGCTGCTCGACCCCGATATTGGCATCGTGTCGCTCGGCGGCCGGGCCGGGACCGGCAAGTCCGCGCTCGCGCTCTGCGCCGGACTCGAAGCCGTGCTCGAACGCCGCCAGCACCGCAAGGTCGTCGTCTTCCGCCCGTTGTATCCGGTCGGCGGCCAGGAACTCGGCTACCTGCCGGGCTCGGAGGCCGACAAGATGAACCCGTGGGCCCAGGCGGTCTTCGACACCCTCGGCGCGGTCACGACCCCAGACGTGATCGACGAGGTAGTGGCCAGAGACATGCTGGAGGTCCTGCCGCTCACCCACATCAGGGGGCGCTCGCTGCACGACTCGTTCGTGATCGTGGACGAGGCCCAGTCGCTCGAACGCGGCGTCCTGCTCACCGTGCTGTCCCGGATCGGCGCCGGCTCCCGGGTCGTGCTGACCCACGACATCGCCCAGCGCGACAACCTCAGGGTCGGCCGGCACGACGGCGTGGTCGCGGTGATCGAGAAGCTCAAGGGCCACCCATTGTTCGCACACGTCACGCTCGTCCGCTCAGAACGCTCCCCAATCGCCGCTCTCGTCACCGAGATGCTGGAGGATGCGACCGGGTAATCCCTATGCGGTACCGTGACCACCGTGATCGCGACCCCAGTCTCGGTGATCATGCCGGTCAGGAACGAGGAGCGGCATCTCGCCGAATCGGTCAGTTCGGTGCTCAGCCAGGACTATTCAGGCCCGCTTGAGCTAGTCCTGGCTGTCGGACCGTCAAAAGATAGAACCCTTGAGATAGCAGAAAAATTGGCGGGGCTTGATTCCCGCGTTACCGTCGTGGCGAACCCCTCGGGGCAGATCCCGAGCGCCTTGAACGCGGCGATCGGTGCGGCGAAGCACGACGTCCTCGTCCGGGTGGACGGGCACGCGCTGCTGCCGCCCGGCTACCTCGCTACTGCCGTCCGGATTCTGGAGGAGACCGGCGCGGTCAATGTCGGCGGCATCATGGCGGCGGAGGGCGTGACCCCGTTCCAGCGTGCGGTGGCCTGGGCCATGACCTCACCGGCCGGCGTCGGCTCGGCCAAGTACCACACCGGCGGCAAGCCAGGCCCGGCCGAGTCGGTTTACCTGGGCACCTATCGGCGGTCGGCGCTGGAAGGCGTCGGTGGCTGGGACGAGAGCTACCTGCGCGCCGAGGACTGGGAACTGAATCACCGGATCAAGGCGGCCGGCGGGCTGATCTGGTTCCAGCCGGAGATGAGAGTCAGCTACCGGCCGAGGGCAACGCTAGGCGCTCTTAGCTCGCAGTACTTCCACTACGGCCGCTGGCGGCACGTGGTCGCCAGAATGCACGCGGGCACGATCAACCTGCGCTACCTAGCGCCGCCGCTCGTAGTCGGCGCGATGCTGGCCGGGGCGGCGGCCGGTCTCGTCGGCCTGCTAGCGCTGCTCGTCGGTGCCGGCGGCCTCTGGCCCGACCTGCTCCTCGTTGGCTTCGCTGCCCCGTTGGTCTACCTGCTAGGGGTCCTAGCCGTAACCGCCACCGCCGCGAAGTCCCTGCCCGGCCGGTCGCTCCTAGACCTCCCGCTCGTCCTGGCCACCATGCACGTCTCGTGGGGCGTCGGCTTCCTCACCAGTCCCCGCCACCTAGTCCCGGGCGGCAGCGGCCCTAACCGGCCCGCCCCGGCCAGCCAGGGCACCGCCAGCAAAGGCGCGGCAGCATGAGAGCGGGGCCTGCCGGCCGGGCGATGAGCAAAGCTGAGCCGAGAGGAACAGCAGCGTGAGGGCGGTTAGGCCCAGTAGGACGGGATCTGTTGCGGGGTCGAGAGGGGGCCGCAGCGTGAGGGTGGCTAGGCCCGGTGGGGCGGGATCTGGTGTGGGGCCGAGCGGGGCCGCAGCGTGAGGGTGGCGGTCTTTACCGGGTCGTCGGCTGGCGTGGCTGCCCACGCGGCGGCAGCGGCGGCGTTCGCCACCAGCCTCGTCGAGGCCGGTGTCGGCATCGTCTACGGCGGGGCTAGCGTCGGAATGATGGCCGTTGTCGCCGACGCCGCTCTGGCGGCCGGCGGCGAGGTCATCGGCGTGATACCTGAGCACCTGTTCGACAAGGAGATCGCGCACGGCGACCTGACCCGCCTCGACACGGTGATCGGCATGCACGCTCGCAAGGCCCGCATGGCCGAACTCTCCGACGCCTTCATCGCCCTCCCCGGCGGCGCGGGCACGCTGGAAGAACTCTTCGAGGTCTGGACCTGGGGCCAACTCGGCCTGCACGCCAAGCCCGTCGCGATCGCGGACTTCGACGGCTTCTACCAGCCGATGATCGCCCAGCTCAACGTCATGGTCGAGTCCGGCTACATCACCGAGGCCTACCTGTCCAGGCTCGGCGTCGTCCAGACCGCCGATGAGTTCCTCCGTTTCGTCGCCGACTACCAGCCGCCCCCACTCAAATGGTCGGACCAGGCGGTCGCGTCCCCCGACGGCGCCAGCACCCAGCTCAATTTGCAGACGCGGCCCCTAGAAACCTGATGAATGTACCTATTCATCTACCTCGCCTAAGATGAATGCGCGGATTCATCACTTAAATCCCTACTGAATGTGCGCATTCATCTTCGCGCCAGTCGTATGAATACGCACATTCATCCGACGGCGCCTCTCGGCGTTGGGCCCGGCGTCCGTGTTGGGCTCGGAGTCCGCGGGTTGGCTCGGCATGCCAGTAATATCACGCGTCATGGCCGACGATGGTTCGAGGCGATTTAGGTGTCCGTGCTGAGCAGCAGCGATTCGGCGATCCGAAGATCCCCGCGTAAGTGATCTTCAGATTCCGCTCGCTGCCGGCCACCGACGGCAGCGGCGGCGTTAGCTCGGTTCCAGCTCGGTCTCGACGTGCTCGATCAGGCCATCGCGGAAGGCGCAGCGAGCTCTGAGCCAAAACGTTTCCACCGGACGGCCGGGCTCAAGGATGATCCTCACGAGCATTGTCACCCCCGGCGGCTCGAGATCTTCGGCGATCACGTCTGCGGTGAACTGGTAGTCGCCATGGACGGAGTGCGCGTCCCTGGCCAGCCGGGCCAGGCCATCATGCCCGTGATAGACACTTAGCCCAGGCCGGACCACCGCCTCCCAGATAACCTGCGGATGCGCCAAGCTGGCCAAGTCATCCAGTCGGCAATCCCTCAGCGCAGAAAAGAGCTCGATCACCTGCTCCGAAGGAGTCACGGCCGATCACCCCCATGTGACTAACGCCGACACCAGACCCCGCCTCATCCCCCGATGACCAGGCCCGATGGCCGCATCTTAGCTAGAGCGTCTCAGCGAGGAGAGATTCGGCTATGCGCAGGTCACCCGCGTAGGTGATCTTCAGATTCCGCTCGCTGCCGGCCACGGCCTTGACCGGGATTTCGGGAAGATACCGGAGCACCATTCCGCAGTCATCGGTCGCCGAGAACGTCCCGACGGCCAGATCGGCCGCCGCCAGTTCGTAGGCGCGACGGATCACGGACAGCCTGAACCCTTGTGGGGTTTGGCATCGGCCGAGCGACTCGCGGGGCGGAATCGAGACCATCGTCCCGTCGGCCAGCTGAACGATCGTGTCGGCCGTCGGCACCACGACGCCCAGGGCCTCGTGGTCAGCCAGCCCGGCCACGCAGTCCGCGATGATCCGCTGATCAACCAGCGGCCGGGCCGCATCATGAAACAGCACGTTGCAGTCAGGCGCGGCAGCGAGCAGGTCGATCGCGCAGCGGGTTGAGCCAGGGCGGTCGGCGCCGCCGGGGATGATCCGCCGCAGCTTGCCGTATTTGTCACCCAGGATGCTCACGGCAACGTCGACATGGGCGGCCGGCATCACCACGATGATGTCGTCGACACCTGGTGCCCGCTCGAAGGCGGCAACCGAGTGCTCGAGCAACGTCCGGCCAGCGAGCAACTGCAGCTGCTTGGGCAGTTCGCCTCCGAGCCGGAGCCCGAAACCCCCCGCGAGCACCGCCGCGACCGTTCGCATGATCGGACCCTATCTACCCAGCCGAACCTGGCCGCGCCGCCTCCCGCATCCGTACCGGTGCTTGCCCTGAACGACAGCGTTGACCCGCTGCCGCCGTAGCTCGGGCCAGAGCTACGACAGCGTTGACCTGTGACCGTCGTAATAGCAACGTCCTGGGGTCAGCGGTGCTGTAGGACCCTGGACGGTTGCAGCAGCGTTGGCCCCCTGCTGCTGTTGATCGGCTCGGAATTTCGCGGGGTGTGGGTCAATCTGGCGGAAACGGCGGAGTGCGTGACAGATCCTCGTTGCGCAAGACGCGCCGGGTTTTCGCGACGCATTGGAACCGCGCTCCTCACTAGTACCCTGGGTAATTGATCGATTGTGATTGGTAGTACGCCAAATTGCCATGGCGGGAGGCCGTGATCTTTCCTGGATCAAGGCGCGCTGCCGGCGAGACCGCGGGCACCGGTGTCGCCACTGCACCGCGGGTCGACCAGGCCGGTGCCGGCGATCCTGGCGACGTTGCCGCAGATGCGGAGCCGTTGGCCGCGACCAGGCGATTTACTCAATTCGCCGGGCGGCCGATTACCGATTTCACCCAGCCGCTGCGTGTGCCCAAGAATCTCGTCGATCTTTCTGGCAACGGTGGCCGGGCGGCTCGTCGGCTAGGTGATCTGGCGATCGAGTTGACGCGAGCGGGGCGGGCCTGGTCGGAACGCCTGCTCGCCTGGGCCGCAGAACGGCCGGTCGCTCCCAACTCCGTCACTGGCATCGCGTTGCTGGCCGCGCTGTGCGCCACGGCCTGGTTTAGCGGCGGGTCGGCCGGAGATGACTTCCGGGGATTTCTGGCGGTGGCTGTTTGGGCGCTCGCGAGGGTTTGTGCGCGGCAACTGGCGGTGGCCACCGCCCTACGAGAATCGGCCAGAACCAAGCCGGGAACCGGCAAGGGCGGCCAGGCACCGAAACGGGCGCGGCTGGCGATCGGCGCCGCTCCGGGTCATACCGACTGGCTGGTTTTGCCCGCCTTCAACTGGACCCCTGACCACCCTGAGCCGACCGCCGACCGGCCCGACCGGTCAGGCCATCCCGAGCGGATCACCGATCAGAGCGCCGACCGACCCGACGGGAGCGAGCGGACAGCTCACTTGCGCTGGCCGACAGCGCCACCGTTCCGCCGGGCCGAGGCAACCGCCGCCTTCGCCGCGACGGCGGTCGGCCCTGCCTCCGCTTCAACCGCGACCGCCGCCTCCTCGGCCGCCGCTGCCTCCGCCTCGACCGCTGCCGCCTCGACCGCTGCCGCCTCGGCCGCCGCCCTCAGAACGTCAGCGCGGACGGCGGAGTCCGTTCGGAAGTTCACCTGGCTCGCTACCGTGTGTACCCGGGCGGCCGAGTGCGCGATCTACGGCGGGATCGCGGCTGGTGCGGTGAGCGCGGGCTGGCAGGGCACCTGGTCGTTCGCCATCGTCATCGTGATCTTCGTCTGTGCCGCCGACATCGCCCAGACCTGCAGCCGGGCCGTGGCGGCTCGGTCGCCCAAGGCCGCGGCGGACGCGTCCGCGGTCAACGCCGCTTCGTCGCAGGCGCCCTCAGTGGCGCAATCAGTGGCGCCCTCAATGCGGACCAGGCTGGCCGCCCTGACCGTGCCGCCAGGGGCCAGAGTGCTGGTGGCCGCGTTTCTGCTGGTTGCCTACAGCCCGCGGATGGCACTGTTCGCTGTGCTGGTGATCACGATTCTGTCGCTGATCCGCAGCATCATCAGGGCCGCTCGAGCCTGGCGCGAAGTCCGCGCCCAGGCCGCGGCTTCGCCAAAGACCGTGCTAACCGCCGCGAGGGCGGGTCAGGACGTAGTGCTGGCCTGCCGGGATGATGGCGCGCTGGCGCGCTGGACCGGCCGCTGGCTGCTCGGGAACCTGATGCCGCTGCCACCCGCGATCGCGGGCCTGACCGCCATCTTGCTGCTGGCCTGGGTTGGCATGCGGCAGCTTCCTGGCGTGGTCGCGTTCACCCCGATCGTCGTGCTGCTGCTGGCCGCCCCAGGATCCAGTCATCCGCACGACGGTCGGCTCGACTGGCTGGTGCCGGTCGTGCTCTGCTTCGGGCAGTTCAGTTTTCTCGCCGCGTTCGGCCTGGCTCGCTCGGTTCCCGACCCGGTCGTGTTCACGGCCTGCTCGCTGACCTCGATCTGGTACGCGGGGCTCGTCGCTGGCCTCAACAACCCAGCCGCCCCGCCGCGGTCGACCCAAAGCACAGCAGGCACAGCAGGCGCAGCCGGTACAGCAGGCGCAGCCGGTCCAGTCAAAGTCCTGTCCAGCCGCAAGCAACGCATCAAGCAGATCATCGCCAGGAAACAACCCCCGGGCATGCACAGAATCGGCTGGGAAGGCCGGGTCTGTCTCGTTGCCGTGGCCGGCATGTTCGGTCTCACCACGTTCGGGTACCTTGGGCTGTCGGCGTGCCTGGCCGCGCTTATCGGCCGAAACGCCCTCATCGGTTACCTGGCGCCCGACCGCCAGGATGGCCCCCAGCCCCGCCCCCAACACCGGCCCGCAACCCCCAGGAAGGACCAGCGTCTGTGATCGGAATGGTGCTAGCCGCCGGCACAGGCAGGCGGCTTCGCCCTGATACCGACGCCCTCCCCAAGGCCCTGCTGCCCGTCGCTGGCAACACCACGATCCTCGATATCGCCCTCCGCAACCTGGCCGCCGCCGGCCCGACCGAGATCGTGATCGTGGTCGGTTTCGCCGCGCACGCGATCGCCGACCGGGTGGCCGCGCTCGAAGCCAACTACGGGATCGAGATCACGCTCGTTCACAATGACCGGGCGCAGGAGTGGAACAACGCCTACTCGCTCTGGCTGGCCCGAGAGTATTTCGGCCGGGGCGTGCTGCTCGTCAACGGCGACACCGTGCACCCGCTCAGCGTCGAGAAGTCGGTGCTCGGCCGGATCGCCGGTCACCCGGTGCCCGCACCGCCGCCCGGTCGGCTGGTGATCGCGATCGATGACGTCAAGGAACTGGCCGACGAGGAAATGAAGGTCACGCTCGACCCAGCCGGGCTGATGACCGCGATCACCAAGCTGATGGACCCGGCGCAGGCGCACGGTGAGTACATGGGCATCACGCTGATCGAGCCCTCGGCCGCCGCCGGGCTCGCCGACGCGCTGGAGAGCACCTGGCGGCGCGACCCGCATCTGTACTACGAGGACGGGTTCGCCGAGTTCGCCCGCCGGGGCGGCGCGGTGCTCGCCGCGCCGATCGGCGTCGTCGACTGGGTCGAGGTCGACAACCACGCTGATCTCGAGCGGGCCAGGTCGATCGCCCCCCGCTGCTAGTCTCGCGTCATGCCGCTCTTGGCGCGGATGCTCGCGGCACCGCTCGCAATCGATGTCCGCTCCGGCGCGATCAGCGGCCTCGGCACGCTGCTCGCCGATCGCCGGATCGCGCTTGAGGGCCGGGTCGCGGTCGCCGTCGGGCCCGGTCAGGGCGAAGCCATCGCGGCCGAGCTGAACATCGGGTCGGCCGTGCTGTTCCGGGTGCCGGATGGCAGCCACGACGCGGCGGTCGCGCTCGGCAAGGACCTGCGGGCAGGCAACTACGAGGCGGTCGCCGGGATCGGCGGCGGCAAGACCATCGACGTCACCAAGTTCGCCGCGCACATGGCCGGCATCCCGATGGTCTCGGTCGCGACCAGCCTGGCCCACGACGGCATCGCCTCGCCGATCAGCACGCTCGCGCACGAGTCCGGCAACGGCTCCTACGGCGTGGTGCCGCCGGTCGCCGTGGTCGTCGACCTCGACCGGGTGCGTCGCGCGCCCAACGGCCTGGCGACGGCCGGCATCGGGGACGTGATCAGCAACCTGTCCGCGATCGCCGACTGGCAGCTCTCCAACGTAGATACAGGTGAACCTATAGACGGGCTCGCGGTAGCGATGGCCAGGTCGGCCGCCCAGGCCGTGCTCAACCAGCCAGGACTGGCCAGCTGCGATGAGTTCCTCACCGTGCTGGCCGAGGCGCTGATCCTGTCCGGCATGGCCATGGCTGTAGCCGGATCGAGTCGGCCGAGCAGCGGCGGCGACCACGAGATCATGCACGCGATCAACGAACTCTTCCCCGGCACCGCCAGCCACGGCGAACTCGCCGGAATCGGCGCGCTGTTCTGCGGCTACTTGCGAGACGACCAGCGGCAGTTCGCGGCACTATCGTCTTGTCTGCAACGGCACGGCCTGCCGAGACTTCCCGAGCAGGTGGGCCTTTCCGCCGAGCAGTTCACCAGCGCGGTCAGCCGCGCGCCGCAGACCCGCCCTGGCCGGTACACGATCCTTGAACGACTCGCGATGTCGCCGGCGCAGGTCGCACATCGAGTGGAGGACTATGTCAGCGCCGTCGGCGCCATCGCTGGCTGAGCTTCGGTCCAAGGGCCAGCCGCAGGCGGTACTCGAACGGCTGAACGATGAACACTGGCTCGGCCGGCTGTACATGCGCAAGTTCTCGCCGTACGCCACCTGGGTGTTCGCCCGGCTTGGCTGGTCGCCCAACGCGGTCACGCTCGCCTACATCACCTGCGGCATCGCGGCCGGGATCGTGATCGCGTTCGGCGGGCTGCTCACCGCCGTCATCGGCGCGGCGCTGATCCAGGGCTACCTGCTCTTTGACTGCTCTGACGGCGAGCTGGCCCGGTGGTCGGGCCGGACCTCGGCCGGCGGCATCTACCTCGACCTGGTCGGCCATTACCTGGGGGAGAGCGCGCTGCTGGTCGGACTCGGGTTCCGCGCCCAGGGGCACCTGACCACCTCAGGCAGCTACGTCACCGCCGGGCTGGCGGCCGCCCTGCTCGCGATGATCGTCAAGGCCGAGACCGACAACGTGATCGTGGCCCGGGCCAAGCAGGGCCTGCCCGCTACTCACGGCGACGGGGCGCTAGCCCCGTCCAGCTCCGGCCTGGCGCTGGCCCGCAAGCTCGCCAGCGTGCTCCGGGTTCACCGGATCACCCAGGCGGTCGAGCTGTCGGTGCTGGTGCTGATCGCGGCGATCGTCGATGAGATCCGGGGCGGGCTGACCGCTACTCGCGTCCTGATCCTGGCCTGCCTGGTCGTGGCGGCTCTCATGGTCGTGGCTCACCTAGTGGCAGTCATGGCGTCGAGGCGATTGCAATGAAATGGCCGAAGGCGCGGGGGGTGCGGGGGGTGCGGGGGGTCGTCCCCCCGCAGGCTGCACTGAAGCTGTCGATTGTGATGTTGACGATGGGCAACCGGCCCGACGAGCTCACCAGGGCAATCGAGTCCACCGAGCCGCTGCGGGCGGCCGGCGCCGAGCTGATCGTCGTGGGCAACGGCGCCGATACGCCGGCCCTACCCCAAACTGGAACCTGCATTGGCGTCAGGCTCGAGGAGAACCTCGGCGTGACCGGCGGCCGTAACGCGGGCGTCCGCGCGAGCTCAGGCGACGTCGTGCTGTTCCTCGACGACGACGGCTGGTATCCAGAACCGGCCGCGCTCGGCGAGCACCTGACCGAGCGGTTCGCCGCCGACCCGACGCTGGCCGTGCTGTCGTTCCGCCTCCTGGACCCAGAAGGCGGTCCAGGCGTCCGCCACCACGTGCCCAGGCTCAGGGTCGGCGACGCCGGCCGGTCCTCGGTGGTCACCACGTTCCTGGGCGGGGCCTGCGCGATCAGGAGGTCGGCCTTCGACGAGGCCGGTGAGCTGCCAGAGAAGTTCTTCTTCGGGCACGAGGAGACCGACCTGTCCTGGCGCCTGATCGGCCTCGGCTACCACATCGAGTACGACGCCGAAGCCACCATGTGCCATCCGGCGGTCAGCAACGCCAGGCACGCGATCTGGTACCGCACCGAGGCGCGGAACCGGGTCTGGCTGGCCCGCCGCAACCTGCCCTGGCCGATCGCGGCCATATACCTAGCCGACTGGATCGCGCTGACCGTGCTCAGGGAGCGCTCCGCCAGCGCGCTTAAGGCCTGGTTCGGCGGCTTCGCCGAGGGCTGGCGCACCGACCCCGGCCGCCGCCAGCCGATCTCCCTGCGCACGATCTGGCTGCTCACGAAGGCCGGCCGCCCGCCCGTGATCTGACCCCGCCGCAAGGGCGGCGCTTCGAGCTAGTGCCCGCCCAGCGGCCCAGCGAACGCTCCAGCATCCCGGCACACGTTGGCGTGCGCCGTAATCCCGCCGTACCGCTTCGACAGGTGCGACACGACGATCTCGGCGCCGGGGAGGCAGTACGACTCTGCCTCGACTCCGGCGTAGCGGTCCGATCCTGCGCTCGAGGATGAGCGTGATTCGCGCCCCGATGCCGGCCAGGCAGCTTCCGATCGTGCGAGATCGCGCCGAACAGCGTCGTCGCGTTCGGCGCCCACTGCACCCAGTCCGGATTCTTCTGATAGGCCACGACCGGTACCTGCACGAAATGCACCTCGCTGAGCTTCAGCCCTTGCAGCCCCTGGGCCAGCGAGATCATGGCGCCCTGACTCAGCCGGTTGTCGGTGGTCAGCGAGGCCCCGATGTCGGAGACGACCTTGTAAAGC
>WNEY01002846.1_pt1 | contig 12838 bp, 10 predicted proteins | sample 5400531 | NCBI WGS metagenome assembly WNEY01 (sample SAMN13153338, study PRJNA577476) | soil metagenome | isolation source: 200 cm saprolite under Douglas fir tree site 1 | place: USA:California | collected 2015-04-18
GACCTCGTGCGCGCCGGCAATGCCAAGAAGGGCGACGTGCTCGGCGCCGCCCGCCTCGCCGGCATCATGGCGGCGAAGCGGACGCACGAGCTGATCCCGCTGTGTCATCCGCTCCCGATCGCCAAGATCGCGGTCGACATCGACGAGGATTCCGAGCGGCCGGGGCTGATCGTGCGCGCGACCGTCAAGGTCACCGGGCGGACCGGCGTCGAGATGGAGGCGCTGACCGCGGTGTCGGTCGCTTGCCTGACCATCTACGACATGGTCAAGGCGGTCGAGCGCGGCATGCGCATCGAGGGCATCCGCCTGATCGAGAAGCGCGGCGGCAAATCGGGGCATTACCGCGCTGGAAGGGACTGAACGTGTCATGGCGCTGATGCCGGTCGCCGAGGCGCTCGAGCGGGTGCTGGCGGACGCCGCGCCATTGCCGGCGCGACCGACGCCGCTCGCCGAGGCGCACGGCCGCGTGCTCGCGGCCGACGTCGCGGCGCTGCGCACGCAACCCCCGGCCGACGTCTCGGCGATGGACGGCTACGCGGTGCGCGCCGCCGACGTCACGACGGTACCGGCGCGGCTGCGGCTCATCGGCGAGGTCGCGGCCGGACATCCGTTCGAGGGCAAGCTCGGCGCCGGCGAGGCCGCGCGCATCTTCACCGGCGGCGTCATGCCGCCCGGCGCCGATACGATCGTGATCCAGGAGAACGTCGCGCGCGAGGGCGCCACCGTCATCGTCAACGCCGGCGCGGGCAAGGGCAAGCACGTGCGCCTCGAGGGGCTCGACTTCAAGCGCGGGGCCGTGCTGCTGCGCAAGGGCCGCCGTCTCACCGACCGCGACCTCGCGCTTGCCGCCGCCATGAACCATCCGACCCTGCCGGTCCATCCGGCGCCGAAAGTGGCGGTGCTCGCCACCGGCGACGAGCTGGTGATGCCGGGCGTGACGCCGGGCTTCGGCGAGATCGTCTATTCCAACGGCTACGCCACCATGGCGCTGGCGCGGCGCGAGGGCTGCGCGGTGACCGAGCTCGGCATCGTCCCCGACCGCCTCCCCGAGACCGCGGCCGCGGTGCGTCGCGCCCGCGACCTCGGCGCCGATATCCTGGTCACCTCCGGCGGCGCCTCGGTCGGGGACTACGACCTCGTTCGCAACGCGCTCGCCTCCGAGGGCCTCGCGCTGTCGTTCTGGAAGGTGGCGCTACGGCCGGGCCGGCCGATGATGCACGGCCGGCTCGGCGCCACGCACGTGCTCGGCCTGCCGGGGAACCCGGTCTCGAGCTATGTCTGCGCGGTGCTGTTCCTGCTGCCGCTCATTCGCCGCCTCGCCGGCCGCGCCGACGCGACGCCGCTGCCCGAGCCGGCCGCTCTCGGCTGCGACCTCCCGGCCAACGACGAGCGCGCGGATTATCTGCGCGCGACGCTCGCCGCCGGCCGCGACGGCCTTCCCATTGCGACCCCCGCCCCCTTGCAGGACAGCTCCATGCTCACGCCGCTGGCGGCAGCCGACTGCCTCATCGTGCGCGCGCCGCACGCCCCGGCGGCGAAAGCGGGCGAGCCCTGCAGAATCATCCGGCTGGAGACGTAGGCGTTTTCAGGCGGCCATGCAGCCAAACCGCCGCCAACATGGTCCGTTCTGTCTTCAATTGCCGCCGTGATGTGTTAGAACCGGAAGCGAGGACCGCCATGCAAGGAGTGAGGGATTCGAGCGCGTTATACGAAGTCGAGCGACGTGCCTATCACGCCGTTTGTCCGGCGTTTCGCATCGCCGAGCTGCAAAATCAGTCCTACACAAAAGGTCCCTTGGCATTATCACAATAACGTACACGACACCTTCCATGTCGTGGAGGGATCAATTCGAATATTTCTTCAGCAGCCAAAGGAAGAAGTTCATTTGATCCGGGGTCAGACTTTTTCCGTTCCACCAAGGCGTCCGCACCTCGTCTCGAATGCGGGCGATGTCTCCGTTGTGTTTCTCGTGCTGCAAGGCATCGGCGAGTACGATTTCGTGCCTCTGACCTGAGAGGCCCGGTAACACACGCGACCTGGAGAAGACGAGGGAGGAACGCCATGAAATTTCCCCGCCGCCGCTTCCTGCACCTGGCAGTGGGCGCTGCCGCGCTGCCGGCCATCGCGCGCGTTGCAGGCGCGGAAACCTATCCGGCGCGGCCGATCCGGCTCGTGGTTCCATTTCCGCCGGGTGGCGCGTTCGACACCCTCGCACGTCCATGGGTGGAGCAGGTCAAACCACTGCTCGGCACGATGATTATCGAAAACATCGGCGGCGGCGGCAGTTCGTTGGGTGCTGCCGCGGTCGCCCGCGCCCGCCCCGACGGCTACACCATTCTGCTCGGCGGCTCTCTCCCGCACGTCAACGAGGCGCTGCTCAAGAGCCGGCCACTCTATGATCCGGTCAAGGACCTGGATCCGATTGCGGGCTTGGCGGTGGTTGCTTTGGCGCTTGCAGTCCATCCATCGGTCCCGGCGCAAAATCTCAAAGAGTTCGTCGCTTATGCCAAGACCCAAGCCGGCAAGCTGTCCTACGCACACGTCGGCGTCGGATCGACGCCCCAGCTCATCGGCGAGATGTTCAAATTGCTCGCGGGGTTGCCCGACCTCGTGCAGGTGCCCTACCGGGGCGCCGGGCCGGCGATAGCAGACCTGATCAGCGGACAGGTTGCCATGGCCGTGGTGGCCGTGACCGGGCAATCGCTCGGATTTCACCGGTCCGGAAAGCTGCGGATTCTCGCCATGACGAGCCCCAAGCGTCTCATCGCCGCGCCCGAGCTTCCGACGGTGGCGGATGCGGGCTTCCCCGGCCTGACCAACCTGCAAACGATCGGGCCGGTCGCTCCCGCGGGGACGCCGACGCCGATCATCGAGCAGATCGCGCAGGCCGTGCGCACGGCGCTCGCGGAACCCGCCTACGAGCAGAAATTGGTCGATTCAGGTTTCGAAGCCAGTCTCGATACAACGCCCGAGAAATTCCGGCAGCGCCTCGAAGCCGATGTTGCCTTCTGGACGCCGGTGGTCGAAGCGCTCGCTTTGAAGATCGACTGAGCAACGCGCGTCGACCATCGCTGCCCCCGGCAGTTTGCCCCCGGCAGTTAAAGCGGCAGCCAACGCCGAGCCGTTGAGGCGACTATGGAACCCGGGCGCTGCCAGCCTTAAGCGCCGCTTTTGCGGTCGCTTCGACTTGTTCACCCCAAAATTGGCTGAGAGACGAGCGATCACAACGACCCCAATGTGACGAGCCGTCCGGTTGACAAGCCGCGACGATGCCGGAACACTTCGACCTGCTCAAATCGGCCAGGTTTCGACCGGCATTTGAAGCCGCTCCCGCTTCGATCGGCCCTTTGACAGGAGAATCCCATGCGAATGCTCCGATGCCTGCTCGTGCCTGCTGCAACGGTCGCGTTGGCCCTCCCGGTCGTCATCGCCGCCGCCCACGCCCAGACCAGGATTTCCATCGGCAAGGTGATCGGCGGTGACGGCTTTCACATTCCAAGCTACGTCGCGATGGACCAGGGTTTCTTCAAGTCTGAAGGCCTCGATGCTCACTTCGTCGAATTGCAGGGCAAGGCCCAGGTCACCGCGGTGTTGTCCGGCAATCTCGACTTCGCGCCCATTCCATCGGGCGGAGCGCAGGCGGCGCTGAGCGGAGCGAAGATCAAATACATCGTCGGCGAGTCGCTCAAGTCGCAATGGACGATCACGGTCCGCAACGAGATCAACAAGCCCGAGGACCTCAAGGGCAAAACGGTCGGCTACGGTCGTGCCGGCGGCGCCGACTACGACGAAGCCGAAGCGGTGCTGCACCGTTTCTTTCACATGAACGTCGGCAAGGACTACAAGGTGATCTCGTTCCAGGGTGAGCCGGAGCGAATTGCCGCCCTGATCAATGGCGATATCCAGGGAGCGTCACTCTCGATCCCGCATGCCGCCACCGCCGTCAATGCCGGACTGAAGGTGCTCGTGCGCACCGGTGACTACATTCCAAGGGCCGGCGGCACGCTCTGGGGCATGCAAGCCAACGTCGACAATAACCCCGAGACGGTGAAGAAGGTCATCCGCGCCATTGCCAAGGGCGTGATGTACTTCCGGGACAACAAGCAGGGCTCGATCGCGGTCCTCAAGCACCATCTCGGTATCAAGACCGACGCCGAGGCCGGGATCATCTGGGATCAGTTGCACAACGCATTTGGAGCCGAGGTTCCCAAGGATCTTTTCCACGCGATTTTCGAATCGCGTCGCCTGACGATGATCGCGGCACGGCAATGGCCGGAGGACAAGCCGCTGCCGGATCCGGAGCAGTTCCTCGCCCGCAGTCTGCTCGATCCGACGCTGAAGGAAATGGGCTACGTTCCGACCAAGCTCGAAGCCCCGACGAAGACGAACTAGCACCTCGACACGGTGATTTTGACCGGCTGAAATCGCGGGGTTAGGGCGATCCCTCCCCCGAAGGGGGAGGGTGGCCGAGCGTAGCGAGGCCGGGTGGGGGATTACGCAGCACGTCATCGATCAGCGTCAGCGCGCCCTCCAGATTCCGATCGATTTCATTGTTCCAGAAACCCAATACCCGGAAGCCTTGGCCGGCAAAATGCTGGTCGCGCTCCGCATCGCGCCGCGCATGCCCATCGAAGTTATGCTGACCGCCGTCGACCTCGACGATGAGGCGCTGCTTGAGACAGACGAAATCGACGATATAGCCGTCGCGCGGGGCCTGGCGGCGGAAGTGGAATCCCTGCTTTCTCCAAGAGCGCAGGTGAACCCACAATTTCACCTCTTGCGGGGTCATTCGTTTGCGAAGGCTGCGCGCGATTTCGTTCGCCATGGCCCCCACCCGGCCTCGCTTCGCTCGGCCACCCTCCCCCTTTGGGGGAGGGATTTGAGAGACTGTGGCCAGCCCGACCCAGTCCCGGCAGAATGATACACCTTCGAATGGCCCGGGCTTTCCCGCCGCTCCGAGCATCGTCAAATGGCGTGCTCCGGCCGCCAACGGCTCAGCCGATCCTCGAGCAGCTTCACCAGTCCGGTCATCACCAAGGACAGCGCCGCGAACACGATCAGGCCGGCAAAAACGACATCCGCCTCAAAGCGGCTCGCCGCCCGCACCATGACCACGCCGAGACCGTCCTCGGAGCCGAAGAACTCGGCCACCACAACGCCGAGGACGGCACGGCCGATCGCCAGCCGCAAGCCGACGACGATATAGGGCAGTGAATTCGGCACCACCACGAGGCGGGCGATGCCCCATTCCGTGGCGCCGAACGACCGTACGACATTGATCAGGACCCGGTCGGCGTTGCGTACTCCTTCGTAGGTGTTGATCAGGATCGGGAACAGGGCACCGATGAACACGATCACGACCTTCGACCACAGGCCGAGCCCGAACCACAGCAGGAGCAGCGGCAGGAACACCAGCCGTGGCGTCGCATTGAAGGCGGTGATGAACGGATCGAACATCGCATTCAGCGCGGCCGACCGCCCGAGCAGGACCCCAAGCGGCAGCCCGACCACGGTCGCGATCGCCAGCCCGATCGCAAAGGCGGAGGCGCTGACGCCGAGCGGCGCCCAGATCGCTCCGGTGGCGAACATCTCCCACAGCGTGGCGGCGATCTGACTTGGCACCGTGAAGAACAGCTTGGTTCCCTCCTGCATCGTGATCAGGCGCGGCAGGAACTCCCAGACCAGCAGCAGGACCAGGATGCTGCCGACGCCGAGAATGGTCGGCTCGAAGCGTTGCCACACGCTCTTCGTCGGCGCGGCGAGGTCGTCGGCCGGCGCGCCAGCGGCAACGTTCGCATCGACGGCTTGGATTTCGCTCATGGTCCTACTGGCCGGTTCGCCACGGGAACGCGGTGCGTTCGGTCCACCGAATGCCTTCCGTCAGCGCCACCGCGATGACCATGATGGTGATAATGCAGCCGAACATTCGATCGAGTGCGAAAATATCGCCGAACCGGGAAATCGCATAGCCGATTCCTTCCGAAGCCGCGAAGAACTCACCAACCAGCACGCCGATCAGCGCGCGACCGACGGCGATGCGTGCACCGGCGACAATGTACGGCAGCACGCTTGGAAAAATGACCTTGAAATAGAGATCCCTCTCGCTTCCGCCCAGCGACCGAACCACGTTGATCAGCAGGTGATCGACGGCGCGCACGCCGGCACAGGCATTGAAGATGAAGGGGAAGACCGAGAGGAAGAAAATGATGAGTGCCTTGCCGCCGACACCGACGCCGAAAAAGATCACCACCAGCGGTGCAAGCGCTACCAGCGGGCTCGCATAGAACACCGTCATCAGCGGATCGAGCGCGTAACCGACGCGAACGCGCCAGCCCATGACGACGCCGAGCGGGACGCCGATGATGACCGCCGCCGAGAAGCCGTAGAGAAACGGCACCGCGCTGACGGCGAGATCGTGGAACAAATCGCCGCTCGTCACCAGGTCGACGAGACCGTTTGCGATGAGGCTTGGCTTGCTGATGAACAGCGGATCGAACGGGACGACGAGAAACATCGCCTGCCAGGCGGCAACGAACAGCACAACCGAGAGGCCGCCGAGCAGCACTTTTCGGTAGCGCGCGGAAAAGCTCGGGCGCGGCGCGGTGTCGTCCGTCATCGGCTAGACCGTGATCTCGTCCTTGAGCGCGTGCCAAATCTCCAGCTTGAGATCGTTGAATTCCGGCGTCACCCGCATCTCGTAGTCGCGCGGGCGGGGCAGCCCGATCGTGAACATCTTCTTGGCGTGGCCGGGCCGCTTGGTCATCACCATGACGCGGTCGGAGAGATAGATCGCCTCGTCGATTTGATGGGTGACGAACAGCACCGTCTTGCGCGCCTCCTGCCAGATGCGCAGCAGCTCTACCTGCATCAGGTCGCGCGTCTGGGCGTCCAGCGCGGCGAACGGCTCGTCCATCAACAGCACGTCAGGGTCGGTCGCAAGGGCGCGCGCAAGCCCGACGCGCTGCTTCATGCCACCCGACAGCTCGTGCGGATAGTGCCCTTCGAATCCGGCAAGGCCGACCATGTGGACGAAGCGGCGGGAGATGCCCCGGCGCGTCTCGACCGGGACGCCCTTGAGCTCGAGCCCAAGCTCGATGTTGTTGAGAACCGTGCGCCACGGCAAGAGCCCGAACTCCTGGAAGACCATCGCCCGGTCGGTGCCCGGTCTGGCGATCGGCTTGCCGCGAATGCGCAGATCGCCGGAGTCCGGCTTGAGGAGACCGAGCACCACGTTGAGAAAGGTGCTCTTGCCGCAGCCGGAGGGGCCGACGATCGACAGGAACTCGCTTTCCCGGACATCGATATCGAAGCCGTGAAGCGCGCGCACCGGCCCGCGGTTCGGCGGCCGGAAGGTGAGGTTGACGTTGTGACCTTCAATACACGCTGGCATGCGGCTTGACCCCGCCTTGCCGTTCAGAATGCCACATCTACCGTCGCATCGCGCAGGGATTTGTTGTCGCGTGACGCGACAATTCGGGCCGCCGGCAAGCCGTCGCGCCGCCCAGTCCCCGCAAATTCCTTCGAGGTTTCGCTAAACTAACCCGGGGGCCGGTGAAAGGCCCGGCATGTTGCCCCTGCCCCTGCTCACCCCCGCATGCCTTCAGCTGTGGAAGTGGCGTGCGTCAGTTGGTCGGCACGAGGTTGACGTCTTTCGCGAGCTTGACGGTCGCCGCGACGTCGTCGCGGTAGAATTTGCCGAACTCGTCCACCGTCATCGGCATCGGCGCGACGCCGAATGTCGCCAATCTCTCCTGGACCGCCGGCACTGCGAGCGCCTTCTGAGTTTCGGCGTGCAGCCGATCGACGATGGCGCGCGGGGTTTTCTCCGGAAAGGCCAGACCGCCCCAGAACAGATACTGCGCGTCGGGATAGCCGGCCTCCACCACCGTCGGAACATTCGGCAGCGTCGGTGCCCGTCTCGGCGTGCTCACCGCCAGCGCCACCACCTTGCCGTCCCTGATGTTGGGCAGCGCGGGCGCGATCGGCAGATAGTAGAAATCGACGCGTCCGGTCATCACCTCGGTGAAGGCCTCGACCGGACCGCGGAACGGAATGTGCTGGACGTTGATGCCGGCGGCGAGCCGCAGCCGCTCGGCGGCCCAGTGCGAGGCGGAACCGAGGCCGGCGGAGGCAAAATTCAACGCGCCCGGCTTCGCCTTGGCGGCAGCCACCAGGTCGGTGACGGACTTCCAGCCTTTCGAGGGCGCGGCAACCAGCACGCTCGGCTGGGCACCAAATATGACGACCGGAACGAAATCGCGCAGCGGATCGTAGGGCAGAGTCTTATGCAGAACGACGTAAGAACCCTGCGAGGACGACAACAGCAGGATGGTGTAGCCGTCCGGATCGGCCTTGGCGACCGAGGCCGATCCGATCGTCCCTCCGGCGCCCGTGCGGTTCTCGATCACGAAGGACTGGCCGATCTGCTTCGATACCTGCTCGAGCACGATGCGCGCGATGATGTCGCCGGCGTTGCCTGCGCTCACCGTGCTGACGACCAGCAACGAGCGGTTGGGCCAATCCTGCGCGAGCGCGGCAGGCGCGAGGGTAATGAGCACGGCGCACGTCATGGCGCCGCACGAAGTGCGGAATGACATCGGGACCTCCCTGGAATGGCGCCGAAGCTCTGATCGACTTCGTTGTCACGTTGGCTTGCGCGGCGGGCCGCATCCCCCGATGTCGCCCGGCCGCCCGCCTGCACGCCCGCATGATGCTCTCGATCGGCCCGCGCAAGCAACCGGCGGCGCGCGCCCTGCGGTCGTGCGTCGCACGCCGACCAACCTTGACGATCGCAAGATTGCGCCGAAGGTGATCGTCCGCATCGGTCGCTACCTTTTTCCTCCCTCGGTTCCGCTGAGGCGTCGATGATGCGCGAGCGATGACTCAGAGAGGCGTCGCCAAGCCGATCGGAACCGAGAACGGCACGAACCGGCCCCATCATAGCAAAAACGAGCGGCTGGAGACGTGAGGCGCACGGGGATCGCCGAGCCTTAAGCGCGGCTTTTTCGCTCGCGTCGACTTGTTCACGTCAAATTAAAGGGTTGCGGAACACATATCGAACATATAGGGTATGTTCATGATTTGTTTCGGACGAGTCGCCAGGGGGAGCGCCGAAGCAGCAAAAGCCCGAGACGGGCGCATCCCGAGACGAGGGACGAGGGACGATGTTGACACGAAAACAGTTCGAACTGCTGCGCTTCATCCATGAGCGTCTGAAGGAGGCCGGCGTGCCGCCCTCCTTCGACGAGATGAAGGACGCGCTCGACCTGCGTTCGAAATCCGGTATCCACCGCCTGATCACGGCGCTCGAGGAACGCGGCTTCATCCGCCGCCTGCCCAACCGGGCGCGCGCCATCGAGGTGATCAAGCTGCCGGAATCGGTCGCGCACGGCATCGGCAGCGCGCGCACGCGCGGCTTCACGCCGAGCGTGATCGAGGGCAATCTCGGCCGGGTGCGCAGCACCTCGGAGGACGACAGCGGCCGCCCGGTGGCGGTGCCGGTGATGGGCCGCATCGCCGCCGGCACGCCGATCGAGGCGATCCAGACCAAGAGCCACGTCATCAACATGCCGCCCGACCTGCTCTCGACCGGCGATCACTTCGCGCTCGAGGTGCGCGGCGACAGCATGATCGAGGCCGGCATCCTCGACGGCGACATCGCGCTGATCAAGAAGACCGACGCCGCCGATACCGGCGACATCGTGGTCGCCTTGATCGACGAGGAGGAGGCGACGCTCAAGCGCTTCCGCCGGCGCGGCGCCTCGATCGCGCTCGAACCCGCCAATACCGGCTACGAGGTGCGCATCCTGCCCCCCAACCGCGTGCGCATCCAGGGCAAGCTGGTCGGCCTGTTCAGGCGGTATTGAGCCGTCTCAATCCCCGGCCTCCAAATCCTCCTCGCGCGGGGTGGCGTCGCGCGGCGGCACCGAGGTCGGCCGCGCCGGGCGCGTCTCCGGCCCCTCCCCCGTGCGAGCGCCCGCGCGCGCCCACGGCCGGTCGTAGCCCGCAGGCCGCGTCGCGGTGAGCTCGAAGCCCTCGCCGAGACGCCGCAGCGCGATCGCGCCCGAGCGCCGGGTGACCGGCCGATCGATCAAGAGCGCGGCGCAAGGAGCGGGCGCCGCGCGCGCGCTCACCACCAGCGCGGCGCGGCGGCAGTCCTCCTCGAAGGCCTCGATCGAGCGGGCGATGGCGACGAGCGCGCCGTCGCGCAAGCGCCCGATGCAGCCGGCCGCGTCGCAGGCGATCCCCTGCCCCAGCGAAGCGTCCTTGGGCGTGCGCGGATCGGCGTCGGCGGCGAGCCATTCGCGCCAGGCAAAGACGTCGCTGCCGGATTTGACCATCGCGAGCCTGCCGTCGCGACCGCGCACGGCGACGGCACCGCCGTCGGCCGCGACCAGCACGTCGGGCTGCGGCGAGCGCAGCATCAGCACGACGGCGGCGCCGATCAGGACCGCGCCGATCAAGCGCAGCGGGGTCCTGAGCAGGCAGAGCACCACCAGGCCGAGGCTGCAGAGCAGCAGCGGGCCGGTCCCGAACGCCGCGAGCCGGCCGAGCGCGCCCGGAAAGCCGGTGACCCAGAGCGCGATCGCGTTCATCCACTCGATGCCGGGACCCATCAGCCGCCAGCACGGACCGTCGAGGCCGAACGGCATGGCGAGCACCCCGAGAATGCCCCACGGCATCACCCAGGCCGACACCACCGGCATCGCCAGCAGGTTGGCGACGACGCCGTAGGGCGAGACGCGGTGGAAGTGATAGGCGATGTAGGGAATGGTGGCGGTGCCCGCGAGCAGCGAGCAGACGAGGAGGCCGACGACCTCGCGCCCGCCGGCGAGCGCAATGCGGGCGGCGAGCGGCGTGTCGCCGCCCCTGCTCATCCAGGGCAGTCCGTGCTGGTAGCCGGCGATGAGCGCGAGCGTCGCCGCGAACGACATCTGGAAGCTCGGATGCACGACCGCCTCGGGCGCGAGGATGAGCACGCCGAAGGCCGCGACGGTGATGGTGCGGAAGGTGAGCGTCGGCCGGTCGACCATCACGCCGATCAGCACGATCGCGATCATGATGAAGGAGCGCTGGGTCGCCACCTCCGCCCCCGACAGCAGCAGGTAGAACGCGGCCGCGAGCAGCGCCGCGAACGCCGCCCATTTCTTGATCGGATGGCGGCTGGCGAAGGCCGGCATCAGCGCGAACAGCGCGCGCAGCACGAAGAACATGATGCCGGCGACAACCGCCATGTGATAGCCGGAGATCGAGAGCACGTGGGCAAGGCCGGAGACGTACATCGCCTCGTTCACCGGCGTGGTGATGGCGTCGCGCTTCCCCGTGATCAGGGCCGAGGCGATTGCGCCGGTGTCGCCGGGCAGCACCGCGCGGATGCGCTTGTCGATCGCCTCGCGCAGGCCATCGATCGCGGCGGCGTAGCGCAGCCACAGCGTTCCCGGGCGCGGCGGCTCGGCGGTGCGGATGCGGCCGAGCACGAAGCCGGAGGCGCCGATGCGCTGGAAATACATGTCGCGCGCGAAGTCGTAGCCGCCGGGGCGCAACGGTTCGAGCGGCGGCGACAGCCGCGCCTTGAACTCGACGAAGCTGCCGACCGCAGGCGCCGTGCCCCTGCGCACCGATACCCGCACGCGCTCGAGTTGGTCCGTGAGCCGCGGACCGGTCAGGCGCTCGACCCGCACCGTGATGCGGTCGGAGCGCTCGCGCTCTTCCCGCGTCTCGACGAAGCCGCCGATCTCGACGCTCCAGGCGGCTCCCTGGAGGACCGGATGGGCGATCAAGGCGCGCTTGAGGGTCGCGGTGGCAAAGCCCGCGGCGATGGCGGCGATGCCCAGGACGATCGGAAACGCGAACGGCCGACGCCGCGCGAGGATCGCGGCGACGACGGTCGCGGCGGCGAGCGCGGCTGCCGCCCACGGCGCGGGCTCGCGATCGACGGCGAAATAGACCGCGATGCCGCAGCCGAAAGCGATCGCGAGCCACGGTACCAGCCGGCCGGGACGAACCTCGACCTCTACCCATTCCCGCACGCGCGCGCCGGCGCGGCGGACGAGATCGACGAGCGGCTGCGCCCAGTCCGGACCGCGCCCGGCGGCGGTCCCCGGGGGCGCCCACCAAGTCGCGGCCCGTCCGCGCACTCTACCCTGCCCGACCATCGCGCGGCCCCCAGCCGCACACCTTGCCGCATCGGGCTCATGCTACACGAGTGGCGTGCAAAGTGGAGTGCCTTCACGCGGCGATTCACAGGTCCCGGCCGGCGGCGCGGCTTCTCGCGGATAGGCTAGCCGCCCTTCCCGCCCTGGACCTTGGCCCAGGTGTCGCGCAGCGCGACGGTGCGGTTGAACACGAGCCGGCTTGGCCTCGAATCCGTATCGAGGCAGAAATAACCCTGGCGCTCGAACTGCACGGGCTCGCCGGGCTTGGTGGCGGCGAGTGCCGGCTCGAGCCGGCAGCCCACCAGCACCTCACGCGAATCCGGATTGAGGTCGGCCGCGAAATCGCCGGCGGTCGGGTCGGGACGGCTGAACAGCTGGTTGTAGAGCCGCACCTCGGCCTCCACCGCGTCGGCGGCGGAAACCCAATGCAGCGTCGCCTGCACCTTGCGGCCGTCGGGCGCGTTGCCGCCGCGGGTCGCCGGATCGTAGGTGCAGCGCAATTCGACGACCTCGCCGGCGCTGTTCTTCTTCACCTCGCGGCAGGTGACGAAATAGGCGTAGCGCAGGCGGACCTCCTTGCCCGGGGACAATCGAAAGAACTTCTTCGGCGGGTTCTCCATGAAATCGTCGCGCTCGACATAGAGCTCGCGGCCGAAGCGGATCTTGCGCATCCCGGCGCCGGG
>WNEY01014053.1_pt1 | contig 12837 bp, 9 predicted proteins | sample 5400531 | NCBI WGS metagenome assembly WNEY01 (sample SAMN13153338, study PRJNA577476) | soil metagenome | isolation source: 200 cm saprolite under Douglas fir tree site 1 | place: USA:California | collected 2015-04-18
CGCGGCCGCCACTTGAGCCTCGGCACGACGAATATCCGGGCGCCGCTTTAAGAGGTCGGATGGCAGGCCGACCTCAACATCCGGTCCCGCAAAGGGGATGGGACTGGTCTTCTCGAGGTCCGCACGCAGCGCGCCCGGCTCCTCCCCCAGGAGAACGCTCAAATGGTGAATGGAACCATCGATTCCACTGAGCAGCGTCGGAACCGCCGCCTTTGTAGATTCGAGCTGCGCCGCAGCGCGTGAAACGTCGAGCTCAGTTGCCAACCCCGCTTTCGCTCTGGCGGTAGTGAGATCAAGAGTTTCCTGTTGTGTTTTAATGTTTTTGTTTGCAATCTCCAGCCGACGTTGAAAGCCGCGCAGTTGCGCATAGACGCGGCCAACGTCTCCCAAAAGGATCACGAGCACGTCGCGGCGATTCTCCTCGGCAGCGGCGATGTCGGCGGTGGCCGCTTGGACGCCACGGCGGATCTCCCCGAAAACATCGAGCTCCCAGGAGGCACTCAGATTTCCCTGGAACACGTTGGTCTCAAATGGAGAGATCAAGCTTGGGCGCGCGTTGGCATCATTGGAGGTTGGCACCGCTCGGACCACCCCTTGATTGAATCCTCCTCGCAACCGGGTGGCAGAAACGTTGGCACCGACCGAGGGAAGGTAGTCCGACCGCGCGATGCCGCTCGCCGCGCGGGCTTCCTGCACCCTTTCGAGAGCCAGCTTGAGGTCCAGGTTTCGGTCCACGGCCCGTGCGATTAGGGAGTCGAGCTCCGCGTCTCGAAAGGACGACCACCACGCATCTGTCTCCGGTGGCTTCGTCGAAGTCCCGCGGGGCGGCGCAACCGTCCACTGTTTCGGGACAGTGACCTGCGGCCGCTTGTAGTTCGGGCCAACTGCGCAGCCCACCAGCAACAGAGAAAAGGCGGCCGCGAGCAAGGCTATCCGTTTCACTGTCCACCTCCCGCTGTGGAACTCGAATGCGGACGGAATATGCCCGCCGCCTGCGGCGCTTCGATGTACACGTCCATTTGCTGCCCCACATAGAGAGGCGCGTTCTGGTATTTCACGCGATAGATGACCTGGAGAACGCGTGTGTCGACGCGCTCGGTGCTATCGCCGGTCAGCGATTTCTTGGGGACCACGTAAGGCTCAAAGCGCACGAACTCCAGAGGGATTCTCAGAGAACCGTTGCCCCGAGGGGAAGCCACGGCCGGGGCGCCACCCCGCACGCGCCAGGCATCCTCCTCATCCACATCCGCACGAACATGAAAAGGAGTGACACTTCCAAGGATCATCAGAGGCTCACTGAGCGGGCCGCACTGCGCGTACTGACCCAGCCGCACTTTGTTCTGCAGAGCGACTCCGGCGATCGGGGAGCGCGTGGTCAAACGCTCAATGTTGGTTTCAACCAGCTTGAGCTGGGCCTCGGCTTGGGCCACCTCGGATTTCGCCACGGCTAGATCGGGTGCCCAGGCGCCTGCCTTCAGCAAAGCCAGTTGGGCATCGGCCTCGGCCAAACGCGCCAGTGCCGCTTTGTAGGCGAGTCTCCTGCGCTGAATGTCCTCTTCGCGGACAGCCCGCTTGTCCGTGACGCTTTCGATCAATCTCATTTGCACCTCGGCATCCGCCAGATTTGCCTGCGCCTCGCGCACCCGCGCTTCTGCGGGTGGAAGGTCTTCGGCGCGAGGCTCTTCTTCGAGCTTCGCCAGGCGTGCTCGGGCCGCTTGAAGCGCCGCGCGCATTACTCCCAAGTCCGCCTGCAAATCCCGGTCATCAAGCGAAAAGAGCTTCTGTCCTTGTTGGACACGGTCGCCTGCTTTCACATAGACCTCTGTGACCATGCCCGAGACGGCGCAGCTGAGGTCGATGTTCTCTGTATTGGCTTCGACGAGTCCAACCGCTCCCACCGACGATTCAAACTTCGCGGCGGGAGGAGCGAAGGGCGGGGGTTCCGCGTGGCGGACCGGCTTCATGGCGATCACAGCGCCCACGGCAAAAAGCAACGCGATGGCCGCAATTAAAGGTGTGGTTTTCTTCATGATCCTAGTTCTCCTGTCGTCGGGTAAGACCAAGGTTGTGCGGGTAGGGTTCGAGAAGCGGTCATAAGATGGTTCTCTGGAGTCCCGTTCTTTCGGTCTTCCAAGGTCACAATCCGGCCATCGTCCATGTGGGCGATGCGGTCGGCGAAATCGAAAATGCGTGCATCATGGGTGACCGTGAGAACGGCACGGTCGGACCGAACCGCTGTCGCGCTCAAAAGCTCCATGACCGCATGGCCGGTTCGTCCGTCGAGGGCTGACGTCGGTTCGTCGCAAACAATCAACTTCGGCTCGTGAATCAGCGCCCGGGCCAAGGCCACCCGCTGTCGCTCCCCGCCCGAGAGCTCGGAAGGCAACGCGCGGGCCCGATGGGCCATGCCCAACGTAGCCAGGAGCTCTTTGCCGCGGGCGACTGCCTGCTGCCTCTTAGCTCCACCGGCCAGCAAGGGCACGGCCACGTTCTCCGACGCGGTCAAAGCGGGAATCAGGTTGTACTCCTGGAATACGAAGCCCAGATTCTTTCGTCGAAAGAGAATCAGTTCTTCCTGCGAGAGCGCTGCGGGACGTTCGCCCAGGACGACCAGTTCTCCTGAGGTGGCGTTGAGGAGGCCTGTGATCACGCTGAGCAGTGTTGTCTTGCCGCTGCCGCTCGGCCCGACCAACATCGTGAGCTCGCCCAGGTGGATTTCAAGATCGATGCCGCGCAGGGCATGAACCTGTGCCTCTCCAAGGCCAAACACCTTCGTGATGCCACGCGAGAAAACCGCAATTCCATCTCGAAGCATAGGTTTAACTCCTGAAAACCACCGCGGGCTCGAGTACCAGCACGCGGCGGATGCTCATCAGGCTGGCCAGCCCAACCACAAAGAGCACGACCGCCGCGATGCCTGCCATGACCTGCCAGGGCAGAATGATCCCGCGCGTCGGTCCATAGTTTAAGAAGCTGGAAAAGAAGGTCGCGGCCATGCCCATGCCGAAGGCGTAGCCGGTGCCTCCAACAACCATAGCCTGCAACAAGATCATCCCGATGATCCGCCGGTTGGTCACACCGATAGCCTTCAAGGCGCCAAACTGCTTCAGGTTCTCGATGGTGAAGATGTAGAAGGTCTGCCCGGCCACGACGGTACCGACGATGAGGGCAACCATCACCGTAATGCCGAAATTCACGGGGATGCCCGTGTTCCGCAAGTAGAAAAGGAAAGCATCCCAGGAAAACTCCTTGCTGGTTCTCGCCCTCAATCCTGTAGCCATCTCAATGCGATGGCACACATCTTCAGTTGAGACCCCGGCGACGGGCTTGGCGAGAACAAACGACATCAGATTGCGCTCGCGTCCTACAAACCCAAGCGCTTGGCTATACCGCGTGTGAAGGACGGGCAAGCTTTGAAACGGAGCCGAGGCGTCGCTGATTCCAGCAATCAAAACTCGCCTCTCGTTCATCTGAAGAGTTTTGCCTGCTTGAAGGGGTTCCCCGGGGAAGAAGTACCGGTAGCCCGCCTTGTCAATGATGGCCGCGTCCGGCTGACGGAGGTCATAGATCGAACCCACCAGCATCTTCCGAGGAGCGCCCACGAGGGTTGCGTCATCCGCGCCCAAAAGAATTACCGTGCGGAACTTTCCGTCAGGGGCTTTCGCGCGGCCCGTCCCCATGTAGAGCGGGACCGCCCACTCCACGCCGGGCACACTTCGAACTCGATAAAGGTCGGCATCCCGCAGGGCGTACACCTCAGCGTTATAGAGTGTCTGGGAATCCATCACCCAGATATCCGCGTCCACAACATCCCGAATCTGGCTGGCGGGTCGTGACATGATGCCAATGAAAATGCCAATTTGATTGGCCAGGAGAAATGAAGCGAACGCGATTGCAAAGATCAGGCCAAAATACTTGGCTCGGTCAGCGACCAGCATCTTCAGAGCGACGAAGTTCATGGAAACGTCCTCCTGTTAAAAACTCTCGCTTTCTTCCGCCAGGGCCACCACGTTTGAGACTCAAGCCAACCGACACTTCCGAACGACGGTTTCTCACTTTCCAACCTGAGAGCACATCAACGCGAACCCTTGGGCAGCTCCATCGCGGCCACCGAACTTTGAACACCGACGTGCGACGTCGGGCCGGGAGCCCCGCGTTTGCCTCGAAAAACGTATGCAACTGCCTCATCGGCCAGCACGACCATGCACGAAATAAGAAACACCAATGTCGCGAAGCCGAGGACCGCGACAACGCAAACAAGGTATTCGAACATTATGTGGCTCATAAAGTAGTCCCTCTGCGACTTGCCGAATCAATGTATAACCTTCGGCAGGTTCACCTTGAGTCCTCCGTCCGCGAGTCTGGCCGACGCCTTGGAGGGATCGATCCCCTAGGCTTGCATTGTTACTTTGCCGTACCCAAGGATTTTCAGCTCTTTGGCCATTGATATGGCGTCAGTCACGAGGCCCCAAAAGATCACCTTCCCGGTTTGCTCATCGAATGCGACCATCAGTAGATGCCTAACTGCCTTAACGATCGCCGATCTTTCAACTTCCGTCTTGTGTCTCATGATTGCTTCTCCTCGTATTCGCTAAACGCCACTTGCATCGCCAGTAATTTCTGAAATCAGTGCCGGCATTGATGGTCCTGACGCCAGAAACTGGACGCCTTCCTTGTGCATCAGCTTCAGCAAGTAATAGCCGGCTGTGTCCACGCGAGTCGTTCCAGTCAGGTCCACCTGCAGTGACTGCCCGCGCAAGGTGGGCTGCGCCGCCCTCCAGGCGAGTTCCAACTCTTTCACCCAACATCCGACTAGCGCGCCCTCGATCTGCAGCCGAACCATTTGGCCGTCTTCATGTGTGGAAATCTTCAGCATCCAGGGCCACCCTCCTCGCTCACGAGAGACCAAGAGCACGAGGATGACCAATCGGTGTAGGCCGTTACCGATGAGACCGGAAGACTCGTATCTAGCTGATGGAGCGTGAGATGCAGGAGAATCCCAGTTGCGGAAGGGAGGACGCTAGCCAACTGCCGGTGCCCGCTTATTGGCACTTGGTCAATGGATGGGCACTGACTCTTGGCACCTCAATTTAGTCTGAGACCGCAGAGGTCGGCGAGAATCTATAGACTAGAAGCTTGGCGGCCTGGGATCGCTGCTTAGTTATTTCTTGTAACCTAGCCGAGGCTTGCTTCATCGAAACGAGTATCCCTCATGTTAGAGTATGTTCTCGGTCAGCCGACGGGACGAAATCATGGATGTCGGTGTCGGGCAAAATCAAAACTTTGGAAACGGAGCTAGAGTAAGACACTACATGAATGCTTTAACCCACACCCGCCCAGAGGCACTGTCCGCGGCTCGTTATGAGGCACTTATCCGTCTCGCACAAGCTATCAGCGCGCATCGCGATCCCGAGGAACTGTTTTGTCTTCTCGCGACCGAACTGCGCCAAGTCGTCAAATTCGATGCCATCGGTGTGGCCCAATACGACGAAGCAGCGAAAAAGGTTTACTGGCACTTGGCTGAGAGATGCAGCCAGCCGGGCTTTGTCTTCCCCCCAGACGTTCCTCCGGAAGAGACGATGACCTGCTGGGTCTACCAGCACCAGGAACCTCTGCTGATTCCCTCCGTGGACGAGGAGACTCGCTTTCCCCGCATGATGGATCTGTTCAGGAAGCACAGGATTCAGTCCGTCTGCGCGCTCCCCTTGACCACGGTGCATCGCCGGCTCGGGACCCTGGTCATCGGCAGTGAGCATCGCGACTCCTATTCCGGCGAAGAAGTTCGCTTTCTCTCGCTGGTTGCGGACATCGTGGCATTGGCGGTTGATGACGCGCTGAACTTCGAGGCCTCCGGACGCGCGCAACGGGAGTTGCAGCGCGAGAGGGATCGGCTGAAGCTGCTCCTCGAGTTGACCAACCAAGTAATCTCGAACCTGGAGCTTCGGGAACTACTCCGCGCCATCGCCGCCAGCGTTCGCCGTGTCATGCAGTGCGATGCGGTAGGTATACATTTGCCGGATTCGGAGAGCAACCAGTTGCGGGTCTACGCGCTTGACTTCCCAGAAAGCAAGGGATTCATGAAGGAGGAAACCCTCATTCCGATCGAGGGAACTCACCCCGGAGGAGTGTTCCGGACGGGCAAGCCTCTTGTGGTGGCTATCTCCCACGTGGTCAGCGAGGCCGCACATGCCCAAGTACTGGCCGAGGGTCTCAAGTCCGGCTGTTTGCTGCCACTCATCCACCGGGACCGAGTTCTCGGCGTTATGGGCCTCGGAAGACGGGCGGAGAATGCCTTTACTCAAGAGGATGTCGGTTTCCTTGTACAAGTCGCGAGCCAGGTGGCGATCGCAGTGGCAAATGCGCTGGCTTTTCGTCAGATCGCCGACCTCAAGGACCAGCTCGCGCAAGAGAAGCTGTATCTCGAAGATGAAATCCGGACCGAGCAGGGCTTCGAAGAGATCATCGGCCGTAGCGAATCCCTTCGCGCTGTCCTCCGCCAGATCGAGACCGTCGCTCCGACCGGTTCCACCGTGTTGATTTACGGTGAGACCGGCACTGGCAAGGAATTGATTGCGCGCGCGATTCATAACCTCAGCCCACGTTCGTGAAGCTGAATTGCGCTGCCATCCCGACCGGGCTCCTCGAAAGCGAACTCTTTGGTCACGAAAGAGGCGCTTTTACTGGAGCCATCGCGCAGCGCATCGGGCGCTTCGAACTGGCACATCAGGGATCGGTGTTTCTGGACGAGATCGGGGAGATTCCGCTCGAGCTGCAGCCGAAGCTCCTGCGGGTCCTTCAGGAGCGGGAGTTCGAGCGACTGGGAAGCACGCGTACGCTTCGCACCGACGCCCGTCTGATCGCTGCGACGAACCGCGATCTGGCCGCCATGGTTGAGGACCAGAAGTTTCGCGGAGACCTCTTCTACCGCTTGAATGTCTTTCCCGTCCATGTTCCTCCGCTGCGAGACCGCCAGGAAGATATCCCTTTACTGGTCCGCCATTTCGTTCAGCACTTCGCCCAGCGCATGAAGAAAACCATCGACACCATTCCTTCCGAAACCATAAACACCCTGAGCCGGTACCACTGGCCGGGGAATATTCGCGAACTGCAGAATGTGATCGAGCGTGCGGTGATTCTATCGACAGGGCCGGTATTGAAAGTTGCCCTCACCGACCTGAAACCTCGCGCGCGGCCCGCTAACTCCGAGAAACACGACACCCTGGAAGAGGCCGAGCGAAAACACATTCTGGCCGTTCTCCATGATACCAATTGGGTTCTCAGCGGACCGAACGGCGCTGCGGTTCGTCTTGGCATGAAGCGTCCCACGCTGCAGTTCCGAATGCGAAAGCTAGGCATCTCCCGCCCCGGTAAGTCAGTCAGCACTTCTCTTCCTCCTCTACTGCAGGCCTCATCAGATGCTAATCGATTGGCAGAGCGCCAACCCGCTGGCACGCGTAAGTAGGCATCAGGCTCCACCAGGCAACTAACCTCCTCGCTGATCTCTTTGCGTACCGATGGGTTAGCTAACGGTCGCCGAATTTAAGTGGCGTGGCACAAGGAATGCATTCCCTATCGGAGGCAGCTAATTGGAAGCGATTATGTTTCGAACTCAGCAACCAAGCGCCACGTGAACGGGAGAGAGACATGCAACCGAAAGTGACGAACCTACGGAATAGCGGCTGGATTCCAAATCAAAATGAACATTCTGACTTCAGGCCGCAGCGGCGACTAAGGGCGCTCGCGCCAGGACTTCTTCTTATGAGTGCGCTCGTTCTCAGCGGCCTGCTGGCCGGCTGTTCCAGTTCGGGGCAGGCAAACCCTCAAGGGCCGACTTCAGTGAGTGTGGCGGAGGTTGCCTGCAAGCAGTTCGACGAGACAGATGAGTTCACGGGGCGGCTGGAAGCGGTGAACACGGTGGAAGTTCGTCCGCGAGTTTCGGGCTATCTGGAGAGTGTGCATTTCAAAGAAGGAGCCATCGTTCGCAAGGGTGGTTTGCTGTTCCAGATCGATGCGCGGCCTTTTCAGGCAGAGGTGGACCGCTGGAAGGGAGAATTGGCGCAAGCCAGGGCGCAACTGGCACGCGCGCAAAGCGATTTCCAGCGTGCAGAGCGTCTGCATAACAACGATGGAATGTCTGCCGAAGAGTATGACCGCCGGGCTTCCGCGCGCACCGAAGCCGAAGCCCGAATTGCCTCCACTGCCGCGGCCCTTCGGGGCGCGGAGCTGAATCTGGAGTTCACGCGAATCACGGCGCCGATTACCGGCCGGGTCGGCAGAGCCGAGGTGACCGAAGGTAACCTGGTGGCCAGCGGACCGGCGCAGATAAGACCTCTTACGACTGTGGTCTCGCTGGATCCGATCTATGCCTATTTCGATGCTGATGAACAGACCTATTTGAAATACGCGCGCCTCGCAGGGTACAGCAAAGGCGCAAGCGCAAATGAAATTAATAGCAAGGTGTTTCTGGGGCTGGGCGACGAGGAGAGCTTTCCACATACCGGACGCCTGGACTTTGTCGACAACCAGGTCAGCTCATCGACGGGAACGATAAGGATGAGAGGGACATTTCCGAACAAGAACCTGGCGCTGACGCCAGGCCTGTTTGCGCGGCTGAGACTCGAGCGCGGCGGCGCGTATCACGGATGCCTTGCAAGAGACGAGGCCATCGGTACCGACCTGAACCAGAAATTTGTGCTGGCGCTGGGGAAAAACAACGCGCTGGACTACCGCCCAGTGAAGCTGGGTTCCATCACCGACGGCTTGCGAGTTGTGCGTGACGGCCTGAAGGAAGGCGACCTCATTGTCGTCAACGGACTGCAGCGGGTTCGTCCAGGAATGCCGGTCGCGCCGGTTATGGTCGCGATGGCCGACGATGCGCACACCCCGGCAGGAGCAACGCCCGCAAACGGCAAAGCAGAGAAACCCGGTTCGGCCGGAGAGCAGCGGTGACACGAGGCTGAAATGAAGATTTCGAATTTCTTTATCGAGCGTCCCATTTTTGCCGGAGTGGTCTCGATCATTATTTTTGTTATCGGCGCACTGGCATATCTACGGCTGCCGTTGAGCGAGTATCCGGAAGTTGTTCCGCCCACCGTGGTGGTTCGCACCTCGTATCCGGGCGCGAATCCGACCGTGATCGCAGATACGGTGGCTTCGCCTCTGGAGCAGCAGATCAATGGCGTTGAAGGCATGCTCTACATGTTTTCTCAGGCCACCGCCGACGGCGTGATGACGCTCACTGTGACGTTTGGCCTGGGCACGGACTTGGACAAGGCGCAAGTACAGGTACAGAACCGCGTCTCGCAAGCCCTCCCCCGCCTCCCCCCTGAGGTGCAACGTCTGGGTGTGACCACAGAGAAGACCTCTCCTGATCTGCTCATGGTGGTGCACCTGCTCTCACCGGACAATCGCTATGACACGCTCTACCTCGCCAATCTTGCAGTGTTGCAGGTGAAAGACGAACTGAACCGCATCCCCGGTGTCGGAGATGTGCGGGTGTTCGGCGCCGGTGATTTCAGTATGCGCGTCTGGTTGAACCCCAACCAACTGGCGTCACACAACCTGACGGCGACCGATGCCGTCACGGCGATTCGCGAGCAAAACGTTCAGGTGGCAGCCGGCGTTCTCGGAGCGCCTCCTACTAATACGGGCAGCAATGCGTTCCAGCTTCTGGTGAATACCCAGGGACGGCTGAGCACGGACAAAGAGTTCAGCAACATTATCGTTCGGGCTGGAACCGACGGCCAGATCACCCGCATTAAGGACCTTGGCCGCGTGGAACTCGGTTCCAGCAGCTATGCGCTGCGCAGCCTGCTAGACAACAAATATGCCGTGGCAATTCCTATTTCTCAACGTCCGGGATCCAACGCGCTGGCAACTTCACGGAAGGTGCGGGAGACCATGGCGCGTTTGAAAAAGTCGTTTCCGGAGGGAGTCGACTATGACGTGGTTTATGATCCCACGGTTTTTGTTCGCCAGTCGATTGAAGCAGTGAGCCACACCTTTGCAGAGGCACTGGTGCTGGTTGCACTGGTGGTACTGATCTTCCTGCAAACCTGGCGGGCCTCGCTCATTCCACTGCTGGCCCTTCCGGTATCACTGGTGGGCACGTTTTCGATCATGCTGGCGCTGGGCTTCTCTCTGAATACACTTTCATTGTTTGGACTGGTGCTGGCGATTGGCATCGTGGTTGATGATGCGATCGTGGTCGTCGAAAACGTGGAACGACACATCGAGAGCGGCACTCCCACCAAGGAAGCCACGCGGCGCGCTATGCAGGAAGTGAGCGGGCCGATCGTTGCGATCGCGCTGGTGCTCTCGGCGGTATTCATCCCCACGGCATTCATCAAGGGACTTTCGGGAGAGTTCTACAAGCAATTCGCGCTCACGATCGCGATTTCGACTTTGATCTCGGCGTTTAATTCGCTGACTCTGAGTCCGGCGCTGGCAGCGTTGCTTTTGAAGCCACACGGAGCAAAGAAAGATGGACTGACGCGGGGCATTGATTTTGCCTTTGGATGGTTTTTCCGGCCGTTTAACCGCTTCTTCCGCTGGGCTTCCGGCGGCTACGGTAAAGCGGTGGTACACGCGTTGCGTTCGAGCGCTATCGCGCTGATGGTTTATGTGTTGCTTGTCGGGCTGGCGGCGATTGGTTTCCAGCGCGTGCCGACGGGATTCGTGCCCTCGCAGGACAAGCAATACCTGGTTGCATTGGCACAGTTGCCTAACGGCGCCACACTGGACCGCACAGAAGATGTGATTCGCAAGATGTCTGATGTGGCACTCAAGCATCCGGGCGTGCAGAGCGCCGTGGCGTTTCCGGGCTTGTCGATCAACGGATTTACCAACAGTCCCAATTCCGGCATTGTGTTTGTGACTCTCAAACCTTTTGAAGAGCGCACTACCCCGGAATCGTCTGCCAATGCCATCGCCACCCAGCTCAATCAAAAGTTTGCCGCAATCCAGGAAGCCTTTATCGCGATCTTCCCGCCACCGCCGGTGCAAGGACTGGGCACCGTGGGAGGTTTCAAGCTGTACCTGGAAGACCGGGCAGGGGGCACTCTGGAATCTCTATATAAGGAGACGACAACTACGCTGGGCAATGCGAGCAAGACGCCCGCGCTGGCAGGATTGTTCTCGACCTTCGATGTCAACGTACCGCAGATTGACGCGCGCGTGGACCGCGAAAAGGTAAAAACTTACGGGATCGCGCTCAACGATATTTTTGACACCATGCAGGTGTACCTGGGATCGCTCTACGTGAATGACTTCAACCAGTTTGGCCGGACGTACCAGGTGAACGTACAGGCTGAGTCGCCTTATCGATTGCGTCCGGAGGACATCGTACGTCTCAAGACCAGGAATGCCGCGGGAGAGATGATCCCCCTTGGTTCCGTTGTGAATGTACAGCCGAGCTACGGTCCCGACCGGGTGATGCATTACAACGGATTTCCGGCGGCGGACATCAATGGCGCTCCGGCGCCGGGCTACAGCTCTGGCCAGGCGGAAACCGCGATGGCACAAATGTTGGATAGCCAGCTGCCCAATGGAATGAAGTTTGAATGGACAGAGCTGACCTACCAGAAAATTCTTGCCGGAAACACGATGGTCTACATTTTTCCGCTTTCGGTTTTCCTGGTGTATCTGGTGCTTGCCGCGCAGTACGAGAGCTGGTCCCTGCCGCTGGTGGTGATCCTGATTGTTCCGATGACCTTGTTTTCCGCGATTGCAGGTGTGTGGCTGCTGCACGGTGAGAACAACGTCTTTACCCAAATCAGCTTGATCGTGCTGGTGGGACTGGCTTGCAAGAACGCAATTCTGATCGTGGAGTTTGCCCGCGAAAAACAACTGGCAGGTGCAGGCCGGGTCGAGGCCGTTCTGGAAGCATGCCGCCTGCGGTTGCGACCAATTCTGATGACGTCACTGGCCTTTACGATGGGCGTGGTCCCGCTGGTGCTGTCGACCGGGGCAGGATCGGAGATGCGCCGGGCCATCGGCATCGCCGTGTTCTTCGGCATGCTCGGTGTTACTGCCTTCGGGCTTATCTTGACGCCTGTCTTCTACGTTGTCATGCGGAGATTCGTAGAAGGACTCGAACAAAAGAAATCGGAAGCGAGTCCAGGTCTCTCGCCTGCAACCTCGGTGGAGGGTTGAACCGGTGAAGGCTGGTCGCGCAAACGTAATTATCCTGCTTAACGCGCTTCTGTTGATAAGTGGATGCGCGGTGGGTCCGCATTACAAGCCGCCACAGACTCCGGCGGCGCAATACCATGCGGCAGATCAGCGACTGGTAACTGAAGCGCCTTTCGATGCGCGCTGGTGGAAGCAGTTTGATGACCCGGCGCTTGATTCGCTTGTGGACCAGGCGCTGGGCGCGAACCACGACATCCGCATCGCACTTGCAAGGCTGGGTGCGTCGCGGGCTGTCCATGATGAGAGAAAACTGGACCGCTATCCGACTGTGCCAGCTTCAGCGTCATATCAGTACAGCAAGGAGCAGATTCCGGGCTTCTCCGATCAGCGCCGCACGATCAATACTTTCAGGTCAGGCTTCGATGCGTTTTGGGAGCTGGACGCATTTGGAAGAGTGAGCCATGGAATCGCCGCAGGTCGGGCCGATACCCAGGCATTCGCCGCGGACCTGCGCGATGTGCAGGTGAGCGTAGTTGCTGAGCTGGCCCGCAACTACTTTGAGCTGCGGGGGTCGCAGTGGCGTCTGGCGGTTGCCGAGCGCAGCCTGCTGAACCAGCGCGAGACACTGCGGCTGACGCAGTTGCGCCGGGACGCCGGTGTAGGTGAAGAGCAGGATGTAGCCAGCGCCGCCGCGCGAGTCGGGGC
>WNEY01002849.1_pt1 | contig 12835 bp, 12 predicted proteins | sample 5400531 | NCBI WGS metagenome assembly WNEY01 (sample SAMN13153338, study PRJNA577476) | soil metagenome | isolation source: 200 cm saprolite under Douglas fir tree site 1 | place: USA:California | collected 2015-04-18
CAGAAGTACCCCTGGATCACGGTCACGTCCGTGCCCAGCAAGACCGACACGGCCGTCCTCCAGGCCATCAACAGCGGCACCGCGCCCGACGTGGCCGTGGAAGGCATCCCCGACAACTCCGCGAAGTACTGCAGCACGAAGGCCTACCTGGACCTCGGCCCGTTCATCAAGCAGGACAACCTGAACCTGGCCTCGATCGTGCCGCCCGGGGCGCTCGCGTACACGGGCTACCAGGGCGACCAGTGCATGCTCCCGATGCTCACCGACGCGTACGGCCTGTACTACAACACGTCGCTGTTCCAGAAGGCGGGGATCACCACCCCCCCGCAGACGTACTCCGAGCTGTTCGCGGACGCGAAGAAGCTCACGCAGTTCAACCCGGACGGGTCGATCAAGGTCGCCGGATTCCTCCCGCTGCAGTCGGGGGACTACGAGCTGGCCAACTTCGAGAACGGGATCTACTCGGGCGCGCAGTGGTACGACAGCTCCGGGAAGTCGACGCTGGCCTCGGATCCGAGGTTCGCCACGATGCTGCAGTCCGTGAAGCAGATGACGGACTGGTTCGGGTACGACAAGCTGAACCGGTTCTTCTCCGGAGCGGGAGGCGAGAACGCCGAATTCTCGCCGTCGAACGCGTTCGAGAACGGGAAGCTCGCGATGGTCGTCGACGGCGAATGGCGGGTGGGGTTCATCAAGAACGACAAGTCGAACGTGCCGTACGCCACCGCCCCGTTCCCCGTCGCGGACGACTCCCCGCAGCTGTACGGGGTGGGGCAGATCGGCGGCACGACGATCGGCATCCCGAAGGATACGGCGCACCCGGCCGAGGCATGGTTGCTGGTGAAGTACCTCTCCCTGGACGCGCAGGCGGAGCAGGGCCTCGCCGAGCAGCTGCACAACGTCCCGACCGTGTTCTCCGCGCTGCAGGACCCGGCGCTGACCGGGGATCCGCACTTCGCGACGTTCCTGAAGATCTTCGCCAACCCGAACTCCCGCTACAAGCAGATCTCGACGCTCGGGCTGGCGGACGTCACGCTGTTCGACGCGTTCGCCGACAAGTACGTGGCGGGGCTGGTTCCGAACCTGCAGGCGGGGCTCCAGCAGCTGGCGACCCAGATCGACCAGCAGCTCCAGCTGGGCCAGTGACCGGCGGGCCGCGGTCCCGATGAAGGGAGGCTCCCCATAGCGGTCGTCGCGACCTCGCCGTCGCGGGCGGACCCAACCGCGGTGCCGAAGCGGCGGCGCCGGTGGCGGTCCCGCCGCGGCGGGGTCGTCTTCCTGTTCATGTCCCCGTGGATCATCGGGTTCCTCGTCTTCTACCTCTACCCGATGCTCGCCAGCCTGTACTTCTCGTTCACGCACTACGACATCCTGTCGTCACCGAAGTGGGTCGGGCTCTCGAACTACCGCTTCATGTTCACGAAGGACCCGCTGTTCTGGCAGTCGATGCGGAACACGATCTGGATGATCGCGGCCGGCACGCCGATCCAGGTCGTGTTCGCCATCGGCTGCGCCGTGGTCCTCACGCGGCCGAAGCGGGGCACGGGCGTCTACCGGACGATCTTCTTCCTGCCGACGATGGTGCCGGTCGTCGCGGCGGCCCTGGGGTTCGTGTTCCTGCTGAACCCCGCCGGACCGATCGACCACATCCTCGGCTTCCTCCACGTTCCGAAGCCGCTGTGGTTCCAGGATCCCACGTTCGCCAAGCCCGGCCTGGTCCTGCTCAGCCTGTGGGGCATCGGCAACACGATGATCATCTTCCTCGCGTCGCTGCTGGACGTGCCGAGACAGCTGTACGAGGCGGCCGACATCGAAGGCGCGAAGCCGCTGCAGCGGTTCCGGTTCATCACGCTGCCGATGATCACGCCGGTCATCTTCTTCGCCCTGGTCACCGGCGTGATCTACGGGTTCCAGTACTTCACCGAGGCGTTCATCGCCTCGGGCGGCGGCGACAACCTCGGACAGCCTCAGGGGTCGCTGCTCTTCTATCCGATCTGGCTGTACCAGCAGGGCTTCGAGTACTTCCATATGGGGTACGCGTCGGCGCTCGCGTGGATGCTGTTCCTCATCATCATGGTCTGCACGATCGTCCTGGTCCGCACCTCCAAGCGGTGGGTCTACTACCAGGGGGGCTTCCGATAGCCGCCGTCGCCGGCAGGCGCGTGCTCGTCGCGGAGCGGCCCGCTCCCTCCGCCGTGGTGAAGCGGCAGCTGCCCGCGCCGGTCCGCCGGCATCGCCTGCTCGTGTCGGTGGCCAACCATTCGATGGCCATCGTGCTCGCCATCATGTTCCTGGCGCCGTTCGCCTTCGTGGTCCTGACCGCGCTGATGACCCGGCAGCAGGCGCTGTCCACCCGCCTGTGGCCCCACCCGTTCCAGTGGAGCAACTTCAAGACGGTGTTCCACATCTTCCCGTTGTGGCGCTACGCGCTCAACTCCACGCTCTACGCCGTCCTGTCGACGGTGGGCGTGGTGGTGTCGTCGGTCCCGGTCGCCTACGCCCTGTCGCGGTTGCGGTGGCGAGGCCGCCAGGTCGTCTTCCTCATCGTCCTGTCGACGCTGATGCTGCCGACGCAGGTCACGATCGTTCCGCTGTACGTCATCTTCGTCCGGCTGCACTGGATCGGGTCCCTGAAGCCGCTCATCGTGCCGGCCTTCTTCGGCGACGCGTTCTCGATCTTCCTCCTCCGGCAGTTCTTCCTGACGATCCCGGAGGAGCTCTCAGACGCCGCGCGCGTCGACGGGGCGAGCGAGTTCCAGGTCATGATGCGCGTGGTCGTCCCGCTGGCGAAGGCCGGCATCGCCGCCGTGGCGCTCTTCCAGTTCCTGTACGCGTGGAACGACTTCTTCAACCCGCTGGTGTACTCGGGGAGCAACCCGAACGCGATCACGCTGGCCGTCGGGCTGTCGCAGCTCGTCCAGAACATCCAGGTCCACCTGGGCGTGCTGTGGAACGTCGAGATGGCGGCGTCGATCCTGTTCATGCTGCCCGTCATCCTCATCTTCTTCCTCAGCCAACGTGCGTTCATCGAGGGCGTCACCCTGACCGGTGTCAAGGGATAGCGGCGCGGAGGCTCCTCGGTGACCGTGGTCCTGGGCGTCGATGGAGGCGGCACGAAGACCCACGCCGTCGTGGCCGACACGACGGGGGCGGTCCTGGGCTTCGCCACGACCGGCGGCTCCAACTGGGAGATGGTTGGACTCGATGGCGCCGGCGCCTCCGTGAGCGAAGCGGCGCTCGGCGCGCTCCGTGCCGCCGGCGCGTCACCTGACCAGCTCTCGGCGAGCGCGTTCGGTCTGGCCGGGCTGGACTGGGAGTCGGACCTCCCTCGCCTCGAAGGGGCCGCCATCGCTCCGATGAGGCTCCCCGGCCCCCGAGCGGTGGTCAACGACTCGTTCATCGCGCTGCGCGCCGGAACCAGCCGGCCGTGGGGAGTGGTGGTCATCGCCGGGACCGGGACGGTCGCCGCCGGCCGGAACCACGCCGGCGAGGTGTTCCGGACCCTCGGCTTGGGACCGGAGTTCGGCGACTGGGGAAGCGCCAGCGACGTCGCGCTGGAGGCCGTCCGAGCGGTGGCCCGCGCCTACACGGGCGCGGCGACCGCGACGACGCTGACCGAGCTCCTGTGCGAGCGGCTGGGCGCCGCGACGGCGGTCGATCTCCTCGAGCGGCTCAGCCGATCCGAGCTCGACGCGCAAGGCGTGGCCCCGCTGGTGACCCGGGCGGCGGAGACCGGCGACGCCGTGGCCAGGGACATCGTGGAGCGCGCCGGGTCGGCGCTGGGCGACTCGGCCGCACTGGTCGCCCGTCGACTCGGGATCGAAGACGATCAGTTCGAGGTGGTCCTCGCCGGCGGCCTGTTCCGGAGCACGAGCCCGCTCCTGGAGAGCGCGCTCGAGGTCGCCGTCCGCCGGGTGGCCCACCGCGCCGTCCTGCGGCGCCTGGACGCTCCGCCCGTCGTCGGCGCCGCGCTGATGGCGATGGAGCTGACGGAGTCCGAAGTTGTCGCCGGCGTCCACCACCGGCTCGCTGCGGCCGTGGGTCGCGCCCAGCGAGCCGCGGCGTGAGACCGCGCGGACCTCGCCCTCAGGTCGGGTCCAAGCGGACGGTCTCGATCCGGGCCGCGCCGAGCACCACGGTGCGGTCGGCGACGACCGCCTCGCGGGACGCCGATCCTGGGTTCCAGATGCGGACCTCCAGCGCGCCGTCGACCGTGCGGACCGATGACAGCTCGGCGCCTCGAACCTCCAGCAGGCTCCCACCCACCGGGTCCTCGCCGACCCTCTCGTCCTCACGGTCGGATCGCGGTTCCACGAGGGAGGAGAGCACCGGCAGGGCGAACCGTTCCCACGCTTCGAGCAGGTCCTCGCGCGTGGCCCCGGCGAAGACCGCGAGCGAGAACTCCGTCTCGCCGATCATCTGCGCGTCGGGGGTGGGAACGTCGGGCCCCGCCGCCCACGGCCGGGTGGCAAGCGTCTCCCGGCTGATCGTGCCCACGGACCGGAGCAGCGTCACGGCCAGCTCGCCTCCGTCGACGACCTCGTACTCGAACACGCCCTCGGCCAGCACGGCCGCGCCGCCGGCCAGCACCGCGCCTCGGGCGGGCCATGCCGCCGAGCCCGCCTCCAGGTCGCTCCCCTCGCTCACGAGCGGGCGGTCGACGATCTCGAACGGCGACACCGCGACCGAGCCGTTCGCTCGCTCGGGGAGTTCGACGTGCAGCCGGAGCCGGTGGTCGGGTCGCTCGTTGCGGATCCGTCCGTGGAGCCTCAGGAACGGTTCGTCGTCGCGCTTCGAGATGCCGACGGAGAGCGTCATCCCGGGGAAGCCGATGTCGACCCCTCCCTCTGACCACATCCGCTCGGGCCCGCGAGGAGCCCCCTCGGCCGACGGGCAGAAGTTGTAGAGGTCTCCGACGTCAGCTTCGTCGACGAACCGGAACGCCACCTCGCCCACCAGGATCCGGTCACCCTCGATCCGGGCGTCCAGGTATCGCGAGAACCACGGCGACGTGGGCGCGTAAGCGGCCCAGCCGGTCGATCGCTCGGCGCTCCATCCGAGGCCGGGCAACCCCTCGCGTTCGAAAGGCGATGGGTTGAACCGGACGGCCACCGTCGGAGGTGCGTCACCCGTCGCCGGGGGCACGCGAGCGGCGAGCGCCGCGAGCGCCCGGTCCACGATGCCCTGCCCGATGCCCCGGGCTTCCGCGTAGCGAGCGTCGACGTCCCGTGCGACCTGGTCCACCGAGCAGCCGCACACGGAGTCATGCGCGCCGTTCCACAGCAGCAACCGCCAGGCCCGGGCGAGTTCGGCCGCCGGCCACTCGAACCCGGGCACCAGCGCGGCGAGCGGCTCCGCGTATCGTTCGAGCAGCGCCTCCACGCGGGCCCGTTCTCGCTTCTGATGGACCCGGTTCGAGTACACGTTCGGAAGCAGGTGGGCTCGCGCCGCCGAACGCAGCTCGCCCCGCCAGGAGGGGAGGCCCTCCGGCGCAGGTCCCGCGAGGTAGGAGGCCACCGAGCCGAACGCGGCGTCCATCCCAGCCTGCGCGCCGGCCTCGGCGAGGAGCGGCGACAGCTGGGCCTGCGCCACCGCGTGGTCGCCTCCGACCATGACCAGGACCCGGTCCCTGGCGGCGAAGGGCGCGATCAGCTCGGCCGCGCCGCGGAGCGCGCCGGCCATCCCCCCGGCATCCTGCTGCTGGCCGACGTGCCATCCCACGCCGTAGCCGAACGCCAGGTACTCCGTGAGGACCCGGCTCCCGTCGGGGGCCTCCCACCAGAACGCCGTCCGGTCGATCGCCGAGGGCACGCCCCTCCACACCACCGCGTGGCCGATCCCGGCGTTCGCCAGGATCTGGGGCATCTGACCGATGTGGCCGAACTGGTCGGGCAGGTAGCCGGACGAAGGCCCGTCCGGTGGGTCGGGGTCGCCGCCCCGCAGATCCCCCGCCCGGGCCCGCCCGCGCTCGAGGTTCCGGATGTGCGACTCGCCCGAGGTCAGGAACTCGTCCATCTGCGTGTACCACGGTCCGACCGAGAGCCGTCCGGCCTCCGCCAGCCGGCGGACGTCGGCCTCGCGCTCCGGCCGGACCTCCAGGTAGTCGTCGATGAGCGCGACCTGGCCGTCCAGGTGGAAATGGGCGAACCGCTCGTCCCGGTCCAGGACGTCGATCAGCCCGTCGAGCATCGGGACGAGCCGTTCCAGGAAGCCGTCGAACGGCAGGTACCACTCGCGGTCCCAGTGCGTGTGGGGGACGAGGACGACCCGGGTCACCGGGTGCCGGCGGGGCGGCGGATCCTCGCGGAGAGGACGTCGCGGATGCTGACCACGCCGAGCAGGTCCTTGCCGTCGACGATGGGAAGGTGCCGGAAGCCGTTCGCCACCATGATCTGGGCGGCCTCGTCGCTGTCCATGACGGGAGGGGCCGTCATCGGATCGCGGGTCATCCAGTTCGAGATGGCCGATGCCGTGAGGTCCTGGCCGGACGCCGCGGCCCGGAGGACGTCGCGCTCGGTGACGATCCCCACCAGCCAGGATCCCTGCATGATCACGGCGGAGCCGACCCGCCCCTCGACCATCTGCCTGGCCACCTCCGAGACCACCGTCTCGGAGGAGGTCGTGACCACCTTCGAGGTCATGATGTCACGCAACGCCGCCACGATCGCTCCTTCGCTCGGGTCGGGTCAGCCGCCGCCGCCGTCGCCGACCTCGTCGAGGTCCGGGTCGGCCGGCGGGGCCGCCGCGTCGGCCAGCTCGTCGTTCAGGAGCCGCCACAGCGCCCCGGCCCACGAGCTGATGTGCGGCCAGTCCCGCCAGAACACCTGGAGGGTTGCCTCGTCGAACGCGCGGTGCGCGTCGTGGGCGGTCACCGACTCCGAGACCGCCTCCAGCTCCGAGATCGCGTTCAGGAACCTGTCCGAGGCTTCGTCCATGGTCACTCCCTGGTCGCTCGGAACGCAGTGTAAGCCGGACGGGCGTCCGGAAGGAAGCCGCGCCCCATCCGACCCCTCCCGCCGCTCCGGACATGCCCGGGACGATTGACCTCCTTGCACGGCCCGGCTAGCGTTGGCACGCGAGTCTCCACGAGGAGGGAAGGGGGGCCGGTGTCGCTGTCGATCGAGCAGACGGGTCCGCGTGCGTTCCGTGCGGCGGGAGAGATCGACCTCTCCAACGTCGACCTGCTGAGGGAACCGCTCGAAGGGGCGATCGACGGGCCGGGCGACCTCACCGTGGACCTCTCCGGCGTCACCTTCATGGACAGCCAGGGGATCCGCGTGGTGATCGCCATCGCGCACCAGCTCGAGGGGCACGGCCGGCTCATCCTCCTCAAGCCGAGCCGACCCGTGGCTCGCGTCTTCGATCTGATGGGCATCGCCAAGCTGGGGAACCTGGTCGTCGCCGACGACGTTCACCCGGACGGGTAGCCGCGAGCTCCCGGAAGGTTCACGGCGGCCCCATGACCCGACCCGAGGAGCGCGGCCTCGAGCCGCCCGTGGGACGGTGGGTCCGGGCGGCACGGTGGCTGAGCTCGCACGTCTGGGCCACCGTGGCGATCGGCGTCCTCCTCGAGGCGCTGGTGACGGCGACCTTCCGGTACCTCGATCGGAACGCGTGGGCGGGCGTGCCCGGCACGCTGGGCAGCGTGATCGCGATCCTGGTCGCGCTCCTGTGCGGGGCGTGGGCCGCGAGCGCCGTGGCGCTCTCCGGAGGCCTCCTGTTCGTGGTCATCCTGGCGAACAACCATCCGCCCCAGCCGACGCTCAACGGCTTCCCCGTCGTGGCTCTGTGGGTGGCCATCGCGCTGATCACCGGGGCCGTCTCGGATCGCGAGAAACGGAAGACGTCGGACGCTCTCGGCGCGGCGGTCGAGGCGCGGAACGAAGCCTTGCGGGCGAAGGCCGACGCCGAGGCCACCGCTCGGCAGACCCAGCGCCTGCAGCGGGTGACGGCGGAGCTGTCCCGGGCCATCTCGCCCGGGGAGGTGGCCGGGGCGGTGATCGAGCACGGGCTCCCCTCGCTGGGAGCGACGTCCGGGGCGATGCTCCTCCTCTCCGAGGACGGTTCCCAGCTGGAGATCGTTCGCCGCCAGGGCTACACCGAGCGCGAAGGCCAACGCTGGCGACGGATCGCGATCGCGTCCGAGGTGCCCATCGCCGAGGCCGTCCGGGAGGGCAAGCCGGTGTTCGTGAGGGACGGGGCGGAGATGGCCCGGCGGTATCCGGGGATCGCGGCGGCGAGCCCGACCCGGGGCGACCGGGCCTCGGCCTGCGTCCCGCTGGTGGTCTCGGGCGTGCCGGTCGGCGGCCTGGCGCTGTCCTTCGACGGTCCGCGGGCGTTCACCCGCGAGGAGCGCGACCCGATCCTCACGCTGGCGAGCCGGGCCGCCGAGGCCCTCGAGCGAGCCCGGCGGTACGAGGCCGAACGGGGGGTCGCCGAGATCCTCCAGCGCAGCCTCCTCCCCGACCGGCTCCCCGAGACGCCCGGCATCACCGCCGCCGCCCGCTACGTCGCGGCCGGTCCCCACACCGAGGTCGGCGGCGACTGGTACGACCTGATGACGATGCCGCACGGCCAGGTCGGGGTCGTGATCGGCGACGTCGCGGGTCGAGGCACGCGGGCGGCGGCGGTGATGGGCCACTTCCGGACCGCGCTCCGGGCCTACTCGCTCGAGCACGTCGACCCTGCCGAGGCCCTCGACCGCCTGAGCCGCCATCTCGACGTGTACGACGAACGGGACATGGCGACGGTCCTGCTCGTGGTGCTGGAGCCCGACTCCGGCCACCTCGCGTACGCGAGCGCCGGCCACCCGCCGGCGCTCCTCAAGGACCCGTCGGGAGCGGCGCGATTCCTCGAGGGGGGCCTCTCGACGCCCCTTGGCGCGGTCGACGCTTCCGGGTACGCTCCCGCGGAAGATCTGCTCCCCGAAGGAGGAACCCTGCTCCTCTACACCGACGGGTTGGTGGAACGCCGTGGCGAGCCACTCGACCTCGGGCTCGGGCGGCTGCGGCGGGCAATGGAGGACGGCCCCGACGACCCCGAGGACCTGTGCGACCATCTGATCCGGACCATGATCCGAGCGGACGGGCACGAGGACGACGTGGCCCTGATCGCGATCCGGCGCGAACCGATGGCGGCCCGGTACACGCGGACCTTCCCCGCCCGGCCACAGGTGCTGACGGATCTCCGGCGCAGCCTCACCCAGTGGCTCTGGCGGGTGGGGGCCGGCGAGGACGAGACGTTCGACGTCATCCTGGCGGCGAGCGAAGCCTCCACGAACACGATCGAGCATGCGTACGGCGCCGCGGACGGGGCGTTCGAACTGGAGGCCGAGGTCGAGAGCGGTGACGTGGTGGTCCGTGTGCGAGACGGTGGCCGCTGGCGCGCGCCCAGGGGCGAGCACCGGGGCCGGGGGATCACCATGATGCGCGCGCTGATGGACAAGGTCGACATCCGCCACGAGGAGTCGGGCACCGAGGTCGTCATGCGACGACGCCTGAGGGCATCGTCGTGACGGAGCTCGCCACCGTGCAGGTCGAACGGCGGGACACGATGCTGATCGCGCGCCTGTCCGGGGAGATCGACCTCACGAACGCGGACACCGTCGGCCGCGAGATCGGTTCGTCGGTGACGAACGACCTCCACCGAGTGATCCTGGATTGCAGCGAGTTGCGGTTCCTCGACAGCACGGGGGTCCGCCTGGTCCTCGGGCTGGCCCAGCGTCTGCGCACCCGCCAGCAATCCCTGGTCATCGTGGTCCCGGAGCGCTCCGCCGTCCGGAAGGTCCTCTCGATCACGCGCGTCGACTCGCTCGCTCCATTCGCCCTGTCGCTGGCTCAGGCCCTCGACGACGGGCACTGACCCGCGGATCCCGAACCGCCGGCGTCGGGCGTGGCGGAAGCGGCGAAATCGGAGCGCGCTCGTGAGGGTGGTGCGCCGAGCCTGGCCGTAGTAGGCTCCAGACCGCATCGCAAATCGATGTATTTCCGCGGACGAAGGGGGATCGTTCATGGCTGAGCAAGTCGTCGTCGTGTGCGACGTATGCGGGCGCCCGGCAACCAGCACCATCCTGCTGTCGGTTTCCAAGCGGAGCGGCGGGGCCCGCGAGACGCAGAAATGGACGAAGGATCTCTGTGACTCGCACCTGACGGAGATCACGGCGAACGCGCGCAACCCCAGGCGCGGCAGACGTCGGGGAACGGTCGGCGAGACGAAGCCCGCCTCGGCCACCCGCCGTAGGTCCGTGAAGGCAAAGGCGGCACCGGCCGCCAAGCGCCGGGGCAGGCCGCGCAAGGCGGTCACGGCGAGCGAGTAGCCGCCAGGGGCGATGGATCCACAGGAACCCGCAGGCCCAGGCGTGGGCGGCGTCCCGGATGAGGGGTCGCCGAGCGCCGGGACGACGGCACCCGCCCCGCCGATGCCTCAGGTGCCCCAGGCGCCGACACCGCCTCCGCCCGGCCTCGACCCCGGCTCGCGGCGGAACCTCTTCGTCATCGTGGGGATCCTGCTGGTCCTGGCCCTCGTGGTCGCGGTCCTCGTCGTGACGAACGGGGGCAACGGCAGCGCGACGAAGACGTCGGCGACCTCGACGCCCCCGAGACCATCGGCCACCCCGGTCCCGCCGACCGGGCTCACCAAGCAGGCCGACGCGTTCTCGGTGACGCTCAACTGGACGCAGCCGTCCGGCGGGCCCGCCGTCCAGGGCTACAACATCTATCGCGACGGGTCCTTCGTCGGGAACACGGCGGCCACCGTGACGACGTATGTGGACAGCGGCCTCTCCCCCGGCCACTCGTACACGTACGAGGTCGAGGCGGCTGGGGCGAACAAGGCCGTCTCGGGCCGGGTCAGCGTCACGGTGAAGACCCCCGTCCCGCCGCTCGCCGCCGCCCGCCTCTCCGGCAACTACAACGTGGTCGGCGTGGTGGTGTCCAAGAGCGGGTTCACCAGCTACCCACCGAAGGTGAACCTGGGCTGGCACTTCAAGCCGTTGTGCGCGACCGGTCCGTGCAACGTGGCGTGGTCCGACCTGAACGAGTCATCGTTCCGCGCGACGCTCAAGCGATCGTTCGGCAACTACAGCGGCTCCGACAGCGGGAACTTCAACTCCAGATGCGCCAGCGCGACCGTGACATCGACCCTGACGCTCCAGTTGCACGTGGCGAAAGCCGCCGCGAAGCTCGGCGCATGGCAGGCCACGAAGCTCGTGGGGACACTGACGCAGCACGACGTCCAGCAACTCGGATGCGTGGCGGCCAGCGCGACGATCCGGATCACCGCCACGCTCCTGGGGTGAGCCGCGGCGTCTGCGCCAGGACCGGGACGCGCCTACGGCGCGGTCAGGCCGGCCCGTGTTTCGATCGTTCCGGCGCCCGCGCGAGTGGCGACTCCTCCAGCGCCTCCTGGAAGACCGTCCTGCCGTACAGGTAGAACACGAAGGCCAGGACGATCAGGCCCCCCACCACGCTCAACGCGATCACGCCGCCCACCGTCGTTGCCCCCTTCGACCCCTCTCGAACCACCACGGGTAGCGCTTCCTCAGCTGCCGGCGGTGCAGGCTGTGCCTCAGACGACGGACAGGGGGGAAGCGTCACGGGGTCCTTCTACCGCGGATCCGGTCGAAAGGTCAAGAGCCTGTCAGACGTCGGCACGGACCAGGGTGTGCGGTCCGTAGCGCAGCGCGGTGGAGCGTCCTCGCCGGTCGAGGACGAAGCTCACCACCTCGCCCAGGAACCCGAAGTCGTCGTTCTCCACGATGAGGAACGACCGGCGACCCCGGGGCGACAGCCGGGCCGCGTCCTTCAACGGCGTCGTGGTCTCCGGGTCGACGAGCACCAGCGAGCGGTTGACCCGTCCCACGATCAACTCGCCCCAGTCCCCTCGGTAGATCCCGACGAACCGGGCGACGCTCGTCCTGGAATGCCCGTGGCCGGTCTCGCCCGCGTCATCCCAGAGCGCCTTCACGCGGCCGATTGTGTGGAACACGACGTCGACGGCCTCTCCCGCCACGGCTGCGATCGCGTTGGTGAGGACGGCGGTCGCCACGCCGAGGGCCGGGGCGAAGGCGATCTTCGTGGTGAAGCCCGGGTACCCGCCGCTGTGACCGGACAACGCGATCCCCTCGACGCTCCACACCATCCACCCGAGACCGTAGTGGGGTTCCTCGCGACGCTGCCACTGGGCTCGCTGCATCTCGAGCTTGCCGACGTCGGCCAGCAGGCGCCGATCGCCGGCCATGTGCGCCTGCTGATACGCCAGGAGGTCCGGGACGTTCGAGATGAGGCCGCCCGCCGGCTCGAACGCGCGGGCTTCCGTCGGCTGCGTCTGGCGACGTGGTTCGCCCGGCCGACGAGGGTAGTACCCGGTGGCCAGCCGGGACCGGAGACCGGGGACGAGCGTCGATCCCGTGGCCGTGAGTCCGAGCGGCCGGACGATGCGCCGCCGGACGAGGTCGCGGAACGGACGCCCGGTCGTCGCCTCGAGGATCTCGCCGAGGAGGGCATACGCCACGTTCGAGTACCGGAACGTCGTGGACGGAGGGCCGAACGTCGCCCGTTCCCGGACCTCGCGGCGGAAGGCCTCCGGGTCGGGGAAGTCGTGATCTCCCCAGGCGTTCGAGCCGTCCCGGATGATGCCTCCGCTGTGGGTGAGGAGATGCCGGATCGTGACCGGGCCGTCGGGCAATGCGGAACGGAGCCACGGCAGATGGGCCGAGACGGGGTCGTCGAGCCGCAGCCTGCCTCGTTCCACCAGCTGCATGGTGAGCGTGGCCGTGACCGTCTTGCTGATCGAAGCCACCCCGTAGCAGGTGCTGTCGTCGGGGGTGGCAGGCCGG
>WNEY01002851.1_pt1 | contig 12833 bp, 11 predicted proteins | sample 5400531 | NCBI WGS metagenome assembly WNEY01 (sample SAMN13153338, study PRJNA577476) | soil metagenome | isolation source: 200 cm saprolite under Douglas fir tree site 1 | place: USA:California | collected 2015-04-18
CGAGCCGCCTTGTCGGCGGAGTCGACGAAGAGGATGCCCCCTTTGTGCATCGGCTGGTTGGCGATCACGCCGACCGCCCGGCCATCGATGCGCGCCAGGCCGCAGATGATCTCTTTCGCGTAGAGCTTCTTGATCTCGAAAAAACTACCCTCGTCTATCACGCCGTCGATCAGCTGCTGCATGTTGAAGGCACGCCCCTCGTCCTCGGGCACCAGCGTGTCCAGCGACATGAGCGGCCGGCCGTCCGCCGCGAGCCCCGGAGCAGGCATCTCGGCCCAGTTCTGCGGGAAATAGGAGAGGTAGCGCCGGCCGGCGGCGATCGCGTCGTCGTCGTCGGCCACCAGCAGGTCAGCGAGGCCGCTCACCGTCGCGTGCATTCGCGCCCCGCCCATTTCCTCCAGCGTCACCTTCTCGCCGATCACCATCTCCGCCATGCGCGGCGACCCGAGGTACATGCTGGCGTTGCCCTCGACCATGATCGTGATGTCGCAGAAGGCGGGGATGTAGGCGCCGCCGGCGGCCGAGGGACCGAACAGCAGACAGATCTGCGGCACCACCCCGGAGAGTTGCACCTCCTGGTAGAAGATGCGCCCCGCGTGCCGCCGCCCCGGGAACATCTCCACCTGGTCGGTGATCCGGGCCCCGGCCGAATCGACGAGGTAGAAGATCGGGACCCGCAGCCGTTCGGCGGTCTCCTGGATGCGGACGATCTTCTCGACCGTCCGGGGTCCCCAGGACCCGGCCTTGACCGTCGGGTCGTTCGCCATCACGCAGACGGTCCGGCCCTCGATCCGGCCGATCGCCGTGACGACCCCATCGGCCCCGAAGCCCGGCTCCTCGCTGTGCGCCAGCAGCCCGTCCTCGACCAGAAAATCCGGGTCGAGCAGCAACTCGAGCCGCCGTCGAACCGGCAGCTTGTGCTCCTGGCGGAGCTTCTCGGCGTACTTCGCCGACCCGCCGGCGCGGGCCGTGTCAGATCGAATCTTCAGGTCATCCTCGGCGTCGCGATTCTTCGTCGGCTCCGGCGCGCTCATGCCGAGACGATCCCGGCGTCAGACTGGGTGAGCGCGTGCACCCTACCGGGCAGCGGGGCGCCGAGCGTCCGCTCGAGTCCGCGGGCGACCTCGACCAGCCGGCCGACGTCGACCCCGGTCACGATCCCCATCGCCTCGAGCATGGCGAGCGCGTCTTCGCTGCAGAGGTTGCCCGCCGCGCCCGGTGCGAAGGGGCTGCCGCCAATTCCGCCGACCGATCCTTCGAACAGATTGACCCCGGTCTCGAGCGCCGACAACAGGTTGGCGAGGGCCGTTCCCCGCGTGTCGTGGAAGTGCGCGCCCCAGCGCACCGACGGCAGCCGCTCCTTCATGTCCTGGAAGAGGTCTTCGACCTGCGCCGGGTTGGCGACGCCGATCGTGTCGGCCAGCGAAATCTCCTCGATATTGTCATCGGCCAATGACTCAGCGACATCGGCCACCCACTGGGGCGACACTCGGCCCTCATAGGGGCAACCGAAGGCCACGCTGATGCTGGCGTCGACGACGACCCCGTCGCGGCCGGCCCGGGTTGTGATCTCCTGGATCTCCCAGAGCGTGTCTTTGACGGTCCGATTGAGGTTGTGCTGGTTGTAGCCATTGGTAGCCGCCACCGTGACCGCGACATTGCGAATCCCGGCTGCCAGCGCCCGCTCGAGGCCTTTGCGATTGGGCACGAGCACGCGTAACTGATCGCGCCGGTCCTGGAGCGCCTCCAGCACAGCTTCCGCATCGGCCAGCTGCGGCACCCAATTCGGGTGCACCATCGAAGTGGCTTCGACCCGCCGAAAGCCGCAATCGAGCAGGCCGGTGATGAGCCCGACCTTGGCCGGTGTCAGCAGCGTCGCCGGCCAGCTTTGCAGACCGTCGCGCGGACCGACCTCCACCCATTCAACCGACGGCATGGTCATCGGCCGGTGAATCGTGGTTCGCGTTTTTCGAAGAAGGCGGTCACCCCTTCCTTGAGGTCGTCGCTGAGGCTGAGGAGGGCGAGCTGGTCCTGCAGATAGGCGATCGCCGATGGGAAGCTCATGTCCTGCATCTTGTAGAAGGCTTCGAGGCCAAGCTTCATCCCGATCGGGCTCTTCTTGGCAAGCTCGTCGGCGAGCGTGTCGACCTCGCTGTCCAGCCGCTCGGCTGGGACGTGTCGGTTGATCAATCCCAGGCGGGTGGCCTCCGCTGCATCGATGCGTTTGCCCGTCAGCATCAATTCCATGGCGGCCTTTCGCGGAAGGTTGCGAAAGACGATGGCCATGATCAGCATCGGGAAGACCCCAACGTTGACTTCGGGCATGCCGAACTGCGCGTCGTCGACGGCGATGGCAAGGTCGCAGGATGTCACCAACCCGAACCCACCAGCCAGCGCGTGGCCGTTGATCCGGGCGACGGTGGGCTTGCCCAGCTCGGTCATCTCGAGGAAGAGATCGGCGAGCTGGCGCCGCTGAAAGTAACGCTCCAGCTCCGGCTGTTGGCGGCGGAAGCTGTTGAGGTCGGCGCCGGCGCAGAAGACCTTGCCCGCGCCCGTGATGACGATGACCCGCACCTCCGAGTCGCCTTTGGCCTGCGCCAACGCCTCTCGCAGCTCGCCAACCGTTTCGGTGCTGAGGGCATTGCGGTCCTCGGGGCGGTTGATGGTGATCGTGGCCACCGCGCCGCGGCGCCCGGAAAGGAGGTGTTTGAACGCCACCTCCGCAAGTATATGGCCCGCGATTTGGCCTCTCGAGGTGCTTCTAGAATGCAATCGTGGAGGACGTCGTGCTGGTGGCGGCCGCCCGCACCCCGTTCGGCAAGCTTGGAGGCGGGCTCTCCACGCTACCGGCACCCGACCTGGGTGCGGTCGTGATCAAGGAGGTGCTCGACCGGGCGCAGGTCGACGGCGCCGAGGTCGACCAGGTCATCATGGGCACCGTCATCACTGCCGGCATGGGCCAGATTCCCGCCCGGCAGGCCGCCATCAAAGCCGGGTTGCCGACGAGCGTTCCGGCGCTCAGCGTCAACAAGGTGTGCGCCTCCTCGCTCAAAGCCGTGAACCTGGCGGCCCTCCTCATCCGAAACGGCGATGCGCAGGTGCTGGTCGCCGGTGGGATGGAGAACATGAGCCAGGCGCCCTACCTGCTCGATAAGGCCCGCTTCGGTTACCGGCTGGGGGACGCGGTGCTCGTCGACAGCATGGTGCGCGACGGCCTGATCGATCCGGCCAACGGGTGCCACATGGCGGTCGAGGGCAGCAACGTCGCGAAGGAGTTCGAGGTCTCGCGCGAGCGGCAGGACGAGTATGCGTTCGGCAGCCAGCAACGCTACGCCGCGGCGCTGAAGGCCGGCCGCATCAACGATGAACTGGTTGCGGTTGCGGTGCCCAACCCCAAGGGGACGGCGACCGTTTCAGCCGATGAGCAGCCACGCCCCGACACGACGATCGAGGGACTCGCCCGCCTCAAGCCGGTGTTCCAGGCGGACGGCACCATCACCGCCGGGAATGCGCCGGGCGTGAACGACGGCGCCGCCGCCATCCTTCTGATGAGCGCGACCGAGGCCAAACGGCGGGGTCTGCCGGTGCTGGCGCAGTGGCTCGCCTATGGCGAGTCGGCGGCCGACACGCCGTACCTGGCAACCGTGCCGGCGTCATCGATCCAGGCGGCGCTGAAGAAGCTGGGGCGTCGCGTCGACGACATCAACCTCTTCGAGATCAACGAGGCGTTTGCCGCGGTCGCCTGTACGGCCATGGACCTGCTCGGGATCGACGAGGAGCGGGTCAACGTCGACGGCGGCGCGCTCGCGGTCGGCCATCCGATCGGTGCCTCCGGGGCCCGCATCTTGATGCACCTCGCCTATGCACTCCGCCGGCGCGGCGGCGGCTACGGCGCCGCCGGCATCTGCTCCGGGATGGCGCAGGGCGAGGCCACCATCATCCGCGTGAGCTAGATGGACCTCTCGCTCAGCCCCGAACAGCAGGAGATCCGCAAGCTCGTTCGGGATTTCGCGCAGCGCGAGGTCAAGCCCCGCGCCGACGCAATCGATCACAGCGGCGCGTTTCCTCGCGACCTGGTCAACAGGGCCGCCGAGCTCGGCCTGCTCGGCATCCTGGTCCCGGACGTCTTCCAGGGGGCTGGGCTCGATCACCTCTCGTTCGCCATCTTCGTCGAGGAGATCGCGCGCTACAGCGCCAGTACCGCCGGCATCCTGGACGTGCATGGCTCGGTCGGCACCGAGCCCATCGTTCTCTTCGGCACCGAGGAGCAAAAGCGCCGCTGGTTGCCCGACCTTGCCCAGGGGAGGAAGCTGGCAGCCTTCGCGCTGACCGAGCCGGAGGCCGGCTCCGACGCCGCGCACCTCAAGACCACGGCGACCCGCCGCGGGGATGGGTATGTTCTGAACGGAAGCAAGATCTTCATCACCAACGCCGGCGAGGCCCAGCTCTACACCCTGATGGCCTCGACCGGCCCTGGGTCCGGCGCCGAGGGCATCACCGCGTTCCTGGTCGGCGGCGACAACCCGGGTCTGAAGGTCGGGCCCCAGTTCAAGAAGATGGGCCTGAACGGCTCGGCGATCGCGGAGGTCCACCTGGACAACTGCGCGGTTGACGCGGCCGATCGCCTGGGTGACGAGGGTCAGGGTTTCCGCATCGCCATGCGCGCGCTCGACAGCGGACGGATCGGCATCAGTGCCCAGGCCGTCGGGCTGGCGCAAGGCGCGCTCGATGACGCCGTCGTCTATGCGAGAGAACGCAAGCAGTTCGGCAAGCCCATCGCCGAGCTCCAGACGATCCAGAACAAGATCGCCGACATGGCGGTCAGGATCCGTGCGGGGCGCTGGTTGACGTGGCAGGCGGCCGCCCTCTGCGACGCCGGCCGGCCCTTCACCAAGGAGGCGTCGATGGCCAAGCTCTTCAGCACCGACGCGGCGATGGATATCACGCTCGACGCGCTGCAGGTGTTCGGCGGCTACGGCTACCTCGAGGACTATCCGATGGCGCGGCGGGTCCGCGACGCGAAGGCCTGCCAGATCTACGAGGGAACCAACCAGGTGCAGCGGGTCGTCATTGCCCGCGAGCTGGTGCGCGCCTGATGGACTTCAGCTTGACCCAGGAGCAGCAGCAGATTCGCGAGATGGTGCACGACCTCTGCCTGGAGCGGGTCGAGCCGCGGGCGGCCGAGATCGACGAATCCGGCGAATTTCCCTGGGACATCAAAGATCTATTTGCCAAGCACGACATCCTCGCCATCCCGTTCACGCCCGACTATGGCGGGGTCAGCGGCAGCGCGCTCACGCTGCTCGTGGCGATCGAGGAGATCAGTAAGTTCTGCGTCACCTCCTCCCTGATCCTGAGTGTCCAGTCTCTCGGCAGCCTGCCGATCTGGCTGGGTGGCAGCGACGAACAGATGCGCAAGTACTTGCCGCCGCTGGCTCGCGGCGAGCAGCTGGCGGCCTTCGCCCTGACCGAATCGGGCTCCGGATCGGACGCCGGGGGGATGCGCACCCGGGCCATCAAGCGCGGCGATACCTACGTCATGAACGGCTCGAAGACCTTCATCACCGGCGGGAGCGTGGCGGACACGATCGTCGTCTTCGCGCGCACCGACCAGGATGGCGATACGCCGGCGCGCGACATCTCCGCCTTCATCGTCGAAAAGACGATGCCGGGTTTCAAGCTGGGCAAGCTGGAGAAAAAAATGGGGATCCGGGGATCGCCCACCGCCCAGCTCTTCTTCGAAGAGATGGCGGTGCCGGCGGCGAACCGCCTGGGCAACGAAGGTGAGGGATTCAAGCTCGCGATGCAGGTGCTCGATCACTCCCGGCCGGCGATTGCGGCCCAGGCGCTCGGTATTGCGGAGGGCGCCTTCGACCTGGCTCGGCGCTACGCCGGCGAGCGGCGGCAGTTCGGTAAGCCGATCATGGAATTCCAGGGCATCCAGTTCATGCTGGCCGACATGGCGACGCAGATCGAGGCGGCTCGCGCCTTGACCTATGCCGCGGGGGACGCGCTCGACCGCGACTTGCCCGGCATCACCGCCGGCGCGTCGATGGCCAAGCTCTTCGCTTCTGACACCGCGATGCGCGTCACCACCGATGCCGTGCAGATTCTCGGTGGCTACGGCTACCTTCGCGACTTCCCGGCCGAGCGCATGATGCGGGATGCGAAGATCACCCAGATTTACGAGGGGACCAACGAAATCCAACGATTGGTGATTGCCCGCGAAGTGCTAAAGGAGAAGGCGTGACGATCAAACAGCTCTACGTCGCCGGGGCCGGTCTGATGGGAGCCGGCATCGCCCAGACCGCCATCACGTGCGGTTTCGACGTGACGCTCCGGGAGGTCGACGACAAGCTGGTGGCCCGTGGCGTCGAGAACATCAAGAAGCGGCTCGACAGCCTGGTGCAGAAAAGCAAGCTCGACGCGGCCCAGCGCGACGCCGCGCTGAGTCGCCTGCATCCGACGACGTCACTCGAGGCCGCCGGCCGCGCCGACTTCGTGATCGAGGCCATCACCGAGAACTTCGAGGTAAAGCAAGACCTGTTCAAGCGGTTGGACGGCGTCTGCAAGCCGGAGGCGATCCTCGCCAGCAACACCTCGTCGATACCGATCACCCGGATGGCCGCCACCACCAAGCGGCCCGACCGTTTCATCGGCATGCATTTCTTCAACCCCGTGCCGGTGATGCCATTGGTGGAGCTGACGCGCGGCCGTGATACGTCGGACGCGACGCTGGCGACGACCCTCGAGCTCTCGCGCTCGCTCAACAAGACGCCCATTACGTCGCTCGACTATCCCGGCTTCATCGTCAACCGGATGCTGGTGCCATTCATCAACGAGGCGATCCGGGCCCTGATGGAGGGGATCGGAACCCGTGAGGACATCGACCAGGGGGCCAGGCTCGGTCTGCACCACCCGATGGGCCCGCTGGAGCTGGCCGACTTCGTCGGCCTCGACACGCACCTCTATATCTGCGGCGTCCTATACGAGGGCCTGCACGATCCGAGATTCGCCGCGCCGCCGTTGCTCCGTCAGCTGGTCGACGCCGGCCATTTCGGGCGCAAGACCGGTCGTGGCTTCTATCGCTACGGCCCCGACGGCAGCCGCTTAGCCGACTGATTTATCACGCCGGGCTTACATGCAGAGGCCGGCGATCAGCGCTTTGGTGCGGCGCGTGTAGCGCGCAACCCCGCCCGCCGACGAGTGGAATTCGGCGGTGTCCGGCGACACCAGGATCATGTATCCGACGTCCTCTGGCTGGGCAAAGCCGGGTGGGGGATTCGTGAGCTTATCTCGCTGCGTCGAGTCAAGGGCGTCCCAGAAGCTGCCATCGAAGTCCGGTCCGGTCGGGTAATCGAGGCCGCAATGGGTCAGCAGGACATAGCGGTACTTCAGACCGGCCGTCACTCGGCCGGAGACCGGGAAGAACAGGAAACGATGGCCGGGGCCGAGGACGGGTATCCGGGTATGGGTTCCGTCGCTGGGCGGCAGCGGCTCGATTCGGCCGAACGGGCCGGCCGGGTTGCGAACGAACAGGACGCTGGCGATGACCAGCAGCACGACGATCACGCCGGTCACACCAGCTTTGGCCTGAGTCGGCATCCGCCAGAGCAGTCCGGGTACCCGGCGCAACGGCGACAGCCGGCCGATCACGGCGGCGGCGATCCGCGGCCAACGATCGATGCCTGAAGGGGCGAGCCGGCGCCAGCGATCCATGCTTGAATGACGAGAACGGCAGGTCGTTTCCTGTCGGGTTGGTCAGCCGCTGGAGCGCTGGGTAGCCGGGGCCGCGGGCGCGGCTTTCGACCCGCGGGGCGGCATAACGGCGAGGGCGAAGAAGACGAGCGCCGCCAGGAGCGACGCCGCGGCGAGGACAGCAACCGTGACTGCGATGACCGCCCAGATCAGACCGCTCTTGGTTGCGATCAGGCTCAGGCTCGTTCCACCTTTGGCCAGGTGCAGCGTGACAAAGGAATAGCAGACCCCGAAGGTGGCGATCGCGATCAAAACGGCGCCGGTGCGACGCATCCGCGCGATCCACAGACCGCCGGCCAGCCATAGCGAGGCGGTCAGCGCGGCGACGAAGGCACCATCCTCGGCGGATGTCTTGCCGAACCCGGGCAAGGCGTTGCCCGCGAGATGCACATTATCGGTTGCCTCCAGGATGGCCAGCACCGTGCCGATGACAGCGACGATCAAGAGCGGCAGGGTCTCGCGTTGCCTGGAGTACTCGGCGGTGTGGCCCCAACCAGCGATCGCGGCCATGATCGCGAGGACACACGCGAGCACCAGGCCCATCAGGGCGGTCGCGACCGGAAGTCCCTCCAGTCGCACATAGCTGCCGATGGCCCCCGCGCTGGACGAGAAATGCCCCTGGCTGATGACGCCGAGCTCCACGAAGGCGATCAAAGCTGTACCGAGGACACCGATCGGGTTGCCGCGAAAAGCCGCGATGATGCAAGCCAGCCACACAACGCCGACGACGATGGCGATGATGCTGTACAGCGCATCGACTTGCTTGGAATGGAGCTCGTGAAACAGGTTGAAGGCCCCCAGGACGACCGCGAGCAGCCCGAAGGTCAGCAAGAGGATTCGCGGAGGGACGAGGAAGAGGCCGTGGCGCCGACGAAGCCCAGGAGCAACTTGCATCGTCGACCATCTTACGGAGCGTCTTCACAAAGCGGCGCGCTCCGCCGTCAAATTTTCGCTAGACTGACGGCTGCTCTTGGGAAGTGAACCACGCCGGCGGCGTGCATCGGTTGCGCTCGGCCCGGCACGCGGGTGGCGATCCGCCCGCTCCGCAGTGGCCCTGCTGGCCGGGGCCGCCCTGCTGATCGCGGGGCTCGGCGTTTTTCGAGTCTGGTCCGCCATCCATGCCATCTCGCCGCGTGCCCAACCAGCTGACCTGATCACGATGGTGCATGCGCAGACCGACGATCCTGGCTCGCTGGGCTGGAAGATCAAGCATGACGAGCGCATCAACGTTCTCCTGCTGGGCTATGGAGGGCCGGGCCACGACGGGCCGTACCTGACCGACTCCGTCATGCTCCTCTCGATTCGGCCCGGCAGCCACGAGGCCATCATGATCTCGCTGCCCAGGGACCTCTGGGTGAAGATCCCGGCCCTGCCCAACAACCGCTACATGATGGGCAAGCTCAACAGCGCCTACGCCATCGGGATCGATCATCGCAATTACCCCAACGTGCGCAGCGACTGGAAGACCGACACCGGTGGTGGCGACCTGGCGGCGGCGACCGTGTCGCAGGTGACGGGACAGCCGATCGACTACTGGGTGGGGGTCGATTTCACGGCCTTCCGCGACGTCGTCAATGCCATCGGCGGCATCAAGGTCGACGTCCCAACCACGCTGGACGATCCCTTCTTTCCCGCGGGGGAGTCGACCGGGATGATGCATATCCGAATCGATGCCGGTGCGCAACAATTCGACGGCGAGCGGGCGCTCGAGTATGCGCGATCCCGGGAGACGACCTCCGACTTCGACCGCTCGCGCCGCCAGCAGCTGATCATGCTCGCGGTGCGGCAGCGCGTCTTCTCCCTGAATGCCATTCCTCGTCTGCTGTCGCTGTTGGGTGCGCTGCAGGACAACGTGCGCACCAACCTGCGCCCGGCGGAGATGCAGCAGCTCGCGTCACTCGCCGGGCGGATCAAGGACCAGGACATCCGGCGGGTGGCGATCGATACCTCGAACCTTCTCCGGAGCGGCTTCAGCAGCAGCGGCCAGTACGTCCTGCAGCCGCTCGACCCCAGCTATGGCGCCTTGCACCGCTACGTAGCGACGGCGCTGCCAGACCGATCGGTGCTGGCCACGCAGGTCCCCTTCCAGGTGCAGGATGGCAGCCGTCGCTACTGGCTCCCCTACGGCATGGGCACCCCGGCCAGCATCATGACGGCGCTCCTCCAGGCGGAAGGCTGGGGCGCGACGCTGGGACCACCCGCGGCCCAGCGGGTCGCCCAGACCCAGATCCTGGACGGGTCGGGTGGCCGGGCGGCCGCCACCATCGCCTGGCTGCAGGATTACTTCGGGGCGGTGGTGACGACCGTGCCGGCGCCGTCCAGCGGGGCGAGCGTGACGGTCGTCCTGGGCTCGGATTTCACCTTGAAAACTTTCCCGGCGCCGGGCAAGACCTAGGCGTCGCCAGCGCAAAGGCGCGCTGCTAGGATGAATTCGAAATGAGTTTGGCCGGCGCCCTGCTTTCCGGCGATCTCCGGGCGCTGGCGCGGGCCATCAGCCTGGCGGAAGATCGGGATCCGCAGGCGAGCCAGCTGGTGGCCGACCTGCAGCCACACACCGGAAACGCCTACCTGGTCGGATTGACCGGCGCGCCGGGCACGGGCAAGAGCACCCTGGCCGACGCCCTGGTCAAGGTGATTCGCGACCGGCAGCAGACGGTGGGGGTAATCGCCGTCGACCCCAGCAGCCCGTTCACCGGGGGCGCCGTCCTCGGTGACCGCATTCGGATGGCCCGCCACACGCTGGACAAGGGCGTCTTCATCCGCAGCATGGGCGCCCGCGGGCATCTGGGCGGGCTGGCGGCAGCGACGCGGGAGGCGATCCACCTGCTCGATGCCTACGGTCGCGATGTGGTGTTGGTGGAAACCGTCGGCGTCGGCCAGTCGGAGCTCGAGATCTCGACCATCTGCGATACGGTCGTCCTCGTCCTGATGCCGGAGTCGGGCGATGCGGTGCAGAGCATCAAGGCCGGCATCCTGGAGATCGCCGACGTCTTTGTGATCAACAAGACCGACCTCGGTGGTGCGGAGAAGACGCGGCGCCTGATCCAGGACGCCATCGGGCTCGGACCCAAGCAGGCCTGGCGGCCACCCATCGTGCTGGCCAGCGCCGTCAAGGAGGAGGGGATCGATCAGGTCTGGGATGCCGTCCTCCAACACCAGGCCTACCTCAAAGAAAGCGGTACCCTCGCCACCCGCCGGCAGCAGCGTCTGAAGCAAGAAGTGGTGGCGCTGGTCGCCGACCGCGCCCGTGAAGACGCACGCCGGGTGCTGGATGGGGACACCGCCGTCGGCCGCCGGCTCCGCGAGAACCGGAATGGGAAACTAAACCCATACGCCCTTGCCGAGGAGGTCCTCGGACAGCGGGCGCCGCAAGGAGGCAGCTGATGGCCCTGCGTCGCAAGACGGCCTACGAGGAATGGGCCGCCCGCTACCGGAGCGGCAACCTGCCGCCGAAGGAGGACGCCGCGACCATGTCGGGCCTGCCCCTGCAGCCGCTCTACACCCCGGAGGACCTCGATGGCTGGAGCTACGACGAGAAGCTCGGCTACCCGGGCGAATTTCCCTACACCCGTGGCGTCTACCCCTCGATGTATCGCGGGCAGCCGTGGACCATTCGGCAGTTCGCCGGCTACGGCACGGCGCAGGAGACGAACCGGCGCTATAAATTCCTGCTCGCCCAGGGGCAGAAGGGCCTCTCGGTCGCCTTCGACATGCCGACCTTGATGGGCTACGACTCCGACGACCCGCTCGGTGAAGGCGAAGTTGGCCATTGCGGCGTGGCGATCGACTCGCTGGAGGACATGGAGACGCTCTTCGACGGCATCCGGCTGGACCAGATCACCACCTCGATGACGATCAACTCGCCGGCGGCAATCCTCTACGCCATGTACATCGCGGTCGGCGAGAAGGAAGGGGTGTCACTCGCCCAGCTGGGTGGAACCTTGCAGAACGACATCCTCAAGGAGTACATCGCGCAGAAGGAGTACATCTTCCCGCCCGAGCCCTCCACGCGGCTGGTGGTCGACACCATCGTCTTCGCGGCCCGCCACATGCCGCGCTGGAACGCGGTGTCCATCTCCGGGTACCACATCCGCGAAGCGGGATCGACCGCCACCCAGGAACTCGCCTTCACGCTGGCGGACGGCATGGCCTACGTCGAGGCATCGATCAAGGCCGGGCTGAAGGTCGACGAGTTCGCGCCGCGGCTGTCCTTCTTCTTCGATTCGCACATCGATTTCTTCGAAGAGATCGCCAAGTTCCGCGCGGCTCGCCGGCTCTGGGCCCGCATCATGCGCGACAAGTACGGCGCGCGCGATCCCAAGTCCTGGATGCTGCGCTTCCACACCCAGACCGCCGGCGTCTCGCTGACGCGGCAGCAGGTGGAGAACAACATCACCCGGACCGCCTACGAGGCGATGGCGGCCGTGCTGGGCGGGACCAACTCGCTGCACACCAACTCCATGGACGAGGTCCTCGCCTTGCCCACCGAGCGGGCGGCGCAGATCGCGCTGCGCACCCAGCAGGTGCTCGCCCATGAGACCGGTGTCATCAACACGATCGACCCGCTGGGCGGCTCGTACTTCATCGAGCAGCTCACCGACGAGATGGAGCGGGGCGCGCAGCGCTATTTCGACCAGATCGATGAGCAGGGCGGCGTGCTGCGATGCATCGAGAACGGGTTCTTCCAGCGCGAGATTGCCGACGCCGCCTTCGAGTTCGAGCGCAAGCTGGAGGCGAACGAACGGATCATCGTCGGCGTCAACGCCTACACGGATGGCGAGGGTGGGGAGGTGCCCACCTTGCGCATCGGACCCGAGACCGAGCAGGGGCAGGTGCGCCGCCTCAAGGCGGTCCGGGCGCGGCGCGATAACACCAGTGTCGCCAGCCGCATCCAGGAGCTGAAGACGGCGGCCCGCGGAAGCGACAACCTGATGCCACCCCTGCTCAACTGTGTCAGGGCCTACGCCACCGAGGGGGAAATCATGGCCGCACTCAAGGAGGTGTTCGGCGTCTACCGTGAGCCGATCCTGTTCTAGATGATGCGCCTGCGCTTCTCGATCATCGGTCGGGTTCTT